>WNGA01016049.1_pt1 | contig 18349 bp, 14 predicted proteins | sample 5400061 | NCBI WGS metagenome assembly WNGA01 (sample SAMN13153366, study PRJNA577476) | soil metagenome | isolation source: 100 cm soil or saprolite under grassland replicate 2 | place: USA:California | collected 2016-06-15 | reverse complement strand
CTCCAGGCCACCCGCTCCGTGCAGGAGGATTTCCCGGCCTGGACGAACGATTGCGGCGTCCAAGTCCAGGTTCAGAGTGTGGGCCGCCAGCACGATGCCGAGATCCCAGACTCGCTGGCGGGTAAAGGCGCGGGCGACACGTTGGGCGCCGGCGGGCAGCGCGCGGCGGGCGCCCAGCTCGAGCAGTCGGCCGGCGTCATACTGGCCAAAGGGACCGATCGGTATGACGGTTTGCGTCCCCTTCTCCGAAGTGAAGACAAGGTGGTTGGTTTCGTAAGTGAAGCCGTCGAAGCGCCGGGCGGCTTCGAGGATCATCGGGTGCCAAATGACGTAGTCCTGGAACGCGCGAACGCGGCGCAGGATGCCGTCACTGTCGCGGACGGCCGAGATATTGCCGATAGCCCAGGCGTTGGTGCGAAAGAGCAAGTGCGGCGGCGCTTCGGGTTGTGCGCCCAGGATTACGTTGCCGGAGTCGCGGAGGGCGCGGGCGAAGTATTCGTCGGGCGTGCCGGGCGCGCCGTCGGGCATTTGCGTGTGGTCGCGGCGCAGTCCAGGGAACAGGATGTCAAAGGCGACGGCCTGGGCGCCCTGGGTCTTCAGTTCCTCCGCCACGCGCCCATAGACGAAACGCGGCCAGTAAAGGTCGGCTGTGAATCCGAGCGAGCCACTGGACAGATCGTCGATCGAATCGTTGCTGATGAAGACGAAGCCGAGGTTGGTGGCGTTCTGGCTCGGGGCGTTGGTGGCCTGGCGGACGCGCCAATCGAACGTCATCCATTCCAGCCGCTGGATGAAATCCAACTGGCCCTGACGGCCGAGGGTGTGCAAGAGGAGCACGGCGCCAAGCACCACGGCACACAACAGGAGCGGGACGAACACTTGTCGCCTGGCCTTCACCCTAAAAAAAGCATGAACCTGGCAGGGCCGACCTGCCGGTCGGCCAGGACGCGCGGCAGCGCGTCCCTGCCAGGTTCATGGACCCGATGCGCGATTCCGAGTTCGTCGAAGCTTCCCATGAAAAAAGCCCGGCGCAGCGCTGAGCCGCACCGGGCTTGGGAGATCCAGTGCAGTGCGCTAGGGTTGGGGCGGCGTGCCCGGCGAGAGGAAATCAGGGCGGCCCGGCACACCCGGCGGCGGTCCTGGCGGGCGGAACGGCGGGTTGTTCATTCTCTCGATCTGCTGGCGGACGGCCAAGACCATGTCTTCCGGGGCGGGGCGGACGAGGTCAGTTGGGGTGAAGTAAACCGGCGGCGGCGCTTTGAGCACATACGGAGTCGCTGTGCCTGCGGGCGGGGAATGGACGAAGATGAGCGTGCCGTCCAACAGCACCCATGAGGAATCGGAACGGGCGCTGCCTTTGGTGCCACGAATGCCGGCGACGCCATTAGGCACTTTGATTTCGTAACGCGAGGCCTGGGAGAGCTTGTTTACGTTGAAATACATCTGCCCTTCCGGCAGGTGGACCTGCACTTCCACGGCGGTATCGGCGCCGGTGTCGGTCAGGGCCAGTTTGTCGAGCGAAACGGTCGATTTCTCAGCCACCCGGATGACCCCGGCGCTGTTGCCGAGGAACAGATCCACAGTGGATTCCGGACCGGTCTTGATGGTCGCGCCACTGCCAAGCACGGTGCCAACTTTTAGCGGTCGTCCCGGAGCGTCGCCCGTGGAATGGGTCGCCGTGCCCGAAACGGCACGAACCTCCGCTTTGCCCGGCACGGTTTGCCCAGGAAGCAGGCAAGGAATGCCCAACCCCAGCCCCAGGACAAGCGGCACCTTCAGACCACCTACAAGTCGTTCAATCAATTTCATAAGTTGTTGCGTGTCAAACATGCGGCCCGGCTGGCGATCAACGTTAGAGTCTCGAACTTCAATGTCAACGGAATAATCAGCCGGCCGCTAGCAGCGTTCGGAGCCCCTACCAGCAAATCAGCGGCCAAGTTCCGTGCAGCAGTCATCGCGGGGCGCAACCGCACGCTGCCACAGGACCGCGAGCCGTGCCGGTTCGCAGCGCGTCGCGACGTTTGAAGTTGGAAGAGTTCTCCGCCACTTCTTTGCGTTTTGACCTGATGGGGGCCGGGTTAGCTGCTTAGCGTCCGCGAGGACGCCCGAAAATAGCCCAGCGATTCATCGCTGGGCATTCGACCCGCCAGCCCCTCAAGTCCCGAAGGGACGAAAGAACTCCTCGCTCTGCCGTCCCTGCGGGACTCCGAACGCCGACTCCGCACAACCCAGCGATGAATCGCTGGGCTATTTTCAAAACCTCCTTCGCGGGACGCTACACAGATACGGGCCGGGACAGCCCGCGCCCTGACCGTGGCGACGTCATTGCTTCCGGGGAGGAGAATTGGTTGTTTCCGCCAGCTTCTTGTCGGTCAGGCGCAGGTAAATCGAGGCATTGGAGTTGATGGTTGGGTTGGCCAGTTGGAGGGATTTCTCAAACCATTGCCTGGCCGTCGCATAGTCTTCGATTTGGAAATAGTGCCAGCCCACCCGGGCCGCCACTGTGAATTGGTTCCCATCCAGTCGGCGCGCCTCCTCAAAGTATCGCCCGGCTTCATCGGCCCGGCCGAGCCAGTCGAGACACATGGCGTAGCCGATGCGGGCGCGCGCGTCGTAGGGATTGAGTTTCATCGCCTTGCGGAACCAGACCAGGGCCTTCTCGGCCAGGGCCTCGTAGCCCGTCAGGCCGACGAAGCTTTGAATTCGGAGTGCCTCGCCCAACTCGATTGCGGCTTCGAAGTTTTTCGGCTCGGCCACGACGATGTCCTCGAGGGCGGCGATCTGCGCCTTGCCGAGGGCCGCAAGCCGTGCGGAGTCCGCTTTGCCTGACTCTGTGGCGATGGCCCGGGTGATCGCACGCAGGCGCGCCAAGCCGGCGCATTCCTGGGTGCGACGCCACGACTGCGCTCCCAGCCAGACCAGCGCCGCCGCCAGCACCGGATAGACCACGCACCGCAATGGCCATCGCACAGTGTGCCAGTAACGCTCGCTGGCAAACCGGTGATAGCTGGCCACCAGCCCCATGATGGTTACGGCCAGAATGGCGTTGGCCGGGATGTGCATGTTGAAGTCCATGTACGAGTGCACCAGGATGGCCAGCAGCCCCAAACTGCCGCCCAGAACGAAGGCAGCCCGATTGCTGCGCTTGGCGCCCAGATCGCTTTGCGAGCGCTGCACGAAACGCCAACCGGTGAACACCTGCCAGTAAAACGTTCCCCAGCACGCCGCCACGAGCAGCGCGCCCACCAGGCCCCAATCGGCCAGCGTGTTGAGGTAATCGTTGTGGGCTCGATCGGGCCGGCTTTGGAGATCGTAGTCGAACGGCCGGTACTCGCCGAAACGGGCGTCAAAATGGTTCGGCCCAACCCCGAACCAGAAATGATCCTTCCACATCGCGGTGGCCGGTTCCCAGAGCCGGAAACGGATGTCATCGAAATGCCGGGCTTCGTCGAACCGCTCGATGCGGTTGGCGGACATCCGGGCTTTGGTGAACGTCAGCGCAAACAGCGCGGCGAACACCCCCAGAACGATGAGCGTCCGTTTCCAATAGTCCCGCTGCCGCACTGTCCAGTAAAAGAGTCCGAACAGGCCCACCGCCGCCGCGACCCATCCGCCCCGGGAAAAGGTCACCGTCAGGCCAGCGAAGATCGCCAGGGAGGCGTAGCCCAGGACGACCTTCATGAGGTGGCTGAACCGCCCTGTCAGCGTAAAGGTGAGCGCCAGCGGCAACACCATTTCCAGATAACCGGCCAGGTGGTTCGGATTGACGAACGTGCCGGAGCCGCGTTTGCGATTGCCGGGCGGCTTTTCGAAAGATCCAACCAGGCTCCAAACCTGGTCCCAGTCCCGCAGAAACTGGAGCACCGCATAAAACGACAGGGCCATCGCCAGGAAAACCAGGGTCAGTCCCACAATCTGCGAGGGTTCCTGCTTGTGGAGATTGTTGATGACGGCGAAGAAAATCACCGCGTACACCACCACGCGCACCAGTTCCTGCCGCGCCAGGTACTCCACGTCCGCCGTGCGATACCGGGCAATCGCGTAGACGACGAATGCCAGCACCGGCCAGCAGACGGGGGTCCAGAGCAGGCGATGTTTGGGATTAATCAGGAAACGGGAGCCCCAAATCCCCAGCAGCAGCACCGCCATCCACTGGATCACGAGGAAGTCCTGCGGGCGGGCGGCCCCGATGGCCAGCACGGAAAAAACGAGGATGGCCAACACCAGCCCGAGGACGCCTTTTTCGCACCAATTATCGAGTTGTTCCCGATCCATTGGCGTCCTCGTCAGACTGGCCTGTTAGCTCCACTCACGCCGCGCGAATCGTTTAGCGGTAACAAGGTGATTGAAAACCACGAATGGACACAGCGCTGCCATCACTTTGGAGTGCGTGGACTTGTCCGCGCTTTCGGCAGGCGACTTGTCGCCGTTGACTGCCGGAAGTCGTCCCCACGTTCACGGGGCCCCACGTTCACGGGCCGCTGGACGCGGCTCTGCTTTGGCGCCAAGTCGCCAAAGCGCAAAAGCGGTGACAAGTCACCGCACTCCAAATTCGTGTTCATTCGTGTCCATTCGTGGATAAAACGATTCCTCGTGGCTCAACCCAAATACTCGCGTGGGTCGGCGATCCTGCCGGCGATGGCGCTGGCGGCAACAGTCATCGGCGAGGCCAGGAAGACCTGCGATTCCTTGTGGCCCATGCGGCCGGGGAAATTGCGGTTGGTCGCGCTGATGCATTTGAGCGGCGTGTTCATCCGCCCGAACGTGTCCACCGGCCCGCCAAGGCACGCCGCGCAACCGGCATTCTCGGTCATCTGGACGCCCGCATCGACGAGGATTTGCCACACTGGCTTGCCGCCCCAGCGCGCGGATTGAAGGTCGTGCACGATCTCCGGCGTCGCCGGCACGCCGAAGGTGTCGATGCTCACCCGCCGGCCGTTGAGCACGCGCGCGAATTCGAGAAAGTCGCTCGTCTTGCCGCCCGTGCAGGAGCCGACATAGGCGCGGTCGAGTTTGATGTGGCCCAATTCCCTGGCCTTCTTGCGCTGACCGGGGTCTGGATGACACGCGACGGTCGGCTCGAGTTTAGACAGATCCACGGTCAACTCGTAGCTGAACGATTCGTTGCGCTCCCGCTCGACCGGTTCGTAACTCTGCCGCGTGCCGTTCAACCTCGTGCGGTAGTCCACGTACGCCTGCGTCTGCGCGTCGAACTCGAAGATCCCGTTCTTGCCGCCCGCCTCGATCGCCATGTTGGCGACGGTCGTGCGGTCGTCGATGTTCAGGCCCGTTGCCCCCGGTCCATCAAACTGCATCGCCCTGTACGTCGCGCCATCGAATCCAATTTCCCCGATGCAATGCAGGATGATGTCCTTGGCCATGACTCCCGGTTGGAGCTTGCCTTCGAGCCGGAAATGCATCGTCTCGGGCACCTTCACCAGCAGCTTGCCCGTGCCCATCACGAACCCCGCGTCCGTGTTTCCAATCCCCGTGGCGAACTGGTTGAACGCCCCCGCCATGCACGTGTGCGAGTCGGTGCCCAACAGGATTTCCCCCGGTCGGGTGTGGCCCTTTTGCGGCAGCGCCGTGTGGCACACGCCGGCGTAGTTCGATCCGTATTGCCTCTGGAGCGGGCCTTTCGACGGGTCGAACACCCATTTGCCATCTGGATCGTCAATCACATCGTAAAAATAGGCGATGCCCTGCTCCTTCACGAACTCGCGCAGGATGTCCACGTTGCGGTTCGATTTCGAATCCGCAGTGAAGATGTAATGATCGGGGATGATGACCACGCGCTGGCGGTCCCACACCCTGGCCGCCGGGCCGAACTCGCGCTTGAACACGCCGATGGTGCCCGGACCGCAGACGTCGTGGGTCATCAGCACGTCGGCTTTGATCCAGACGTTCTCTCCGGCCTGCACGCGGGCCTTGCCGGCCGCGCGGGCGAGTATGGACTCCGTCAATGTCATGGAGGGAGAGCATTACCTGACCCGTGGTGGAACTGCAAGCACGGGGAATGCCGGATCGGTTCCCGGGGCAACGCCGGCAGGGCCAGCCAATCATCGAGCCCCTGAATCGCGGTAGGGACGCGCTGCCATAAGCGTTAACCTAGTTAATCGTGCTCGTTTGAAAACCTTAGATAATTCGCAATTTTGCTTAACAATTACTCGGTCTCCGTTCGGATTTCGTCAAAATTTGGGCCGTTTTGCGACAAGGTTAACTCTTATGGACGCGCTGCCGCGCGTCCAGGCCGACCGGCAGGTCGGCCCTACTTCGTTCATGGGGAGCCTCCACAATTCGAGCATCGCGCATTGGGGCCATGAACGGCGGCTGCTGGCACGGAGTCCCGGCTTTAGCCGGCCGGACGTCCTGCCGCCTGAAGGCGGGACTCCTTGCAAGAGCCGGTTCATGGGAAGCCTCCTCGATTCCCAAATCGCGCATCGGGGCCATGAACCCGATCGGAGCGCCGGACTCCGATCCGGCTCGTCGTGAAGCAATATTCATCAAGCCGCATCGGAGTGCGGCGCTCCGGTTCATGGAATGGGTCCGGACGCGTGTGCGGGCGCGAAATCTGTTTGTGCCGTAGTTAGTTTGCGGTATTTTCCTCACATGAGTTCCGTCGCCGAAATCGAATCGGCCATCGAGCGGTTGTCTCCGGCCGAAGTCGCCGAATTGGCCGCCTGGCTGGAGGAATACCAGCAGATGATCAACGCCTCGGCCGAAATCTTCACGATGTACGACAAGGAGGAGGAAGCCAGGTAATGGCCCGGGCGCGGCGCGGCGAGCTCTGGCTCATCGACCTTGGACTGGTCCAAAAGACCCGGCCCTGCCTCGTCCTCAGCATTGAATTCCTCGATCACGAACGCGCGGTCGTGACCTACATTCCCCGCACCACCCACCCTCGCCAGACCCGCTTTGAAGTGCCTCACCGCGCCTCAGGTTTCGAGCCGGGCGCTTTCGACGCGCAAGGCATCGGGAGCATTCCCGAAGTGAAGTTGCAAAGACGCCTTGGTGTCCTGGATTCCGCGCTTGTCCAGCAAGTGGAGGGCGCCCTCAAACGCTGGCTGGATCTGCCCTGAGCGCGCGAGCCGACTCGCTCAAGTCCGTCATCGACCGCAGCGGTCGGAAGGAAGCGCTGTTTCCGACTCGAAAAGCAGCTCCGGTGGCTTCATTCAGTCTCGATTTTGAGATTTGACCCTGTTCAGGCCAACAACGCGAGGATGCCGAGAAACGTTCCTATCCAATACAAGATCCGAAAAATCTTTTCGTCGAGTCGCTCAAAAATCGTCTTGCCTCCAATGGATTGCCCACTCCAACCAAGTCTGCCAAGCGTGGCCCAAGCAAAAACGAACACTGACCCGGCAGTACATATACCATTGAAGGAAGTGCTGACTCCCTTGCTTCTGAGCCAGAGAACCGATATCACTTCGGCTGCCAAAACTGCGGACGCGATTATGAGGAATGATTTCCAAAGTCTTGTGCGCAAGAGGTTGCATCGTTGAATTGATCGCTCGCGAGACTCCCGATGTGCACGCTCCCTTAGTACTTCGCTAGTAACTGTCATATCTGCATCCGAGTGAAAATCGCTGTCCGCTACCTCTTGGAGAAATCTGCGGCTTCCGCACAGAACGGCAAACGCTTTGAATTGCATTGAAAATGGACAGCAGCAGGCTTCAACCAGCCAGAAGGATGTTCTTCCGGCGGGCTTCAGCCCACGATGCCGTGATGAAGTACTGCTTGCTCATTGCCTCATGCTGGTTTGTCACGGTTTAAGCTGTCAAACCATTCCTTCAGGGATTTCTTATCCGAATCATTGAAGTATGCCATTGCCGCCGCCGTTGCCAAAGCGGCGGCTGCCCATTGTATGAGAAGCCGACTAAAATCTATTCTGACGCCCTCGTAAACCAAGGGGAGACTCTGTCTGTTAGCTGGCGGTGGCGCAAATATGAATGCGTAGCCAGCCGGTTCCTCAGTTTCTGTTTGTGCCGGGCTCCCGTATACGGCACGTGTGACGTATTTCTGAATCCTAACCCAAGGAGGAATAGCGCCCATTGCAACTATCAAGGCAACGCCAAGTACAACCAATTGTTTTTGTATCGAGTTCATCTTTTTGCAGAATAATCTCAACAGGCCAACTCGGAGCAAGCTTGTGCCAGCATAACGGGTATCAGTTCCTAGTCATAACTCTTGCTATCACCAGCCCTGTGGCGCGCCGCCCGTCGTGGATGGCGATGTCCCTCCCACTTGCGCGTCCGCCGTCTTGCCCGGTTCGTAGAAATACTCGACGCTCCGGCCGATCGCCTTCTAGGGGCGGCTGCTGGCGTCGGGGTCATTGGAGTAGAAAAACTCCACGTTGTCGCAGCCGCTCGGCTACTTTGCCTTCTCCGCCGGCAGTTTCTCGATTCGGGTGATGTGCAGGATTGCGACCTCCTTCACGTAATCTTCTGGGCGCTTCGTGGAACGGCCGGACACGCCGACGAAGAGAGTCGAGCCGAACACCCACGCGAACTCCGGATGCGGCACGTCATGGGAGGAACCGTCCGAAAGAAAGAGCCGGAAGGGCCGGAAGGGCCGGGCGCTGAGGTGTTCCCTGATTTGCCGAGCTGTGATCATATTCGCACTGGCGGAACGTTGGCACCGACCCCACGCCGGCGCAAGGGGGTTGAGGGCGCGGAATGGCGCCGGAGCGTCCGGCTATCAGTCCATGGGTTCACAGCGCGGCTGACGCCGCAACCAACGTCGATAACCGCAAAGAACGCAGAGAACGCAGAGAGTAGATGGCTTCTCTTTGTGGTCTTTGCGTTCTTTGCGGCAAAAATTCCTGCACGCTGACAAAATATTCATGGATAGTAGTACGGATTGGGCGGCCGAGTCCCGCCCACGCCGGGCGACAGCGCGATTCCAAAGCGGCGTCGCGTCCGACTTGCCGCCGCAGTCCAAAGGCTCCCGCCGTTCGGTCGACTACTGGAAGACGGGAGCATTCGCGTTCGCCGTCAGCGCATTGCGCACGGCGGTGCGCATGGAACTGCCGCGCAGGTTGCGGGCGGCCAGCATTGCTCCGCGGCCTGCGGATTGGCATCCAGACTCAAGCCGAGTATGACCAGCTTCTCCTCTTTGCCGTAGCTGTCCTGCAATTCCTTGAGAACCTTGAAATCGAAGCTGCCGGCGCTCATCTGGCTCATATAGAAGTAGAGCAGGACAAGCTTGCCGCGATAATCCGACAGGCTGATCGGCTTGCCGTCGACGGTCTTTGTTTCCAACGGCGGAGCAGGTTTGCCAATCTTCAACTTGCCGCGGATTGTCATGTCGAGCGTGCCCAGGTCGAACGGCTCGTTCACCTTCGCGCCGGCCACGTCGGGCACTTCGATCTGCTTGTTGACGCTGCCGATCATGCGTTGGCGGTAGTATTCCTCTTCCGGGTCGTTTGCCGTGATGGAGAGCATGTATTTGCCCGGCGCCACGTTATCGACTCGAAACCCGCCGTTGGTGTCGAAGACCAGCACGTAGGTGCGTTCGGCCAGTTCTCGCGCGCGGCCGGCGGCGCTGCGTGAGAACTCGCGCTGGCGCTGGTTGAATTCCTGCCAGGCCCGCTGCTGGACCTCGGGCGTCGTGGCCTTGCTCACGTCCGGCTGCTGCAACGACGGCTCTGGCGGCAGGATGAGCGTGAGCTTGTGCACGTCGCGCCGCCAATCCACGTCGGTGACATCGCCACCGATTACTTTGACCCGGCCGACAACTTTCCGGCCGGCGCCGCCGAGCATGACATCCAGTGTCGCGCCAGGCTCAACCGCCAGGGGCAGGCCGTGGCTGAGCGGCGTTTCTCCGTATTGCCGTTCCTTGAACCGATACTCGACGTAGATTTGGCGCCGTCCGGGCGGCACCTTCTCGAATACGAAATTGCCCGCCTCATCCGGCTCGGCCTTCAAATAGAGCGACAACCCGGACGAGCGATTGCCCGGCTCGTAAAAACGGTCGTAGCGGTTTTGCAAGCGCACCGTTTGGTCCGGTTCCGGCGTGTCGCCCACGCGCATCACGCCCTTCACGCGGGCCCACGGCTGAAGAACAATCCGATTGTTGGACGCCAATTTGTCCGCTCGCACTTCGGCGAAGCCCTGCTCGTGGGCGACCAGGATCCACTCGGCTTCCAGCTTCGGCGAGAACTCGAAACGGCCTTTCGTGTCCGCGCGGGTGGAGTCGCCGCCCGAATTGTTGCTGCGGAACTGCCCGGGGCTGTCCATGTAACCGCTCTCGTCGTTGTCCACAAGCAGGACCGTGGCATTGGCCGCGGGCGCGCCGTCGGCGGTCTGCGCGATGCCGCTGAGGCCCTGGCCTTTGGTCAATGCGAAATCGTTCGTGTAGGAATCGGCGCTCTGGAAGCCGCGCGAGATTTGCGGGACATAACCGGGGGCTTCCACCATGATTCGCGCTTCCGGCTGAAAATAGTAATCATCGAGGCGAAGGACATACTCGCCGTTTCGAAAGCGGCCCGTGTCGTAGCGCTCCCAACGTATTCGCGGCTCGTTGGGCGAATACTTCCGCCCTTTGATGACGTTGAACAGGTCGATCGGCTTCCGGGTCTCAGCGTCATACACCTTCCCGGAGACGCCCGGCTGGCGGTTCAGGTAGAGCGTCAACTCATCGCTGTTGCCAGACATCGAATGGCGCATCGTGTAATGGTTGGTCGCGGAGACATAGAGCATCACCTGGTCGGTCGGTGCGCCAGTCCACGTGAAGCGCCCCTGTTCGTCTGTGATCGCCTGAAAACGAAGCAGGTCCGTGGTACCCTGCCACTCGTCGAGCCGCACCTTGGCGCCCGGCACGGGCCGCTGTTGGCGATCGAGAACGCGCCCGCGCAACACCCGCGCCGGCCGAAGCTTGATCTCGATCGGCGACGCGTTCGGCTCGATGGACAAGGAGCGGTATTGGGGCGACTGCCCGCTGCGCACCACGATGAGCGCGCCATCACCCGGCTCGGCGGCCATCACCCGGAAGCGCCCTTGCGCGTCGGTCATAAGATGCTTGCGCTCGTAGGCCGGGCTGTTTCGCTGGAAAATGACCTCGGTGTCAGCCGCGGGCTGCCCTTCGCTATCGAGCACGACACCGCTCACCAGGATCGCCGGCGACAACGTCATCTCCGCAGTGGCCGCCAGCAGTGCGTTGCTCGTGACCTCGGGCACGCGCGTCGGACGGGCGGCGGCGCGAGGCATGAGGGTCCTCCGGATGCGGCCCGAGCCGTCCTCCTGGATCATCACCGTCGCGCCATTTTCGAGCCGCTCGATCCGGACCGGCCCTGAGGACGAGAAGGTGGTTTCCGCGGAAACATCCAGCGCGCCAGGCATCGCGTAGATCGCGGGCCGATAATTCGGGTGCGTAACCTCGAAGCGGAACCCCTCGAAGCCGGCAGGCACGCTGCTGCTCGTCCATTTTCCGCCGGCGTCGGTTCTCGCCGTGTCGTGGTCGATCCGGGTGTATTCTCGCGGGCTGGTCTTCGTGATCTTGTAAACCGCGACTTCCGCCCCGGCGACCGGTTGGCCGTCCGACGCCTTCACCACGCCACCGACGGTGACTCCGCGCTGTAGCGATGCCGTGAACTCGCGGCTAAGTCCGGCGCGGCTGGCCTTTGCCTCGGACAGGACCTGCGGGATGCGATTGGGCGCGCGCACCAGCAGGTTGAAGGCGACGGTTTGTTGCGGCGGGTAGGCCAGACGGCAGATGCCATGCGCGCCGGCCCGGGCTTCGCCAAAATAAAACGACTCTTCGTCATCGGTCACTTCGAGCGCCACGGTGGCATTGGTCAATGGCCCGCCGCCCGCCGCGTCCGTCACTCGCACGGCAAGCTCGCGGCGATAGGTCGAATCGCCGAATTCATTCAGTTCGCGCACCACTTTGCGCGAGGTCAACGGCCGGTTTGGCGCCAGGCCCGACTCCCCGGTCTCGGCCGAGATCGCGGCGATGAAGGGCGCCGCCTGGCTGAAGAGCGAAATGACATCGAGGCTGGTGATAACCTCGCCGGGCCTGGGGTTTTCCAGCGCGGTCTGGAAGAGCCGCGATTCGGGTCCGCGCCCGTCGTTGCCGGATTCAGCCCAGGCGACCTGTGAATTCGGATCAGCCAGCGCCTGCTTTTTTTCCAGGCGCCCGATCTCCCAGTTGCGCGCGTGGATGCCGTAACCCAGGCGCACCGATTCCTCGGCGCCGCCCGCGTAGTGAAAAACGAGGATGGCCATGGGCACGCCGTCCTTGTCGGCGCCCTGCGCGCCGTGCAGCAAGTGCAGTCGCTTCGTCTTGCGCCCGACCGGGATGGCGGTCAACTCCGTGGGATAGAATTGACCCTGGCGCGCGGCCTCCAGGCCCGTGACTGCGACGCGGTCGCGAATCAGGAACGGAACGCCGTGAAACGCCTGCACGCCGGCGGGCGGTCCACCGAGTGGCCGGGCCGAAGGGGTCCCGAAGGAAACCGCCGCGGCATGACGGGAAAGATCCACGAAGACGAAAGCGTTCGTCCGGACCTGTGCTGCGCCTATGGGCGCGGCGCAAACCAGGCTGACGCCCAGCAGGAGTGCGGCGACGACCGCCAGGTGCCTGCGGGTGCATCTTGGAATTACCACAATGGTCGAGATCGCGCCGGGAACGTGGGGCAGGCGTCCCGCCTGCCCTGCCGCGCCAAAAGGCGCGGCGTTCGCACCACCAGGGCCTCGCTTCGCTCGGCCGGGCAGGCGAGACGCCTGCCCTACTTTGGTGGTACCGGCAGGACGCGCCAGGCCCTCGCCGGCACGAAGTCTTCGACTTGTGAGTCCCGATGTCATTGCCTTAGCCTTGACGCTCCCCGGCCATCGGATGTTCGCCTCAGCCGGGGACTGTCGAAGGTTAGGGGGGTCGCGACCGGCTTCCAATAGAAATTTCGGCAGGATGGGGCGGATTCGAGAGACAGCCGATACAGGAGCGCGGACAGCTTTGTCCGCGCGAATTTGAGAAAGCGCAGAGAGACACGCGGACAAAGCTGTCCGCGCTCCAATCCCATTCGGCGGCTTGACAAATCGTGAATTTCTGGTATTTCTGTTTAGACAGAAATAACGGACGCTATGAACAAACTGACGCCGGTCCAACAAAAGTTCATCCTCCACTGGGGCGAGATGGGCGCCCGCTGGGGCATCAACCGCACGGTCGCCCAGCTTCACGCCCTGCTCTACCTGGCGCCCCGGCCGCTCAACGCCGATGACATCTGCGAGGCCCTCGGCGTGGCCCGCTCCAACGTCAGCACCAGCCTGCGCGAGTTGCAGAACTGGAAGCTGATCAAGATCACCCACGTTCTGGGCGACCGCCGGGACCATTTCGAGGGGGTCACGGCCGACGTATGGGAGATGTTCCGCATCGTGCTGGACGAGCGCAAGAAGCGGGAGATCGATCCGACCCTCAAGCTGCTCGAGGCGTGCGTCGAGCAGGCCGAGCAGGGGGGCAAGGCGGAGGAGCTGACCCGCGAACGCCTGGCCGCCATGCGGGAGTTCTTCGCCACGATGAGCGCCTGGTACGACAAGGTGGAGCAACTCCCCACCAGCGGCATCCTCAAGTTCGTCAGGGCCGGCGAGCAACTGCGCAAGCTGTTTGGGAAGCGGAGCGACTGACCTTTATTTGCGCCGAAAGGAACCACGAATGAACACGAATGAACACGAATCAGGCAGGCCGAATCGAGGACAAGGACCTCACGGATATTCACGCAATGACTCCGCGTTAATCCATGTCTGCCCCATTCGTGTTCATTCGTGTCCATTCGTGGTTGAGACGCATTGCTGCGGCTGAACGGCTCTCCTTTTTTTACACATGAATTTCTGTGAGTACTGAATCAACCAAAGTAACGGACGAAACAGGCGGCGGCTGGGTGCTTTACGATGCCGAGTGCCGGTTCTGCGTCGCGCTGGCGCGGCGATGGGAGCGTGCTCTGGCCCGGCGGCGGTTCCGGCTGGCGTCCTTGCAAACGGAGGGAACAAGAGCGGGGCTGGAAGGCGGCGAGGAACTGCTCCGCGAGATGCGCGTGGTGACCGCGCAAGGCCGCGTGTTCGGCGGCGCGGCGGCGGTCGTTGAACTGGCGAGACATTTTTGGTGGGCTGCCTGGTTGGGACTGGTCGCGAATCTGCCATTGGGCAAACGGGCTTTGGACGCGGGCTACCGATGGATCGCTGCCCGTCGGCATTGCGCCGGCGGAGCTTGCGCGCTGAAAACCTCTGGCGGAAGTGAGCAAGCGACGGGGGGCGATCTTTGCGGGGCGATTTCTGTGGAAGGAAGCGAACGGGTCTCGCTTCGGGACTGCGGGCGAGTCGCCCGCAAGACGATGGCAGGCGAAGTCGCCTGCCCCACTACCCGGCAGCCGGGTCGCTGGAAGGACGCGCTGCCGCTCGTCGTCCTTCCGGCGCTGGCGATGTTGGCGACGTGGAGCGCTCCGGCGTGGCTCCTGATGTTCAACCCTGCTTTCGTCCATCGAGTCATCCTGCCGTTCCTTCAAGCGATCGGCGCAACCTGAAAGGTCCCATGAAACTTCCGCTCCTACTGCAAATCGCCGGCCTGCTCCACCTCGGACTGCTCTGCGCGGGCGCGCTCATGCCGCGCACGGTGAAACTGCGCGAACACCTGGCAACGTTGCCGTCGTTCATTCGCCGGCTGTTTTTCGTCTACTTCGCTTTTATCGCGCTGCTGCTGGCCAGCTTCGGGCTTATCACGTTCTTCTTCGCCGACGCGCTGGCGGCGGGCACGCCGCTGGCCAAAGCGCTCTGTCTGTTCCTGCTCGTGTTCTGGACGGCCCGCCTGGGAGTCGCTGCATTCGTGTTCGATGTAGGCCCGTACCTGACCAACCAATTTTACCGGGTTGGCTATCAGGCGACCAATGTTGCGTTCGTCTACCTCGTGGCGGTTTACGGGCTGGCGGTGTGGAAGGGAGGAGCGCTGTGAGGATTGCCATCACGGGCGGAACGGGCTTTGTCGGGCGGACGCTGGCGCGCCTGCTCGTCAGCGAAGGGCACGAAGTTGTCCTGATCTCGCGCGGCGTCGACCAACGCGACCCGACGGCGCGCAAATTGCCTGGGGCCAGCTTTCAGCCCATCGGCTTCGACGATCTGGCGGCGCTGGCACGTGCGTTCGCGGGCTGCGACGCGGTGGCGCATTGCGCGGGCATCAACCGCGAAATTGGCGGGCAGACCTACCGGCGCGTTCACGTCGAAGGCACACGCCAAGTCGTGGACGCTGCGCGCCAGGCCGGGATTAAACGGATTGCCTTGCTCAGCTTCCTGCGGGCGCGTCCACGATGCGGCTCGGGCTACCACGAATCGAAATGGGCGGCCGAGGAAATCGTGCGGGCCAGCGGACTGGACTACACCGTCTTCAAGGCCGGAGTCATTTACGGACGCGGCGACCACATGCTCGATCACTTAAGCCACGCCTTTCACACGTTTCCCGTCTTCGGTTTAGTCGGGTTCCGCGACCAGCTTGTGCGCCCGACGGCGGTGGAAGACGTAGCGAATCTGCTGAAGGCGTCGCTGGTGGACGGCGCGCTGACGGGGCGAACGGTGGCGGTGACCGGCCCGGAGGAGATGACCTTGGGCGAGGCGGTGCGGCGAGTGGCGCAGACCGTGGGGCGCCGGCCGCTGATGTTTCCGCTGCCGCTGTGGTTCCACTATGCCCTGGCCTGGTGCGTCGAGCGGCTGATGGTGATACCGCTGGTGTCGATCGCGCAGGTGCGGATCCTGTCGGAAGGCATCGTGCAACCGTGGCTGCCGTGCGACCGTCTGCCCCCGGACCTGGCGCCGAAGACTTGCTTTACCGTCGAGCAGATTCGACGGGGTTTGCCGCCGGCCAGGGCGTTTGGCCTTGATGACCTTCGCTGTTGCCACAGGCGTGTCGCGCCTCATCCTCACCGGCACCGCGCGTTCTTCGAACTGCCTTAGCGGTGACACTTCAGTCCAACCACGAATGGACACGAATAAACACTAATGAAATCCAAGCCTCCACGATTCGAGCATCGCGCATTGGGGCCATGAACGGCGGCTGCTGGCACGGAGTCCCGGCTTTAGCCGGCCGGACGTCCTGCCGCCTGAAGGTGGGACTCCTTGCAAGAGCCGGTTCATGGAAAGGAATGAGCAATGAATAAGCAACGTATGGTTCTGGCGGGAGGCAGCGGCTTCCTCGGGCGAGTGCTGGCCGATTGGCTCGAGGAGCGAGGAGCGGACGTCGTCATTCTCACGCGCACACCGCGCGAGGACGGGCGCGTCCGGGAAGTTTCGTGGGACGCCCGGACGCTGGGCCAGTGGCAACGCGAGATTGAAGGCGCTGAGGCCGTGATCAATCTCGCCGGCCGCACGGTGGATTGCCGTTACAACGCGGAGAACCGCCGGCTTATCATGGACTCGCGCGTCGATTCGACTCGCGTGCTCGGCTCGGCCATTGCCCTCTGCGGGAGGCCGCCGCGCGTCTGGCTGAATTCCAGCACGGCGACGATCTACAAACACACTTACGGCGCGCCGAACGACGAGGCAACCGGCAAGGTTGGCGCGACGCGGGAGGCGAAGGACGAGTTTTCCATCCAGGTCGCATTGGCCTGGGAACGCACGCTGGACGGGGCCTGCACGCCGGACACGCGCAAGGTCGCGCTCCGTTCGGCGATGGTGCTCGGCTCGGGCGAGAACAGCGTTTTCCCGATGCTCAGGCGCCTGGTGCGCCTGGGACTGGGCGGACGGATGGGAAACGGACGCCAATTCGTGTCGTGGATTCACGAGCGCGATTTCTGCCGGGCCATCGAGTGGCTGCTGACGCAGGAGGATTTCCGCGGCCCGGTGAACCTCGCCGCGCCGAACCCGGTCCCGAACTCGGAACTGATGCGCACGTTGCGCAAAGTCTGCCGCGTGCCACTCGGCCTGCCGGCGACGAAGTGGATGCTGGAGGCCGGCGCGTTCTTTCTGAAGACGGAGACGGAACTGATTATCAAGAGCCGGCGGGTGGTGCCGGGGCGGCTCCTGGAGGCGGGATTCGAGTTCGAGTTTCCTGAACTGCGGGGAGCGCTGGAGGATTTGTGCGCCAAAGCGGCCTGAATCACGAATGGAAGGCAGGGCGCGTCGCTCCGCGCGCGCCGGGCTGGGATGTCGAGTGCGGCGCGCGCGGAGCGACGCGCCCCACCCTTAAGCCGAGCGCCGCCGCGCGACGGCGGTTTCTTGCGCGCGAAGGCGCGCCCCTGCTGTTCGCGGACTGGGAACAGTTGGTGATGCTGCATTTCGAGATCGACCCCAGGCTCCTGCAGCGCGCGATTCCTTTCGAACTGGATCTGTTCGAAGGGCGCGCGTTCGTGAGCCTGGTGACGTTCACCATGCGCCGGATGCGCCTGGCCCGTGGCGGATGCCTGGCGCGCTGGTTGTGCGCGCCGCTGGCCGAGCAACGATTCCTGAACGTGCGGACTTACGTGCGCCACGGGGAGGAGACAGGAATTCATTTCATCACCGAATGGATCTCGAATGGTCTATGCGTGCCGTTCGGGCCGCTGACGTACGGGTTGCCGTATCGTTGGGGCCGGCTGAGGTTCGGGACTGCGGAGGATGGGAGCGTTCGCGGGCGGGTGGAGCCACGATTCGGCCGTGCCGCATTCGACTATCAGGCCCGGCCAGTGGCGGGCGTGTGGTCCTTTGGAGAATGCGAGCCGGGGACGCTCGCGGCGTTTCTTGTCGAGCGCTACACGGGCTTCACGCGGCGCGGGAGTCGCCGGCGGCTGTTTCGCATTTGGCACGAGCCTTGGCGCATGGCGGAAGCAAAGGCGGAGTGGACCGACGATTCGTTGCTGCGCCAATACCTGTCGTGGTGGGGCGAGACCCGGTTCGTCGGAGCGAACTACTCACCCGGTGCCTTCAATATCTGGATGGGCCGGCCACGCTCTGGCTAATTCCGTGGAGAATGCCAGGTCTGGTGAGACCCGGCGAAGTACTAGCGCAGCTTCTTTCCCGCCGGAGAATTGATGAAATCTCGGGCTTTCTCCCGGTAGCCGGGGGCCAGTGGTAGTTGCAAGTACTTCTCGTCGCCAAAAGTTGCGTTGTGGAACTCTGAGACGAAGCCTCCAGGGACTATTCCCATGATGTCGAAGCGGAATAAATAATCCCGGTGTTCCTCAGCCGTTTGCCTTGTGGGGTAGATGACCACGAAGACAGGGAGCAACTGGTCGTTCCGCTCTTTCCATGTCTGCTGCTGTACAATCGGTGGACTCAGGGCCGCGAGTTTGGCTTCATCCATCCCGAGTGATTTGAGCGCCCTTTCGGCGAGTAGCCGCGCGCGCTCAGTGGTGAGGTGATTCGGCTCCCGGCTGAGAGCTTCAAGCCGGATCGGATCG
>WNGA01011405.1_pt1 | contig 18349 bp, 25 predicted proteins | sample 5400061 | NCBI WGS metagenome assembly WNGA01 (sample SAMN13153366, study PRJNA577476) | soil metagenome | isolation source: 100 cm soil or saprolite under grassland replicate 2 | place: USA:California | collected 2016-06-15 | reverse complement strand
CGATCCGCCCAAGTTCGCGCCCACCGCCGCGCAGGCGAAGAACGCCGCGCGCGCCTACAAGGACATCAACCTGCTCGCCCTCAAGCTGCTCTCACCGGGCGGGCTGCTCGCGACCTTCTCGTGCTCGGGCGGGGTGAGCGCGGAGCTGTTCCAGTCGATCGTCGCCGGCGCCGCGCTCGACGCCGGCGCCGAGGCAAAGATCGTCGAGCGCTTTACCGCCGCCGCAGACCACCCGGTGGCGCTCGAATTCCCCGAGGGCGAATACCTAAAAGGGCTGCTGGTCCTCAGGAGCTGACGCGACGCCCGGGCCGCTGTTGCATGACCTGGGTGAGCGCGAGGGCGACTCGCTCGATCACCCCCGGCCAATCGCCGTCCGCTTTCTGGCGGAACAAGCGCAGGCTTGGATACCATGGACTGTCCTCGCGCTCGAGGAGCCAGCGCCAGTCGGGGGCGTGCGGGAGCAGCAGCCACGTGACGACACCCATGGCGCCGGCGAGATGGGCGACCGACGTGTCGACGGAGATGAGCAGGTCGAGCTGACCGAGCAGCGCCGCCGTATCGGCGAAATCCGCGATGCCCGCGGTCAGGTCGACCAGCTTCATGCCGGCGGGCGGGGTCCTGGCCTGGGACGCGGCTTCGCCCTTCTGCAGGCTATAGAACGTTGCCTCCTGAACCATGGCAAGCGGCGCCAGCGTCGAAAGCGTTATCGAGCGATTGCGGTCGTTCCAATGCTCGGGTCGCCCGGCCCAGACCAGGCCGACGCGAATCCGCGAATCGGCGCGCAGGGTGTCCCGCCACCGCTCGGCGCGCGACGCTTCTGCCTGGACGTACGGCCCGCGCCAGGGGATGTCGCGCAAAGTCGTCTGGAATACGCGCGGCAGGCTCATCAGCGAAAGATGAGCGTCGAACGGCGGCAGCGGCTCGCCTGCAGCGACCACCTGCGAGACACCCGGCAGCGCGCGCAGCAGCCCCATCAGGGACGGCACGCACTCGAGGACGATCCTGCCGCAGCGGCCTGCGGCCATCGGCGCATAACGGGCGAACTGGAGGGTATCGCCGAGTCCCTGCTCCGGGTGCAGGAGCAGCGTGCCGCTTCCCAGGTCTTCGCCGTTCCAGAAAGGTTGCGCGATGTCCCGGGGCGGCGTGCGCAGCCCTTTCACTTTCCAGCGCCACTCGTATTCCTTCCAGCCCTCGAGGAATTCGCCGCAAAGAAGCAGCTCCTCAGCGCGGCTGAAATGCGCTTCTGCAAGCTCCGGATCGCACGCCAGCGCGTTGGCGAAGGAGGCAATGGCTTCCCGATGCCGTCCCAGTTCGCGATAGACGTTGCCAAGATTGGTGTGTGCTTGCGCGTCTTTCGGGTTCTCTCGTAACTGACGCAGAAAACCCGCAACCGCTCTCTCGGCCGCGGGCAGCTCGCGGGTAATGGCGGCGAGGTTCTGGTTGGCCTGGGGCAGTGTTGGATCCAGCTCAAGTGCCCGGCGATAGCTTGCTACCGCGAGGTCGAGCCTGCCTTGCATGTGCAGCACGGAACCGAGATTGTTGAGGGCCTGCGGCTGGTCGGGCTTCAGGGCGAGCGAGCGCCTGTAGTGCGCCTCGGCTTCGGCGAGGCGGCCTTCCCCCTGGCACAGCCGTCCCATCGAGTAGTGAGGACCCGGCTTGGCTGGATCGGCGGCCGCGGCAAGGCGCGCCCAGCGCATGCCTTCATCGGTCTTTCTTTCGTCGGCAGCAATTGCCGCCATCATATTGAGAGCGTCAGCGTCCTTGGCATGCACGCGCAGGATTTGCTCGCACGCGCGGCGCGCTTCTTCCAGGGCTCCGACCCGGTAGTGATGCATCACCTGCTCCAGTAACCGATGGCGGTTCATCGAGTCCGGCCGGGTTAAAATTTCACTCTTTCCAGGGAGACGGCATGCAGGAAGAGCGCATGGTTCCCGTAACCATTCTCACGGGATTCCTCGGCAGCGGCAAGACCACGTTGCTCAACCGCATTCTCAGGGAAGACCACGGCCGGCGCATCGCGGTGATCGAAAACGAGTTCGGCGAGGTCGGGGTCGACAGCGCGCTGATCGAGAAGAGCGACGAGCAGATCGTCGAGATGAACAACGGCTGCATCTGCTGCACCGTGCGCGGCGACCTGATCCGCATCCTCGGCAGCCTCAAGGACAAGCGCGACCAGGGCGCGCTCAAGTTCGACCGCGTGGTGATCGAGACCACCGGCATGGCCGACCCCGGCCCGGTAGCGCAGACCTTCTTTACCGACGAGGAGATCGGCAACTACTACCTGCTCGACTCGATCATCACCATCGTCGACGCCAAGCACGCGCCGCAGCAGCTCGACGAGTTCCACGAGGCGCAGGAGCAGGTGGGGTTCGCAGACCGCATCCTGCTTTCGAAGACCGATTTAACAGAGGAAGCAGAGACGGAACTGCTGATCAAGAGATTGAAAAAAATGAATCCTCGCGCGCCGATCAAGAAGGTGAGCTTCGGCGACGCGCCGCTCGACGAGGTGCTCGATATCCGTGGCTTCAACCTCAACGCGATCCTCGAGCTCGACCCCGAGTTCCTCACCGACGTGCAGCACGAGCACCACGACCAGGTCGAGTCGTTCGTGTTCCGCGCGAAGAAGCCGTTCGACGGCACCAAGCTCGAGCAGTTCCTCTCGGGCATGATCCAGGTGTACGGCCCCGACCTGCTGCGCTACAAGGGCGTGCTGTGGATGAAGGGCAATCCGCGCCGCGTCGTGTTCCAGGGCGTGCACATGATGATGGGCGGCGATCTGGGCAAGCCCTGGACCAGGGCCGACAAGAAGGAATCGCTGCTGGTGTTCATCGGCAAGAAGCTGCCGAAGGACTTGTTCATCGCGGGCCTGGAAGAATGTCTTTCAAAATAATTCGGGTGGTCTGCGCCGTCCTGCTGTGTTTTGCGCAGCAGGGCGCTCTCACTCATGACATCTGGCATTCGGCAAAGGCTGCCTCGCACGCCGACGTCTCCATCGCCGGCGATGCGAAGGACGTCAAGAAGAATCGGCTGTGCGAGCTGCATGCCGCCCTCGGCTCCGTGCTTGGCGCGCTCGGCGGCAATGCACCTGCCTTGGCTGTCGCCGATACGAACGAGATCGGCTTCAAGACCGCGGATGCGTCCGCGATAATCGTTCCTCCGCTCCCTCCCGCCTCCCGGGGTCCTCCGACGCTCCTCTGAAATGTTTCGAGCGCGCGCCACGGCGGCGCGCATTACGAACTTTCGAGGGAGCGGTTCATGTATCGCAACATGTGGTGCGCCGCGGCGCTTGCCGCGGCGATGCTTCCGGCGCAGGCGCAGGACGTGAAGCAACTCGAGCGGCGCGTACAGGAGCTCGAGCAGCGCGTCGCCGAAAATACGCCGAAGCAGAGCTCTAACGCGTTCAATCCCGACATTTCCGTGATCCTGCAGGGCACGGCGGCACGCAGCTCGCAGGACCCGGCGAAGTTCCAGATCACCGGCTTCGCGCCGGCCGGGGGCGAAGTCGCCCCGGCGCGCCGCGGCTTCAGCCTCGGCGAGTCGGAGCTCGTCTTCGCCTCGAACATCGATCCCTACTTCCGCGGTCAACTGGTGGCTGCGCTGGCTCCCGACGATGCAGTCGAGGTCGAAGAGGCGTTCTTCCAGACCTTGCGGCTCGGCCGCGGCTTGACCGTGAAGGGCGGGCGATTCCTCTCGGGCATCGGCTACCAGAACCCGATCCACCAGCACGCCTGGGATTTCCAGGATGCGCCGCTCGCTTACAAGGCGTTTCTCGGCGGACGCCTGAACGACGACGGCGTGCAGCTGAAGTGGGTGGCGCCGAGCGAGCTGCTGGTCGAGCTCGGCAGCGAGCTCGGCCGCGGCCGGAGCTTCCCGGCCACCGATCCGAACAAGAACGGCGCAGCGGCCTGGACCCTGTTCGGCCATGCCGGCGGCGACTTCGGCGCGAGCGCCGCCTGGCGCGCAGGACTCTCGCACCTTCGCACCTCGCCGCGCGAGCGCACGTTCGACGACGTGGATACATCGGGCAATCCGGTGACGCAGTCCTTCACCGGGTCGAGCCGGCTATGGATCGCGGACTTCGTGCTGAAGTGGGCGCCTGACGGCAATTCGACGGTCACCAACTTCAAGCTGCAGGGCGAGTTTTTCCGCCGCAGCGAGTCGGGCGAGCTGAACTTCAACAACGCCATGACCGGCGACTATGCGAGCCGGCAGTCCGGCTGGTACCTGCAGGGCGTCTACCAGTTCATGCCGCAATGGCGCGCGGGATACCGCTACGACCGGCTGAGCCACGGCAGCGTATCGAACGGGCTCGGCTTGACGGCGGGGGATTCGCCTCTGCTGCTCACTGAGCATAACCCGACGCGCCACACGCTGATGCTGGACTGGAGCGCGACCGAGTTCAGCCGCATCCGGCTGCAGCTCGCCTCCGACAAGTCGCGCGCCGGCGTCACCGACAACCAGGTGCTGCTGCAGTACATCTACAGCCTCGGCGCGCACGGCGCGCACACGTTTTAGGGATCACATCATGCGATTTCTTCTGACGTTTCTTTTATTTGTCTCCTCATGGCCGGCATGCGCTGCGCTCAATATCCTGGCCTGCACCCCGGAATGGGGTGCGCTCGCCAAGGAGCTCGGCGGCGAAAAGGTAAGCGTGTACGTCGCTTCGACCGCGCTGCAGGATCCGCATCGCATCGAGGCGCGGCCAAGTCTCATCGCGAGGGCGCGCAGCGCGGACCTGATGGTGTGCACCGGTGCGGAGCTCGAGATCGGCTGGGTGCCTCTCCTGCAGACGCAGTCCGGGAACGAGAAAATCCAGGTCGGCGCAGCGGGCTTTTTCGAAGCGGCGAGCGTCGTGCCGCTGCTGGAAAGGCCGAATCGGCTCGACCGCTCGATGGGCGACGTGCATCCTGGCGGCAATCCGCACATCCACCTGGATCCGCGCAACGTGGCGAAGGTGGCGGCTGCCCTTGGCGAGCGCATGGCGGCGCTGGACCCGCGCGAGGCGGCGTATTACCGCGACCGGTCCAACTCCTTTCTTGAGCGGTGGGAACAGGCGCGAATCCGATGGGAGAAAGAGGCGATCCCTCTTAAGGGGTTGCCGCTGGTCGTGTATCACAAGAACATGACCTACATGATCCACTGGCTCGGCATGCGCGAAGTCGGCAATCTCGAGCCGAAGCCGGGGCTGCCGCCGACGACCGCGCATCTGAGCGAATTGCTGGCGAATCTCCAGCGGCAACCGGCGAAGGCGGTCGTGCGCTCCGCGTATAACGATCCGCGACCGGGTGAATGGCTCGCTGAGCGGGCGAAGATTCCGTCGGTCACGGTCGCCTTCACGGTCGGCGGAACGCCTGAGGCAAAGGATCTGTTCGCTCTCTACGACGATACGCTGGCAAGGCTGCTGGCGGTCGCGAAATGAGCGCAGCGACGCTCGACCTCAGCATCGTGTGGCCGGCGCTCGTCGCCGGGCTGCTCGTCGCCGCCACCCACGTGCCACTCGGCATCCAGGTGCTGAAGCGGGGCATCGTGTTCATCGATCTGGCGGTGGCGCAGATCGCGGGCCTGGGCGTGGTCTTCGCGGACTGGCTCGGCTTCGAGCCGCACGGCGCCGCCGTCCAGGCCGCGGCATTGTCCGCCGCGCTCGGGGGCGCGCTGTTGCTCAACTGGACCGACAAGCGATGGCCCGAGGTGCAGGAGGCGGTGATCGGGGTCACTTTCATCGTCGCCGCCAATGCGGCAATCCTGCTGCTCGCCGCCAATCCGCGCGGCGGCGAGCATCTCAAAGACTTGCTGATCGGCCAGATCCTCTGGGTGAGACCCGTCGAGCTGCCCGTCGTTGCGGCCGTTTCCGCCGCTATCGTCGCAATATGGTTCGGCGCCGGCCAGCGCATTGGCCGCATCGGCTTCTATCTGTTGTTCGCGTGCGCGGTCACCGCTTCGGTGCAGCTCGTGGGCATCTACTTGGTCTTCACCACCCTCATCGTGCCGGCGCTTGCCACTCGTCATCTGGCACGCCACCGCCTTGCTTCGTGCTATGTGCTCGGCGCGCTCGGTTATGCCGTGGGCCTCGGGCTGTCGCTGGTCACCGACCTGCCGCCCGGGCCGCTCATCGTCTGCGCCATGACTGCGCTCGGCATCGCGCTCGCCATCGCTACATCGCGGCGCACCGCTACGTAGCCGGTGCGATCAGTGGGCGTGTCGCGTACCGGCGTAGCCGCGTAGTTCGTCGTAGCGCCTCACCTGCTCATCGGTGAGCAGCGCCCGCGTGCGACGATGCGTTTCGAGGTGCGACAGGCGGTAGTCGCCCGCGAGCTGCACTGCAGTGCGCACCGCGCGCGCAAGCGCAGCTTCGTCCACCCGGCCCGAGCGAAAAAGCTGCTCGAGCCCGTATTCGGAGTCAACCAGCTTTGCGCCAATCGCTCGAGCCTCTGCATGATGTGCGCTCGCGAGCGCCTTGACGGCAGCGCGCTGCTCGGCGCTCAAGCCAAGTTTGTCGGCGAACTCGAGCGCATGCCCTGGCCCGGGATAGTGGTTGAGCTCGGCGCTCTTCGCATAGCCCATCCCCGCGCCCGAAAGATATTGCTTCACCTCGTCCGCCGAGAGCGCCTTGATCTCGCGCTCGTGCTGGCCTGCGTAAGGCTGATGCTGCGCGTGCGCGGCCCCTGCCAGCAACCATGCTGCGATCATGACTTGAGGTTTCATCTTGCTTCTCCTTGACTTCACCACGTCCTGAAGGGAATGGCGAGCGCGCCGGACAGCGTCGTCGACACCCAGGCGTCGCGGTAGCTATCGAGTCCCAGCCGCATGCCGGTCTGGCCGCCCGCCGGAGACAGCGTATAGGTGCCGAACAGCCGATCCCATGCCGAGATGCAGAAGCCGTAATTGCTGTTGCGCTCCGCTTCAATGACCGAGTGGTGAATGCGGTGCATGTCCGGCGTCACCAGGACAAAGCGAAGGGCCCGATCAATGATCTCGGGCAAGCGCACGTTGCCGTGATTGAAGAGCGAACTCACGCCAAGCAGCATTTCGAACACCAGCACCGCCACCGCGGGGGTGCCGAGCGCGACTATCACTGCGTACTTCAACAGCATCGAGAGGATAATCTCGATCGGATGGAAACGAATTCCGGTCGTGGCGTCGACATCCGGGTCGGCATGGTGCACCGCGTGGATCCTCATCAGCACGGGCGTGAGATGAAATGCGACGTGTTGCAGATAGATGAAAAGATCCAGCGCCAGGACCGCGATCACAACCGCCAGCCAGGACTCGATCTCCAGCTGGTTGAACAGGCCCCAGCCGCGCGCCGCGGCAAGCTCGGCGATGCCGATCGCCGTCGTCGGCAGTGCGACGCGGACCAACAGGACATTGAGCAGCGCGACGCCGAGATTGGTGCGCCAGCGTCGCGCCTTGGATTCGCGCGGTGAGCGCCGCGGCGCGAAGACCTCCCAGGCAGCCATCCCTGTCAACGCCAGGGCCATCGCGGTGACGCGTATCGGCGCTTCGTGCTCGAGGAGGAAGGCATTGTCCATTTTGGGCTGCCGCGGCTACCATCGCCCGGCCGCTTCTCCGCAACTGTTCAACTGATTAGTTGAATAGTAGAATACAGCCCATGCACAAGTCAAGCGACCCGGAAAAGGGCCGGCTCTACGAGGCGATCGGCCGCGTCGCGGCGGCGCTCGGCAGCGCCGGGCGCCTGCAGATCCTCGAGTTCGTCGCCCAGGGCGAGCGCAGCGTCGACGCGCTCGCCGCCATGACCGGGCTCTCGGTCGCCAATACTTCCAAGCACTTGCAGGCCTTGCGCCAGGCCGGCCTGGTCAGCGCGCGGAAGCAGGGGCTGCGCGTGTACTACGTGCTCGCCGGCGACGATGTCACCGCTCTGGTCGCGGCGCTCAGGGCGGTGGCTGAACACCGCGCCGCGGACGTCGAGCGGCTGGTGCGCACCTGGCTAGCGCACCGCGATGAGCTCGAGCCCGTGCCCGCGGCCGAACTACTGCAACGAGCCAAGAAGGGGCTGGTCACGGTCCTCGATGTCCGGCCGGCGGAGGAATACGCGGCCGGGCATGTGCCCGGGGCGATCAACGTGCCGGTCGACAAGCTGGAGAGCTATCTCTCGAAGCTGCCAAAGCGCAAGGAAGTCGTCGCTTATTGCCGCGGTCCCTACTGCCTGATGTCGTTCGACGCGGTCGAGAAACTGAGAAAGCGCGGCTGGCGCGCGCGGCGCCTGCAGGACGGCTTCCCGGAGTGGCGCGCCGCCGGATTGCCGGTCGAGACTTGAGCTCAAGCCGCGCGCGTACTTCTGGCGAGATGCAGGGCGAGCGGCGGGACCACAAGCCATTGCAGCAGAGGTGATAACCCTAGGTCGACACCTGCCACCCTGAGCGTCGGCATCAGCTGGGAATAGGCCCAAGCTGGACGCAGTACTGTGTTCGTCCACTCGCTGAATCCCGTGTAGGCAGCGCCGAAGACGGCAAGCAGGAAAGCCACGGCCTGCCAGTTCCACGTTTCCATACCGCCTGCGCGCGTAGCGAGCAGCGCGAGCGCGAGCGAGCCGAGGCCAATCAGCACGTCGCCGGCCGTGCAGTGCGCGAGCGCAAAGGCGATGTACCCCGCCGCCGCCTCGCTCCATATCGTATAGAGCGGAAGCTGCAGGATCTCCCAGGCGAGACTGAGAGCCGCGAGCCAAGGCAGGTAGCCCCGCAGGATCAGCGAGCGCGCTGCGCTGTCACGGTACCAGCCTGCGGCGGTCATTTCGGAATTAGCGCTTTCTGGCGTTCCGAGTCATTTCCGCTCGCAAGGGGAGAACCTCCTGCGTCCAACGGCTCTTGATGTACGCGAGCACGGCCCAGATTTCGTCCTCCGAGAGCTTCCCCCCGAAGGCTGGCATGTCGCTCTCGTAGCCCGCAGGCGCATAAGGCGGCACGAGCCCTCTCTTCGTGATGCCGAAGAGCAACTGGTCGGAGTGGTGCCAAGTGTGGCCGCTGTCGTCGTGCGGCGGCGCAGGGAGACGGCCGTTCGGAAGTCGGATGCGCCAGTTCGGCTGGCCTTCGAGCCTTGCGCCGTGGCATGCCGCGCAGTGCTGCGCATAGACCTTCGCGCCCAGCGCGACTTTCGCCGCATTGCGCGGATCTGCGCGCGCATCGTCGCCGGGGCTTGGCGATTCAGTGCACGCGGCGAGGGTGAGCGCCAGCGCGATACGCCTCAGGGGCACGATGCCTTGACGAATTCGCTGATCTCCTTCGGTGAGGCGAAAACGATCGACGCGCGGTCCCCCTGCATGCCGGCGCCGACGACGATCGGCTTACCAGGTTCCGGACCGAGCTTCGTCGAGTCGGACTTGAAGCGCAGGTTGAACTCCCAGATTTTTTGCCTCTTGCCGTCGGCAGTTTCCACCGTGTAGGCATCGCCGCAATAACGGATGGAGCGAACCTGTCCTTCAGGCGGGGCTTTACGCAGATCGAGCTTCGTGCCGCGCATTCCCATCATTCCTCCACCTGTTTGCGGCGCTTTGTTCTCGGCAACCGCCTTGAGGTAGGCGGCCATATCCTCGCGGTCTTTGCGCTCTTTCAAGCCGGGAAACGTCATGCTGGTCCCCGGGAGAAACTTCTCGGGATTGGCGAGCCACTTGTCGAGTGCGGCTTCGTTCCAGGTGATGCCGAGCCGCTTCATCGGCTCCGAATAGCGTTGGAATCCGTCGACCGTTCCCGCCTTGCGGTTCCAGATGTGCGCGAGGCTTGGGCCGGTCATGTGCTCGCCGGGTTCGACCGAATGGCAGGCCATGCATTGCCCGAAGAGCTGCGCGCCGCGTTTCGCGTCGCCCGCGCCGAGCGCCGCGCTGCCGGGCAAAAGAGCCAGCAGAGCGAGCATCCTGATGAGACCTTGCACTTTGTTCAACTGGGGTGAGCACATAGTCAAATCCTTTCAACCGATGCGACCCAGCAGCGGAAAGCGCTCAAGCAGCCAGGAGCTGAACGCCGTGAGCTTGCCGGTCATCATCGCGATGCCCATCGCCACCATGACGACTCCGGCGACGATCATGAGCGGTTGGCCGGCCTTGCGCAGTGCTCGCCAGCGTCCGGCCATTTCGTGCAGGAACACAGCGGCGAAGAGGAACGGCACGCCGAGTCCCGCAGAGTACGCGGCGAGCAGGCGAATACCGGCGGACGCCGACTCGCTGACCGCCGCCGCGGTGAGGATGACGCCGAGGATCGGGCCGATGCAAGGCGTCCAGCCGAACCCGAACGCGAGGCCGAGGAGGAACGCGGAGGCCGGATTGCCGGTCGCAGCGCGCAGGTGAAAGTGTGCATCGCGGCGCAGGAACGGGATGCGCTCGACGCCAATCAGCATCGCCAGGCCGAAGAGCGTGACCAGCACGCCGCCGGCGATGCCCGCTTCCTGGCGGTACTGCAGCAGCAGCCCGCTGAGCGCGGTCGCGCTCGCGCCGAGCGCGATAAATACCGCCGAGAATCCGAGGACGAAGCACAGGCTCAAGAAAGTGCCCGCCGCGCGCGAAGTTCCGGCTGCGGCGCCGCCCGCGTTTGCGGCAAGCGATTGTCCGGTGACGTAGGACACGTATGCGGGCACGAGCGGCAGCACGCATGGCGAGAGAAACGACGCCGCACCGGCGGCGAAGGCGCTCGCGGTTCCGAGCGTCGACGGTTCCATCAGCGTTCTGGTCCGTCAACCATGCGACGCAGATTCTCGACGGTCTCGGACGCGTCCCATTTCGCCGGCCCGACGTGGCGGCCGATCTCGCGGCCGCCGCGATCGATCAGCAGCGTCGTGGGAAGGCCCACGGTGCCAAGCTTGAACGCGGCCTGCGCCGAGGGATCGACGTACACTTTTAGCGCCTTGATGCCGAACTCGTCGAAGAACTTGCGCGCCGCATCCGGTCCCCGCTGATCGATCGACAGCGCGACGATTTCGAACCCGGGAGCGCCGATCTTCGCCTGCAGGCGGTCGAGCGCCGGCATTTCCTCGCGGCACGGCGTACACCAGGTGGCCCAGATGTTGAGCAGCAGCAGCTTGCCGCGGAAGTCGGTGAGCGAGCGCGGCTTTCCCGCGCCATCCTGGAACTGAAGATCGGGCACCTGCTTCGGTCTGCCGATTTGAGCAAACGGCAATCCGCCCGAAAGAGCCTCCGGTCGCGGCACCGGCAGGTAAATACCGATCACCCCCGCCAAAAGCACGCCAGCGCCGACCAACCCCGCCGCGATGTGCGTGCGCCGCAAAGCTTACTTCGCCTCGCCGCGTTCTGCGATCGCGGTCCAGTTGCGTCCGGCGTCCTTCGTCAGGTAGACGTTGCGCTCGAACGAGGCGATGGCGTACTCGCTCCGCACCGCCGGGTTCTGCGCGATGTACGCGACCGCATCGCGGCCGAGCGCCGGCAACGCGACGTTCTCCGGCTTGCCGCCGCCGAGCGATGCTCGGGCGAGCCGCGGCGCGCCGTCGAAAGTTCCGTACCACAGGCGCTTGCCGTCGAGGTCGAAAAAGGTCGACAGCGCTACGGTGCCGGCGGCAAGAGGAGCGAATTGCTCGCCCGAATTGCGCGAGACGTATACGCCGCTCGAAGTCGCGACGGCGACAGTCTTTCCACGAAAAGCCGTCGCTCACGGTGTAATGCAGTCCGGGCTCGCGCATTCGCGAGTTCGGCGCGTGGTTCCAGACGTAGATCGCGTTGGTCCTCCAGCTCGTGGCGAGCAGGTGGAAGTCGCTCTCGCCTTCCAGGCCCAGCTTGTCCCAGGTCCTGCCGCCATCGCGGCTGCGGATCAGGCCGAAGGGGTTCACGAGTCCCGAGCCGGGCGCCGGGTGCCCGCTGCTGTAAAGATGCTTCGACGTCGCCGAGAACCCCATGTAGTCATGCTGCGGCCCGGGCGCCTTCGACCATCTGCCGTTCTCATATACCGCGAGGCCGTGATGGCTCGGGATCATGAGCTGCTTGCCGTCGGCGCTGTAGGAAAGCCCGTGCACGTGCATCAACGTCACTTGCGCGTGAGCAAGTCCGATGAACGCGAAACTGGCGAACAGTAATGCCCGTATTGCGTGAGTCATTTCATCTCCTGAGGAACATCAGGGTTTGGCGGGCGAGGCTGCGTCAAGCAGCCGCGTCACCTCCTCCACGGGGACGGCGCCCTGGTAGCGCTCACCGTTCTCGAGAAACCAGGTCGGCGTGGAGTTGGCGCCGAGCTTGCGGCCGAGCGCAAGGAGCTTTTCGACCGGCGTGTCGCAGTCGGGCTTCGCGCTCGGCTGGATATCGCGCAGCATGAGGTCGTTCCAGGCTTTGGCGCGCTCCTTCGAGCACCAGACCGATTTTGTCTGCGCGAGGGACTCCGGCTTGATCACCGGGTAGAGGAAGACGTGCACCGTGATGTCGTCGAGCTTGGCGAGGTCCTTCTCGAAGCGCTTGCAGTACGGACAGTTTGGATCGGAAAAGATCGCGATCTTTCGCCTCCCGCCGCCGCGCACCGTCGTCACGGCATGCTCGAACGGCAGCGAGTCCCACTTGACGGCGCTCAGCTTGCGCTGCCGCTCTTCGGTGAGGTTGCGGCCGGTCTTTGCGTCGATCGCCTGCCCGGTGATGACGATGGTGGCGGTGCTATCCACGTAGTAGACCTGCACGCCGTCAGGCCCGCGCACCACGACTTCGTACAGGTCGCCCCAGGGCGCTTTCTGCACGCTTTCGATCGCCCCGTCGCCGCGCAGCTTGTCCTGCACCATGCGGCGCACGGCCGCTTCGTCGGCGCACGCGGTGAGCGCCGCAAGCTGCATCACCGCCCCGACAACGATGCGGCTCATCGAGAAAGCCTCACTTCCACCCATTGTTCCTGCGGGATGTAGCACACCCCCACGTCGGCGCATCCCTGCGAAATCACTTTCAGCCTGACCCGCCTGTCCCCGAGGTCCGCGTTCGTCAACGGCACTTTGATGCGCACATGGTCGCGGTAGATCTCGCTGCGGCCGAAAAACGGGTCCTGCTTCACCTTGCCGCTCGGCAGAACGGCATCCGCGATCACCTTCCCGGAAGCGGTCTCGAAACGGAAGCGGTCGCGGTAGAGGTAGTAGCCGGGCGCGATGCGGAACTCGACTTCCGCACTGTGCTTGTCGACGCCCTTCACGGTAAGTCGAAACGCCTCCTGCGGATCGAGGAGTTCTGCCGGATTCACGGCGCTGGCCGGCAGCGCAGAAGCCAGCACCGTCGCCGCGAAGATACACTGGCGCACGCTCAACACTTTTCCCGCGTCACGATTTCTTTCTCCCGCCCATGCACAGTCCCAGCGCGCACATCGCGAGGCACGGGGCGAGTCCAAGCAGCACGGCGCCCGTACCGCTCGCCACGAGCCAGCCCCATCCGCCGTACACTGCTGCCGCCCCCACGGCGAGCGCGCCGCCGCCAATCAACCATTGCCGCCTGCGGCTTCGTTCCGGATTCGAGGCACAGCAAGGCGCTTGTTCCGCGGTCGGTTCAGGTTTCACTGCTGCGAGTTCCGCTTGTGTCTCTTGCATCGCTAGTCCTTTGTGTTGGTCACGCGGCTGATTCGTGCAGAAGCGCCCGCAGATCGTGTGCGATCGATTCGGGCGTCGCCGCATCGGGCTTGATGTAGAGCCGGATGCGCCCCGTGCGATCGAAGACATACACCTGAGCCGAGTGATCGACGATGTAGCCGCCGTGTTCGTTCGGCGGATTGGCGTGGAAGTAGCCTTTGAACTCGCGCACCGTGCGCTCCGTCGTCTCCTCGTCGGCGTAGAGACCGAGGAACGAAGGGTGGAACGCGGGCACGTACTGCGACAGGATCTGCGGCGTGTCGCGCTTCGGATCCACGGTGGCGAACAAGACCTGCACCTGATCGGCGTCCGAGCCCATCTGCTTTAGCGTTGCGCCGAGCAGCGCGAGCGTCATCGGGCACATGTCGGGGCATTGCGTGTAGCCAAAGAAGAGCGTCACGACCTTGCCGCGGAAATCCGCGAGCGAGCGCTTGCGGCCGAGATGGTCCGTGAGCTCGAACCCCTTGCCCCAAGGTACGCCGGTAATATCGACCGCCCGGAAATGCGGCGAGGACGGTTGCAACGCAAGCCGGGCGTAGGCGGCGAAGCCGCCTGCCGCAATCGCCGCCGCAGCGGTCGTCCACAATAAAGTTCGGCGCAGCCTCATCGCGTATCGGGGGAACGCCACTGCTCGTTCGGCTTGCCCCCGCCCATCATGCCGCCACCACCCATCATTCCGCCGCCCATCATTCCGCCGCGGCCCATCATGCCGCCGCGATTGGCGTCAGAGGTTTTCGCTTCGAGAGTCGACAATCTCGCCTCAATCCGCGCGATGGCTTGCTCGAGCTTCTTCAGCCGCTGATCGACATCGGTGTCGCTGGCGGCGAACACGCTTGCTGCGAGCAAGGCCGCGATCGCGGCTATGGTCAGTTTCATTGCGGTTCCTTTCATTGGCTTCAGGCGACGCGGACGAGCGCCATCATTCCCGTCCCCTGGTGCTCAAGCACGTGGCAATGGAGCATCCAGTCGCCGGGGTTGTCGGCGACGAAGGCGATCTCGGCGCGCGTGCGCGGCGGGATCAGCACGGTGTCCAGCCACTCGCGGTAGCGCGTCGGCTGGCCATCGCGGCTGATGACGCGGAACACGTGCCCGTGCAGGTGGATCGGGTGATGCCACTGAGTGTCGTTCACGAGCTCGAAGACGAACGGGCGGCCGTGCACGAGCGTGAGGATCGGCGCGGCGTGCTCGTGGCTGTCGTCCGGCATCGATTTTCCGTTGATCGTCCACGCCATGCCGCGCATCATCCCCATGCCCATCATGCCGCCCATCATTCCGCCGCCGAACTCGATGCGGTGGCGCTCGGCGCGCGCCAGGTCCGGCTCGGGAAGCGCGTTGGCGGCGAGCTTTGGCAGCGGCGCGCCGGCGCGTCCGCTGCGAAGCCGCTCCTTCGCGTAGCGCAGGTCGAGCACGCGATAGGCGCGGCGCGGATAGAAATCGTCGAGCACCGCATACTTGCCGCCTGGCGCGCCAGTCGCGTCGAGCAGCACATCGGCGCGCATCGCCGGGCCGAGCACGACGCTCCCGCCGTCCGGCCTGTGCGGCTCCACCGGATGGCCGTCGAGCGCGATAACAATCGGATCGTGGCCGCGAAACTCGAGCGCGAAGATGCGAGCGTTCGCGGCGTTGACGAGCCGCAGCCGGATGCGCTCGCCGCCGCGCAGCTGGAACGCCTCCCGAATCGCGCCGTTTACGGTGACCGTGTTGCCGATGCGGCCATCGTGGCTCGCATCCATGAAGTTGCCGAAGTCCTCGACGATGCGCGCCCGGCGATCGAGGCGCCAGTCGCCAAGCATCCAAGTGACGTCACGGTCGACCGCCGGCGGCTCCTGTTCCTCGACGATGAGCGGCGCGTACAGCCCGCGTCCGACCTGGCCCGAGCTGCCGAGATGCGGGTGGTACCAGTAGGTGCCGGCGTCGCGCAGCTCGAACTCGTACAGGAAGCGGCCGCCGTGCGCCGTGATCGGCGGCTGCGTCACGTGCGGCACGCCGTCCATCGCGTTCGGCAGCCGCACGCCGTGCCAGTGCACGGTAGTGTCCTCCGGCAGAAGATTTTCCAGCTCGACACGCAGCCGCTCGCCCTGCCTGAAGCGCAGCTCGGGACCGGGCACGGTTCCCGCGTACGCCCAGACGCGGGTCGCCGGGTACTGCGCTCCGACGAGCGATGCGGTCGCAAGCTTCGCTTGGATTACGCGCGGCACCGCCGCCGCGACCGGCGGCAGCAGCGCGAGCCCGCCGAGCGCGGCAGCGTTGCGAAGGAAATCCCTGCGATTCATCCCAGCCCGATCCATGATCCTCTGCTCTCCCTGCATGGCCGCGACGCGGCCAGCCGGCGCGCGCAAGCCGCACGCGCCGCATTCGTTCAGCGGCTGGTGGCGCTCAGAGGAGGAAGCAGTGGTAGCGCAGATAGACCGGCGGCCCGGCTTGTGCGAGCGACGCAATCGACACGATGAAGGGTGCCGGGTCCGGCAAGATCTTGTCGCGCGCGTCCACCTCGGTCGAGGCGGGCGGGGACACTGGGGCCTGCAGATGCTCGATGGCGGGCGCCGAATCCGGCTTGCAGACTTCGGCGCAAGCCGCGCCTTCGCTGCCACAAGGACTTTGCGAAACAGAAGTGTTGGCAGCGTGTTGCGAAGCGGAAGCCGGTGCGACGGGGAGCAGCGCCACGAGCACTACGGCGAGGGCCATTACGATACGCATCGGGATTTGGAGTCTACCCCGGCACGCAAGTTCAGTCATAACCCGGCCCGCCGCAGCGGTAGCGCCTTGGAGACGACCAAATCCCTACGTCCTCTGAGAAGCGGCTTTCAGCTCCTCTTCCAGGCACTTCCTGCACAGGCAGCCGCGCCCCGTAGTGGGGGTGAGCGGCGGCAGCGCCGCGCACCAGCACTCGGCTTCGTCCTTGCCGCAAGGAAACGGCGCGCCGCAGGCGGCGCAGCGCGCGTCAGGACTCTGCGGGGGATTCGAGGTCGGCAAGACGCGCCATGGCCTTTCTCAGGAAGAGCATCTGTCGCCTGAAATTCGCGCAGCCGTCGCAGATCGCGAGGTGTATGTGAAGCTGCAGCCGCTCGCCGAAGCCGAGGCGGCGGTCGAGGCCCTGCGATACCAGGCGAGTCACTTCCTTGCACGAAAGCATCATTTCTTGAACCAGTTGGCTTCGAGGCACTCGCGCAGCGCCATGCGCGCGCGGTAGAGGAGCACCCAGCAATGCGTCGCCGTGACGCTGAGTTCCTTACAGATTTCCCCGGTGTCGAGCCCGAGGTGCTCGCGCAGCGTGAACGCCTGCGCAGTCTTCGCCGGAAGGCGCGCCAGGCAGTCCTCGAGCGCGGCGAAGAACTGCTTCTGCTCGAGCGAGGCGCCGGGATCGGTCCAGGCGGCCGGCGCATCGACCCAATGGCCGCGCTCGTCGAACAAAGATTCGAATTCATCTCCATCCGGAGCGACGCTGGCTTCCCGGCTCGAGCGCCGGATCGCGTCGACGATCTTGTGCTTGAGGATGCCGGTGAGCCAGGTGCGCAGGTTCGAGCGCCCGGCGAATCCCGCCTCCCCGGCGAGCGCCGCGAGCAGGGCTTCCTGCACCACGTCCTCGGCGCTGTGGCGGTCCCGTAGCTGCAGGCTGGCGTAGCGCAGCAGGTAGGCCCGCTCGCCCTCCACCCGGGAACGGAAGTCGCTCATGGAACGGGGATTTTACCGGGGGCTTGAAGCTGTCGAAGCAACCCCCATATCGCTTGCATGGGGCGAGAGCCCCCAGTCATTCAGCTAGGAGAGGACTATGAACACCATTACTCGCTATAACCCATTCAATGAGCTGGTCGACGACCTGTTCAACGGTTTCCTCGTGCGCCCGGTCGCCTATGAAGGTCTGGGCGATGTGCTGCCCCGCGTGAAAGTGGACGTCGCCGAGAAGAACGGCGCCTACAAGGTCACCGCGGAGCTGCCGGGGGTGAAGAAGGAAGACATCCAGGTCTCGATCGACGGCGCGCAGGTCACCCTGTCGGCCGAGGTGAGGCAGGAGAAGGAAGCTTCCCCGGAGGAGCGCGTGCTCCACACCGAGCGCGTGTTCGGCAAGGTGAGTCGCAGCTTTACGCTGCCGCAGGAGCTCGACGAGGCGAAAGCCGAAGCCAAGTTCCGCGACGGCGTGCTGGAGCTGACGCTGCCCAAGAAGGCCGAGGCGGCGCGCAAGCAGATCTCGATCCAGTAAGTTTTTCTGTAGTATCGGGGGGCGCGCATGAACGCCCCCTTCAACCACAGTCCCCAGGCCGCCGAAAAAGCGCGCATCCTCGCCGAGGCGCTGCCTTACATCCAGCGCTTCCACGGCAGGACCATCGTCGTCAAGTTCGGCGGCAACGCCATGACCGACGACGAGCTGAAGGCCGGGTTCGCGCGCGACGTGGTGCTCCTGAAGCTGGTCGGCATGAACCCGGTGGTGGTGCACGGCGGCGGCCCGCAGATCGAGGAGATGCTCGCGCGCCTGGGCAAGAAGGGCGAGTTCGTGCAGGGCATGCGCGTCACCGACCGCGAGACCATGGACGTGGTCGAGATGGTGCTCGGCGGCCAGGTCAACAAGGAAGTGGTCGAGCTCGTTAATCAAGCCGGCGGGAAGGCGGTGGGCCTTACGGGGCAGGACGGCGCCTTCATCCGCGCCCGCAAGATGCTGCTGCCCTCCAAGGACAACGGCACCATCGACATCGGCCACGTCGGCGAGATCGACTCGATCGATCCGTCGGTGATCGAGGCCCTCGAGTCGGCGGGTTTCATTCCGGTGGTGGCGCCGATCGGCACCGGCGCCGACGGCACCACCTACAACATCAAC
>WNGA01007151.1_pt1 | contig 18349 bp, 14 predicted proteins | sample 5400061 | NCBI WGS metagenome assembly WNGA01 (sample SAMN13153366, study PRJNA577476) | soil metagenome | isolation source: 100 cm soil or saprolite under grassland replicate 2 | place: USA:California | collected 2016-06-15 | reverse complement strand
CCTCGCGACGCATTCGCCGCTCTTCCCACGCGAGCACGCTGTCATGGGCACCAAGCCGAGTCAGCAGGGCGCTGATCGCGTCGCCGTCCCTGATGACCACCCGGTCCACGCCGCGAACCTCGCGCGCCTTGGCGTGGATTTTCAGCCTCCGGGCCGATCCGACCAGTGCGAGAGCCGCCTCCGGTCCTGGGCAGGTCACCTCGAGCGACATCGACCTGCCCGGCTCTGTGAGCGAGCCGTGCGCGAGAAAGGCGCCTCGCCACGCCGCCTCGGCGTCGCAGGTCGTGCCCGCCACGACCTGCCGCGGCAGGCCGCGGACAGGCCGCCCGTAGCTGTCAACCAGGCCCGTCTGGCGGGCCAGGCTGTCCCCGTCCCGATACACGCGCACCACGTATCTGTTGCCCCTGCGCAACCCACCGGGCGCGAGCACGACCAGTTCGGACGAGTGGCCGAACACCTCCGCGATGTCCTTACGCAGCCGCCGCGCGCTGGCGCCCGTGTCGAGTTCTGCCTCGATCACGATCCGGCCGCTCGCCAGGTGCAGACCACCGGCGAACCGCAGCAACGTGGACACCTCCGCCTTGCGGCAACACGGCTTCAGCACCGTGACGCGGCTGAGTTCGTCCTTCACCACGCCGGTCATGGCCATCGCGTCATCCCCCCTCAAAGATGTCAGCGTAAGCCGCGGCGAGGCGGCGCGGGTCGTGACGCGGCGATCCGTCCGTCATGGCCACGTCGGCCAGGACGAGCCTGCCGCCAAGCGCGTCAGCGGCCTTCTCCAGTTGCGTGATTCCAGCCCGCGTGGCCGAGCGGTCCGCGAGCACCACGTCAACGCTCAGCCCGGGCGCGTGAACGGCCAGCACGTCCAGGTGTGTGTGCGGCGAGAACCCGGCTGTCTCGCCTGGTTGCGGCGCAAGGTTGAGCGCCACGAGCCGACGCGCCCGCGCCGTCACCAAGGCCGTGGCGAGCTCCGGTACCAGCAGGTGGGGCAGCACGCTGGTGAACCACGAGCCCGGCCCGAGCACGATCCAGTCCGCCTCCTGCACGGCCGCTACCGCCTGCCAGCACGCGGGAGGATTTCCCGGGATCAGCGAGATCGAGCGGACCCGTCCTCGCGTTGTCGCGCACGCAGCCTGCCCGCGTACGAGGCTGATCTCGTGTGGCCGCTGCGGGTCGGCTCCTTCCACCTCGGCCGCGATGTCCAACGGGACCGCGGCCATGGGGAGCACGCGGCCATGCGCGCGCAGCAGCATCCTGACCCAGTCGAGGCCCGCCACGGTATCCCCGAGAAGATCCCAGAGCGCGACAATGAGCAGATTTCCCACAGTGTGACCGGACAGTTCGCCTTCGCCGTCGAAACGATGCTGCACGACCCGGCTCCAGGTGGTGCCCCAGTCGTCATCGCCGCAGAGCGCGGCGAGCGCCATTCGCAGGTCACCGGGCGGCAGCACGCCGAACTGCCGGCGCAGGCGACCACTCGACCCGCCGTCATCGGCCACGGTGACGATGCCGGTGAGCTCGCTGGTCACCTGCCGCAGCGCGGACAGCGACGCATAGAGCCCGTGCCCGCCGCCGAGCGCGGCGACCTTCGGCGTACCGTTTTCCGGTGCTGTGGGCGGATCACTCACGGCCAAGGTCCCGGTGTGCCACCTGGACGTCCGCGCTGGATTCGGCCAGCCGCGCGCCGATCTGTTCTGCGATAGTGACGCTGCGGTGCTTACCGCCGGTGCAGCCGATCGCCATCGTGACAAAGAGCTTGCCTTCGCGCTCGTAGCCGGGCAGCAGGACACGCATCGTCTCCAGGTAGGCGTCAAGGAATTCCTTCGCGCCCGGCTGGCTGAGCACATAGTCGCGGACCGGTGGGTCAAGCCCGGTAAGCGGGCGAAGCTCCGCGAGCCAGTGCGGGTTGGGCAGGAATCTGCAGTCAGCCACCAGATCAGCATCTACCGGGAGCCCGTACTTGTAGCCGAACGACACGATGTTGACCCGCACTGCCCGGTCCTGCTCGCCAGCGAAGAAGCCGCGCATCCGGGCGCGCAGCTCATGCACGTTAAGCGTGGACGTGTCGAGCACCAGGTCCGCGTCGCCGCTCACGCCTCGCAGCAGCTCACGCTCGGCCGCGATTCCGTCCACGATCCGGCCCTCACCCTGCAGCGGATGCGGGCGGCGCACGCTCTCGAACCGTCTGACCAGCGTGTCGTCCGCGGCCACCAGATAAACGACACGTGGCCGGATACCCCGGCCCGCGAGCTCGTTAATGGTGCTCTTAAGGTCAGTGCTGAAAGCCCGGCTGCGCACGTCGACGACGACCGCAATCCTTCGCACGCTCCCCTGCGAGCGTGCGGCGAGGTCGACCATGGTGGGCAGCAGGCTAGGTGGCAGGTTATCCACCACGAACCAGTCGAGATCCTCAAGTGACTTCGCCGCAGTGCTCCGGCCAGCACCCGACATGCCCGTGATGATGACAAGGTCCGGCGCTGGTGAGGCTGCTGGTGTCATCCCGGTTCCCCGCCTGATGTGCCGGAGGCCGCGCTCCTGGCGCCGAGCGCGGCCAGTACGGACTCCGCCGTGCGCCGCCCAAATCCCGGCAGCTCGGCGATCTCGTCAACGCTAGCTTCCCTGATCCGCCGGACCGAGCCGAAGCGCCGCAGCAGCGCCGAGCGCCTGGCCGGGCCAAGGCCGGGCACCCCGTCCAGTTCACTTTGGGTCAGGGCCTTGGATCTTTTAGCGCGGTGATAGGTGATGGCAAATCGGTGCGCCTCATCCCGCACCCGCTGCAAAAGATAGAGGCCCTCACTTGTGCGCGGCAGGATCACCGGATTCTCTTCGGCGGGAAGCCAGACCTCCTCGAGCCGCTTGGCCAGGCCACACACAGCCACGTCGTCAATTCCGAGTTCGTCGAGAGCCTGCCGCGCCGCAGCCGCCTGGGCGGGCCCGCCGTCCACCACGACGAGCCCCGGCGGATAGGAGAACCGGCGCTGCCGGGCATCCACAGCGCCCTGCTCGGCTGCCTCGCTACGCCTTTCCGTGGGGGGTTCGTGGAGGTCGTCTCCCCGGGACAACAGAGCAAGTTCGCCGGTCTGCTCCCGCTCCTCCAGATACCGCCGGAACCGTCGGGAGATCACCTCGTGTATGGCAGCGACATCGCCCTGCCCGGCGAGCTGGCGGATGCTGAACCTGCGGTACTCCCCCTTGCGCGCGAGCCCGTCCTCGAATACCACCATCGACGCCACGACGTTCGTGCCCTGCAGGTTGGACACGTCATAGCACTCGATGCGAAGCGGCGCCTCATCCAGGCCGAGCGCATCCTGGATTTCCTGCAACGCGAGGCTCCGCGTGGTCAGGTCGCTCGCCCGGCGGGTCTTGTGCAGCGCCAGCGACTCAGCCGCATTCCTCGTCACGGTTTCGAGCAGCGTCTTTTTGTCCCCGCGCCGTGGCACGCGCAGATCGACTCGCCCACCGCGCCGCGCGGCGAGCCACTCGGCGATCGGGCCCGCGTCGGCCGGTAGAACGGGGACGAGCACCTCGCGCGGCACACCTGAGGCGCTCGGCGCGGTACCGCCCGCCGTTCGGTCGGCAGGCGGCCCGGCAGGTGGCCCGCTGGGTTCAGCGGGCGAATCGGCTGACACCGGGTCGTCGCCGTAGACCTGGCTGAGGAAGTGTTCCACCAGCTCGCCTGGGCTGACATCCTCGACCTTGTCCACCACCCAGCCACGCTGCCCCCGCACGCGGCCGCCGCGAACATAGAAGACCTGCACCGCGGCCTCGAGCTGATCCTCAGCGAGCGCGATGACATCGCAGTCGGTGCCGTCGCCAAGCACGACCGCCTGCTTCTCCAGGGCCCGCTGTAGTGCCTGGACGTCATCCCGGAGCCGTGCTGCGCGCTCGAACTCCTCCGCCGCGGCGGCTTCGCGCATCTGCCGTTCCAGGCGGCGGATGAACCTGGTGGTGTTTCCAGCCATGAAGTCACAAAAATCCTCGGCCAGCAGGCGGTGGGTGGCAGCGTCCACCCGCCCGACACATGGCGCCGAACACTTGTCTATATAGCCGAGCAGGCATGGGCGCCCGATCTGCCTGGCGCGCTTGAATACACCGGCCGAGCAGGTCCGCACAGGGAAGACGCGGAGCAGCAGGTCGACGGTTTCCCTGATCGCCCAGGCATGCGAGTAGGGGCCGAAATATCTGACCCTCCGGCGTTTCGCGCCGCGCATCACCATCACCCGTGGGTACTCCTCGTCCAGCGTGACCGCGAGATACGGATAGCTCTTGTCATCGCGGTACCGCACGTTGAACCGCGGGTCATATTCCTTGATCCAGGAGTACTCGAGCTGGAGCGCCTCGACCTCGGTCCCGACAACTGTCCAGTCGACACCGGCCGCATAGCGCAGCATGGCCTGGGTGCGCGGATGCAGGCCAAAACAGTCGGCGAAATATGAGTTCAGCCGGGAACGCAGGTTTTTGGCCTTGCCGACATAGATGACATGGCCGTGGCCGTCGCGGAACCTGTAGACGCCTGGGGACTCGGGAATTGAGCCTGGCGCTGGGCGGTAGGTCGCCGGATCAGCCACGCAGTCACTCTAGTGCGGCGAGCAGGCCAGCGAGGCCCGCGGCCACCTACCGGCCTTAGCCGGACGGGCGGGTTGGCGTTCCCGCCGACGGCGGCGGCGGCGACAGCGATGGCGATGGGGTCGGTGCTGGCGACGACGGGGTAGATGCGGGAGTTCCTGGCAGCGATGCGGACGACGTCGGTGAGACTGTCTGCCCATGGGGGGTGACGCTTGACCGGACCGGCGTACTCGGCGTCGTTGACGGCGACGGCGACGGCCCCCGCTGGCTGGTGCCGCCCTCAACAGCATCGCCGACCGTGGTGCCGGAGCCATTCTTGTGCCACACCAGATTGCTCACGGGTTTGCCCGCCATCGCCTCAACCAAGGTGATACCACCAATCACGACAACGAAGATCCCTGCCGATACGCCAGCCAGCATGAGCCAGCGCGACTTCCACCTGACACCGCGCGACGCTTCGCCCTCGGCGTCTGGCCTGTGCGCTCGCCCGCCGGAACTTGGGTCCACCGCTGGGAACTGCGTGGTCAGTGGGTCATGATCTGACGGGTCGCCATCGGACGAGTGGCCGGGGTGGTCTTCCCCGCCTGCGGACCCGGGAACGCGGAGCCGCCCGACTTCGCGCAATCCCTGCCCAGCGACACGAGTATGGGAAACCACCACTGGGCCTATCGAGCGCAGCCGCTCGCCGGTTCGGCCGAGGTAATAGCGGTAGACGGCAGCGCCGGCGGTACTCACGACGCTGATCACGGCAGCACCGATCAGCGTGCCCGCTACCCCCAGAAAAGAGGTCATGACCGTGCCGGTGATGGTGGCAAGAACGCTCGCAGCGACTTGCGACGTGCTCAGTTCGATACGCCGGCTCTTCATGGCCTCCCTTCGGTCGGCACCAGCCAACGGTGGCCGGCACCAAGATCGTGCTTTATCGGCGCCCGAACCAGGCTATCGGCCGCGAACAGGGCAAAGGCCACGCACGGGGGTTGCAGCGGCAGACTGTTACCAGGCTCACATTCCGCGGAGCGGAAGGCCGGCCGCGCGGTAGACGTCGTCGATCAGCCGCATGTTGACGATCGCGTCCGCCGCGGTGGTGGCAAACGCCTCACCGCGCAGCACCGCCGCGGTGAACGCACGCAGCTGACCGGTATAGGTCGCTCCTCCGGCCACCTGTTCTTGCCGCGTCTCGCCGCGCGCCATGACCTCTAGCCGGTGACCGGTGTGCGGTGTCATGAAATTGACCACGCGCAGCTCGCCCTCCTCGCCTGTCACCCGCACGTCCGCCGTAAATGGCCTGCCCGGCAGCAGGGAGATGCTGAACTCGCCGGTGGCGGCGCCAGGGTAGCGAACAAGGGCAGTCATAACCGCATCAACGCCCGGGGACGACTCCTGCGCGGCGGCGGACACCACTTTGGGTTCACCGGGGCCGAGAAGCCGAAGACAGTTGATCGCGTAGCAGCCACCGTCCATGGTGGCCCCGCCGCCGAGTTCATAGCGGAAGCGGATGTCGGCCGGATCGCGTATCGGGAAGCACAGCGTTACCTCGATGTGGCGTACGGCTCCAAGATCGCCGTCATTGTCTCCGCCACCGCCGACGCCCTGCACGATCTCTCGCATACGTCGGGCAAGCGGATGGTAGCGGTAGTGATACGCCTCCATAACCACCAAGCCGGATTCCTGGACCGCCGTGGCCACGTTCTCGGCCTCTGCGAGATTGGCGGTAAAGGGCTTCTCGCACAGCACGTGCTTGCCCGCCTCGATCGCCTTCAGCGTCCATTGCGCGTGCAACGAGTTGGGCAGCGGGTTGTAGACGGCATCGATGTCTGGATCCGCGATCAGTTCTTCGTAGGAATCGTGCACCTGCCTGATGCCGCGTGCCGCAGCGAAGTCCCGTGCGCGAGCTGGGTCCCGCGCGGCAACCGCGGCCAGCACCGCTTCAGGGACCTCCAGGGCGGGCGCGATCAGCGCGTTCGCTGTGATGCGTGCGGTCCCGAGCGTACCGATGCGCACGCGATCCATATGGCCGCCTCGCTTCACGTTTGCCGACTTTTGTGATCCGTCATATCACGCGGTCACATGCCGTCGCGATCACCCAGCCGCCGGCGGAAACTCTGCTGCAGCTCCGGACCCCAGGCGTAACCGCCCGGCAGGCGCACCGCCTGGGCGAGCGCCTCCCGCAGCTCACGCTGGCGCACCTTGCGGACGTAGGGCACCGCGACCAGCGCGTATAGCTGGTCAAGAGCACCGAACAGCTCGGCCGCGAGCACGGGCAGAGTACCGTCCCTTACCGCTGATTCGAGGAAGCTGTCCCACCAGAACTCCTGGCCGGGCTCCGCGACCACGCCGAAGGCGCGGCGAAGCCGGGCCCGCACCGCCGCCACGACGTGCGGATCCGGGTCGTTCAGGCCGTGCTGCCAGACCTGCGCGGCCTGCTCGTCTCGCTCTCGTAACGGCAGAACGCGGGCCAGCAGCTCCAATGCGAGCGGGCGAGCGTCGTGGTCCCCGTGTTGAGCGGCCTCGGTGAACACCATGACCGCCTGCTCCAGGCGAGCCATGCCCAGTCCGCTGAGCAAGTGGCCACGGACCGGGTCATCCGCGGCTACCAGCTGCAACGCCGCGGTGAAGACCTCCGCGGCCTGGGCTGCCTGCCCTTGCTCGAGCAGCTGCCCGCCGAGTTCGCACATCTCTTCGGGCTCGGCAGGCGGGGCCGTCGCAGATCCGTCGGCTGCCAGCGCTGGCCCGGCAACAGGCGATGGCGAGCCGGCGTCCGCCGATGTGGGCGCGACGTCGGCCGATGTGGGCGCGACGTCGGCCGCCACGCGCTCCGGCCGAGCGGGTGCGGAGGACGGGTCGGGCGTCATGCCGGAAGCATAGTGTCGTTCACCCGAGACGTGTCAGCCCACCATGCGGTGCGCCCAATGGGAACGGACGGAGCGGGCTACCGGTGATGGGCGGACGGCTCCTCGGCGAACGCCTCGGGCGGCGGGCAGGCAACCACGAGGTGCCTGTCGCCGTAGGCTTGGTCAATGCGGCGTACCGGTGGCCAGTACTTGTCGCGCCGCAGTCCGGCCGCTTCGGTGCCGAGGCTGTGCCCAGGGTACGCCGCGTCCTCGCGCTGGTAGGCGTGCTTCCATTCGCCGCTGACCAGCATCTCCGCGGTGTGGGGAGCGTTGCGCAACGGATTGTCCTGCCGGTCGTATTCCCCCGACGCCACGCGGGCGATCTCCTGCCGGATCGAGATCATGGCGTCACAGAAACGGTCGAGTTCGGTGAGGTCCTCGCTCTCGGTCGGCTCGATCATCAGGGTGCCCGCGACCGGGAATGACACCGTCGGCGCGTGGAACCCATAATCGATCAGCCGCTTCGCGACGTCCTCCCCGGTAATGCCGGTCTGTTTGGTGATCGGGCGCAGGTCGATGATGCACTCGTGCGCCACGAGCCCGCCTCGGCCCTTGTAAAGCACGGGGTAGTGCGGTGCGAGCCGCCTGGCCACGTAGTTCGCGGCGAGGATGGCTACCTGCGTCGCCAGGCACAGCCCTGGGGCGCCCATCATCCGGATGTAGGCCCAGGAGATCGGCAGGATGCCCGCCGATCCCCATGGCGCGGCGGCGACGGGGCCGACGTCGTTGGCCCCGTCGCCAACGGCGTCCGCGCCGTCCGGCCCCGCTGGCCGCAGGCGCGGTATCCCTGGCACGGCCGGCGGCAGGAAGGCGGCCAGGTGGGCACGGGCGGCCACCGGGCCGACCCCGGGACCGCCGCCACCGTGCGGGATGCAAAAGGTCTTATGCAGGTTCAGGTGGGATACGTCGGCACCGAACTCACCGGGCCGTGCCAGTCCCACGAGGGCGTTGAGGTTCGCGCCGTCGACATACACCTGGCCGCCAGCCTCATGCACTCGCCGGGCCACGTCGGTAATGCTCTCCTCGAACACGCCGTGCGTGGACGGGTAAGTCACCATGATCGCCGCGACCTTGCCCCGGTGCGCTTCCAGCTTCGCGGTCAAGTCGCTGTCGTCTATGACACCGTCGGCGCCACACGCCACGACGACGACGCGCAGGCCCGCCAGTGCCGCGCTCGCCGCGTTCGTGCCGTGTGCGGATGCTGGGATGAGGCATACCTCGCGGTGCGCCTCTGCGCGCGACGCGTGGTAGGCGCGGATCGCCATCAGGCCGGCCAGTTCCCCTTGCGAGCCCGCGTTGGGCTGCAGGCTGACCGCGTCGTAGCCGGTCATGTCGGCCAGCCAGCGCTCGAGGTCTGCGATCAGCTCGCGGTAACCGCGCACCTGATCAGCTGGCACGAAGGGGTGAACCGAAGCGAACCCCGGCCAGCTGATGGCCTCCATCTCGGCGGCTGCATTAAGCTTCATCGTGCAGGAGCCGAGTGGGATCATCGAACGGTCGAGCCCGATGTCGCGGTCGGCGAGCTGGCGCAGGTACCGGAGCATGGCGGTCTCGCTGCGGTAACGGTGGAAGACCGGGTGGGTGAGGAAGTCGGACTCCCGGCTCAGCGTCTCCGGAAGCGCGTTCAGCGCGTCGCCGGCAAGCTCGGTGGCCGATCCAGACGGCGGCGCACTCACCACGGCGGCGGCCACGTCCCGCAGGTGCGCGTCGCTCGTGGTTTCGTCGCAGGAGATCTGCACCGTGTCCGCATCCACGAGGAGCAGGTTGTAGCCCGCGCGCTCCGCGCGCCGCATCGCCTCGCCGGCATCACCCGGGATTCGGACGCGGATCGTGTCGAAGAAGCCGTCCGGTCCCGTCTCCAGGCCAAGCCTGCGCAGTGTGGCGGCGAGGGTGGCGGCCCGACCGTGTACGCGCCGCGCGATCGCGGTGAGGCCCTCCGGACCGTGATATACGGCATACATAGCCGCCATGACCGCGAGCAGCACCTGAGCGGTGCATATGTTGCTTGTCGCCTTCTCCCTGCGGATGTGCTGCTCTCTCGCCTGCAGCGCGAGCCGGTACGCCGGTCGGCCATCTGCGTCCACCGAGAGGCCGACCAGGCGGCCGGGCAACTGCCGCTTGAGCTCTTCCCGGACAGCGATATAAGCCGCATGGGGCCCGCCGAACCCGAGCGGTACCCCAAACCGCTGCGTCGTGCCAACGGCGATGTCGGCACCGAGTTCCCCCGGCGGCCGCAGCAACGTCAGTGCCAGCAGGTCGGCGGCCACGGCGGCGAGCGCGCCGCGCCCGTGCGCGGCCTCGATGGAGGAACGCAGGTCGCGTACCGTGCCGCTCGCCCCTGGATACTGGAGCAGGACGCCGAACAGCTCTCCCTCCAGGCCGGCGATGACGCTGGCGGTGGGCTCGGCCACGACAAGCTCGATGCCGAGCGGTTCCGCACGCGTGCGGAGCACGGCAAGCGTCTGCGGCAGGCAGTCAGCGTCGGCGAGGAACACGCCGCTCTTCGCCCCGTCGGTGCGCACCGGCCTGCCCTGGGCCGGGCGTGAACTCCGCCTGGCCAGGGTCATGGCCTCGGCGGCGGCGGTGGCCTCATCCAGCAGCGACGCCCCGGCGACCGGGAGCGCGGTCAGGTCGCTCAGCATGGTCTGGAAGATGAGCAACGCCTCGAGACGGCCCTGCGAGATCTCCGGCTGGTAGGGCGTGTACGCCGTGTACCAGGCCGGGTTCTCCAGCACGTTGCGGCGGATCACCGCTGGGGTGACGGTGCCGTAGTAGCCGAGCCCGATCATCGAGGTGCGGAGCGTGTTCCGCCCTGCGATGCGGCGAAGCTCGTTGAGCACCTCGGGTTCGGTCAGCGGCGCGGGGAGATCGAGGGCGGTCTGCTGGCCGATGCCGCACGGCAGCGCGGCGCCGGTCAGCTCGTCCAGCGTGGCGAAACCGGTGACTGCGAGCATTCGCTCGAGCTCTGCCGTGGAGGGGCCGACATGCCGTCCGGCGAAGGCGCCGCCTTCGCTCGCCGCGCGCGTACCTTCGCCCGGCCCAGCGGCCGGGTCCGTACTTGCCGACGAATGCTGATAGGTCATGACAGAGCCTCCTGAAGTGCCGGGAGCTTCGGTACGCCGAGGCGACCGTGCACGGCGGCGCCTGAGCCACCGCCGCTTCCCCTCTGTCATGGCGACCTGAGAGCTTCGCCGTCCGTTGCCTGTCCGGTCCGGCTTGCACCTTCGGTGAGGACCCGCCGCCACTGTCATCATCACAGGCGGCCAGCGGCACCTGCTTTCCAGAGACGCCTCACCCGCCCGGTCCCTTGTGCCTGAGAGGTTCCGGGGTGTTGCTCCTTCGGCGCCTCACGCCGGCTGCGTGAGAACTCTCCCGGGCGGAGTCATCAGCTATTCAGACTCTACCTGGTCACCGCTAGCGCGGCTGGCGCTCCACTACACCCCGGACGAAGGCCGCCTGCCCAGCATGCTCCAGATCGTCGGCGATCACGCTGACGAGCCGGACCCCGAGCGAAACCGGCGGATCCCATCGATCGTCCACGATGCGGGGTAGATCGGCGTCGGTGAGCTCGCGCACATACCGCAGCGTCTGCTCGTGGACCGCGTCGTAATACCCGGTCAAAAGCCCGCCCGAGTCCACCTGGACCACGCCGACCTGGTCGGCCGTGTGCCCCCAACCCGTGTCGCTCGGGTGGAAGGGAAGCCCGAACCGCGGCGCCCACCCACGCGACGTCCATACCTGCTCGGTCTTGGCGACGCCTGCGACGTGGTCATCCTGGATCCGGGTCAGATGCCACACCAGCCAGGCGATCGTGTTCGCCCCGCTATCCAGCCGAAATGTCAGCTGATGCGGGTCCAGGCCGTCGACCACGTCGTGTACGGCGGCACGGATCCTGGCGAAAGCGTCGGCAAGCAGGTCAGCACTGGTCATTTGGGAATCTCCGCGAGATCTCTGTGGCGGTGCAAAAGCGACGTCCAGGCCATCATGGCGCAGTACGCGGCGCGTCGCGGGGCGCCCCCGTCATTGCGGACCAACGCTTATGCCGGTCTCTTCGGCCCGGTCGCCGGGGTGGCCGGGGTGGCCGGGGTGGCCGGGTGGCCGGGTGGCCGGTCGGCTGTCGATTCGCCGCAGCGCCGTTCGTCGGTTGATTAGGGCGCGCACCAGGCGCGCGAGGGGGGATCCAGCGGGCTCCTAGCCGATCTCTCCATGTCACGAAGGGAGTCACACGTGAGCAAGTTCCTGTTGCTGTACCGCGGTCCGGCAACCCCGATGGAGGACTTCACGGCCGAGCAGTCTGCCGAGCAGATGCGCGCCTGGGGTGAGTGGATGGGCCGCGTCGGCCAGGCTCTGGTGGACGCCGGGGCACCGTTCGGCGCTCGCTCGGCCGTCAGTGACGACGGGACGAGTCCCGCGCCGAGCGACCAGAACGGCTACACGATCGTCGAGGCCGACAGCGTCGAAGCGGCGCGCGCACTGGTCGACGGCCACCCGTTCCTCTCGGAGGGCAAGGGCCGGTTCAGCATCGAAATCTTCGAACTCGCACCCATGCCGATGTAGCAGGCACTGGCCAGTGGCCTTCCGGGCATTTGCGCAGGGGCCGGATGCCCGGAAGGGCCGACTGGTTCGTGTTGGCGACAGGCCAGCGGCAGCCGTTCGGGATCAGTTAATCCCGCCACCCGCGAAGATGCGCCGCGGCGACCTTCTTTGGTACGACCATGCGCCAGGCGTCGGTCACAAGCTCCCGCATTTCCGCCTCGTCAATCGCGGCCAGCCACACCCGTACCCAGTTGTACCGTTCGTCGGACGGTACTGGCATATGGAACTTGGCCGGCTCTGCGGCGATAAGCGCGGCGCGCTCCTCCTTGGGGAACCCGAACCCCATCACCGTCTCGTCCCGTGACAGTGCCACGTAAACGATCCTGCCGACGCGGAATTTCACCCGGTCGTGGACGAGCGCCTCTTTAGTGCGCGGCAGGGCCAGTGCCACCTGGCGCACATCCTCGATTGTCACCATCTGTGCGATCCGCTCCCGGCTGACCTCTGCGCAGGACCGGCAACGCCAAGACGGGACCTCCTGCGGCCTTCCGCTAGGTGGACATTAACGAGGCTTACTCGAACCGCCGACCGCGACCGCGTATCGCGGGGGTTTCCGGGGCTCGCCCCCCGGCTAGATACTGCGGCTCATGGCGATGTTGATCGCAGATCATCGAGCAAGCTAAGCCGCTCGTGGGCGATACTGGGATCGAACCAGTGGCCTCCTCGGTGTGAACGAGGCGCTCTCCCGCTGAGCTAATCGCCCGCCCGCGCGGCCGTCCCCTCCGGTCGTCCCACGACATGTCCGCGCCCAAGCGGTCACAGACTAGCGCATCGCCAGGCCGGTACGTGCAGTGCCCGCACGCGCCGGGTGAGACGCCAACCGACCGCGGCACGGCGTGCCCGGCCTCCCGCACATCGGCCACGTCGCTTAGTCCGTTCGTACGATGCGGGTTCAATAGTGTCGTACGTAGCGTTACCGGCATGGAACCGACGTCACGCTCCGCAACGCTGGTGACGGAACCAGCGCGGGCGGGTTACAGGGCGAAAACAAACGAAGCGTTTGCACAGGTCATGCCACTTTTGCGAGCCATGACCGAGGTTACAGGCGGCGGCGACAGCGGAATCCTTAGTGCTGAGGGCGTTCACCCCCGAGCACCTCACACCCGCTAGGTGAGTGTCGTGGCAGAGACACAGCGGACAGTGGGATCCGACGACGCGAAGGTTTGGCCTGGATGAACGGCAGCACGATAGTCTCCACGGAACTCGATCTGCGGCTCGTCGTTCCCGACCACGCCGCGGTCCCACTGGTCGCGAGCCTTAGCTACCGTGGCGATGATCCATACGCGGTTCGGATGGCATTCCACGTCGGCACGGATGAACCGGTCGAATGGATCTTTGCCCGGGAACTGCTCACCGCTGGACCTGAGAACCTGACGCGCGATGGCGACGTCCAGGTGTGGCCTGCCGCCGGGGCAGATGGCGAGGTGCTCAACATCGCCCTTTCTTCGCCGTTCGGCAAAGCCCTCTTCGAGGCGCCAGCGGCTGGGGTAGCAGCGTTTGTGCGGCGCACCTACGATCTCGTCCCCGCCGGGCGGGAAGGCGACTTCGCCGACATTGAAAGCGAGATCGATGAGCTGCTATGGCAAGGGTGAGATCACGGGAGCTTCCAGTCGATCGGCGGTGCGCCCTGCTGTGCCAGCATGATGCCGGCGCGGCTGAACGGCCGTGACCCGAAAAACCCGCGGTCAGCTGAGTTCGGGCTCGGGTGCGCCGATTCGATACAGGCGGCGCCGTCGAGCAGTGGCCGGAGGCCGCGGGCGTCACGGCCCCACAAGATCGCGACCAGCGGCAGGCCGCGGGCGGCGAGCGCCCGGATGGCCTGCTCGGTCACTTCCTCCCAGCCCTTGCCGCGATGAGAGGCCGGCCTCCGCGGCTGCACGGTGAGCACCCGGTTCAGCAGCAGGACACCGCGCTCGCTCCACGGGGTTAGATCGCCGGTGGCCGGGAGCGGATAACCAAGATCGTTACTGTACTCGCGGAAGATGTTGATCAGGCTTGGCGGCAGGGGCCGCACGGCCGACTCCACCGAGAAGCTCAGGCCCACCGCGTGACCTGGCGTCGGATACGGGTCCTGTCCCACGATCAGTACCCGGACCTCGGCGAACGGCTGCTGGAACGCACGGAGCACCCGCTCACCCTGCGGCAGGTAGCTGCGCCCAGCGGCGATCTCCGATCGCAGGAAATCGCCCATTGCCGCGATGCGCCCGGCCACCGGCTCAAGCGCCCCAGCCCAGCCTGCCTCCACGATCTCACGCAACGGCTGTCCCGCCATGCCGACCTAGCGTAGAGCGCCGCACCGCCGCAGGGGGCGAAGACGCCGCCGCAAGGGCGAAGGGTTCGCCCGCTGCCGGGGACGGCATCGCGTTCGTCGCGCAGTTCACCGTTGACCCAAACCTCCACGGCGTCGCACCTTACTGGACCGTAGAGGGCCTCTGCTGGTCGCGGATGACCCGTAGAGGGCCTCTGCGGGTGGCGCATGACCCGTAGAGGGCCTCTGCGGGTCGCGCATGACCCGTAGAGGGCCTCTGCGGGTCGCGGAATGCTAGCGCAGGGTGCCGCAGTGCGCGGCAGCCGTTCGGGTCAATGCGGGGAGAAGCCGGTCAACGGCCGAGATCTGCTCCGCTACCTCACGGTCGGTGAGCATGGCGGGAACCCGCGCGCGTATCTCGGCGTGTACGGCCCGTATGGGGGCCGCAGGCGGGGCCCGCCATGACCCGCTCACCGCGCGGAGGTCCAGCCCTTGCGCCGCGCAGAGGATCTCCACGGCCAGGCAGGTGCGCACGTTCGCGATCACTTCGCGCAGCTTGCGCACCCCGGTCCAGCCCATGGAGACGTGATCTTCCTGCTTACCGGAGGTTGGGATCGTGTCGACGCTGGCCGGATGCGCGAGCACCTTGTTCTCGCTGACCAGGGACGCCGCGGTGTACTGGGCGAGCATGAAGCCGGAGTTGGTGCCCGCCTCAGGGGCGAGAAACGGCGGCAGTCCGCGAGAGAACGCCGGGTCGAGCATCCGGTCAACCCGGCGCTCACTGATGCTGGCCAGCTCGGCTAGCGCCATCGCCAGCATGTCCGCGGCGAACGCCAGCGGCTCGCCGTGGAAATTACCCGTTGTCATCACCGACCCGTCCGGCACGATGACGGGATTGTCCACGACTGAGCCGAGTTCGATCTCGGTCACCCGGCGCGCATGCTCCACCACGTCGCGCACGGCGCCGTGCACCTGCGGCGCGCAGCGCAGACAGTAGGCGTCCTGCACGGCGTGCCGGCTATGCCGGTGGCTCGCCATCAGCTCAGAACCGGCCAGGAGGGCACGCATGTTGGCCGCGCTCGCCAGCTGGCCAGGATGCGGACGGATCACCTGGACCCGCCCGTCGTAGGGCCGGTCGGTGCCCAGCAGCGCCTCCACCGACAGCGCGCACGCCACATCGGCGGCCTGAACGAGCATCGCCGCGTCGTGCACGCTGAAGCCGCTGCGCTCAGGCGTCCCGGCCCGGCGCAGGCGGCCCTCACCGATCAGCGGCTGCGCCAGGTGGGCGAGCTGCGCGAGGTCACCCGAGGCGCCGACCGAACCCTTGTCAGGCACGACGGGCAGCAGCCCGCGGGCGAGCAGATCCAGCAGCCGCTCGGGCAGCTCAGCCCGGACGCCCGAGTAACCGGCCGCAAGCGTGCGGGCCCGCAGCAGCAGCAGCGCCCGCACAGTCGGGTCATCGAGCGGCTCACCGGTCGCCGCCGCGTGGGAGCGGACGATCGCGTGCTGCAACGTGGAAAGCTCACTGCGCGGCACGGAGGTGTCCGCCAGCGCGCCGAATCCCGTGTTGACGCCATACACGGGCTCATCACCATCGATCGCCGCGACGACCACCTTGCGGCTCGGCTCCATCCTGGCGCGTACCCCCGGGCCGAGCACGGCGCGCGCTTGCCCGGCGGCGACGTCCACCACGTCGGCGATGGCGAGGCCATCACCGCTGACCACCACAGTTCGCATAGCCGACAGCCTGCCACGGACGCCACCCTGCCCTGCGCGCCCCGTCCGCGTCAGCAGCGTGAGTTTGGCCGGCACGGGGCGGCACAGCTCACGGTGCTAATCGGCTAGTGGGTGATAATGCAGCCGAACGTCTCCGCCAGGCCCTCGCGCCCGGCGTCGGTAAGCCGCAACGCGCGGGGGGTATCGGCCCGCTCGAACCAGCGCAGGTCGAGCAGCCGGGCCGTGACCGCGGCGCCAAGCGCGCCGTTCAGGTGCGGTCGGCGCTCGGTCCAGTCCAGGCACGCAGCGGCGAAGCGGCGCCGTGACCGGCGGAGGTCGCCAACATTGATGCCGAACGCGCGAAGCGTTTGCGAACCATGGCTTGTGACCTCACACGCCGCTTGAAGGTTCACGTCACCATGCCCTGGCTGGTCCGCTGGAGCGCAGCCGTTAGGGAGCTTCGTGGTTATGATCTTGTTCTCGAGAAGTGCCGCGAAGAGTGTTACCCCGGCGCGCCCAGCGAGGTGGTCATAACACGTGCGTGCGTCATTTAGCGCGGCCGCCTGTCGTGACTGGCGCAGGCTTCGTACTTGCGCACGCGGGCTGATATGCGCCAGCGCTTCGATTACCGCCGCGATGTCTGCCCCCGCGAGACTGTAGTACCGGTGCCTGCCCTGTTTGGTGACCGTGACCATGCCGCCGCCGAGCAGCCGGGCCAGGTGCGCGCTCGCCGTGGCCGCGCTCACGCCGGCGAGGTACGCAAGCTCGCCCGCCGCCAGTGGGCGCCCGTCAAGCAGGGCGGTCAGAATCGCGGCGCGGGTAGGATCAGCGATCAGGGCCGCGACCGGCGCGATGTCGCTGTCGTGGGCGACGTACTGCGATTCTGCGGACATACTTCGACGCTATGCCAAACATGCTTGGGCCAGCATCAAAGCATGGCTGGCAACCCTGCGAAAGCGGTCACCGATGCGGTAGAGGCGTGCCTTGCGCTGGCGCGCACGTGGCATGGCTGGGATGGGCGGGCGATCGCCCGGTTCGACGAGGACGGCGTGCCGAACACGTGGACGCCGTACAAGGCGCTGCGGCGGATCGCCGATCACCTTGTCGATCACCTGCACGAGGTTGAGGCGCTGCTGGCGGGCGCCCCGCCAATCCCCGACACGTGGCACGGCAGAATGGTGACCCTCGACGCCGACTGGGCGCGGTTCACCGAAGCCGACTACGACGAGGCGTGCTCGCGGTTGCGCAGGCTGGGGCGGATGTACGTACTGCGTTATGAGGTTGGCGGGGCGGGGTCCTGGGACGAGCCACGCGATCCCGCGTGGACGTTGCGCCAGATCGCCGAACATGTCGCGGGCGTCACCTGGTACGCCGAGCAAGGGCCTTATCCTGCCTGGGTTTGCGACCCTAACGCATACCAGTCGGGAAAGGCCCTTGTGGTGAAGAGGATACCGGGGGATCAGAGCCGGCGGAACGCGGCACGCCGGCGGCGGCGGGTGGCGGCGCGGCACCGGCTGGCCGGGCATTGGGCCGAACAGCCGACGCCGATGTTCACCTCGGGGAAGATCACCTACGAGGTCGGTGGGAACATCGACGCCACCGCGTACGGCGGCATCGCCGCGATGCACCGGCTGGTGAGCAAGCTGGGCCTGGTCGAGACGATCAACGAGCGGCTGACGCTGTTGAAGATCCATCTGCCGTACCACGAGTCCGACCACGTGCTGAACATGGCCTACAACGTGCTCACCGGCGGCACCCGCCTGGAGGACATCGAGCGGCTGCGCCACGATGTGGCGTATATGAACGCGGTGGGCGCGGAGCTGATCCCGGACCCGACCACGGCGGGTGATTTCTGCCGCCGCTTCGGCGAGGACGACGTGGTGGCGTTGATGGACGCGATCAACGCGGTCCGGCCGAAGCTGTGGGCCGGTCGCGGACGGGACCTGCTCGGCCCGGTCACCTATATCGATGTCGATGGGACGATCGTGGCGACCACCGGGTCGTACAAGCAGGGCATGGACATTTCCTACAAGGGCATCTGGGGCTACGCGCCGCTGATCGTCACGTTGGCCAACACCCGGGAGGTGCTGTTCCTGGTCAACCGGCCCGGCAACGCCCCCAGCCACCAGGACGCGACGGAGTGGATCGACAAGGCAATCGAGCTGGTCTGCCCGTATGCGCCGCGGGTATGTCTGCGTGGGGACACCGACTTCTCCCTGACCGAGCACCTGGACCGGTGGTCCGAACACGTCGACTTCGTGTTCGGCATGGACAACAACGCCGCCCTGCGCCGTATCGCCGAGGGCCTGGACGACTCGGCGTGGTCCCGGCT
>WNGA01012537.1_pt1 | contig 18356 bp, 16 predicted proteins | sample 5400061 | NCBI WGS metagenome assembly WNGA01 (sample SAMN13153366, study PRJNA577476) | soil metagenome | isolation source: 100 cm soil or saprolite under grassland replicate 2 | place: USA:California | collected 2016-06-15 | reverse complement strand
AGCCGACGCTGTGCGCCGAGAAGGACAACGTCTACCTCAAGCTCATGTCTTCCGACGTGCGCAACTTCGCCATCGAGGCCGTGCATCCGGCCTACATGGGCACGATCGTCGCCGACCGTTACGCGCCGGACTTCCGCCATTGCGACATGTCGGGCGACCCGGCCTACAAGTCCGAGCCGCGGCGGATCACCATCCATGAAACCTACGAGTGGCAGCTCGTCGGCCACACGTTCCCGAGCTACTGGCGGCCGAACACGGTGCCGGTCCGCGTCGGCGACCGGGTCGAAAACGGGCTCCACCTGCTGCAGCTGTGGACGCGCTTTCAGGACCGCGCCGAAGAAGTCCTCGTCCTCTATCCGGCCGACGGTTATTGGCGCGCCCGCCCGTTGCCGCCCGCGCACCTGCGCTGGAGCGCCTACGGCTCCTCGTTTCTCGTCGGACCGGTGGAGACGGCGGGCCGGCCGCTGGTCGACATCCGCGACATCGCGTTCGATCCGGCGACGCGCACGTTTCGCCTGAACCTCGTGCGCGGCGGCAGCGCGACGCTGCGCCTCGATACGCTCGACCAGGACCGCATCGTGCTCGACGTTGGACTGGAAACCGCGGTCGCCGGCGGCCCCTTCGCGGCGCTGCGGTCGATGTTCGTGACCGAGGTCAACGCCGACGTCGCCCAGGTCGGCTGGCGCAGCAAGGGATCGCAGGCCTGGCGCCAGGAGCCGGTGATGACGTTCGGCCGCGCCGATGCGCTCGAGCTGTGGGCCGGCCGCACGGTGCCCTCGCGCCACAACACCAGCGCACCCGACATGGTGTTCCGGGATTTCAGGTCCAACCGGTAGGATGGGTTGAGCGCAGCGAAACCCCATCACGACACCCGATGGTTCCCGGGAAGGCGATGGGTTTCGCTGCGCTCAACCCATCCTACGCGGTCACCGCCCGCGGCGAATTTTCTCCGCGATCTCCTGCCACGCACCGGCAAACGGGTGGAACGTGAAGCGGACCGTGTGCGTCCCCTTGGGGACCACGACCGCCCGGAACAGCACGTTGGCTTTCAGGATTTCGGTGTCCGCGCCGTCGATGCTGGCGCGCCACCACGGGTGCCACACATCGTTGAGGACGAGGATGCCGCCGGCCGGCGCATCGACGTCCACCACCACGTCCGTGTTGGCGTAACGCACGATGCGCGCGACGGCGTTCGGCGCGCCGCGGGAGAAGCCGGGCAACAACCCGGCCGGCGCCTTCTTCAAGAGCACGGTGCGGCGCGGATCGACGTCGGGCCAGCCGTTCGCGACCAGCGCGTCGAAGTCGGCGAGCCGCCAGTCGGTCAGCACCATCGCGCGCGGCAGCGCGCGCGGGTTCTCGTAGACGTAGGCGTCCTTGGTGCGCGCGATGAGGTTCAGGTCGCCCGGCCGCAACGAGGAATCGATCGTCTCGACCGGAACGCCGGTCGCGATCAGGCGCAGGCCGAACAGGTCGGCCATGGCCGAGCGGTAGGACGGGTAGAGCGGCGAGAAGCCGCGTTGGTCCGCCCCGGCGACCGTGTCGCCCACCCGCGTCGCCTCGTAGAACCACTTGAGCCGCAGCGGATTGTGCCCGAACACGTGCTCGAAACCCTGGGCGAGCGCCAGGTTCGGCCAGTGATAGGCGATCCCGGTCAGTTCCACGCGGTCGCGCCGGTCGGGCGCCGCGGCGGCGGCAAGCCGCGTCCGGATGAGCGCGACGGTCTCATCGCGCGTATCGGGACGGAGCGCCTCGTAGACCTCAGGCTTCAAGCCGGTCGACTCGTTCGGTCCGTTGTTCCATGCGAAATCAGCCACCATAAAGCCGGTCAGCACGACCGCGGCCGCAAGCGCATTCCGCCCGGCCAACCGGCGGGCGAGCGCGAGAGCGCCGACGGCGCCGGCCGCAAAGCCGATGCTGGTGAGAATAGGAACGAGCGCGACCGCGATCTTCCCGACCGAGGCGGCAAGCGCAATGGCCAGCGCGACCAGGACCGCGGCGAGGCCGATCTCCATGATCCGCTGCCAGCGTCTCGGCTCCGGCACGGTTCCCGACAGCCAGCGATGGACGAGATAGCCCGCGAGGATCGCCAGCAGCGCGCCGAGCACGAACGTCGCATCCGCCGGCCGGCGGTAGAGCGTCACGCCGGGTAACACGTCGTACATCAGGTGGAAGACGGGCGTGTACCATCCGAGCGCATAGAGCAGGACCATGAGCACGGCGATGGTGAAGAAACGGATCTCACGCGTCCACAGCAATCCACGGATGACGCCGAACCCAAGGATCGCCACCGCCACCAGGGCGCCGGAATAGACCTGGCCCATGTTCTGCGCGAGGTAGAGTCCCGGCCAGCCCCAGACCTTGCTCCATTCCAGACTCGGCGGTCCCCAGTGACCGATGTTGGGATCGGACGCGCCGTAGAGATCGGGAAACGCGAGCATCATGAGGTGAGCCGGGTGCAGCGATCCGCGTCCGGCAAAGATGAATCCGACCTCCGGCCGGTTCGACCGCGCGGCCAGCAGCGCCGTCATCACGACCGGTATGGCGGCGATGAGGGCGCCGGTCGCGGCCCCGGCGACGAGCGGCGTGATGCTTGCTCGCACGCGCGCGAGCCGCTGCTCGCCTTCGACCCAGTGCCACACGACGAATCCGGCAAGGACGTAGAGCGCGAGCAGCGCGACCTGGTCGCGTCCGACCGCGGTGAGGCCGGCGAGCACGCCGGCAACCGCGCCGGCGCGCCACGAGCTTTGCTCGAGCGCGCGGGCGAGCATCCACAGCGTCAGCGGCAGATAGGTGAGGCTGATGATCTGTCCGGTGTGCTGCAGCCGCGCGCTCGCCGCGCCGCCGAACGCAAACGCGATCGCCGCCACCAGCGCGCCGGCGGCGTGCCAGCCGCGGTCGCGGAAGTAGAGGATGATGCCGACGCCGCCGAGGAACAGGTGCGCGAACGCGACCCCGTCGATCGCGCGGAAGCTCGCCTTGGGATCGAGCAAGGCGAGAAGAAAATGGAGCGGCGAGAAGATCAGCGATTGCGGATCGGAGATTTGCGGCCAGCCGGCAAAGACATTCGGCGTCCAGAACGGCGACTCGCCGCGCGCCAGCGACGCGGCGAGGAAGCGGACCTGCGGCAGGAATTGCGACTTGGCGTCCCAGGGAATCGTGACGGCGCCGGAGAGCCACGGCCAGGACAGCGCGAGGCATGCAAGCGCAAACATGCCGACCGTGGCGGGGAGCGGGAATGCCAGCGCCGCATCGCCCGGGCCACGCAGCACCGCATCATGCGGGCGCCCGGCGCGCCAGCGTGCCGCCCATTCCGAACGCGGGTTGAACAAACGGTTCACCGCAGATCAGCGGGGCCCGCGCCGCGCCGTTCAGCTTTCCGCGGCGACACCGACCGGCGCTGCGGGGCTTGCGGCTCGGGAGCCATGAACTGCGCTCTGGCCAGCTCGGCGAAGCGGCCGCCGGCCTCCACGAGCTCCTCGAAAGTGCCGGACTCAATGATCCTTCCCCCTTCGAACACGAGAATACGACTGGCATGCCGTATGGTAGCAAGGCGGTGCGCGATGACGAAAGTGGTGCGATTCTTCATCACTTCGTCTAACGCCGCCTGCAGCCTGACCTCGGTGGCGGCATCGAGGGCGCTGGTGGCTTCGTCGAGAATGAGGATCGGCGGGTTCTTGAGCAAGGCGCGCGCGATCGAGATGCGCTGGCGCTCGCCGCCGGACAGCGCGCGTCCCCGTTCGCCGACGCGGCCCTCGAATCCGTCGAAATTCCGCTCGATGAAGTCCAGCGCCTGGGCTCGCTCCGCCGCCTCGCGCAGCTCGTCGGCCGTCGCGTCGGGCTTGCCCACCCGCAGATTGTCGGCAATCGACCGGTTGAACAGCAGCGTCTCCTGGAACACGACGCCGATGTTGCGGCGCAGCGCCGACAGCCTGACGTCGCGGGTATCCATGCCGTCGACCTTGATGACGCCCGATTGCGGATCGAACGCGCGGTGCAGCAGGGCGAGCGCGGTCGATTTGCCGGCGCCGGTCGGCCCCACCAGGGCGATGGTCTGACCCGGCAGGGCGGTGAAGTTGAGGTCGGCGACCGCCGGCCGCTTGCCGTCGTAGGAAAACGACACGTCCTTGAACTCGACGAGGCCGTACAGGCGCCCGGGATCGGTCGCGTGCGGACGGTCGCGCAGCGACGGGACGGTATCGAGCACCTCGAAGAAGTCGCGCAGGCGCGGCGCCTCGCTGAACACGCGGTTGGTGAAGCCGACCGCCATTTCCAGCCGCGCGATCACCATGGTGGCAATGCTCATGAAGGTCACGATCTCGCCGATCGAGGCGAGACCCTGCAGGTGCAGCCAGGTCCCGACGATGATGATGGAGAGGATGGCCAACGTGGTCGCCGCGCGCGTCAGCACCGCGAGGAGAGCCCACCAGGAGAGCACGGGCATTTGCGCGCCGAGCAGGCGATCGGCCACGTTCTTGAGGGCGGAAACCTCCGCCTCGACGCGGGTGAAGCTCTGCACCAGGGCGATGTTGCCCAGGGTATCGGTGGTGCGCTCGGCCATTTCGGTGAAGTGCTGCTCGACCGTGCTCTGCATCTTTTCGGTCCTGGTCAGGACCAGCGCCATCAGCACGGCGAACACCACGCACAGCGCGATCAGCAAGAGGGCGAGACGCCAGTTGAGGAACAGCGAGAGCGGCAGCAGGACGGTGAGCGCCACGAAGCCGACGAAGTGGTCGCGAAAGAACGCCAGCCACAGGCCCCACAGCACGTCGGTTCCCGCCAGCATCACCTTGAGCAGCCGTCCCGAATGGGTGGCCCCGTGGTAGGACTGAGGCAGCTGCAGAACGTGCTCGAAATAATCGGTCAAGACCGCAAGCCGCCGCCGGTGGGACAGGCGATCCGCAAACAGCGCGACCAGCGTGCCGCAGAGAATCGAAAAAATGCCGAACCCGGCCCAGGCGCCGAGCAGAAACAACAAGTCGCCCCAGAACGGAGCCTGCCCGCGCGACTGGGCGCCGGCGAGCGTATCGATCACCTTGCCGAACAGCACCGGCTCGGCGAATTGCGCGACCGCGAGCGCAAGGTTGCCGCCGGCAAGAATCCAGCCCAACTTGCGCTCGGGCCCGAGCAAGGCGAGCACCCGCGCGTACAGGCGGATGAGATCCATGATGCCCCCGGGTGGCAGACTCAAGGAGAAAAGTATGTTGGAGTAGCGTTGGCTGTCTACCGAGTTCGCACCGCCCGTTCACCCCCGTTGGAACACGGCCGCTTTCATGATTTTAGGGTTCAACGGCGAAGCCTGCCTTGCGTTCCTCAGCCGCTACATCGCAAACCACCCTTGATACGGAGGAGACATGCGCAACAAACCATGCCTGACGTCGGCCGACGTGAAAAAGATGATGGCGGCCTGCCTTGCCGAAGCGTCCAGGAACAAGTGGAGCGTCTGCGTGGCGATCGTCGACGAGGGCGGGTTCCTGCTGCAGTTCGAGCGCATGGACGGCGCCCCGCCGATCTCCACCGAGGTCGCGTGCGGCAAGGCGCGCACCTCCGCGCTCACCAAGCGGCCGAGCAAATTCTTCGAGGACCGGGTCAAGGAGCGGCCGGCCTTCGCGAACTTTCCCGCCGGCATCTTGATCCAGGGCGGCCTGCCGATCGTGCACCAGAACGAATGCGTGGGCGCGATCGGCGTCTCCGGCGTCCAGTCGCACGAGGACGAGCAGGTCGCGCAGGCCGGCATCGCGGCGCTGGGGTGAGGCTAATACCAGCAGAACGGGACACGTGAGACGGCGCCGCTTGCACCACCTCTCCCCAGCGGGGAGAGGTCGGGCGCGAAGCGGCCGGGTGAGGGGGCAATTGTCTCCAGCGTCAAAACCCTTCCCCCCTCACCCCAACCCTCTCCCCGTCGGGGAGAGGGAGCGTACCGAGTCCTGGATTTCGTCAGTGCTCAAACCGGACAGAAGCGCGCCTCACTCCGCCTTCACCTTGGCGTCGCGGATCACCTTGCTCCACTTGAGCTCCTCGGACTTGAGGTAGTCGGCCAACTGCTCCGGCGAGCCGGCGATCGACTCGAAGTATTGACGGTCGAGGAAGCTCTTGCGGAATTCGGGATCGGCAAAGGTGCGGCGGATCTCGCCGTTGATCTTGGCGACGACGTCGGCAGGCGTTCCCGCCGGCGCGAACAGTCCGAACCAGGACACCGCCTCGAAGCCCGCGAGCCCGCTCTCCGCCACCGTCGGCGCTTCGGGAAGGAGCGGCATGCGCTTTTTCGCGCCCACCGCGAGCAGCTTGACCTTGCCGGCCTTCCATTGGGGAACGGCGCTTCCCACGCTGATGAACATCATCTGGATGTGGCCGGCCATGACGTCGGTCAGCGCGGGCGTCGCGCCCTTGTAATGCACGGGCTGAAACTTCACCCCGGCGAGCGCCTGCAACAGTTCCATGTTCAGGTGGCCGCTGGAGCCGATGCCGAAGGTCCCGTAGTTGAGCTCGCCCGGCTTCGTTCTCGCAAGCGCGATCAGGTCCTTGACGCTGTCGACCGGCAGCGACGGATTGACGACCAGCGCCTGATTGATGGTGACGAGGCCGGCGATCGGGGTGAAATCCTTGACCGGGTCATAGGACAGCTTGCTGTAGAGGGTCGGATTGACCACGAAGGCGACTTCCGGACCGATCAGCAGCGTGTGCCCGTCGGGCGGCGCCTTCGCGACGTACTCGGCCGCGATCTGGTTGTTGGCGCCGGCCTTGTTTTCGACGATTCCCTGCTGGCCCCAGGCTTCGCTGAAGCGCTGCGCCAGCACGCGGCCGAGCGCGTCGGTGACACCGCCCGGCGCGGCCGGCACGATGATCGTGACCGGCTTGGTGGGATAGGTCTGCGCCTCACCGGCCGTTGCGCCGATGGCGAGGCAGCCGAGCGCGACGAACGTGCGGAGCCATTGAGCCATGCTCTCTCCCTTCGCCTATCTCTTATTCGCCTCCGTATCGTTTGTAGGTTGGGTTAGCGCGGCCGAGGCGTTTTCCGATCAATCGATTGAGTCGAACCGCGCGTAACCCAACAATTTCCTCGGCTACTTCTTCTTGGCCTCCGCATACGGGTAGATGAGGTCGCCGCTCTTGTACTCCGGCGGCCACAGGATCGGCTGCTTGCTGCCGTCGCGGAACTGATCGAGGTTGCTGGGTACGACGTTCTGGAGCTGCGTGAACAACTGGCGCGATTTCGCCCATTCGCCGTCCTTGCCGAACGAGATATCGCCGACCACGGTCGGGAAGCTGTTGCTGCGGATGTAGTCGGCGAGCTTGTCGTGATCGAGACTCTTGGTCTCCGTCACCGCCTTGACCAGCACCTGTCCGGCCGCGTAGCCGAACGGCACGAAGGCGTAGCCGAGCGGATCGATGCCGAGGCCGGGGGCCTTGGCCTGGTACCGCGTCATCAGGTCGTCGAGGCCCGGGAAGTTCAAGGTCGGCGCCTTCACGAAGCTTTCGCCGATCACGATGCCGTTCGCGACCGGCCCGAGCTGAACCTTGATGGGCGTGACCAGGAGCCCGATCATGGCGCCGCCGAACATCTTGGGGCTAAGGCCCACTTCGTTCGCGGCACGCACGATGCCCACGGTGTCGGGCGGATAGGCGCCGATGTAGACGATATCGGCGTTTGCCGCCTGGACGGCGCGCGCGACCGGCGCGAAATCGGTGGTGCTGGGCGGATAGCTTTGGTCGTAGATGATGCGCAGTCCCCGCTTCTTTGCCTCCTCGCGCGCGCCGTCCGAGGCGCTGCGCGCAAACTCGGCATCGGCGGCGAGGATCGCGACGGTCTGCGGCTTCGGCGTCTGCGCCACCGCCATTTCGAAGAAGCCTTTCGAGAAGGCGTTCACGCCGTCCGGTCCGACCGGAACCATGGAGAAATATTTCGGATAGTTGAAGTGCCGGTTGATCCCGATGGCGGTGAAGCTGATCGTCAGCTTGTTGTGCTGGATGATCACCGGCATGGCCGGCGCCACGAAGTTGGTGGCGTAGGGTCCCACCAGCAGGTCGACTTTGTCGACCGTGAGCAGCTTGGTGTAGATGCCAGGCACGGTCGACGGCGTGCTCTGATCGTCGTAGTAGACGAGCTCGACCGGACGCCCGATGAGCCCGCCCTTGGCGTTGACGTCGTCGCGCCAAATCTCGAGCGCCGCCAGGATCATCTTGCCGGGCGACGCGCCGGCGCCGGTCAAGGCCAGGCTGAAACCGACCCTGATCGGATCGGCCGCCTGCGCCGGCGCCAATGCGGCCGACACCACGGCGAGCGCCAGTGCGACCACGGCACCGAACACGGTCCGGATTCCTCGGGTGCGAAACATTGCCATCCTCCCGGTTTCTTCGCGCTTGGACGATCGTAGCACAAACTTTTCACGCATCATGCCAGGGGCGATCCGGCCCGGGCCTCAATGACGCGGCTCCTGCGAGGCCTCGGCATGGACCTCGAGCAGCCGCATCACCAGGTCGGGCTTGCGCGCACGCGCCATTCCGCATTCGGTCGCGATGCCAAATCCCGTTACGTACCGGTTCGCTGCCGCAATCCGTTTCCTGGTGCCCTCGGCGCCGTCGGCGGCATGCACCAGGCCGAGATATAGCTCGGTCCCCGGCGCGAGCTTCAGATTGCGAAACGGTTGGAAGAACGCATCGTCGCTCCGCGCGACCGGCACCGGCATGTGGATGTAGGCGATTGGATGCGCGACGGTTCTGGCAAGCGCGTTGGCCAGGTCGACCATCTTGGCGGCGTCCTTCGGCTCGGCGAAGTGCCTCGCTTCGAAATCGCCGTAGCAAAGATGGAAGCCGAGTTCGACGTCGTCCGGTATGGGCACGCAGATGCGCTTGAACCGAGCCATGATCGCGTCGGCCGCGGCGCCGACGCTGGGGAAACCTTTATACTGCCCGTCCCAGATCAGCATCTCGTGGCAGACGTCCCACTGGAGACAGAGGTCGTCATGCGGGATGGCCCGGCAGATCGCCTCGACCTCCTTGAGCATCGCCCGTTCGTAGGCCGGTTCGATGGCAAGGAGATCCTTTCCCGGGCAATAGGCGTAGATGACCGCCATCGGCGTCGGCAGACACACCTGGAAGCGCACATCCGCCGGCAGCTCGCGCCGTTCGCGCGCAGCCACGAAATCGAGGTAGGAGGCGCGCGCTTCCCGCGCATAGCCCAATTCGCCGAAACGAAGGTCGCCGGCGGCGACGCCGTCGGCCAGGCAATAGAGCGGGAAACCGGTCGTCGGCCGGCTTCCTGCGTCAGGATCGACCTTGAGGAAGGGGTTCGCGCGCAGCAGCGGCACCTGCCAACTGATCCACAGCCGGCGGCCGCCGGGCTCGCCGTCGGGCACGCGCCGCAGCCGGCGGCCGAGCAGCTTGCCCACGGTGCGAAACACCTCCTCGACGCTGTCGAGGCCGATGCTGCCGACGAGATGGACCTTGTCCGGTATCACGGCTACTTCATCATTTCTTCGCTCGGCAGAATCCCCCACAGGTTCGCGGCCGACGGGTCCTTCGCCCACACTTTCGGCCGTTGCGGGCGGTCGCGATGCCAGGGCCGCGGCTCGAAATAGCCGAGCTCCTCGTTCACCCGGTCGAGCTCGGCGAACAGCTCGGTGATCAGCCCGTTCGGCGCCCGGTGATAGGCGAAGAGGTTGTGGCCGATGCCGTGCCGGCCGGGACCCCACAGCAGCTTGTAGCCGTTCAGGCTGAGGTAGTCGCACGCGGTCTGCAGGTGGGCCCAATCGCGCACCTCGAAGGCGGTGTGGAAATGCCGGTTCGTCCCGGTCTCCATGAGGTTGATCGTGTGGTGATCGGGACTGCAGCGCAGGAACGAGAAGAAATCTCCCATCCAGTCGGATACCCGGAACCCGAGCACGTCGCAGTAGAAGCTGGTGACCTTCTTCACGTCGGTGACGTGAAACGCGACATGGCCGAGCTTGTGCGGCACGATCCCCTTGGTCTGGAAGCGCTGACCCGTGAATTGGTCGCGCTTGAACACCTCCAGCACGGTGCCCTTCGGGTCCTCGAACGTGACCGCTTCGGAAATCGTAGGCTCGGGGTCCTTTTTGCGCTCGGTCTTGACGCCGTGGCCTTGCACCTGGCGCTCGAAGTCGCCGAGGTCGTCATCGGGCCTGATCTCGAAGCCGAGGCGGACGCATTTCGCGTCCGGGCCCTGGCGCAGGATCACCGAGTGGTGGTCGACGGCGTTGGCGAGGTAGGCGGCGTCCCTGGTCCTCTCGACCAGGGTCAGGCCGAGGACTTCGGTGTAGTACTCGATCTGCCGTTCGACGTCGGGCATCTCGTAGCTCGCGTGCGCGATCTTGCAGACCCGGATCATTGCGTTTCCTCCAATGTGTCATGCGCCTGACGCCTCGCGCGGCAAGGCCTCGATCACCTCGAGGATGATCGAGACGTCTCGGTCGCCGTAGCCTTTCGCGATCGCCTGCCGGTAAATCTCGATGGCGCGGTTGAGCATGGGCGTGGCGGTTCCGGTGCTGTCGGCGAGGTCTCCGATCATGTCGAAGTAGTGCGTGAGCTGGTTGGCGGTACCCATCGGCGGATCGTATTTGCGCTGCGCCATGCGCGGCGCGCGTTGCGCGAACGAGCTCGACCCGCCGCTGCCCGGCGCGATCGCCTTGATCATCAGGTCGACGTCGACCCCTGCCCGCAGGCCGAGCGCCATCGCCTCGGCGGCGGCGGCGATGTGCACGGAGACGAGCAGGTTGTTGATGAGCTTGACCTTGCTGGCATCTGGCGCTCCTTGACCGGAACCGGATGCGACCCGAGCTCCACGATGACCTGTCCGGGGCGCGCCGCGTGAACGAGGCCCTTGGGACCCTGCACCACCTCTTCCAGCGCCGCGGACGACGGCAGGCAGGAAAACACCATGTCGGCCCCGGCACCGATGTCGGCCGGCGAACGGGCGGGGATGCCGCCGATCTTCTCGAACTCGTCCATCGCGCTACGCCTGAACCCGAGCACGCGATAGCCGCTCGCGATCAGGTTCTGCGCGAGCGGCAGCCCGATCTTGCCCAAGCCGACGAAGCCGACGGTTTCCATGGAGTCCCCTTCATGTTGCGTCCGGTTGGCGGCCGATTACGCCACCCGGATCGACTGATCGGAGAAGTTCACCGTGAGGCCGAGCGTGCCCTCCATCACGGTCCATTCCCGCACCTCGAAGGTGCGCAGCCCGTGGACGAAGAACGGATCGGCCTCGGCAATCGCGCGCGCCTCCCCCGCGCTCGCGGCCCGCAGGATCGTCAGGCCGTCGCCGCGCGGCTCACCGCCTTCATCGGCGAGAGGTCCCGATGCAAAGACGAGGCCCTTCCTTTCGAGCCCGATCATATATTCGAGATGGCGCGGAAGCACGTCCTTGATCCCATCGGGGCCGGCCTTCGCGGTCGAGAGAACGACGTAGAGCTTCTTGCGCAGCATCCCTTGGGTGAGCTCGCGGATGCGCTCCTCCGTAGCCGACGTCATGTCCGCCCTCGCTTGTTTGCCGGTCCCCGACCGCGGCCCGGCACCGCCGGCACGACGGCCGATTTTTGTCGGAGGTTATTGGGAAAACCGGTGCCCGCACAAGGACGCGATCCTGGGCAGAGCGGGACACGCGAAGCGGCGCGGCTTGCTCCACCTCTCCCCGGTGGGGAGAGGTCGGCCGCGAAGCGGCCGGGTGAGGGGGAACATGTCTGCGTTGTCGAGACTCTTTGCCCCCTCACCCCGACCCTCTCCCCGATGGGGAGAGGGAGTCGCGCCGAGTTCTCGATTTCGTCAGTGCTTAATCCGGACCGCATTGAGCGGCCTTCTCGATGACCGACCCCGCCCGGGCCGTCGCCCCCGGATCAAGTCCGGGGCAGGCTCTTCGAGGCTCGCTTCGCGAGCGCCTCAGGGTGACGGAAATGAGTCAGTGCTCGATGCCGTCGGGATCACCCGCCGCCGCCAAGGCCAAGCTCGCGCAGCGCCGCCTGCGCGAGAACGAGCCAATTTTGCCCCGACATGCCCCAGTCCTGCCGTTCGTAGAACAGTTGCCCTTGGTTCGGCAGGACCGTGAAATCGTAAGAGCACGCGCGGCGGAAGCGCTCGACGTCGGCAGTAAACGACGCCAGCACGCGCTGCTGCGTCGCGTGCGCCGCCATCATGGCGCGCTTGAGCGCCTGCTCCTGCGCGTTCAGATGAATTGTCGTCTCGGGGCAATCCCGATGGGGCGCGAAACGCTGAAACACCTCGCTCGATCCGTCCAGGCGGTAGTACGGCATCTCGATGACCGAGACCGCGTGGCCGCGCCCGCGCAACAGGGCCGTCGCCGCGGAAACGGCGAAGGCCGTGGCGTCGTGATCCGGATGCCCGCCTTCGTAGGCATGGGTGAGAACGATGCGGATCGGCCGCGTCGAAAAAAATTCGACGAGGCGGTGCGCAAGCTCGCATAAGCGCAGCGCCGCCTGCTGGTCCGGGATGCCCAACCCGACGAGCGCCTCGCCGGGCACGCCGGCGAGGGTGAGCGCATCGCGCAATTCGCGATCCCGGGCGGCCGCGTAGGCCTCACCCGTTGCAAAGCCGGCGGCTTGCGCATCGGCGAGGTTTCGCGGCGCTCCGTCGGTGACGAGGACGATCGTCGCTCCGCGCAAGCGCGGCAGTTGCGCCCCGCATCCGATCGTCTCGTCGTCGGGATGCGCCACCACGACCGCCGCGTGCCCGGACGGGATCGGAGCGCGCGCGGCATCGGCGAGGACGGCGAGGAAGCGCTCCGCATCCATGGGGCTCGGTGCAGTAGCCACAGTGCGATCCGTCATACCGATTTCGGGCGACCAGTTTACGGCATGCGTCGTTCCCGCGCCCGCGAGCGATGAACAAGCGAGCCGCTCGCTCGGCGCGACTCCCTCTCCCCATTGGGGAGAGGGTCGGGGTGAGGGGGAAAGAGTCTCGCTAACGCAAACATTTCCCCCTCACCCGGATTCCTTCGCTCCGCTGCGCTTCGCTCGGAATCCGACCTCTCCCCACCGGGGAGAGGTGGAGCAAGCGGCAGTGCATCGCTTAACCTCGCGGGGCGCGGACGGACGCAACGCGCGTAGCCTCAATCCAGCTCGAAGGCGTTCTTGTAATCCTTCTTGAGCGCCGGATCCTGGGCGTCCTTGGTCAGGTAGAGATTGCCCACTGCGAGCGCATCGAGCTCGGTGCCCATGAAGCAGCGGAAGGCATCCTCGGGCGTGCAGACGATCGGCTCGCCGCGAACGTTGAAGCTCGTGTTCACCAGGACCGGACAGCCGGTCTTGGCCTTGAACGCGGAGAGCAATGCATGAAACCGCGGATTGGTCTCGCCGTGGACCGTCTGCACCCGCGCCGAATAATCGACATGGGTGACCGCCGGGATGTCGGAGCGCGGCACGTTGAGCTTGTCGATACCGAACAGCGCCTGCTCCTGCGCGGTCATTTGCCGGCGGCGCTCGGCGACCACGTCGGCGACCAGCAGCATGTAGGGGCTCGGCTCATCCAGCTCGAACCAATCCGCAACGTCCTCGCCCATCACGGCGGGCGCGAAGGGCCGGAACGACTCGCGGTATTTGACCTTCAGGTTGAGGTTCTTCTGCATCGCCGGCGAGCGCGGGTCGCCGAGAATCGAGCGGGCGCCGAGCGCGCGCGGTCCGAACTCCATGCGTCCCTGGAACCAGCCGAGCGCCATGCCGTCGCTGAGATCGTCGGCGGCACGCTGGACCAGCCCGGTGTCGTCGAGGGCGACGAACTTGGCGCCCGCCGCGATCAGCCGCCTAGCGCTGTCGTCGTCCGCGAAGCTCGGTCCGAGATAGGACCCATCCATGTAATCGAGCTTGTTGTCGACCTTGCGCGGATGGTCCTCGTAAATGTGGTAGGCGGCGAGCGCCGCCCCGAGGGCGCCGCCGGCATCGCCGGCCGCCGGCTGGATCCAGATGCGCTTGAACTTGCCGTCGCGCAGCACCTTGCCGTTGGCCACGCAATTGAGCGCCACGCCGCCGGCCAGGCAGAGATTGTCGGCACCGGTCTCGGCGGCGAGCGCGCGCGTCAGGCGCAGCACGATCTCCTCCGTCACCGCCTGGATCGAGGCGGCGAGATCCATGTCGCGCTGGGTCAGCAATTGCTCCGGCTTGCGCGCCGGCCCGCCGAACAGGTGATCGAACTTGTCGTTCGTCATCTTCAGGCCGGTGCAGTAGTCGAAATAGGACTGATCGAGGCGGAACGTCCCGTCCGCTTTGAGATCGATCAGGTTATCGAGGATCGCTTGCGCGTATTTCGGCTCGCCATAGGGCGCAAGCCCCATCACCTTGTATTCGCCGGAGTTCACCTTGAACCCGGTGTAATAGGTGAAGGCCGAATAGAGCAGGCCGAGCGAATGGGGGAAATGCAGTTCCTTGAGCATGTCCAGGTGATTGCCGCGGCCGAAGCCGACCGAGGTGGTCGCCCATTCACCGACGCCGTCCATGGTCAGGATGGCGGCTTCCGTGAACGGCGAGGGAAAGAAGGCGGAGGCCGCGTGACTCTGGTGGTGCTCGGTGAACAGGAGCCGGTTCTCCCAGTCGTATCCCGGATCGAACTTGCGCAATTCGTCGCGCAGCAACTGCTTCTGGAACAGCTTCTCGCGCAGCCACAGCGGGATCGCCATCCGGAACGAGCGAAAACCGCGCGGCGCAAACGCGAGATACGTCTCCAGCAGCCGCTCGAATTTCACGAACGGCTTGTCGTAGAACACCACATGGTCGACCGCATCGAGCCCGATGCCCGCCGCCTCCAGGCAATAGGCGAGCGCGTGATGCGGAAAGCCGGAATCATGCTTCTTGCGCGTGAAGCGTTCTTCCTGGGCGGCCGCGACGATCCGGCCGTCCTCGACGAGCGCCGCCGCGCTATCGTGATAGAAGGCGGAAAGGCCGAGGATTCGCATCCGGTTCTTCGGTCCGCTTTAGAACAGCGTGTAGATGAACGGCGCAACCGCCGAGCCCTTTGTCAGCACGATCAGCGCCCCGAATACCGCCATCGTGACGAAGATCGGCAGCAGCCAGAACTTCTTGCGTTCCCGTAAGAATGCCCAGAACTCTTTCAGGAACGACATCATGTCCGACCTCAGAACTGGTTTTTCATGGATGTTGGCGCCGGCCCCGGCGGATCGCGCGGGATCCAATAGCTCGCCGCCGCCGGGTCGAAGCGCAGTCGCAACGGGTCCTTGCCGAGAAGGCGCATGAGCAGCCCGATGGGCGTGACCGTCACGTAGAACAGCAAGGCCAGGATGATCGGGCTGATCACCCGGTGAAGCAGCAGGCCGAATTTCAGCCACAGCCGGTTGAGGGGGGCAAGCGGCGCCGTCCACGCCAACGCCAGGACGAGAAAGATCACGGCGAGGCCGACCGCCCACCAGCGGGCCGCGGTCAGCGATCCGTGGACGAGCGGGAGAAGACCCACGATCGCAAACATCGCGGCCATGACGAGGCCGAACGAGCGATCGGAGGAGCCGTGAACCTCCTCCTGGCGTTCCAAATTCTCGTGCATTCCCATGTCTCCGGGAGCATCCCGTGGCGCGGGCACTCAAAGCATAGCGGGTGTTCACAGTCAATTTTTGCAGAAATGGTGGGCGCACAAGGACTTAGCCGAAAGCCCGGGTCTCGGTCGCAAGACGCGCCGCACCCAATTGAGGGGCAATGACCACAAACGGGCTCGTTCCCGTACCCCCTTTTCACTACTCCCCTTCCCACGGCCGCCGAGACGTGTGTCGGACGTGGACGATTCGGACCGTGTCCGCGTCGATGATCCTGTAGAAAATTTTGTACCGGTAGCGACGGACGACTTTGACGCGGATATCAGGATAGTTCGTCAGTTCGGAAGCGCATGGTTGTTCGGCGATTGCTCGAATGTTGGCGCTCTCAGCCGTCTCCTATGCGCCCGAAATGCGTCGCGCGGGCTGCAAAGTCGCCCGCGGCGCGGCGAGCGTCGCCAGCGCCGCCCAATCGGGATACGCGCCGGAGGCGAAGCCCGCACCCTCAAGCGAGCCGATCGCCAGGCGTCCGTTGCGGATCTTCAGGCGCACCGCGCCATAGCTGTGCTCATAGAGGTCGGGGTGCGCGGCGAGAAAGCGGTCCTGCTCGTGCCGAGGCAGCCCGGCCATGCCGTTGACGTAGTGATGGCCATTGCGCTCGACGTGGGTGAGCCCGATGAGGTTGACCAGGGCGAGATCCTGCTGCACCGCCAGCCCCGCCTGGGTGGTCAGATCTTCGCCCGACATGAAGTAGCGCTCGGTGCCGGCCTCGGCGTTCCACATCCTGCAGCGGGCGGCGTTGAGAATGGACTTATGGAGCCCCTTGCAGCATTTGCTCGATACGCCGCTGTAGCCGAGCGCGCGGGCGGCCGGGAACGCGGCGAGGTCGGCATCGGACTCGTCGATGATCACCGGCTTGACCCGCGACAATGCCGACACGTCCTTGTCGAGCGCATGCTTGCGGTTGATCGGCTGCTCGATGAACACGATGCTCGCGACCGTTGCCGTCCAGCGAGACCTGGTAGGAGGAGGCGATGCCGTCCAGCACCCCTGCGATGTCGATCAGGCGCTGCAGGTCGGCGTCGGCCGCGCCGCCCACCTTGAGCTTGAAAAAAGTGTGGCCGTAGACGGCAACGACCTCTTCCAGCGACTCCGGCAAGCCGTCGTTCACGTCGCGGGGATGGCCGGCGATGGCATCGACCAGGCCGACCGTGTGGCGTGCGGCGATTGTCGCGGCCGGCGCCAACGCGGCGAGGAATCGGTTCATGTCGAAGCCGGCCAGATCGGGGACCCTCGCCGGCAGCAGGGCGGGATCGATGCCCGGCAAATTGACCTGCATCGCCTGGTAGAACGAGCAGCCAGCGCTCAGGCACAGGGCGTCGAGGACCGCGCGGTCGATCTGGGCCGGCCCGAAGCTCGCGACCAGCGGGTTGAGGCCGCGCGCCGCCCCCGCGGCGATCTGCTGGTCGTAATGGGCGGCGAAATGGCCGAATGCGGTGCGCGGTTCGGCCGCCTCCGTATAGGCGTCGGCGGCAAGCACGAGCGCGAGACGCAGCTGCTCGAAATTTTCCTCGTTGGAGAGCGCGAGATTCTTGTCGAACCACTTGGGCACGAGCAGTTCCGCCGCCGCCCCCCAATGCGAGCGGCCGTCGGGACATTCGATACGCGCGCGCACGAACACCTGCGGCGCCTCAGTGAGCGTGACCACGCCGAACCGAAACGGCAGGCGCAGCCGCACATCCCTTGCGTAGAGGCGCACCTCGCGAACGGCGAATACGGGCGCCGTCACGTCGGCGATGCGGAGTCGCCACGCGAAACGATGCGGGCGGAGAAGCCTGAAACGGCCGCGGCGTCAATCAGCTTGAAACGGGTGTTCATTTGGCCGGCCAATATACGTGCACGCGAACGGCCGTCAAATTCCGAAGCCGTCATCCCTTTCGTTCGCGATCCTTTGGACCGGATGATGAAGATAATCTGCCGCGCCCGCGCCGGTTGGACAAGCTGCCGGCCGCGTTCAATGATTATGCCGGTCGCATCCGCGAGATCTTCAAGTCCAAGGGCGTGCCGGCGATGGATTGAAAAGCGGGCAGGACCATAGGCGCTCTGCGAATATCTCCGGCACCGGCTGCGTTTCATCTCTCGCGGTCGGTCACCCGCGGCGGCGCAGACAACGAAAGCCATGGTGGGCGCACAAGGACTCGAACCTTGGACCCGCTGATTAGATATCAGATCAAGAGCAACGAGGGGCAAAAAACCTGGGTATTCCGGTGCTGCCAACGCTGCGGTACCTGAATGCCAAAGCCTGGGCGATCTCCAAATTAGGTGTGAATATTGCAATTCGCTCGCGGCAGGTTCACCGCTAAAGGGCCTGTTAAATAAGGGCAACTAGACGCTTGCCAAAAGGCACTAGCAGGCGCGACTGTTCCCAAAACATGAAAAAGCAAAACCGCTGGACGCATGGAACTAGGTACTTCGTTCTGCCCGCGCTGCCGGCGGACCTGACAGGGCGTCAGCACCTCGCATAGCGGTGCCGCACATGTTGCCTTCGAGCGAGTGAAAACCCTCGGCCCCTGCGATGTCTGATCTTTCGTGGCTCAATCCCACACCCCATGCAATCGCTGTGTACGCTTCGCGACCACTGTCGCCAGTGGCCGCGCAACACTCGCTACCAAGCGGGCGCTACCCCTTACTTGGGCCGGACTTCCACCGGCTGGATCGCACCAGCTTGCGGCTGGCGCACTCACTCGATCACCTCGTCGGCGCGAGCGAGCAGCGTCGGCGGTACCTCAAGGCCGAGCGCCCTCGCCGTTTGTAGGTTGATGACGAACTCGAATTTGGTCGACTGCAAGACCGGCAGGTC
>WNGA01018205.1_pt1 | contig 18360 bp, 15 predicted proteins | sample 5400061 | NCBI WGS metagenome assembly WNGA01 (sample SAMN13153366, study PRJNA577476) | soil metagenome | isolation source: 100 cm soil or saprolite under grassland replicate 2 | place: USA:California | collected 2016-06-15 | reverse complement strand
GTCCAGCGCGCCCTCGTAGGCCAGGGTAGTGGCGCCGACCAGTAGCGGCGCGTGCACGATGTAGGCGTGGCCGACCATCCATCCGATGTCGGAGGTCGACCACCACACGTCATCCTCGCGCAGGCCGAACACCCAGTCACCGGTGGCGTGAATGTACACCTGGTAGCCGCCGTGGGTATGCACAGCCAGCTTTGGCCTGGCGGTGGTGCCCGAAGTGGCCAGGATGAACGCCGGCTCGTTGGACTCCAGCCACACGGCCTCGCCGCTGTGGCCCTCGGCGCCGGCCAGAAACTCCTCCCAGTAGATGTCCCGGCCGCGTCGCATCGCCGGCTCCTCCTCGCCGCGGCGGAGCACCACCACGTGCCCGATATTCCGGCAGGTCTCAACCGCCTCGTCCACGATCTGCTTCAGCGGGACATCGCTGCCCTTACGGAAGGTCAGATCGGCGCAGAACACCGCCTTGGCCCCGGACAGCCGCAACCGCTCGCCGAGCGCCCCGGCGCCGAAGCCGGCGAACACCACCAGGTGGATGGCGCCGATCCGGGCACAGGCCAGCATCAAAATGACCGCCTCCGCGCAGGTCGGCATGTAGATCCCGACCCGGTCACCCGTCCCCACCCCCAGCCCGCGCAGCGCCGCCGCCGCCAGGCTCACCCGCTCCTGCAGCTGCGCGTAGGTCAGCACCACCCGTCCGCCCCGCTCGTTCTGGCAGACCAGCGCCGCAACATCACCCCGCCCCCGCTCCACGTTGCGGTCCACGGCGTTCCACGCGATGTTGGTCAGCCCCCCGGAATACCACCGGAAATAACGGCCACGCTCGTCCGGGCGAGCCGGGTCCCAGTCGAACACCGCGTCCCATCTCCGGCGCCACGGCAGCGCTTCCGCCGCTGCCGCCCAGAACGCCTCCGGATCGGCGGAGGCCTCACGGCGCAACATTTCGATCTTCGAAGTCGTGATGTCCACCAGACCCGTCACCCCTGTCCCTCGATTCCCCAGACATCGCAAAACTCGGCCTGGTCCCCGGGCGCCTATCTGGCCGACGGCACCCTGGACGTGCTGCCAACGCGCCAGGCTGACCGGCATCGGCCTGCTATGTGCCGTGCTCGGCGGCTCATTAGCCTGTCCTGTCCCGGGTTGTGGCGACCCATCAGTGGTTCTTGTGCCACAGCTTGGCCTTCCCGAGGACCTGGTCGGGGGTCCGACCCTTGGTCCGCCTGCCGGTGTGGGCGCGTTCGGTGTTGTAGTAGCGCAGGTAGCGTCCCAAGTCGAGGCGCAGTCCGGTCTGCTTGGGGATCAGGTAGCGGGCAAGGGCGGGCTTCCAGCACTCGTCCAGGATGGTCTGCTGGACCCGCTCCACGCACCCGTTCGCTGGGGTCGACCGGCGCGGATGAAGCGGTGGCGGGCGCCGAGGCCGGCGATGGTGGCCTGGAAGGTGGCCGAGCGGAACTCTTTGGGCGTTGTCGCTCATGACCCGTTCCAGCCGCCAGCCGCGGGCGGCCAGGTCGGCGGCGACCCGCCGGGCCAGGGCGCTGGTCCAGGTCGCCGAGGGGTTACGCCGGGTCACCTGCAGAGTCGCCCAGGCGTACGCCGAGGCGACGTCGATGGCGGTGTACTGCCACACGGTGGCACTTGGTGCCAGACAGCCGCCCGATGCAGAAGCAATCGAACTGGACGAGCTCGCCGGGATGGTCGACCTGCAGGTGCCGCTCCGGCGCCGGCTCGGGCCGCTGCGGCTGGGGTGGGGCAGCACACCCGCAGACCAGGCCGTAGCGCCTGGCCTGGTGCTCAGGCCGTGGCGGCGCAGCACCCGCCAGACCCCGTTGGCCGACAGCTGGATGGCGCCCCAGCGCGGTTGGGTGAGGTCGGCGACGATCGCGAACACTCGTAGAAGGAAGCGGTACAGCAGGTCATCCTGCTGCCACATCCCGGCCTGGTCGGCGGTTCTGCGCGAGTACTGGCGCGGCCCGGACCGCAGACCAGGGTACCGGCCCGGGATTATTACAGGCGCGACGCGCCCGCCTGCAGCGCGACGCTGATGCCAGTACCAGCCTGCAGGTCAACCCGCCGGCGCCTGGCCCCGCAGCGCGGGCGCCGGCCAGGCCCACTACCGGAAGGAAGCCCCATGCCCACGGTCACTGTCGGCCAGGAAAACAACACCGACATCGAGATCTACTACGAGGATCATGGCGCCGGCCAGCCCGTCGTGCTGATCCACGGCTACCCGCTCAGCGGCCGCGCCTGGGACAAGCAGGTCCCGGTGCTGCTGGAGGCCGGTCACCGGGTCATCACCTATGACCGGCGCGGGTTCGGCAAGTCCAGCCAGCCCACCACCGGGTACGACTACGACACCTTCGCCGCCGACCTCAACACGCTGCTGGAGTACCTCGATCTGCATGAGGCCGTGCTGGTCGGGCACTCGATGGGCACCGGGGAGGTCACCCGCTACCTGGGCTGCTACGGGTCGGCGCGGGTGGCCAAGGGCGTGCTGGTCTCCCCGATCCCGCCGTACCTACTGCAGGCCGGCGACAACCCCGATGGGGTGCCGCAAAGCCTGTTCGACGGGTTCGCCCAGGCCGCACGGGGCGATACCCCGGCCTGGATGAAGGGCTTCCTGGACAACTTCTACAACATCGACACCCTTGGCGGCACCCTGGTCAGCGACCAGGCCTACCAGGCCAGCTGGAACCTCGCCGTCACCGCGTCGGCCACCGCCGCGGTGGCCTGCATCCCGACCTGGCAGACCGACTTCCGCGCCGACCTGCCCAAGATCGACGTGCCCGTGCTGGTCGTGCACGGCGACGCGGACCAGGTCCTGCCGCTGGACAAGACCGGCAAGCGCCTGCCCGGCCTGATCAAGGACCTGCAGCTCGTCGTCGTCGAAGGCGGCCCGCACGCCATCGCCTGGACCCACGCCGGCCAGGTGAACACGGCACTGCTGGACTTCCTGCGCCATTAAACCCCCACCGATCCTGGCAATCACTACCAAAGGAGCCACCATGTCCAACCACCTCAGCGCCGACAACCTCAAGTTCCCCGGCGACGACCCGCGCCTGGACTTCACCGACCTGTTCGTCTTCAAGTCCTCAGACGACCCTGACAAGACGGTGCTGATCATCGACTCGAACCCGTTCATGCTGCCCGAGCCCATGACCGGCCCGGATTTCCACCCCGACGCGGTCTACCGGATCAACATCGACACCGACGGCGACGCCCACGCCGACGTCGCGTTCACCTTCACCTTCTCCCCGCTCGAGAACGGCACGCAGACCGGGACCGTCCGCTACGCCACCGGCCCCCACGCCCGCCAGCCCCAGCCAGCCGGCCAGGTGCTCACCTCGTCCATCCCGGTCGGCTTCGACGCCACCGCCCGGCCTGTCCCGGCCGGCCCGGTCCGGCTGTTCGCCGGGGTGCGCAGCGACCCGTTCTTCGTCGACTTCGAGGGCACCCTGCACGGCTTCCAGTGGACCGGGCGCGACGCCTTCGCGGGCAAGAACATCCTGTCCATCGCGCTGGAGGTGCCCAACGACATGCTCGGCGCCGGCCCGATGATCGGGGTGTGGGCCACGATCAGCCTGCGCCGCGACGGCATGCTGGTGCAGATGGACCGCGGCGGGCACCCGACGATCAACCCGTTCCTCAACCCCGACGGCGAGAAGAACCTCTACAACTCCCGACAGCCCGCCGACGACGTGGCCAACTACCTCGAGCCGTGGTCGCAACTGTTGCAAGAGAACAGCGGCTACTCGCCGTCGCCACTGTTGCAAGACCTCGTGCTGCCCGACATCCTCCGCTACGACCGCACCCAGCCGGCCCACTACCCCAACGGCCGCGTCCCCACCGACGACGCCTACAGCATGCGCTGGGCCTGGCTCAGCAACGGCAAGATCCCCCCGACCGGCCTCAAGCCGCACGACGACCTGCTCACCGAGTTTCCCCACCTCGGCCCGCCCAACCCCTACCGCTAGCCGCCCGGGCCGGCCTTCTCCGCGCCGGCGACCCTGGGCCCACCCTCGTCGGCGCGGAACTCATCGCGATCATGAAAGGAGCGAGAGAGATGGGCACCGTGTCGCGGGGGTTCAAGGGGCGGCGGCGCCCAGCGCTGAGCTGCCTCCGGGCCACTACCTGGTCGAGGACTTCCCCGGCCCTGTCGGCGGGACCGACCCCCAGCATCGACCTGCAGGATTGGGAGCTCACCATCACCAGCGAGACCGGGGACCAGCAGCGCTGGGACTGGAACGGCTTCCGCAGCCTGCCCAGCGAGCCGGTCACCGTCGATCTCCACTGCGTCACCCACTGGTCCAAGCTGGGGACCACCTGGGAGGGGTGTCGCTGGACATCCTGCTCGAGGGGGTGGAGACCAGCGCCAGCTTCGCCCTTGCCGAGTCCTACGGCGGCTACAGCTCCAAGCTGGCGCTGGAGGACCTCACCGACGGCAAGGCCTGGATCGCCTACCGGTACGACGGTGAGGAGGTGGAGCCGGAGCACGGCGGCCCGGCGCGGCTGCTGGTCCCCCATCTGTATCTGTGGAAGAGCGCCAAGTGGGTCCGCGGGATCCGGCTGCTGGACCAGGATGAGCCGGGCTTCTGGGAGAGCCTCGGCTACCACAACTACGGCGACCCGTGGCGCGAGCAGCGGTTCTGGGGCGGCTGGCCGGAGGTGGCCATGACCAGCGCGAACCTGTGGACCGACGGCGACGCGCTCGCCGACCCTCCACGACGTCTTCCGTGCCGAGTCTGACAGAGCGGCAGAAGGAGAAGACCATGGAATTCCTGGTCGAGTTCGAGGTCAATGTTCCCGACGGGACCCCGGACGCTGAGGTCAAGGACCGCCAGAGCGCCGAGGCATCCGCCGCAGCCAAGCTGGCGGACCAAGGGCATCTTGTCCGGGTCTGGAAGCGGCCCGTCGCCGGCGGCGATACCACCGTTGGCCTGTACCGCGCTGACAGCGAAGCTCAGCTGGATGGTCTGCTCGGCGCGCTGCCGCTCTATGAGTGGATGCACATCACCGTCACCCCACTCAAGCCCCACCCCAACGACCCTGCCGGGCCGGCCAGGAGGAGTCAGCTTCCCGATCCTCGCCTCACCCAGGTCTACCGCCTGGAGGCTGCCCTTGGCCAACCGCTGGATCTCGGCGACACCGCCAAGGGCCACCGGCGCATCGTGCCCCTGACCGCCGGCACCTTCACTGGCCCTGGGATCAGCGGCAAGCTGCTCCCCGGCGCCAGCGCCGACTGGCAGGTCGTCCTCCCGGACGGCACCGCGCTCGGCGACGTCCGCTACACGCTGCAGACCGACCGCGGCGATCTGCTCTACGTCCAGTCCCGGGGCATCCGCCACGGCACCGCCGAGGTCCTCGCTCGGCTCGGGCGCGGTGAGGACGTCGACGCCAGCGAGTACACCTTCCGCACCGCAACCCAGATCGAGACCGGCACGCCCGATCTCGACTGGCTCAACAAGGGCGTCTTCATCAGCGTCGGTGGCCGCCAGGCCGGAAGGGTGATCTATGAGACCTACCTCGTCGCATAGGTCCGGCGCCCGACCCTCTGGCTGCCCCGAGCTGCTGGAGGCGCAGCGGCGCGAGATCGTGCAGCGGCAGGAGATCAGTTTCCTTCGGAGGCTGCCTCGCCGGAACACGCCACGAGCGCGAGTCAGAGCTGCGTAGCAATCCCTGTGGAGTACTCCAGTGCCTGCACCGATTGTCATGAGGCCGTCTGATGCAGAACCGTTCATTTCTGCGACAGCCGTCCTTCCCCGTCACCAACCGCCCCGCAGGCGTCCAGAACTCGTGTCCGCAATCAATGTCGCACCACCGCTCCCGTGTCATGGGGTTGCGAGACGGTCTCGAAAGGGCTGTGGCAGCAAATTCGCCATTTGCTGCCACAACGTTCATCCTGCTCCCAACCGATGGCTACTCGTTGTCATCCTCGTCGACCTGATCAGGGTCGCGGCTGCGGGCCGCCGTCGACAGCCGCGAGGTCGGCCAGTGTGAGGCTGTCGCGGTCGTTGGCGTCAGATGCTTGCGCACGAGCGGCCTGGGCCACGTGGCGGGCGACCACCTCCATTAGAATGGACAGGCGGAGTCTCATGCTGTGGCCAATTGGCCAGACAGTGGCCATCACGGATGAGAATTGGCCACCGGAAATGAGAACCTACAAAGGGTTAGAGGCTGCGGGCGGCCATGGGGGCGAAACGAGAGTACTGGCCCTGGAAGGTGATGGTCACGGTGTCGGTCGGCCCGTTGCGGTGCTTGGCGACGATGAGGTCGGCCTCGCCCTTGCGAGGAGACTCGGGGTCGTAGAGGTCCTCGCGGTAGATGAACATGAGCTCCTTCGCCAGCAGCTTCAGGGCGCGCGAGATCTCGCTGACCTCCTGCTGGCGGCTCTCCACCCGCTTGCTGGGCTGCATGAGCTGGAGGTAGTCGACGATCACCAGGCCGAGCCCGTGGCGCTGCTTGAGGCGGCGGCACTTGGCGCGCAGCTCCATCATGGTGATCGCGGCCGAGTCGTCGATGAACAGCTGCGCCTCGGCCAGCTTGCCGAGCGAGCGTGTCAGCCGGGTCCAGTCCGAGTCCTCCATGCGCCCGGTGCGAAGCCGTTGCATGTCGACCGAGCATTCGGCGCACATGAGCCGCTGGACCAGCTCGGTCTTGCTCATCTCGAGAGAGAACACCACCGTGGGGACGCCGGACCGCACCGAGGCGTTCCTGGCGATGTCCAGGCCAAGCGTCGAGTTGTGCGTGGGTAGCATCGACCGGCTGGCGAGGTAGAGATGAACGGGACTGTCGACCTCGACGCACCGCACCGGCACGCTGGGGACGGGCTGCACAGCGGTGATGAGGCGCTTGCCGGTGCGGCCCGGACCCTTCCGCTCCTTGTGCATCAGTCGCTTGCGCTCCAGCCGGAAGACCTCGTCGGTCGTCGAGAACGTGAGGGTATAGGCCGTGGAGGAGGCCTCTGTCCGTCCCTTGACCGGTTTCAGGACAAGGGAGCAGCGGTAACCGAGACTCACGATCAGTTCACAAGTGTCCTCGGCAAGACGCCGCGAGGTCACGCTGAACTGTACTGCTCCGCTGCCGTTGACGGTCCCATCGGTGTCGAGCAATCCAGCCAGGAGCGAACGTCGTTGCACCTCCGAAGCCCGCAGGTAGATCGTGGGGATGTGCTTGTTGTCCAGGACGCCTAGGCTGCGCAGAATCCCCTGCACTGTGCCGTGATGGTTCCGGCATGCTTGGCACTGCGTCATACCGCTGGATGGCTTCCCACAGTCAGGACAGGTAGGGGGCTGAACGGGGGGCGAGACAAGGCGTGCCCGGCCTCCGCATGACCTGCCACACGTACGAACCTGGGAGGTCTGCGGGCGGAACTGCTTGCCACACACGACACAGGAACGTTGTTCGACTGGGAGACGCTCAGGGAGGCGCAGGGTATAGAGCAGCCCACCTCTGGGCACGACCCGCAACCCATCTGTCTCCATGTGGACGACGATCTCGGGGTCGGCGGTCGTGATCCTCGCACTCGCCGCGTAGCCGTCTCCTAGCCATACCCCGAGCGCATAGGGTGGCAACGGCAACTCCTGCTCGGGCAGATGAAGCGGCCTGGTATTGACCACGGCGTGGTTCAACCGCCGCTCCATGCCGTTGCAGCGAAGCGTCGCGAGAATCTCCTCCGTGGTCTTGACCGAAGGGAAGGTCCGTTGTGTCCGGGTGCCGTTGTATCGCCGAGCGGCTGCCCATGCCGACTTGCGTGACGCCCGGGTCTCGGTCAGCCATTGGTGTTGCGCGTCGGCGACGATGACGGTTCCATCCGAGAACTCGACCTCGTAGCAAGGTCGGCCGTACATGACATCGGTCGCTGCGACAACGGTTGTCGGCTTGCCGTCCGCACCGATCAACTGGTCCCCGAGCTCGACGTCGCCCATGGTCGTCCAGCCGGTCGGGGTGGGGAGCGGTGTATCGAGGGCCAACGCCTTCCCGACCGCCGGCCTGGCGGCAACGATGATCAGGTTGGAGGCCTGCAGCCCGGAGGTGAGGCGGTCCAGCTCGGGGAACCCGGTCGCGACGCCGGTGATCTCACGGCTGTCGTTGTGGAGGCGCTCGATCGCCTCCAGGGTGCTGGTGAGGACCTCGCGCAGGCTCTGGTAGTCCTCGGTGACGCGGCCCTGAGCGACCTGGTAGACCCATGATTCGGCGAGATCCACCGCGCGCTCGGTGTCCTGCGGCGTCTCGTACCCGAGCTGCACGATCCTGGTGCCGGTGTCGATGAGGCGGCGCAGGATGCCGGCCTCCTTGACGATGCGCGCGTAGTAGCCCGCGTTGGCGGCGGTGGGCACGCTCGACACCAGCGTGTGCACGAACGGCGCGCCGCCGACGTCGGCGAGCTCGCCGCTGCGTCGGAGCTCTTCGGCGACGGTCACGGGGTCGACCGCCTGGCCGTGGGAATAGAGGTCAAGGACCGACCGGAACACCGTGCGGTGGGCAGGCCGGTAGAAGTCATCCTCGTGCAGGAGCTCGAGGACCTCGGCGATCGCATCGCGCGACAGCAGCATCGAGCCGAGAACCGATTCCTCAGCTTCGACGTTGTGCGGGGGAACGCGCTCGTAGGTCGGGGAAGCGTTGGGCCGAGGGCCTCCGTCAGGGACGGAGCGCATGGCCATAGGGTCGAGCCTCCTTACGCTTCCTTGGCTACGCGGGCACGACCTCCACGGTCATGTTCGCCTCGACCTCCGGGTGCAACCGGACGGTGACGCGATGGGGGCCTGTGTTCTTGATGGCGGTGTCGAGGTGGATACGGCGCCGATCGATGCGGGTCCCGCCCGTCTTCGCGACCGCGTCGACGATCTGCGGTGTGGTGATCGAGCCGAACAGCCGGCCTTCCTTGCCGGCCTTGGCTGGGATCACGACCCGGAGCGACTCGAGATGGGCGGCCACGGTCCTGGCCTGCTCGAGATCGGCGATCTCTCTGGCGATGCGTCGGGAGCGGATGCCCTCGGCCTGGCGCACCGCGCCCGGCGTGGCGAGCCGCGCGAGGTTGCGGGGCAGCAGGTAGTTGCGCCCGTAGCCGTCGGCGACCTCTACGATGTCGCCCGGGGCACCGACGCCCCGGACCTCCTGATTGAGGATGACCTTCACGTCGTCGACCTCGCGCTAGCGGATGGTGTATGGAAGCAGCGCCATCTCTCGGGCGTTCTTGACCGCCGTCGCGACGTCGCGCTGGTGCTGGGCGCAGTTCCCCGTGACCCGCCGGGCGCGGATCTTGCCGCGGTCGCTCATGAACTTCCGCAGCAGGTTCACGTCCTTGTAGTCGATGTAGTCCTGCTTGTCAGCGCAGAACTGGCAGAACTTGCGCTTGGGCTTGCGCTGGAACGTGCTCTTTGGCATAGAGCCGGTTACCTCCTCACCGGCCTCGGCCCCCTTGGCCTCGGCCGGTCCTCACTCGTCTCGAATCATTCGGGTCCATGGTGCTCGGTCCTGGGACGGGCCGCCGGTGCTGTGACGAACGGCCTCGGGACCCTGGGCGAAGGCAAGGTGGCCTTCACCCAAGGTCAGCGAGCCAACCCGCGCAGCGGTCATCGACGGCACTCGATCAGAACGGCGGTTCGTCGTTGAACTGGCCGCTGTTTCGTCCGCCGCCCGCGGCGTTGCCGGAGCTGTCGGACCAGTCACCACCACCACCACCACCACCACCGCCACCACCACCGCGAGAAGCCCGCTCCACCTTGGCGGTCGCGAACTTCAGGCTCGGGGCGACCTCATCGGCCTCGACCTCGGTCACCGAGCGCTTCTCGCCCTCGGGCGTCTCCCAGGAGCGCGTCCGCAGGCGGCCCACCACGACGGCACGGCTGCCCTTGGTCATGGACTCGGCGACGTTCTCAGCCATCTGCCGCCAGACGTTGACCCGGAAGAACGAGGTCTCGCCGTCCTTCCAGTTGTCCCCGTCACGGACTCGCGGGGTGACGGCCAGTCGGAAGTTGGCCACGGCCGCCCCGTTGGGCGTGAACCGTAGCTCTGGGTCGTCGGTCAGGTTGCCGACCAGGATCACTTGGTTATCGGTAGCCACTCGAAGAACACCTCATCGCACATCCCGCGCCGGCACGCGGCCGGACACGAACCGGTAGAACGGGCCGCGGATCGATCCGGAACCCTGCACCGAGGTGCGGGGAGGCGCGGACCCGCGGGCCAGCGGGGAAGGAGACGTTGCCAGTCGGCTGATCAGGCGGCCTCGGGGCGGACCACCTTGTGCCGGATCACCTCGTCGGCCAGACCGAGCACTCGCGAGAGCTCGTCGACCGCTGTGGGTTCGGCTTCGAGCACGACCACGGTGTAGTAGCCCTCATTGATATGCCGGATCTCGTACGCGAACCGGCGCTTGCCCCAGTGGTCGATGTTCTTGATCTCGCCACCTCGGCTGCTGACCGTGGTCAGAAACCTGTCGACCGCCGCCTTGGCGTCCTTGTCTTCCAGGCCGGGGTCGAGAATCAGCATGACTTCGTAACGGCGCATGTCACCTCCTCTGGACTGAGCGGCCCCCGGCGGTCGGGAGCAGGAGCGTGAAGCCGACCGAGGGTAGCAGCCGACCGTTGTCCCCGGCAACGCGCACGGCCACCGCCCTTGGCGGGCCATCGCCCCGGCACCGCCCCGCAGGTGGATTCCGGATGATCACCCCAGCCATACCCGCAGTTTCCCACCACCCCCCGACAGTCACAGACGGTTATCCCCACCCCCCCTTGCGGGGTGGCAAGCCGACTCGCCATCCGGTCGCGCCCGCGAGGGCGCCATCCGCCCCGCCGGCGGCTCGCCACGCCCACGTGCGGCGAGCGGAGCGGGACGGCGAGCCCTCCGACCTCCTAGCCAGGGGTGGCGGGAACGACCTCGGGACCTTCTTCGGGGACGGTCTGCTCGACCTTGGGGGCACCGGCGCCAAAGGCGCGGACGGTCAGGACGCAGGCGGCGACCAGGAGGAGGTTGCGGCAGGTCAGGACGCTGATGTCGACCCAGTCGAGGTGGCGGAGCTGGGAGTAGCGGAAGGGGAATTCGAGCTGGCTCAGGACGGCGGCGGCGGCCAGCGTCCACATCGCGCGACGGCCCAGGCGCCGGTCGGCGAGGCCCGCGACGGGGGCGGCCAGCCAGACCAGGTACTGCGGAGACAGCACGCGGGTGGGCAGCACGAAGGCGAACACGCCGATGGCGAAGGCGCCGGCCCAGTCGGCGGGGCCCAGGCCCCGACCTCCGGACGCCGCCGAGCGCCGCCACACCAGCCACGCGGCCCCGACCAGCGCCGCGGCGGTGGCGACGGTGGACGCGAGCTTCATCGCGCCGGAAATGTCCGATTGGAGATCATACGCGCCGAACCCGTAGGCCGAGCGCGCGGTCACCCCGAACGCCAGATGGGCAAGATCGATCAGATTGGCGGGCAGGCTCTCGATCTGGACCCCCCGCCGGATGTGGTAGAGCAGCGAGCCGACGGTGCCCGAGGCCGAGATGATCAGCGCGGGGACCAGGGTGACCGCGAAGGTGACCAGGAACGGCGGCACGGTGCGCCGCAGCGACCGCCGCCATCCCTCGGCCGGCACCAACCCGAGCACCAGCAGGGGAGCGAGCACGGCGGGGAAGAGCTTGGCCGCGGCTCCATAGCCGAGCGCGGCCGCCGACGGCCCCGCTCGGCCCTCCGCGGCAAGCGCGGCGGCCAGCAGCACGCACACGGCGGGGATCAGGTCGAAGCGCAGCACCAGCAGCGGCCCGATCACCACCATCCCCAGCGTGTAGGCGACGGGGATGCGGCGCCGGCCCCGGTCGGCCGCGCGGGCGAGCCGCCAGGCGGCATAGAGCCCGAGGGCGTCGACCAGGATCATCTCCAGCGCGAAGGCCATCCGGTACCCGGCGCCGGTACCGACCACCAGCGCCGGCATCAGCGTGAACGGCACGCTGCCCGGCGGGTACTCGATGGCCACGTCGCGGTAGGGAAGCTCGCCCTGGAACATCCGCTCGACCTTGGCCCCGTAGGCGCGGACGTCTCCGTAGACGCCGGAGGAGTACAGGCGCGGGTTGAGCGAGATGACCAGCAGCAACAGGCGCGTGACGACCCAGAGCCACACGAATGCGGGGATCACCCGCCGTACAGACCAGCGTGGCTCGGATCGTTCCCGAGCGGTCAGCTCGGCGGTTGCGGTACGCACTGCCATCGCTATCCGGTGTCGTTCGGATCAGACGAGCCTAGCTGATTCCCCTGGATTCCCTGGCTCGTCGAGCCCGGGCCTTGCGACAGGGTGGTCGTCGGGATCGAGAAGGTCGAGGTCGGCGCCGGCGGCTGGGTCGTCTGCGGCGGCAGCGTATGCCGCGTGACCCTCGGCGGAGGGGCGACGGTGGTCGTCGGGGTGGTCGTCGCCGACGTGGTCGTCGAGTTCAGCACGATGCCACTCAGGGTGGGCTGCGGGAACGGCAGCGGGGCCAGGTTCCTGGTGGCCTCCAGCATGAACCGCTTCCAGATGATCGCGGGCAGCGACCCGCCGGTCACCTCTCGGATTCCGTGGATGTTGACGAGCCGGTGCGGCGGCTTCTTGGGGTCCTTGTTCTCGTAGCCCATCCAGACCGAGGTGACCAGGTTCGTGTCGTAGCCGACGAAGCGGGCGTCCACCGAGTTGCTGGTGGTCCCGGTCTTGCCGGCGACCTCGCGGTCGGGAAGGCGGGCGGCTGTCGCGGTGCCGCCCTCGATCACGCCGCGCAGGGCCGCCGTGATGGTGTTGGCGATGTTCGGCTGCACGACCTGCGTGCCCCTGCCCTGGTGCCGCTCCACCACCCGCCCGCTGGAGTCGCTGACCTTCTCGACCATGTACGCCGGGTTGTGGACGCCCTGATTGGCCCAGGTCCCGTAGGCCGACGCGAGCTGGAGGGTCGAGACGCCGCTCGCGCCCAGCGCGAGCGGGACCACGGGGTCCAGGACGGGCTTGCGCTCGGAGGAGAAGCGCCCGTCCTCGATCACGTCGGCCAGCCCAGTCCGCATCCCGAGGTCGGCGACCCGGTTCGGGCCGACCTTGTCGATGAGCTGCACGTAGACGGTGTTGACCGAGTGCTTGGTGGCGTCCATCAGGGTGATGTCGCCATAGCTCTCGGTCCCGAAGTTCGTGTACTCGTGACCCTGGACCTCGAACTTGTTGGGGCCACGGAAGACCGAGTTCACCGAGTAGCCCTCGTTGAGCGCCTCCTCCAGCACGAAGGGCTTCATCGTCGAGCCGGCCTGCCGCCTGGCGTCGGTGGCGTAATTGAAGGGCTCCTTGGCGAAGTCCTTGCCGCCGTACATCGCCCGCACCGCGCCCGTCTTGGGGTCGAGCGCCACCAGCGAGGCCTTGGGATCGCCCCGCTCGTTGAGCACGCTCCGGACGGACGCCTCGGCCTCGTGCTGCATCGTCAGATCGATCGTGGTCTGGACGCGGAAGCCCTCTTGCGCCAATCGGGTGGCGCCGTATTTGTCCAGCAGGTACTGGCGCACCTTCTCCAGGAAATAGGGCGCTTTGGATTCGGCGATTCCGCTGGAGGGCACGGTCGAGCTCTCGCGGACCGGCGTCTTGATGGCGGCGGCCGCCTGCTTCTGCGTGATCCAGCCCCGCTCCTCCATGACCCGCAGCACGAAATCACGCCTGGCCTTGGTCGAGGTGAAGTTCTGCTTCTTCGAGTAGAACTCCGGCGCGCGGATCGAGCCCGCCAGCAGGGCGGATTGGGCGAGCGTCAGCTTCTTTGCCGGCCGGTTGTCGAAGAAGACCCGCGAGGCGGCGTCGACGCCGTAGGCGCCCTTGCCGAAGTACACGGTGTTCAGATAGAAGCCGAGAATCTGGTCCTTGGAGTATTTCTTCTCCAGCTTGACCGCGATCACGGCCTCTTTGAGCTTGCGGAACAGGTTCCGCGAACGCCCGACGCTCGGGTAGGCGTTCTTCACGTACTGCTGGGTGATGGTCGAGCCGCCCTGGCTGACCCCTGCGTTGCGGAGGTTGGCGAGGGTCGCGCGCAGCATGCCCTTGTAGGAGATGGCGCCGTGCTTGTAGAAGTCGCGGTCCTCGGCCGCGAGCACTGCCAGCTGCATCGTCTTCGGGATATCGGAGAGCGGCACGATGCGGCGGTTCTCGCTGGGGGAGAGCGTGCCGATCTCGGCGCCCTTGCGGTCCAGGAAGACGGTGGTCTGGGCGGCAGGGACCTGGTCGAGGACGGGGACTTTGGCGAACGCGTAGACCAGACCCACCAGCGAGCCGGCAATGACGGCAAGCATCGGCACGATCAGCCACAGCGCCCAGCGCAGGACCCGCTTCAGGCGGGAGCGCTCAGGGGGTGGCGCGTGGCGGGCCGCTCGCGAAGGGTGAGGGGCTCGCGACGGCGTAAAGGTGGGCGGTCGTGCGGCCATGGCCGAACGACTCTACCGTAGCTCAGCGGAAAGGCCGAAACGGGGCGGCCGGCGGTGGGAAGCAGACCGAGCCGGACCGATCAGCCGGCGTGCCTGCGGCCCAGCAGATAGCACTGGGTGAGGTGGTTCCAGAAGCATTCGGTGCAGACCTCGACCACGTAGCAGGCGCACTCCTCGACGGAGCGGTCGCCGACGTTGCGGGCGGCGCGCAGCAGCTCCGGGTGGGCGTCGCAGACCTCTTGCCTGGACAGGCGCCCGCCGCGGAGGTCCCGCAGCGTCGCCCTCTTCACCAGCGTGTAGTCGACCAGCCGCATGCTTCTCACGTTCCGAGCAGGGAGTCGGATCAGGGGGAGCCCCCCGACCGCGGCTCCAGTTTACCCATGGGCCCAGCACAACAGAACGGTCGGCACCACGATGCCCAAGCCGCTTGACACCCAAGCCGCTTGACACCCGAGCGGGGCCGTACCTATCGTGGCGATACATCGGACCGATACATTCGCCAGACGATGGCCACCTTCCGGCCACCAGATGGCCACGTAGGGGGACGTGCTCGTGCTCGAGCTAGCAGTACTTGGGCTCCTCAAGGAGGCACCGATGTCGGGCTACGAGCTGAAGAAGCAGCTCAGCGTCAAGCTCGGCGCCTTCTGGAGAGTCAGCTTCGGATCACTGTACCCATGCCTCAAGCGGCTGCTCGCGGACGGCGCGCTCGAGGTCGAGGAGAACCGCTTCACCTCACGCAAGAAGCACGTCTATCGCTTGACCGAACGCGGCGAGCAGGTCTTCCTCGAGCTGCTCGAATCGGCCGACGTCCACGACCTCGAGCAGGACCGCTTCTCCATGCGGCTGGCCTTCTTCCGGTACCTGCGCCCGGAGACGCGGCTCGACCAGCTCGAACGACGCCGCGGTTACCTGCAGGAGCGTCTGAGCCACCTGCGCGCCTCGTTGCGCGCGGTCCGCGACCGGCTCGACGCGTACACGCTCGAGCTGATGGACCACGGGCTGGACGAGCACGAACGTGAGATCGCCTGGCTCGATCGGCTGATCGCCGCGGAGCGCGGCTCCGCGTCCGGCGACGGCCGAACCGCCGCCAGGTCCCGTTCCACCACCCTCCAGGTCGACCCGGTCCGGGAGGGCTCTGGGCTCGCGGCCCAGAACGCAACCGTCCCGCGCGATCCTCGCCTGCCGACTCAGGCCGGTCAGGCCGCGCCGACCCCATAGAGGAGTAGCGATCAGGAATGGCCAAGATACGCGTCGCGATCGTCGGCGTGGGCAACTGCGCGTCATCGCTGGTGCAGGGCGTTCACTACTACCGTGACGCCCAGCCGGGCGACGACGTCCCCGGTCTGATGCACATCGAGCTCGGGGGCTACCACGTCAGTGACCTCGAGTTCGTCGCGGCCTTCGACGTCGACGCCAAGAAGGTCGGGCGCGACATCTCCGAGGCGGTCTTCGCCAGCGAGAACAACACCATCCGCTTCGCCGACGTGCCGCCGCTCGGGGTGGAGGTCCAGCGCGGTCCGACACTGGACGGGCTGGGCAGGTACTACACCGAGACCATCAAGGAGTCCGAGGCGGCGCCGGTCGACGTCGTCGCCGCGCTCCGGCGGGCGCAGGTCGACGTGCTGGTCTGCTACCTGCCGGTGGGATCTGAGCAGGCGGTCCGCTACTACGCCGACGCGGCGCTCGAGGCCGGCGTGGCCTTCGTCAACTGCCTGCCGGTGTTCATCGCCGGCACACCGGAGTGGGCCGAGCGCTTCACCAAAGCTGGTCTGCCGATCATCGGCGACGACATCAAGTCGCAGGTCGGCGCCACCATCGTCCATCGCGTGCTGGCCCGCTTGATGGAGGATCGCGGCATCACCATCGACCGCACCTACCAGCTCAACTTCGGCGGCAACATGGACTTCAAGAACATGCTGGAGCGCGACCGGCTGGAGTCCAAGAAGATCTCCAAGACCCAGGCGGTCACCTCACAGGTCGACCACGACCTCGGCAAGCACAACGTGCACGTCGGGCCGAGCGACTACGTTCCATGGCTGGACGACCGCAAGTGGTGCTACATCCGGGTCGAGGGCCGGGCCTTCGGCGACGTGCCGCTCAACCTGGAGCTCAAGCTCGAGGTGTGGGACTCGCCGAACTCGGCCGGCGTGGTGATCGACGCGGTGCGCTGCGCCAAGCTCGCGCTCGAGCGCGGTATCGGCGGGCCGCTGCTGGCGCCCTCCGCCTACTTCATGAAGTCGCCGCCGGTGCAGTACACCGACGACCGCGCTCGCCGCATGGTCGAGGACTTCATCGCGGGCGTCGAGCCGGCGGAGCCGGTGGGCGCCACCAGCTGATTTCGCCAAGCCCGTACGGGGCGACGGCGCCGCCTGTGGACAACGGCCGGCGCCGTCGCCCCTTCTTGCTACCTTGAGACAGCGCAAAACGGGATGCAGCAGTCGCAACGGATTCGGAGGCTGGTCGTGGCAGGAGGCGAATGGTGGCGGCACGGGGTGATCTACCACATCTACCCGCGCAGCTTCTCCGACGCGAATGGCGACGGGGTGGGCGACCTGGCGGGGATCACCGCCCGCCTCGACTATCTCAACGACGGCACGCCCGACTCGCTCGGGGTGGACGCGATCTGGCTGTCGCCGTTCTACCCCTCGCCGATGAAGGACTTCGGCTACGACGTGGCCGACTACACCGGTGTCGACCCGCTGTTCGGCACCCTCGAGGACTTCGACACCCTGGTGACCGAGGCGCACGCCCGAGGCATCCGCGTGGTCGTCGACCTGGTGCCGAACCACACCTCCGACCAGCACCCGTGGTTCCTGGAATCGCGCTCCTCGCTCCAGAGCCCCAAGCGCGACTGGTACGTCTGGGCCGACTCCAAGCCCGACGGCCAGCCCCCGAACAACTGGATGAGCGCCTTTCCCCGCGCCGGCCGGGCATGGACCTTCGAAGAGCCCACCGGCCAGTGGTACCTGCACTCGTTCCTTCCCGAACAGCCCGACCTCAACTGGTGGTCGCCGGAGGTCCGCGCAGCCATGGACGAGGTCATGCGCTTCTGGCTGGACCGCGGCGTCGACGGCTTCCGCATCGACGTCGCCCACCGCATGGCCAAGGACCCGCAGTTGCGGGACAACCCGCTGGTCGCCATGGGCGACGAGCACGATCCCACCGGCCAGGCCCGGGCCAGGCGCCTGGCCGAGATGCAGCTCGAGCTGTACGACGAGGACTGGCCGGAGGTCCACGAGATCCTCCGGCGCTTCCGCCGCACTCTGGACGCCTACGACGACCGCATGGCCGTCGGCGAGGTCTACGTGCTCGACCTGCGCAAGCTGGCCCGCTACTACGGCAGCGGCCGGGACGAACTGCACCTGGCCCACAACTTCGTCTTCCTGCACCAGCCGTGGAAGCCGGAGGCGTTCCGCTCGGTGGTGGACGAGTACACCGCGTTGCTGCCGGCTGACGCCTGGCCTGCGCAGTTCCTCGGCAACCACGACCACTCCCGGGCGGCCAGCCGCTACGACGAGGGCGGCAACGGCCCGGCCCGGGCGCGCGTCGGGGCGATGATGGTCCTGACCCTGCGGGGCACGCCGTTCCTCTATTACGGCGAGGAGCTGGGCATGCTCGACGGCGAGATCCCGCCGGAGCGGGTCGTGGACGTGGACGGACGGGATCCCGAGCGCACACCGATGCAGTGGGACGCCTCGCTGGGCGCCGGCTTCAGCCTCCCGGGCGGGGGAGCGGCTCCGCCCGAGCCGTGGCTGCCGGTGGCCGCCAGCGCCGAGCGGATCAACGTCGAGGTCGAGCATGAGGACCCGACCTCGATGCTGTCGTTGTGCCGCCGGCTCATCTGGTACCGCAAGGGCTCGGAGGCGCTCCGCTCGGGCAGCTACCGGTCGCTGCCGGACGTCCCCGAGAGCCTCTACGCGTTCGTGCGCGAGGCGCCGGAGGAGCGGCTGCTGGTGGTCCTGAACTTCGGCGGCGCG
>WNGA01005461.1_pt1 | contig 18363 bp, 14 predicted proteins | sample 5400061 | NCBI WGS metagenome assembly WNGA01 (sample SAMN13153366, study PRJNA577476) | soil metagenome | isolation source: 100 cm soil or saprolite under grassland replicate 2 | place: USA:California | collected 2016-06-15 | reverse complement strand
CTTCGTCGCGCGGAGCTCGTCCTCGCCGAGCGGCGCGCCGTGCACCGACGACTTGCCCGCCTTCGCCGGCGAGCCGTAGCCGATGGTGGTGCGGACCCGCACGAGCGACGGCCGGCGGATGTCCGCCTTCGCCGCCTCGATCGCGCGGTGGATGCCCTCGTGGTCGCGGCCATCCACCGACTGCACCTGCCAGCCGTAGCCCTCGAAGCGGCGGGTGACGTCCTCGCCGGTGAAGGCGATCGAGGTCTTCCCGTCGATGGTGATCTCGTTGTCGTCGTAGAGGTAGACGATCCGGCCGAGCCGGTTGTGGCCCGCGAAGCTCGCTGCCTCGGCGGCGACGCCCTCCATGAGGTCGCCGTCGGAGACGATCCCGAAGACGTGGTGATCGCCGACCGGGCTCCCCGGGCCGAGCTTCGCCGCGAGCATCGCCTGGCCGAGCGCCATGCCGACGCCGTTCGCGAACCCCTGGCCGAGCGGCCCGCTCGTCACCTCGACGCCCGGGAGGTGCCCGAACTCCGGGTGCCCGGCGGTGCGCGAGCCGAGCTGGCGGAACTTCTTGAGGTCCTCGATCGTGCAGTCGAAGCCGGCGAGGTGGAGGAGCGAGTAGAGGAGCATGGACCCGTGGCCGGCCGAGAGGACGAACCGGTCGCGGCCGACCCAGCGCGGGTCCTTCGGGTCGAAGCGCAGGTGCCGCGTCCAGAGGACGAACGCCATGTCGGCGGCGCCCATGGGCATGCCGGGGTGGCCGCTGTTCGCCTGCTGGACGGCGTCGGCCGCCAGCATGCGGATGGTGTTCACCGCCTTCTCGACGAGTTCACGGCTCGCGTTCGGCAAGGGGGCTCCTCGGGGTGCGCTCGGTGGAACGGAAGGTGCGGAAGATCGCGCAGCGACGCGGCGAGATCAAGGGGGCCGGTCAGAGACCCAGGCCGCGCAGGAGCCTGCGGAGGAGCCGCAGCACGGGGTCCCAGCCGCCGGCCGCCGCGTCGAGCTCGTCGTCGAGCCTGCGCCGCTCGTGCGCGCCGACCTCGCGGGCGATCTCCTCGCCCATTGCGCGCCGCGACGCGGCGAGCTCCGCGTCGTCGCCCGCCCGGAGCGCGCGCCGCGCCGCCTCCCGGGCGGCGTCGCGCGCGGCCTCCTCCTGGCGCCGCGCCCAGAGCTGCTCGTTGAACTCGCGCTGCGCCGTGGTGTCGAGGCTCGCGGTGCAACCGCTGCACTCGGTCGCGAAGACGTTGTGGTCCATCCCGCAGCGCATGCAGCGGGTGAACGGGCGCTCGCCCGCCGCGGTGTCGACGAGCTCGATCGTGGGCGCCGGCTCGGGACCGAAGCGGTCGAGCTCCGCGCCGGAGCTGCGCGGCGGCTCGGCGTCCCGCGCGCCGGGGCGCTCGACCGTCTCGAACCTCTCGGCGGTCGCGGGCGCCGCCTCGGCCTCGCCTCCGGCCCGCTCGGCCCGGGAGCGCTCGATGTGGAGGAAGCGGCGGAGGCTCGACACGCGTCACCCCGCCGGCGGGGGGATGGGAGCGGGCGTGGCGCCGGACGCGGCCCGCGTCCGCGAGCGCGCCCACTCGCGGACCCGGTCGATCTCCTCCCGCATCGTCGTCGAGAGCGGCAACGCCTCCGCGACCGCCCGCGCGAGGTGGCCCGGCTCGAGCTCCTTCCCCTCCGCGAAGGCGTCGTAGAGCGCCGACACGACCGCCTGCTCGAGCTCGGCGCCGGAGAACCCGGCCGTGCTCCGCGCGAGCGCGTCGAGGTCGTGGGCGCGCGGGTCGCGCCCGCGCCGGCGCACGTGGATCTCCAGGATCTCCCGCCGCTCCGCGAGCGCCGGGAGGTCGATGAAGAAGATGTCGTCGAAGCGCCCCTTGCGCAGGAGCTCCGGCGGCAGCTGCTCGATGCGGTTCGCCGTCGCGACGACGAACACGGGCGCGGTCTTCTCCTGCAGCCAGGTGAGGAGGGTCCCGGCGACGCGCGCGGTGACGCCGCCGTCCGAGAAGCCCGAGGACTGCACGCCCGCGAGCCCCTTCTCGATCTCGTCGATCCAGAGGACCACCGGGGCGACGCTCTCCGCCACCTGGATGGCGCGGCGGAGGTTCTCCTCCGAGGAGCCGACGAGCCCGCTGAAGATCCGGCCCATGTCGAGGCGCAGGAGCGGCAGCCCCCACTGCGCCGCGATGGCCTTCGCGGTGAGGCTCTTGCCGCAGCCCTGCACGCCCAGGAGGAGGAGCCCCTTCGGCTCGGGGAGGCCGAACCGGCGTGCGGCCTCGGAGAACGCGGCGCCGCGGCGGCCGAGCCAGGTCTTGAGGAGGTCGAGCCCGCCCACGTTCTGGAGCTTCTCGTCCGTCGGGTAGTACTCGAGGAGCCCGCTCTTGCGGATCACCTGCCGCTTCTCCTCGAGCACGAGCCCGACGTCGTCGCGGCAGAGCCGCCCGTCGTGCGCGATCGCCTTCGCGAAGGCGTTCTCCGCCTCCGAGAGCGTGAGGCCGAGCGCGGCCTTGATGAGCTGCTCCGCGTCGTCCTTCGTGAGGTCGACCTTGGCCCGGTTCCCCTGGCGCACCACGCCCACGATCTCCTTGAGGAGCTGGAGGAGGTCGCGGGAGGTCGGCAGCGGGACGTCGAGGACCGAGACCTCCTTCTCGATCTCCGGCGGGATGACGAGCGTCGGCGAGAGCAGGACGACCGTCGTGTACGTGGACTTGAGCGCGTGCGAGAGCTCGCGCACGGCGCGTACGACCGCCGGATCGGCGAGGAACGGGTGGAAGTCCTTCAGGACGACGAGCGCGGGCTCGGAGAGCGCGTGGATCGCGGCGAGCGCGGCGAGCGGCTCCTTCGCCACCTCCGGCGCCTGCGCGGTCTTCGCGCCGCCGAGCCGCTTGAACCCGCCCACGATCGACCAGCCGAGGAGCGCCTTCCCGTGCGTCTCGGCGAGCTGCCCGAGGATGACCTCGAGGCGCTGCTCCTCCGAGGTGACGAGGTAGACGAGCGGGTAGCGCGCGCGGATGAGGACGTCGAGCTCCTGCACGAACTTCGGCGCGGGAGGGGCGAGAGCCTTCGCGGCGCCGGGGGCGTCCATCGGGCGAGTGTAGCAGGGGTGCGCCCGCTCGCGCTCGAAGCGGACGGACCACGCGCCAGTCCACCGACCGGATGGACGGCCCGCTCAGCCCCGTCCGGTGTCGCCGCCTGCCGTTGCGCACGAGGGCACCCACCGCCACCTCATGCATCCACGCTGAACGGAGGTGTGCTCATGGAAACGACGCAAGACGTAGGGACGCAGGAATCCAAGGTCGAGCCGTCGCTGGAGGCTGCCCGCCGACAGTTCAACGAGCTGTTCAACCGGCTCGACCCGAAGCAAGTGGCGGCGTGCTGGGCGGAGGACGGAACCCTCATCACTCCCTCCGGAGAGGTCGGAAACGGTCGGTCGGGAGTCGAGACCGCATTCCGCCACGACGCCGACACCATCCTCAAGGGCACAACGTCCCGGTTCGCGATCACGTCCGTGCGGCGCCTCGGGCCCGAGCTCGCGTTCGTCGATCTCGATCACGAGCTCCAGAACTTCAGGATGCCCGACGGGTCCACCGGGGTGATGAAGCTGCACGTCGTGATGCTCGCGAAGAAGAGCGGCAACACCTGGCAGTGGCTGGACGCGCGTCCGTACGCGTTCGTCCCCCCACCGCCGTCGGTGCACTGAGCCGCGGACGACGATGCGTCTCCGGCTCGAGCTCCGGAGACGCATCGTCGCGCGAGCGCGAGCGCGAGCGCCGCCTCGCCGCTGCGTCCGTGGACGCGCCGCGGCGGCTCTGCGCACAGTTGTCCCGACCATGCGGCCCTCGCGCACGAACCCGAGCGAGGCCGCGAGGCTCCTCGCGCCGCGCTCCGGCCGCCGCACGGCGCTGCTCGTCGCGGCCGCGCTGTGCGCGCTCGGGATGAAGCCCCGCGACGCGCCCGAGTACGGGAGCGTCCTCCTCGACCGGCGCGCGAGCCGCGCCGGCGTGCCGCCGGTCACCTTCGACCACTGGCGTCACCGCGCCAGGTTCAGCTGTCGGGTGTGTCACGTGGACGTCGGGTTCGCGATGGCGCGCGGCGAGACCGGGATCTCCGCCGCGACGAACCGCGCGCGGTTCCACTGCGGCGCGTGCCACGACGGCTCGCCGCGCGCGGTCGGCAGGCCCACGTTCGCGGCGTGCTCGACGTCGCGGAACGTGGACGAGGCGCCGGCCTGCCGGCGCTGTCACGCGCGGCCCGACGAGACCCGCGCGAGGAAGGCGTTCGAGGAGTTCGCGGCGCGCTTCCCGCGGGGCACGTTCCGCGACGTCGACTGGGAGCGGGCCGAGGCGCAGGGCCTCGTCGCGCCGGCGGACTTCCTCGAGGGCGTCTCCGTCGCCCGCCCCGCGCTGAAGATGGACCGCGACGTGCAGATCGAGTCGAAGGCGGCGTGGATGACGGACGTGCTCTTCTCTCACCGAAAGCACGCGGCGTGGAACGGCTGCGAGGTGTGCCACCCCGACATCTTCCCGCCCGTCGAGCGCGACGCGGCGAGCCCCACGATGCTCCAGATCGCGGGCGGCGAGTCCTGCGGCGCGTGCCACGACCGGGTGGCGTTCCCGCTCGCGTACTGCGAGCGGTGCCACCTGAAGCGGGTGCGGTGAACGGCTGAGACGTCGCGGTCGCGCGCGGAGCGCCCGCCGTCCCCCCTCACCCCAGCCCTCTCCCCGGAGGGGGAGAGGGAGATCGGGCGACGAGACTCGGCGAGTCCTCACCCCGGGGCGCGGACCCAGGCGAGCCGGAACCCGTTCTCGTCGGCGTCGATCGCCGCGACGGAGCCCGGCGGCGCGTCCAGCTCGCGGCCCGCGGCGAGGGCGATCGCCTCGGCGAGCTCGGGGTTGTGCCCGACGAGGGCGGCGCCGTCGCCGAGCCTTCGCCCGAGCCGGAGCACGGCCTGTCCGTCCGAGACGCCGGACGCGAGCGCGTCCTCGTCCTCCACCGGCGCCCCGGTCGCGTCGGCGAGGAGCCCCGCCGTCTCGCGGGCGCGCGCGAACCGGCTCGTCAGGATCCGCATGAGCCCGAGCTCTGACGCGAGGGCGCGCGCGTGCGCGGCGAACGCGGCGCGCCCCGCGGGCAGGAGCCGCCGGGCGATGTCGCCCCGCGGGTGGCGCGCCTCGGCGCGCCCGTGCCGGACCAGGTAGAAGCGAATGGTCACGGCGGCTCCTCCGAGACGAGCAGCGCGACGGGGAAGTCCTCGAAGAGCTCCGCGAGCGGGAGGGACGCGCCCTCGCGGACCGCCCCCGTCAAGGCGTCGCGCCAGTGCCGCGGGAGCCCCGGCGCGAGCGCGAGGGCGCCCTTCCAGCGGACGACGCCGCCGCCCGCCTCGAGCGGCGCGAGGACGAGCCGCGGCACGGCGCAGACGAGCGCGCGCCCGGGCACCGCCCGCGCGAACGCGAACAGCCGCGACGCGAGGGGCCCGTCGGCCTCGAGCGGGCGGTAGTCGCCGTCGCGGAAGAGGGCGGGCTCGGCGCGCCGGAGGTGGAGCGCGACGCGCAGGAGCAGGAGCTTGGCGCGCCCGCTCGCGAGCCCCTTCGGCGACGAGAGGGCGCGGGCGAGGGCGGCGCGCGCGGCGGGCCCGCGGGCGAGCTCGGCGTCGATCCCCTCGAGCGAGCGGGCGCGCAGCTCGAAGTCGACCGGCCGCCGGTTGTCGGGATCGACGAGCGAGAGGTCCCACAGCTCGCACCCCTGGTAGACGTCGGGGACGCCGGGCGCGGCGCACTTGAGCGCGACCTGGGCGAGCGAGGAGAGCCGCGCGGCGCGGGCGACGCGCCCGGCGAGCGCGCCGAGGTCGGCGAGGAACGGCGGCGACGAGAGGATCCCCTCGATGAACCGACGGACGCCCGCCTCGTACTCCTCGCCGGGGTTCGTCCAGCTCGTGTGGACCTTGGCCTCGCGCAGCGCCTTCTCCATGTAGGCCTGCATCCGCCCGACGAAGGCGGCGTGCGCGGGGGTCCCGGCGCCGAGCCCCTCGTCCGGGAAGGCGCCGACGAGCGTCTGGTACAGGAACAGCTCGTCCCTCCGGTCCGGCGCGGGCCGCCCCTCCTCGCCGCCGCGCAGGGGCGCGTTCAACCGGCTCCAGCGGACGACGGCGCTCCGCCACTCCCCGGGGAGCTCCGTGAGCGCGTCGATCCGGACGCGGACGTCCTCGCTCCGCTTCGTGTCGTGCGTCGACGTGGCGGAGAGCGACGACGCGAAGCGGTCGCGCCGCTCGGCGAGCATCGCGTGGACCTCGGCCGGGAGCGCGCCGAAGCGGCTGGGGCTCCCTCCCACCTCGTTCAGCGAGACGAGCCGGCCGTACGTGTAGAACGCGGTGTCCTCGACCGCCTTCGCCGTCACGGGCCCGGTCACCTGCTGGAGCTTCAGGGTGAACTCGAGCCACTCCCTTTTCTCGGCGTCGGTGAGCCCCGCGGGGTGACGCTGGAGGAGCACGTCGCGCAGGAACTCGTAGATGGACGGGTCCAGGACCGGGCTTCGCCGCCGCGCCCGGGCGATGGTCTGCTCGACGAGCGAGCGGTCGCGCTCGTCCACCTCGCCGCGCCGCGAGACGTAGGTCCGGTACACCGGGAAGAGCGACACGAACTCGACGAGCGCGCGGGTCAGCTCGTTCAGCGTGAAGTCACGCGTCCGGCGGTTCGTCTCGGAGATCCGGTTGAGCCGATGCGCGAGCATGTTCACCTCGCCCGCCATCGACGAGGACATGACGATCCGCTTCTTCTCGGCGACCACCTCGGCGAAGACCTCGCGCACGCCGCCGCAGGCGCGCGCCCAGATCCCGTCGAAGGTCCGCTCCGCGGCCGGGTCCACGAACAGCCCATTCACGAGCGCGAGGAACTCGTAGCCGGTGGTCCCGTCCACGTCCCACGCGGCCGGCAGCCGCTCGGGGGCGATGACGATCTTCTCCACGACGACGTACAGCGGCCGGGACGGGAGCCGGCCCGCCTCGAGCGCCTCGAAGATCCGGTCGAGCAGGACTGGCTCGGTCGCCGCGTCGAGCGGGCGTCCGCGCGCCGCCGCCGCGACCCGGGCGCGCTCGATGAGGTAGGTCGCCTGCAGCCGCCGGAAGTAGGCTCCGGGCGCGTAGAGGCCGTCGGGATGGTCGATGCGGAGCCCGGTCGCGAGCCCGTCGCGGACGAGCCCGAGGACGAGCCGGTGCGCCTCGGCGAACACGCGCGGGTCCTCCATCCGGATCGCCGCGAGGCCGTTCACGTCGAAGAAGCGCCGGTAGTTGATCTCCTCCCCGGCGACGCGCCAGAACGCGAGCCGGTACGCCTGGGCGTCGAGGAGCCTCTGCAACAGGTCGAAGCTGCGGGGCTCGCCGACCTGCCCGTTGAACGTGCGGACGTTCCCGTCCACGAACTCGCGCACCCGGGCGCTCGCGTCGCACAGCGCGGCGAGCCGGCGCTTCGCGACCTCCTTCTCGCGCGCGCGGTCTGCGACCGCCTCGGGCGAGGTGTCGGTACGGGGCGCGAGCTTCTCGAGCGAGACGCAGATCGACTCGAGCTCCTGGTGGTGCGGGTCCGACGCCCCCATCGCGGTGCGCAGCGCCTCGAGGCCGTGCCGCAGCACGAGCGGCACCGAGCGCGGGGCGACCGGGAACGCGTGGTCGAAGTAGCGGACGACGAGGGCGCCGCCGTCGCGCGCGAGGACGAGCTCGCCGCGCTCGAGGACGCGGCCGAACTGGTCGCCGAGCACCGGGACGAGGACCTTGTGGTCGAGCTCGGCCTTGAGCGGGGTCCAGTCCACGTCGAACGCGGGCGCCCAGACCGCGGACGGCCCGTTCTCGAGCACGTCCGCCCACCAGCGGTTCTCGGGCCCGATGCCCATGTGGTTCGGGACGAAATCGAGCAGGAGTCCCATCCCGCGCCGCGCGCAGGCCTTCGCGAGCCGCGCGTACCCCTCGACGCCGCCGAGCTCGTCGTTCAGCCGCCCGTGATCCACGACGTCGTAGCCATGCCGCGAGCCACGCGCCGCGGCGAGCACGGGCGAGAGATAGAGGTCCGTAACGCCGAGCGCGTCGAGGTAGGGGACGACGCGCGCCGCGTCGTCGAAGCCGAACTCCGCGTGGAGCTGGAGCCGGTAGGTGGAGGCGGGCCGCGCCGTGACGCCCTCGCCGCGCTCGAGCTCGCGGGCGAGCTCCGCGAGGAGGACCTCCGCGAGCTCCGAGTCGCCTCCGCTGCCGCCGCCGTTCCCGCCCTGCCGCACGAGCTACCCTCCGCGGATCCTCCCGGAGCGGAGCGCGAGCGCGCGCAGCCGGTCGCGCGCGGGCGCGTCGGCGTGAAGCGCGGCGAGGTCGCGCGGCATCCGGTACGTCCAGTTCTCCTCGTTGACCGTCCCCGGGACGTTGACCCGCTCGCGCATGCCGAAGGCGTCCTGGAACGGCAGCAGCAGCAGGTCCGAGCCGGACCCGTAGACGAGCTCGAGGATCGCGTCGCGGACGCCGTCGTCGAAGCGGCCCGGCCCGCGCGCCCGCAGCGCGGCGAGCGCGGGGAGCGCGAGGAACGCGCGGCGCTCGTCCTCCCCCATGCCGTCGAACCAGTCGGCGACCGCGTCGGTGTCGTGCGTGCCGGTCGTCGCGACGGAGACCGCCGGCCACTCCGCGGGATCGCGGAACGGCTGCCCCGGCGCGTTCCAGTGCCGCTCCCAGCGCAGCACGCGGTAGCCGGGCACCGCGATCCGCTCGAGCGAGGCGCGGACGAAATCGGGGACGGTGCCGAGGTCCTCGGCGATGACGCGCGCCCCCTTCGCGAAGATCCCGAGCACGCGCTCGCCGTTCGCCGTCTGGGCGGGCTCGCCCGCCGGGACGAACGCGGGCGGGCTGCCGTCGCTCGGGAAGAAGTAGGTCCGGTAGAGACCGACGACGTGGTCCACGCGGTAAAGGCCGTAGAGGTCGGCCATGCGGCGACCCCGCTCGGCGAGCCACGGGTAGCCCTCCCGCTCCATGACGTCCCAGCGATACACCGGGAGCCCCCAGTCCTGGCCGGTCGCGCTGAACGCGTCCGGCGGGACGCCGACGCGCGCGTCGAGCCGGAAGTCGGAGCGGCGCGCCCAGACGTCGGCGGAGTCGGTCGCGACCATGAACGGGAGGTCGCCCGCGAGCTCGACGCCCGCGCCGTTCGCGGCGGCGCGCGCCGCGTGCCACTGCTCCTCCGCCTGCCACTGGAGCCAGGTGTGGAACAGGATCTCGCGGGAGAGCCGGCCGCGCGCGTCGGCAAGTGCGGCCGGCTCGCGATCGCGCAGCGGCGCCGGCCACTCGGTCCAGGCGCGGCCCCCGTGCTCCGCGTCGTGGATCGCGACGAAGAGCGCGTAGTCGTCGAGCCAGGCCCGCTCCTGGTGGGCGAACTCGCCGAGCGCGCGCGCGCGGGCGCTCCGGCGCCCCCACTCGTCGCGCTCGAAGCGGCGGAACGCGAGATCGAGCGCCCGCTGCTTGAGCGCGCGCACGTCGTTCCAGCGGATCGTGGGCGAGGCCCGGACCTGCTCGAGGAGCGAGGCGTCCTCGCGCGGCAGCGCCGACAGGCCGCCCGCCGCGTCGAAGTCCTCGAGCGCGCCGACGGCGAGGTACACCGGATCGATGGCGAAGGCGGACAGGGCGGCGTACGGGCTGTTCTGCCCGCGCGACGCCTCGTTCACCGGGAGCACCTGCGCCGCGGAGAAGCCGGCGGCGGCGCACCAGCGCGCCCACGGCACGAGGTCGGGGATCTCGCCGACGCCCCAGTCGGCGGAAGAGCGGATGGAGAAGAGCGGAAGGAGGACGCCGGCCTGTCGGGGCATGTCGGTACGGTGGTGCGGTTGGCCCGCGTCCTCAAGTTTTGGGCTTGAGCGCCGTGCGGGCACCGGATATCAGGACGGGCGCCCATCCGGCATGGCACCTTCCGGGGCCCTCTCGCGATCACCCCGCGGCCGGTTCGCGCCGTCGCCGACCGGACCGCTTCACCTCGGGAATGCGCGCACCGCGCTCGTGTCCTGGCTGGCGGCGCGCGCTGCGGGCGGCGCCTACGTGATGCGCGTCGAGGACCTCGACGGCCCGCGCGTGCGGCCCGGGCTCGAGGCGCGGATCCTCGACGAGCTGCGCTGGCTCGGGCTCGACTGGGACGAGGGGCCCGACGTCGGCGGTCCGTCGGCCCCGTACCGGCAATCCGAGCGGGCGGCCGCGTACGGCGCGGCGCTCGCGCGGCTGCGCGCGCGAGACCTCGTCTACCCGTGCTTCTGCTCGCGCGCCGAGATCGCGGCGGCCGCGCAGGCGCCGCACGGCCCGTCGGACGAGGGTCCGCGCTACCCGGGCACGTGCGCGGGGCTCGACCCCGCGGAGGCGGAGCGGCGCTCGTCCGCGCGCCGGCCAGCCTGGCGCTTCCGCGCCGGGCCGGGGAAGGTCCGCTTCGACGACGGGGTCCACGGAGCCCAGGAGCTCGACGTCGCGGCGCAGGTCGGCGACTTCGTCGTGGCCCGCGCGGACGGCGTCCCCGCGTACCAGCTCGCCGTCGTCGTCGACGACGCCGCGATGGGCGTCACCGACGTCGTGCGAGGCGACGACCTGCTCCCGTCCACCGGGCGGCAGCTCCTGCTCTACGCGGCGCTCGGCCTCGGGCCGCCGCAGTTCGCGCACGTGCCGCTCGTCGTCGGCGAGGACGGGGAGCGCCTCGCGAAGCGCCACGGCGCGCTGTCGCTCGGGGAGCTCCGCGAGCGCGGAGCCGATCCGCGCGCGGTGGTCGGGCTCCTCGCCGAGCTCTCCGGCCTCGCGGCCGCGGGCGCGCGCCTCGCGCCGGCGGACCTCGTCGCCCGCTTCTCCCTCGACCGCCTGCCGCGCGCGCCGGCCGTTCTCGCCGCCGCTCGCGTCGCCGCGCTCGAGCGCGGTGGGCCGAGCTAGAGCTCGATCCCGGCCCGGGCGAGCAAGCCGTACGAGGGGCCGGAGGACGCTCCGGGGAGCCCCCATCGCGCGAGCCCCCACACGCCGAGCCGGAGCGGGAAGGCAGGGAGCTTCAGCGAGAGCCCCGGACGGAAGCCGCGGAAGCGCGTGCTGCCCTCCGCATCCGATGCGCGGTCCGCGACGCCGACCTCGCCGAGGAGCTCCAGGCGGACGAAGGGGAGGAGGTCCGTGACGATCCCGCCCATCGCGCTCCGCGCGGACAGGTGCTCGGCGTTCCGGCCGCGTTCGATCGAGGCGCCGAGCCCGAGCGGGCCGACCCGGAGCAGGACCGCGGCGCCGACGTCGCCCGCCGCTCCGAGCGGCTCGCTCGAGCCGGGCAGCCGCTCCAGGCCGAGGCGCGGCGCCGCGAGGGTCGCCTCGACCCCGAGCGAGAGCTGCGCGAGGGTCGCCGCGGGGGCGAGCGCGAGCGCGAGGACGACGAAGAGCTTCCTCATCCGGACCTCCTCCGCCGCTCCTCGCGGCGCGTCGGTCAAGCTGCGCACCACCGGACGCGGGGACGTCGCCACGAGGGGGAGACGGGGGAGGGAGCGAGGGGTCGGTGGTCCCCGTGAACGTGACCGTGACCGTGACCGGTCTCGAAGCCACCGAGCTCGGCTCGGGAGGGAAGGGCTACACTCCCTGGACGTGACGATCCTGCGCTCCGCGACCGATCCTCGCTGGACCTCCGTCGCGGTCGCTGCGTTCGCCGACACGCTCGCGGACCACGCCCACTGCGAGAAGAAGGCGGCCGCGAGCGCGCTGAAGCTCGTCGCCGATCACCCGGACCGTCCCGCGCTCGTCCGCGCGCTCGCGCGGCTCGCCCAGGAGGAGCTGCACCACTTCCTCGGCGTGCTCGCGGAGATGGGGCGGCTCGGCATCGCGCTCCCGCCCGACGCGGGCGACCCCTACGCGCAGGCGCTCGTGGGGCTCGTGCGCGGCGGGGCCGAAGCGCTCGTGGACCGGCTCCTCGTCTCCGCGCTCATCGAGGCGAGGAGCTGCGAGCGGCTCGAGCTGCTCGCGCAGGCGCTGCCCGATCCGCGCCTGCGCGAGCTGTACGCGAAGCTCGCGCGCTCGGAGGCCGGTCACGAGCGGCTCTTCGTCGAGCTCGCGCTCGGCGAGGGCGGCGAGCCCGCCCGCGCGCGCCTCGAGGCGCTCGCGCGGGCGGAGGCGGAGATCGTGGCGGGCCTGCCGCTCCTCCCGCGCGTCCACTGACGACCGGCGGCTGTCCGGCGCGGCCGGCGCGGCTCAGCGAACGAAGGCGGCGGCGAGCAGCGCGTCGTTCTCGGCGCGCGTGCCGACGGAGAGGCGGATGCAGCCCTCGAGCCCCGGGTAGTGGTCCTGCCTTCGGACGAGGATTCCGGCGGCGAGGAGCCGCGCGTGCGCGGCCCCGGCGTCGGGCGTTCGCACGAGGATGAAGTTGGAGGCGGACGGCCAGGCCTTCCACTCCGGGTGCTTCGCGAGCTCGCCGAGCAGCCGGTCGCGCTCCGCCCGGATCCGGGCGACGAGCGGCTCCACGTAACCGGGAGCCTCGAGCGCGGTGAGCAGGATCGCCCCGGTGTGGGCCGGGATGCAGAAGGGCGGGAGGAGCGCGCGGGTCACCGCCGCGACCCGCGGCGCCGCGAGCAGGTAGCCAGCGCGGATGCCGCCGAGGCACCACGACTTCGAGAAGGTGCGCAGGATCGCGACGTTCGGGTTCGCCCGAGCGAGCGGCCGCGCGTCGCTGCCGGCGAACGCGTGGTACGCCTCGTCCACGACGAGGAGCGCGTCTCTGTCTCGCGCGCGCGCCGCGAGCCGCTCGAGGTCGGCGGAGTCGAACAGCCGCCCGGTCGGGCCGTGCGGGTTCGGGACGAACAGGACGCCTGGCGCGGCGTCGAGCGCGGCGAGGAGCCCGTCGATCGGGAGCGCGAACGCCGGGCCGAGCGGCACCGACCGGTACGGCGTCCCCGACGCGACCGCCGCTCCCTTGTAGTAGGGGAAAGCCGGTGAGGTGTCGATGACCGAGGCCGCCGCCTCGGCGAGCGCGAGCACGAGCAGGTTCGACCCGGGAGAGACGACGACGCCCTCCTCGGGCCACCCCTCGTGGCGCGCCACCGCAGCGCGGACGTCCTCCGCGTGAAGCTCCGGGTAGCGGTTCCAGGAGAGGCTCGCGATGCGCTCGAGGGCTCTCGCCTTGAGCGCCGGCGGGAAGTCCTCGGGGCTCTCGTTCTGGTCCAGCTTCACCCGCGCGTCGTGCTTCGAGTACGGGTAGTCGGCGACCGCGGCGAGGTGGGACTTGAAGGCGTTCACGGCGGCGCAGGGTAGCACACGCGCCCCTGCGCGCCGTGTCTGGCCAGGCGAGCGGACGTCGGGGTTTCCCGACGCCGAGCCACGCCAAGCTCGCGCAACCAGGGGCGCTCGCCGCTGGCAGCCGGTGTGCAAAAGCGAGGGGACGGGTGGCCGGACGGACGGCCCCGACAACCAAGAGGAGAACGCCATGACGACCACGAACTCGAAGCTCCCTGCTCTCGTCGGCGCCGGAATCGGCCTCGCCACCTTCCTCGCCGTCGCCCTGCTCCCCGCGCTCCTCTACGGCGGCTACGCGGGCGTCCTCCTCGCGGGCGGCATCTTCGGGACGCCGGTCGCGGCGAGCCTCGGGGTCCGCGCCCTCATCGTCTTCGGGATGGTCCTCGGCGTCACGGCGGTCGGCTCGCTCTTCGCGGTCGCCGGCGCTGCGGCGGGCGCGGCGGTCGGCGCGCTCCTCAACGCGGCCCCTGCCGAGAAGAAGGCGGCCGAGAAGGCGTAGCGGCTACGGGCGCCACTCCCGGACGAACTCGACGAGCGTGCGGATCCCGAACCCGGTGCCACCCTTCGCCACGTACCCGCGCTCCTTCGGGGCGTGCGAGGGGCCGGCGATGTCGACGTGGGCCCAGGGGGTCTCCTTCGCGAACGCGTGGAGGAAGTGCCCCGCGGCGATCGCTCCGCCGTACCGCTCGCCGGTGTTCTTCATGTCGGCCCGCTCGCTCTTGAGCTGCTCCTTCAGCGACTCGACGAGCGGCAGCCGCCAGACCTCCTCCCCGGCGGCGCGCGCGGCGGCGAGCACCCCGTCCGCGACGGGGCCGTCCGGCCCGAGGAGGCCTGCGGTCGTCAACCCGAGCGCGACCATGCAGGCCCCGGTGAGCGTCGCGACGTCGATCATCGCGGCGGGCTCGAACCGGCGGGCCGCCCACGCGATGACGTCGCCGAGGACGAGCCGCCCCTCCGCGTCGGTGTTCGTGATCTCGACGGTCTGCCCGTCGAAGGCGATGAGCACGTCGGACGGCTTGTAGGCGCGGCCGCCCGGCATGTTCTCGCAGGCACCGAGGACGGCGTGGACCGGGAACGCCGGGCGGAGCGTCGCGACGACGCGCATCGCGCCGAGCACGGCCGCGCTCCCGGCCATGTCGGTGTTCATCGTGACCATGCTCTCCGTCGGCTTGAGCGAGAGGCCGCCCGAGTCGAAGGTGATCGCCTTGCCGACGAGCACGACCGGCTTCCGGCGCGCCGCGGCGCCCTTCGGCACCCAGCTCACCGTGACGAGGCGCGGCTCCTCCGCCGACCCGCGCGTCACGCCGAGGAACATCCCCATCTTGAGCGCCGCGATCTCGCGCGGCCCGCGCACCTCGATCCGCAGCCCGGCGTCGCGGGCGAGCGCGCGCGCGGCGTCGGCGAGGTGGGTCGGGGTGCAGTCGGCGGGTCCGAGGTTCACGAGGTCGCGCGCCCAGGCGACGGCTGCGGCGAGCTCGCCCGCGAGCGCGAGCGCCTCGCGCACCTCGCGCCCCCGCTCGCGGCCGGCGGGGACGCCGATCCGGATCGTCTCGAGCCGCTGCGGAGCCTGCTTCGCGGTCTTGTAGCGGAGGAAGTGGTACCCGCCGAGGAGCGCCCCCTCCGCCGCCGCCCGCGCGGCGGCGGAAACCTCCCCCGACGCGCCGGTGGGTAGGGCGATCGCGAGCGCGGACGCGCCCGCCTTCACGGCGGTGCGTCCGGCGCGGCCCGCCGCCATCCGGAGCGCCTCGAACCCGTCGCGGGCGAGCGCCTCGCCGGCCGCGCGCCGCTCACCGAGACCGACGAGGAGCACGCGCGCTGCGGGGATGCGCCCGAGCGTCGCGAGCTGCAGCTCCTGTCCCGGCTTCCCCTCGAACCGCTCGGCCCGCGCGGCGCGGAGCAGCGCGCCGCCGAGGAGGCGGTCGAGCTCGCGGACGACGCCGCCGTCGCGCAGGTCCTCCGCGAACACCGGCAGCGCCAGCGCGTCGGCCGCGATCCGGAGCGGCGCCACGCCCGTCGCCTCGACGGAGATGCCATCCTTGCGAGCCATCGTATCTGCCTCCTTACTAGGCGGGGGGACGGGTCGTTTAGCACGGCGGCGGCCGCGCGGCGACGCGCGGCGCGGTCGCGCGCGAACGCTCGTCACTGAGGGCTGGGGAGGCGGGCGGCCTCGATGCGGCGCGCTGCGGCCTCGGCCTCGGGGGCGCCGCACGCGGGAGCGACCTTCGGGCGGAAGAAGCCCTTCGTCTCGGTGCGCACCTGCGCGGCCTTCCGGAGCTTCGGCAGGGCGGCGGGGTCGCCGACCTCGCCGAGGCGGCGCGCGGCGGCGCGCCGGATCTCGCAGTCGGCGTCCCCGAGGAGCCCGCCGTAGGCCTCGACCCGGTCGACGCGCTCCTCGGCGCCGAGGTCCCGGGCGAGCGTGAGCGCGCGGAGGCGGTGGGCGCCCGGCGCGACCACGGCGGCGCGGAGCACGAACGGAAGCGCGCGGTCGGCGTCGTCGCGCAGGAGCTTCGCGGCCTTGTCGGCGAGGCTCCGCTCACGCGCGAGGTCCGCGACGAGGTCCTCGAACGCGAGGCCGTCGAGCGGCGCGTGCGCGCGCGCGACCGCGTAGGCCTCGATCGCGTCGGCGGCGCGGCCGGGGAGCCGATGGAGGGCCTGCGCCCGCAGGAGCAGCAGCTCGGGATCGTCGGGGCGGTCCCCGAGCGCGTCGTCGAGGAGCGCGCGCGCGTCGCCGGGCCGATCGCCCGCGAGCAGCTCCCGCGCGTCCGCCGCGGGGCGGCCGTGGGTCCGGGCGAAGAGGCCAATCACGGCCGCGAGCGCGAGCACCGCCGCGACCCCGGCGATCCAGCTCCGCGGCCGCGCCCGCACCTGCTGGCACGCGCCGCGGAAGGGCATCGCGGCCCGCGCCCGGAGCCGGCGCACCGCGGCGGCCAGACGCGCCGGGTCGAGCGTGCGCGCGGGCCACGCCGCGAACGGGGTCGCGACCGAGCGCGTCGCGCCGTGCGGCGACCCGCGGTCCGAGGGCAGGAGCTCGTCGAGCGGGATCGGGGTGAGCGACGAGGTCGGGGAGAGCGACACGGAAACGGCGGGGGCGGGGGTCGCCCCGGGAGGCAGCATGAACGCAGGGCCGAGCGCGGCCGCCAGGTCCTCGCGCAGGAGCGCCGCGCTCTGGTGCCGCGCGATCGGCTCCTTCGCGCAGGCCTTCGCGATCGCCCCGACGAGCGCGGGGCAGGTGGCGAGGTCGGGGCGCGGGTCCGTGAGCGGGGGCACGGGCCGCGTCGCCTGCATCATGAGCAGGCCGCGGGCGTCCTCCGCCTTGAAAGGGTGGCGCCCCGCGAGCATGCGCCAGCCCATGAGCCCCACGGCGTAGACGTCGGCGCGCGCGTCGACGGGCGAGCCCATCGCCTGCTCCGGGGCCAGGTACTCGGGCGTCCCCACGACGATGCCGGCCTGCGTCGCCGACCCGCTCGTCGGGTCGGCGATCTTCGCGATCCCGAAGTCGAGGATCTTCGTCACCTCGCGTCCCGAGGCGGTGCAGGCGAGGAACACGTTCTCGGGCTTGAGGTCGCGGTGCACGACGCCGCGCGCGTGGGCGGCCTGGAGCGCGGCGCAGATCTGCCACAGGATCGGGACCGCCTCCTCGGGCGGGAGGAAGCCCTCGCGCCGGAGTCGATCGAACAGGCTCTCACCGGTGAGCAGCTCCATGACGAGGAAGAGGAGGCCGGCCTCGCTCCGGCCGAAGTCGGAGACCTTCACGATGTTGTCGTGGTCGAGCGCGCTCGCGATCTCGGCCTCGCGGCGGAACCGCTCGACGAGATCCGCCGACCCGGTGAGATCGGGCCGCAGCACCTTCACCGCGAAGTCCTTGCGGAGGTGGACGTGCTGCGCGCGGAACACCGCGCCCATCCCGCCCGTCGCGAGATGGGCGGTGAGGACGTATCGACCGTCGAGGGTCGTACCGACGAGCGACTCGGGCTCGAAGGCGGGGAACTCGGCTGCGGGCTCGGACACCGCGCGGGATTCTACCCCGGTGGCGACCGCGACGGATGTCCGCCGAGCACCCCCCCGGTCCGGTGACGGGAGCATGTGCGCGGCCTCCGCACGTCCGCACGCGCGGAAGGCGAAGCGGGGCCGCCGCGCGCTGCGGCGCCGCGCTCAGGCCGCGCGGCCGGACGGCGAGAGCGCGTCGCCGAGCGCCCGCTCGAGGCGCGCCGCGACGTGGCTCCAGAGCCCACCGGCGAACACGCGCGCCCGCCCGCGCGCGCCCATCGCCCGCGCGCGCGCCGGGTCGCCGAGCAGCCGCTCGAGCGCTCCCGCGAGCGCCACCGGGTCTCCCGGCGGGACGAGGAGCCCCGTCTCGCCGTCGCGCACGATCTCCCCGACCGCCTCGACGCGGGTGCCGACGCACGGGAGCCCGCACGCCATGGCATCGAGGAACGCGAGCCCGAACGGCTCCTGCAAGGTCGGCATCGCGAAGATCGTGGACTGCGCGAAGAGCGCCGGCAGCTCCGCCACCTCGACCGGGCCGAGGAAGGCGACGCGCTCCGGAATCTTCTGCGGGGCCGGCGCGCCGGCGATGACGAGCCGCGCGCGCGGCAGGCGCCCGCGCAGGAGCCGGAACGCCTCGAGGAGGACGACTCCGCCCTTGCGCGCGAAGTCGAACCCGACGAACGCGATCGTCTGGCCGTCGTCGCGGCGGGGCGCCCGTTCCGGGAAAACGTTCGCGCCCGCGCCGACGACGCGCACGCGCGACGGGTCCACTCCGTAGTCACGCACGAGCGAGCGGGCGGCGTTCGCGCTGAACGTCGCGAGCGCCGCCGCGCCGCGGTAGACGGCCGCCTCGCGCGCGAACCAGCCGTGTCCGTAGTGCAGCGGCGCCGGCACGCCCGCGGCGGGCCAGCTCGGGCTCGCCTCGGCGAGCGCGCGCGTGTGGTCGAGGAGGAGCGCGTACGGCTCCTGCGGCGGCACCCCGGGCGCGAACAGCGCGCCGTTCTGCAGGACGACCTCCGGCGCGGGCCGCAGCGCGCGCAGCGCGAGCCCGACCTCGCGCCCGTGCCGGTCGAACGCGTACCCGGTGTTCCAGCGGTGTTCGAGCCCGCGCCGGCCGAACCGCGCGCAGGCGAGGGCCAGGTGGAAGAGGATGTCCGGAC
>WNGA01005458.1_pt1 | contig 18364 bp, 20 predicted proteins | sample 5400061 | NCBI WGS metagenome assembly WNGA01 (sample SAMN13153366, study PRJNA577476) | soil metagenome | isolation source: 100 cm soil or saprolite under grassland replicate 2 | place: USA:California | collected 2016-06-15 | reverse complement strand
CGCCCCGACGGGTCGAACGCGTCCCGCAGCCGCGCCTGGACGTCAAGGTCGTCCGCCGTGAAGACCATGGGCATCGCCTCCCGCTTCTCGAGGCCGATGCCGTGCTCGCCGGACAGGACGCCGCCGGCGTCGACGCACGTGCGCAGGATGGCATCCCCGGCCGCGTGCACCCGCTCCCAGATCCCGGGCTCCCGCTGGTCGAACACGATGAGCGGGTGCAGGTTCCCGTCGCCGGCGTGGAACACGTTCATCATCGTCAGGTCGTACTCGGCGGCGATCTCGTACACGCGCTGCAACACGTCCACGAGGCGCGTCCGGGGCACGACCGCGTCGTGCAGGTAGTAGTCGGGCGCGATGCGGGAGATCGCGCCGAACGCCGACTTGCGGCCCTTCCACAGCAACGCCCGTTCGGCGTCGTCCGCCGCCACGCGCACGGTGCGCGCGCCCTGCTCGATGCCGATGCGCTCGACCGACGCCACCTGGGCCGCGACCCCGGCCGGTAGCCCGTCGAGCTCGACGAGGAGCACGGCGGCGGCGTCCCGCGGGTAGCCGGCGCCCACGAAGTCCTCGACGGCGCGTGTGATCTCGGCGTCCATCATCTCGAGGGCGGCCGGGACGATGCCGTCGGCGATGATGGCGCTGACCGTGGCGGCGGCCGCCTCGATCGACGTGAAGTCGAGGAGCAGCGTGCGAACGGCGGGCGGGTCCGGGAGCAGCCGCACGGCGATGCGGGTGGCGATGCCCATCGTGCCCTCGCTGCCCACGAAGCAGCCGCGCAGGTCGTAGCCGGCCTGGTCCGGCTCGAGGCCGCCCAGCATCGTGATGGACCCGTCGGCCAGCACGACCTCGACCGCGAAAACGTGCATCGCGGTGACACCCGAAGCCAGGCAATGCGGTCCGCCGGCGTTCGTCGCCACGTTGCCGCCGATCGTGCACGCCTGCTGCGAGGAAGGATCGGGGGCGTAGTGGAGCCCGAGGTGGTGCACGGCGCGGCTGAGGTCGAGGTTGAGGACGCCCGGCTCGACCCACGCGTAGCCGTCGTCGGCGTCGACCTCGAGGATCCGCGTGAGGTGCGTGGTCACGATGACCAGCGGGTCACCGACCGGCGTCGCCCCGCCGGCCAGCCCGGTACCGCTGCCCCGGGCGACGAACGGCCGGTCGTGGTCGGCGGCGATCCGGACGGCGGCGGCGACGTCCGCGCCGGTCGACGGGAAGCACACCGCGGCCGCCTGACCGCGATCGACGCCCGCGTCGCGCTGGTACAGCGCGAGCTCGAGCGGCTCGGCACGCGCCCGCCCCGGTCCGAGCGCGGCCTCGAGGTCGGCGACGAGCGCGCTGTCTTCCTGGTCGATGTCGATACGCGAAGCCTACCGACGAGGGGTGTGTACTCTCGGCGGCATGAGCGCGTCGCCGGTTCGGACCGGGCCGACCCGGGAATGGGTGACCTTCGAGGACCCCAAGGACGACGGTCGGCGCTGGCAGATCGACGTGACGTTCCTGACGTCGCACTGGGAGTGCATCTTCGGGCGCGGCTGCCAGGGCGTTTTCACCGAACCCGCGCCGGAGATGGTCCAGGGCTGTTGCTCGTACGGTGCCCACTTCTCGAACCGCAAGGACCGCGACCGCGTCGTGCGTGCCGCGCGCGACCTCACCGACGACGAATGGCAGTACGCCAAAGCCGCCCGCTCCAAGGGGATCTACGCCAGGTCGGGCAAGGACGAGGAAGGCCGCATCGAGTGGCGCACGCGTCTCGTCGACGACGCCTGCATCTTCCTCAACCGTCCCGATTTCCCCGCCGGCGCCGGCTGCGCCCTGCACCTCCACGCCATGCGCAACGGCGCACACCACAGCGACCTCAAGCCCGACGTGTGCTGGCAGCTGCCGCTGCGCTGCGTCGACGAGGAGCAGGAGGACGGCACCGTCGTCTCGACGCTGTCCGAGTTCGGGCGCGACGGCTGGGGTGAGGGCGGCAACGACTTCGCGTGGTGGTGCACGGAAGCCCCGGAAGCGTTCACCGGGCGCGAGCCGGTGTACCGCTCGATGGGCGAAGAGCTGCGCAAGATGCTCGGGAACGACCAGCTGTACCGGCAGGTCGTCGACTATCTCGATCAGCGAGCGCGCTCGAAGCCGCCGCCGGCGCCGCACCCGTCCGAGACGCCGGTGCAGTTCACGCGCCGCCGGCCTGAGAAGACGAACGGATCACGCCGGCGCAGCTGATGGCGGCGGAGACAGCGGGCCTGACGCAGCTTCTCGACGCGCTCGAGGAGGAACAGACCAGCCTGCAGGCCGAGTTGCGTGACATCCCGACCGACGACTGGTTCCGCCCGACACCGGCCAAGGGCTGGGATGTGCGCGACGCGATCGCCCACCTCGCCGACATCGACGAGGTCGCGATCGACACGTGCACGGGCGGTCCGCGTTCGCTCAACGACTTCGCCGCGCGGTTCGCGTCCCCTGAGGACACGACGCTCTGGGGCGTGTTGCGGGGGCGCCGCAAGCCCGGGCGAGATGTGCTCGCGTGGTGGGAGGAGACTTCGGCAACCGAACGCGACGTGCTCGCCGGGCTCGATCCCGCGATGCGCGTCCCGTGGGGTATCGGGATGCGAACGCCGTCGTTGGTCACAGCCCGCCTCATGGAGACGTGGGCGCACGGCCTCGACGTCCGCGTCGCCCTCGGTCTCCAGATCGTCGACACCGACCGGCTCCGCCACGTGGCGTGGCTCGCCTACCGCGCACTCCCCTATGCCTTCTCGTTCGCGGGTCGTGACCGTCCACCGGGCGAGCTGCGAATGGAGCTCACGTCGCCGTCGGGTGACGAGACGTGGACCTACGGGCCCGCCGACGCGCCCAACCGCATCACCGGCCCGGCGGGCGACCTCTGCCGCGTCTTCACTCAGCGGATGTCCTGGGACGAGACCGACGACCTCGCCGCGGAGGGCGACGGCGCGGTCGCCGCGCTCGAGGTCGCTCGCGCGTTCCTCTGAGCTCTGCGGCTGTCTACGGGCCGCCGACCAGTGCGCCGCCGTCGACGACGATCACTTCGCCGGTCAACCACGACGACGCATCCGACGCCAGGAAGAGCGCCGCGCCCGCGCAGTCGTCGGGCACGCCGAGCCGCTTCATCGGGAACTGGGCCGCGACGCCTTCTTCGTCCTGCTCGTACAGAGCCCGGGCGAAGTGCGTCTTCACGAGTCCGGGCGCCAACGCATTGACCCGGACGCCGGGCGCGAGCTCCACCGCGAGCTGGCGGGTCATGTGGAGCAGCGCGGCTTTGGACGTGTTGTACATGCCGATGAACATGGACGGCCGGATGCCACCGAGCGATGCGACGTTGATGATCGTGCCGCCGTGGTCGCGCATCCATGCCCGCCATGCCGCTTGCGCCAGCGCGAGCGGCCCCTCGAGGTTCACCTCGAGCACCTTGCGCACGGCACGCGACTCGGTCTCGATCATGGGTCCGAACGTAGGGTTCGTGCCCGCGTTGTTCACGAGGATGTCGAGGCCACCGAGCTCCGCAACGCAGTGGGCGACAGACGCGTCGATCGCCTCGGGATCCCCGGCCGAGCCGGCGTAGACGGCCACGCCCGGCCCGACGGCAGCCAACGCGGCCCGGGTCTCCTCCAGCTCGTCGGGCTTCCGCGCCAGCACACACACCCCGGCGCCGGCGTTGGCATACGCCTCGGCGATCGCACGTCCGATTCCGCGCGTCCCGCCGGTGACGAGCGCGACCTTGCCGTCGAGCCGAAACGCGGTTGCAGGATCGATCACAGATACAGACCGGTTTGGCCCTCGGTCCGGCTCGACGCGACCGCGTGCACGTCGCGCTCGCGAAGGATGAGATAGTCCTCGCCCCGGATGTCGACCTCGAACCCCGCGTCCGGCGCGAACAGCACGAGGTCGCCCTCCTCCACGTTGCGGACGGTCGGCCCGACGCCGACGACCTTGGCCCACCCGAGCCGACGGTTCTCGGCCGCGGTGGCGGGGATGACGATCCCGGCCCGGCTCTTGCGCTCGCCCAACTCCTTCGTCGGGAGGGCGAGGATGCGGTCGGCCGTCATGCTGATCGAATGCTTGACGTCTTCGGCGGAGTCGTCGTCCGGTGCCACGGACGCAAAGGCTATCGGTCCGTCGCGCGGTTCCCGACGAACGCAAACCGGGAGCTAGATTCGGCGTGGGGACCGTCCCTCGCTGGAGACTCGTGTCCGACACCTCGGAGATCGCTCACCGCGCGACCACGACAATCCGGGCCTACGTCCTGCTCACCAAGCCCCGGGTCGTCGAGTTGCTGCTCGTCACGACGGTGCCGGCCATGGTGCTCGCCGACGGTGGTCTTCCGTCACTCACCCTGATCGGCGCGGTGCTGGTGGGGGGCGCGCTCGCCGCCGGCGGTGCCAACACGATCAACTGCTGGATCGAACGCGACCGCGACCGCGTGATGCACCGCACGCAGCGGCGGCCGCTGCCTTCCGGGAAGATCGATCCTCGCCATGCGCTCGTGTTCGGCGTCGTCCTCGAAGCGGTGGCGTTCGTATGGCTCTGGTCGACCGTGAACCTGCTGTCGGCCGCGCTCGCGGTCAGCGCAATGCTCTTCTACGTCTTCGTGTACACGATCTGGCTCAAGCCGCGGAGCCCGCAGAACATCGTGATCGGCGGCGCGGCGGGGGCAGTACCGGTGCTCGTCGGCTGGGCCGCGGTGACCGGCCGGCTCGCGGCGCCCGCGTGGGTGTTGTTCGCCATCGTGTTCTGCTGGACGCCGCCGCATTTCTGGGCGCTGTCGCTGCGGTACCGCGACGATTACGCCGCCGCGGGGATCCCGATGCTCCCGGTCGCGCGCGGGATCACCACGGCTGTGCGGCAGATCCTCGTGTATTCGGTGATCGTCGTCGCGGTCACGCTGTCACTGTTCCTGTTCGAGACGATGGGGGTGGTGTACTTCGTCGCCGCCGTCGGGCTCGGCACCGCCTTCGTCTGGCAGGCGCTCGAGCTCCGGCGCGACGCCAGCCCCAAGCGAGCCATGCGGCTGTTCTCCTTCTCGAACATCTACCTGGCCCTGTTGTTCGCAGCCATTGCCGTCGACACCCTCATCCGCTCGCGGTAGGCGCCCCACCCGCCGCACCTGGCTCGTCGTCCTTGCCGGCGTCGTGACCGTCGGGCTCGTCGCCGCTCTCGTCGGCAGCGTGCTCGCAGGCGGCTCGGAGAGCGGCGGGACCACGAGACCCGGCTCGGTGTCCGGCGCCGGCGGCAACATCGGCTCGACGGCGCCCGACTTCCAGCTCCCCGCGCTCGACGGAGGCGGCGACGTGCGCCTCGCCGACTTCCGCGGACGGCCGGTGATCGTCAACTTCTGGGCGTCGTGGTGCAACCCGTGCCGCCAGGAGTTCCCGCTTCTCGAACAAGCGCTCCGCGACCACCGCGCCGACCGCCTCGCCGTGGTCGGCGTCACTTACCAGGACATCCCCGGCGACTCGCGCGACTTCGTGAAGAACCAGCACGCGACGTGGCCACAAGGCGTCGACGACAACGGCGACGTGGCCGGGGCGTATGGCGTGCGCGCCATCCCCCAGAGCTTCTTCGTGCGCCCCGACGGCACCATCGTCGCGCGCGCATTCGGCACCACGACCGAAGCCGCGCTCGCCGGCCCGCTCTCGAAGCTGCTCGAGTCTTAACTGGTCGCCGTCGCAGCTCCGGCTCCTGCGGCGCCGGTCGGCAAAGCCGCCGTCGCCGCGCGGTAGCGCTCCGCGCCGCCATCACTCCTCCCAGCGGAACACCGACGCTGCGAGCAGCGGCATGGCGACCGCCCACGCCAGCAGCACGAGCACGTGCCCGAGCGGGAAGGCGTGCGACGGCGACAGGACGTCGCGCACGGATTCTGCGAGCGCGGCCGCGGGCAGCGCCTCCGCGAAGTCCTTCAACGCCGCCGGCAGCCGGTCGAGCGGGTACGCCATCCCGCCGAGGAACAGCAGGACGAGGAACAGCGCGTTGGCGAGTGCGAGGTTTGCCTCGGCGCGCAGCGTTCCCGCCATGAGCAGCCCGATCCCGGCAAACGCCACCGTCCCGATGAGCAGCAGGACCACGGCAGGAAGGATCCGCGCGCTCGTGCTCCATCCGAGCGCGAGGCCGGTCGCGACGATGATGATCGCCTGCAGGAGCTCGATGATGAGGACGTTGGTGGTCTTGGCCGTCAGCAGCCCGGCTCGTGACAACGGCGTGGAACCGAGCCGCTTCAGCACGCCGTAGCGGCGTTCGTACCCCGTCGCGATGCCGAGGCTCACCATCGCCGTCGACATCACCGCGAGCGCGAGTACGCCGGGAACGAGGAAGTCGATGGGCTGCTTCAGGTCGGTGACGGCGTCGACCTTGGAGAAGAACACGAGGATCCCCAACGGGATCACGAGCGTGACGAGCAGGCTCTCGGAGCGGCGGAGCGTGAGTAGCAGCTCGATGCGCGTCTGGGCGACGAGCGCACGCGGCTTCACGGGCGCTCCTCGCTCGTCAACCGGAGGAACACCTCCTCCAGTGAGCGGCGGCCGGCGCGCAGCTCGCCGAGCGTCACGTCGCGGTCGCGCAACCAGCCCGCCAACGCTGCAATGAGCCCGGGGCTGGCGGCGGCGTCGACCACGTACTCACCGCGTCGGGGCTCGCGGACGAGGGCGGCATCGAGCCCCAACGAACCGGCGAGGCCGGCGCAGTCGAGCCCGGGCGGCGCCGAGAACCACGTCTCGTCGGCCGCCGCGTTCGTCGTGAGCTCCGTCGGCGTCCCGAACCCGACCATGTGCCCGTGGTCGACGATGGCCACCCGGTTGCACAAGCTCTCGGCCTCGTCCATGGCGTGCGTGGTGAGCACGACGGTGGCGCCACGATCCCGCAGGCCGCGCACGAGGTCCCACGTGGTCGCGCGTGCCCGCGGGTCGAGCCCCGCCGTGGGCTCGTCGAGGAACACCAGCGACGGCCTCCCGATCAGGGCCAGCCCCAGCGACAGGCGCTGGTACTGCCCGCCGGACATCCGCCGCACGAGCGTGTGCTCCGCCTCGCGCAGGCCGACCACGTCGAGCAACCGCTGCGGATCGTCGGGATCGTCGTAATACGACGCGAACAGCTCGAGCGCCTCGAGCGGGCGGATCCCTGGATACAGGCCACCGTCCTGGAGCATGACGCCGATCTTCGGGCGCAGCCGCGTGCCGTCGCGCCACGGATCGAGCCCGAGCACCCGAACGTCGCCGGAATCCGGGCGCCGGTAGCCCTCGAGGATCTCGACGGTGGTGGTCTTGCCTGCCCCGTTCGGACCGAGCAGCCCGAAGACCTCACCCGGCTCCACCGTGAGCGAGAGATCGTCGACCGCGTTGATGCGGCCGTAGTGCTTGCCGAGCCCGGCGACCTCGATGGCAGGAGTCGCCGACACGGGTGCGCAGCCTACCGAGGCAATTTCGTCCAACCCCGGTCGGGGAATCGAACACACGACAGAATGGACGGGTTGGACCGGTACCAGTACCTGCTCCTCATGGCCGGGTGCCTGCTCGTCACGCTGCCACTCGAGTTTGTTTTCGGCGCCCGCGTGTGGCGGCGGCCGCGGCGGCTGCTGTTCGCCCTCGTACCCACCGTGCTCCTGTTCGTCCTGTGGGACCTCGCCGCCATCGCCCGCGAGCACTGGACGTTCAACGCGCGCTACGTGACCGGGCGGCAGCTGCCGGGCAACCTGCCGATCGAAGAGCTCGCCTTCTTCGTGGTGATCCCCATCTGCGGCCTGCTCACGTTGGAGGCAGTGCGGCGAATCCTGGAACGAGCACGCTGATGTGGCAGTACACGCTGATGGCGATCGCCGGCGTCGGCTTGATCGTGCTGCTCGAGGCTCGTGTCCTCCATACCGGCCTGCTCAAGACGCGCGCGTACTGGATCGCGATCGCGATCTGCTACGCGTTCATGATCGCGGTCAACGGCTGGCTCACGAAGCTCACCGCGCCGATCGTGCTCTATGACCCGGACGCGGCGACGGGATGGCGCTTTCCGTGGGACATCCCGGTCGAGGACTACCTGTTCGGCTTCGCCTTGCTGACGCTCGCGATGCTCCTCTGGGACGCGGTCGCGCCGCGCCCCGGGCAGCCCGAACGCGTCGCAGCGGCGGTAGCGTCGCCGCGGAAAGCACCCGTGAGAGGAAGTCCGTCGTGACCGACGTCCTGGTCGCCGTGGTGGCGCTGATCGTGATGGAGCCGGTCACGGCCTTGGTGCACCGCTTCGTGATGCACGGGTTCGGGATGGGCTGGCACGGCAGCCACCACGAGCCGCCCCGGCACCCGCTCGAGGCCAACGACCTGTTCCCGGTCGTGTTCGCGGCGGCGACGATCGTCGTGCTGGCGGTCGGCGTGTACGTACCGGGCGCCCCGCAGATCCTCGTGCCGATCGGTATCGGCGTCACCGCCTACGGCGCGGCCTATCTGTTCGTGCACGACGTGGTGATCCACAGGCGCCTCTCGTTCCTCCCCCTCCCAGATCGCCTGCTCCGTCAATGGCGCGCGGCCCACAACGTGCACCATCTGTTCGCGCAGGCTCCCTATGGCTTCCTCGCACCCGTCGTACCGGCCGAACTGCGTCGCCGCGCGGCCGCTCGGGGCGTCGATCACACGACGCGGACCGTCAGCGGCGCCGCGCGCTGACCGACTGCGCGACGACCACCGCCTTCCGCCAGCCCGGGACGCGTGCTCGCCGCGTGAACACGTCGTAGTCCGATGCTTCGATGCGTACCAGGATCTCCGAGTAGAGCCGGCGGGCGGCGCGGATGCACCGCGCCGATGCCGGCGGCAGGTAGGCGACGCCCAGGTCCGCCGACGCGTAGTACTCGCGCGTGCGTGCGATCTCGTGGCGCATGAGCTCCCGCCAGCCTGGCGTCACGCGTCGGTCCTCCGGGTCGACACCGAACCGGCACAGATCCTCGAGTGGGAGGTACACGCGGCCTCGGTCGAGGTCCTCGTCGACGTCGCGCAGGAAGTTCGTGAGCTGAAACGCGATGCCGAGGTCACGGGCGTGCGGCGCGGCGTCCGGAGAGGACGGCTCGAGGATCGGCAGCATCATCTCGCCGATCACGGCAGCCGACCCGTCCATGTAGCCGAGGAGGTCGTCGAACGTCTCGTACGTGGTCACCGTGAGGTCCATGGTCATGGAGCAGAGAAACCGCCGGAAGCACTCGGGGTCGATGTCAAAGGCCTTGACCGTGTGGACCACGGCCTTCAGCACGGGGTCGTCGGACTCGCCCGCGGCGACATCGGCGAAGAACCGATTGCCGAAGTTCGTCAGCGCCTTCTGCCGCACCTCGACCGGCACCGGCCCGAGATCGTCGACGATGTCGTCGGCGTAGCGGCAGAACCCGTACAGGGCGTGGACGTGATGGCGTTTGACGCGCGGCAACGCGAATGTCGCCGCGTAATAGGTCGTGCCGTACGCCTTGTTGAGCTCGCGGCAGCGCGCGTAAGACGCTTCGAGCGTGATCATGACCGGCTCCGGGCCTCGGCCCATTCGTCGACACGATCGGCGGCGAGGCGCCCCGAGATGAGCACCATGGGGATGCCCACGCCGGGCACCGTCCCCATGCCGGTGAAGACGAGACCGGGGATGCGCCGGTCCACGTTGCCGGGCCGGAACGGGCCGGTCTGGAAGAAGCGGTGCGCGAGCGAGAACGGCGTCCCGCGCTCGAGTCCCTGCGCCTCCCAGTCGCGCGGGTCGGTCAGCCGCTCGACCACGACGTCGTCGACGGGGTAGCCGAGCTCGCCGACGCGATTCGCGAGCTCGTCGCGCAATCTGGGCCGCTCTGACTCCCAGTCGACGCGGCCGTCGAGGTTCGGCGCGGGTTCGAGTGCGAGCAGGGTCGTCGATCCGTCGGGTGCGAGCGACGGATCGGAGGTCGTGGCGCTGGTCACGAGGATCGACGGGTCCGGCATCCGTCGCCCGTCGTCGAGGAGCGCCGTGAAGGCCTCGCGCCAGGTGCGGCCGAAGTGGATGTTGTGGTGCTCGGCGCCGTCGGGCAGTCGACCACGGACGCCGGCGAGCCACACGATGCACGACGGCGAGTAGCGGCCGCGCCGCGCGACTCGCGGCGGCGCCATGCCGAGCAGCGACCGGTACGCGACCGCAACGTCGACATTGCACACGACGGCGTCGGCGGTCACGAGCTCGCCGGAGGCGAGCTGTACGCCTCGGACGGAACCGTCGGGCCGGCGGGCGATGCGCGTAACGGCCGTCCCGAGCTCGAACGTCGCGCCCGCCTTCTCGGCCGCCCGCGCGAGCCCGCGAGGCACCTCGTGCATGCCCCCGTCGGGGAAGTACACGCCCGCGACCACATCCATGTACGTGATGACGGAGTAGATCGCCAGCGCCTCGAAGGGTGAGAGCCCGGCGTACATCGACTGGAACGAGAAGATCCGCTGGAGGCGCGGATCACGGAAGTACCCGCCGACCGTCGGCGCCAGCTTGCGCAGCGCGCCGAGACGGACGAGACGCACGAGAGCCATCGGGTCTCGGGCGAGGTCGAGGGGCGAGTCGTAATTGCGGTCGATGAAATGCGGCAGCTCGAGCTCGTAGAGCTCCCGCAGCCAGCCGCAAAACCGCTCGAACGCGGCAGCCTCTCCCGCACCGGCGAAGCTTCGGATCTCCTCCACCATCGCGTCCCGTCCCCGTCGCACGCGGAGCTCGCTGCCGTCGGGGAAGCAGGCGCGGTACATCGGATCCAGCGGGCGCACCGTCACGTGGTCGTCGAGGCCGGCGCCGGCGGCGGCGAAGGTCTGCTCGAGCAGGTCGACCATCGTGAGGACGGTGGGTCCTGAATCGATGCGGAAGCCGGCCTCCTCGACCACACCCGCTCGACCACCCGGCTCTGCCTCCCGGTCGACGACCACGACCTCGTGACCGCGGCCGACGAGATGGCACGCCGCCGAGAGCCCACCCAGGCCCGCCCCGAGAACGATCGTGCGCACGCGCTCCCCGGTTACCGGTCCCGCCAGGCGACGAAGACGCCGAGCTCTTCGAGTGCGAGCCGGGCCTCGGGTGCGATCGGCGCGACGCTCAGGGCGTCGAGCGCCTGCTCGACGAGCCGTTCGATCCTCCGCTCCACCTCGTCGACGGCGCCGGTGTCGACGAGCACCGCCTGGAGGCCGGCGATCTCGGCCTCGTCGAGGTCGGCGCGGCCGAGCTGACCGAGCATGCGCGCCGCCGACCCGGTCGCACGCGCCGCGGCGGTCGCGACCAGCGGGGTGAGCTTGCCTTCGCGCAGGTCGTCGCCGACCGGCTTCCCCGTGATCGCGGCGTCGCCGAACACGCCCAGGATGTCGTCGCGCATCTGGAACGCCTCACCCAGCGGCAACCCAAACGCGCTGAGCGGCCCGGCGAGCTCGTCGAGCCGGCCCGCAAGCGCGGCGCCGAGCTGCAGGGGCCGTTCGACGGTGTACTTCCCAGACTTGTACCGCTCGATCCGGTCCGCCTGCACCGGATCGCTGCTCCCGCTGGCTGTTCCCTCGAGGTCGAGGTACTGACCGACGCACAGCTCCACGCGCAGCTCGTCGAAGATCGGGCGCGCGACTGCCGGTACCGACCGCAACAGGATGTCTGCATAGACGAAGGCGAAGTCACCGACGAGGATCGCCGCGCCTTCGCCGTACCGCCGGGCCTCGCCGCGCCACCGCCGGTTGTCGTGGCGGGTCATGAACCGGCGATGGATGGCAGGCTGGCCACGACGAAGGTTGGACCCGTCCATCACGTCGTCGTGCACGAGCGCGAACGTGTGCAGCATCTCGAGCGCGGCGCCGGCGTCGACGACCGCCGGGTCATCGGGTGCCCCGCCGGCACCGACGTACGCCCAGTGGCAGAACGCCGGCCGCAGTCGCTTGCCGCCTGCCAGCACGAGGTCACGCAGCGCGACGAGCGGTTCCGCGAGATCCGGGTCCACGACTCGCCACCGGGCGAGCTCGTCGTCGATCAGCGTCGAGATGCGCCGCTCGACCCGGCTCCCGACCTCGGCCAGGCTCGGCGGAACGGCGGTCAGCCGGCGCGCCTGTGCCCTCGATGCCATCAATTGATCGTACGCTGCAGACCTGCTCGGCGGATGACCGGCGGTGCGTCCTACCATCCGTCGGTGCCCGAATTCCTTTCCGCCGAATGGATCGACGCGCTCGACACCGCGGCGCGAGCGGCCGTGCTGTCCGACGACGCCGCGGTTTCGATCACGGTCGAGCAAATCGTGCGCGACGCTCCCGGCGGCGAGACCCGCTACCACCTCTGCATCCGGGAAGGGCACGTGCGCGTACACAACGGCCCCGCCGACGCGCCCGACCTCCGGCTGTTCGCCGACTACGAGGCGGCGGCGCTGCTGCAACAGGGCGAGCTCAACGCCCAAGAGGCGCTCGCGCTCGGGCGACTCAAGGTGCAGGGGCGGTTCGAGCGTCTGGTCCGAGCCGACGACGCGCTCCACGCCCTCGAGGACGTGTTCGCGCCGGTGCGCGCCGGCACGACCTACCGGGATCCCGGAACGGCTCCCTGAGGACGCCCGGCGCGTACGATGTTCCCTTGACCGCTCGGTCAAGGACAGCGCCGGAACGCGCACAGGAGGAGCCGATGGGCTCGATCGCAATGGACGACTTCCGGACGGAAGCCAAGGCCTTCCTCGACGCCAACGCCGAGCCGCGCTCCGAGCAGAAGTTCGTCTGGGGCGAGGGGCCCGACCGCGTCGGCATCCTCGACGAGAAGACGCCGGAGGAAGAAGCCGAGGAGCTGCGGGCGGCCAAGGACTGGAAGGCGAAAGAGTTCGACGCCGGGTTCGGCTGGATCACCGGCCCCGCCGAGTACGGCGGTCGCGCGCTCGACGGCGCGTACCAGCGGGCATACGCCGAAGCGCAAGCGGACTACTCGATCCCGAGCACGGCGCCGTTCTCCGTCGGGCTCGGCATGGTGGCGCCGACGATCCTCGCCCACGCGATCCCCGACGTGAAGGAACGCTACCTGCGGTCCCTGTACCGCGGCGACCTCGTCGCCTGCCAGCTGTTCTCCGAGCCGGTCGCCGGGTCGGACCTCGCCGGCATTCAGACGCGGGCGACGCGCGACGGAGACGAGTGGGTGATCAGCGGGCAGAAGGTGTGGACGTCAGGCGCGCAGCAGAGCGATCTCGGGGAGATCATCACGCGCACGTCGGTCGACAAGCCCAAGCACAAGGGCCTCACGATGTTCCTCGTCGACATGAAGGCCAAGGGCGTCACCGTACGGCGACTCCGCCAGATGACCGGGGGCGCGTCGTTCAACGAGGTGTTCTTCGACGACGTACGCGTCCACGACTCGCATCGCCTGGGCGACGTCGACGAGGGCTGGACCGTCGCTCTCACGACGCTCATGAACGAGCGCGCCGCCATCGGTGGCGGCCTGGGGAACCGCGCTACCAGCCTCACGCGCTTCGTCGAGCTCGCCCGGTATCTCGGCCTCGCCGACGATCCGGTCGTCCGGCAGCGTCTCGCCGACTCGTACGTGAACACGCAGGTGGCGCGGTACACGAACCAGCGCGCGATGGCCAAGATCCGGGCCGGCCAGCTGCCGGGCCCGGAGATGTCGATCGCGAAGCTCTCGATGACCCAGAACTTCCAGCGCCTCGCCGACACGCTGGCGGCCATGCTCGGGCCCCGCATCACCGCCGATACCGGCGAGTGGGGCACCTACGCGTGGGGCGAGCTCGTCCTCGGCGTGCCCGGGATGCGCGTGGCCGGCGGCACCGACGAGGTCATGCGCAACATCGTCGGCGAGCGCGTGCTCGGCCTTCCGAAGGAGCCGCGCGCCGACACGTAGTCGCACCTGCGACGGAGGACAGTACTGTCGGCGCGGTGACGGCGGCTTTGCCGACCGTCACCGCAGGAGCCCCAGCTTGCGAGGGCGACCGAGGAGATGCGATGCAGCCGTTCGAGCGTCTGCGGTACCTCGCCCGCTGGTCGGACGAGGACGACGGGGCGCTCGTGTCCGAAGCGGCCGACTGCCTCGGCGGCTTCGCCGACGATCCCGCCGGTCTGGTCGTGGCGTGTCGCCGGTTGCTGTCGTATCACCCCGCGTCGGGCGCGCTGTGGTGGCTGTGTGCGCGGGTGCTGACCGCGCCGGACCCGGCCGAAGCCGCGTGGCAGGCGTGGCGGCTGGTGAACGAGGACCGGACCGCGGAGCGGCTCTCGGCGCTCCTCCCCTTCCCGCACGACGAGCCCATCGCGGTGCTTGGCTGGCCCGACCTGGCCGGCGCCGCGCTCACCGAGCGGCCGGATCTCGATGTTGTCGCGGTGCGGCGGCGATCGGGTGACGACCACCGGCGGGCCCGGCTGGCGCGGGGCGACGCGCCGATTCGGATCGTGAGCGAGATCGACGCGATCGCGCTCGAGCCGACACACCTCCTCGTGGAGGCGACGGCGGCAAGCCCGAGTTGCGCCGTGGTCCCCGATGGCGCCACCGACGTGCTCGACACGCTGGCGTCGACGGGCACCGTGGGCTGGCTGATCGCCGGCGTCGGCCGGGTGCTGCCCGAGCGGCTGTTCGCCGCGCTGCGGAACGAGCTCGAGCGCGGCGAACACGAGGACGCACCCGTCGCCGTCGTCGACGTCGCGCGCTTCGCGCGCGTGGCCGGGCCGACCGGCCTCGATTCCCCCGACGGGCTCCTGCGCCGCGTCGACTGCCCGACCGCACCCGAGCTGCTGCGGCTGTCCTGATTCGTCGGTCCGCGGAACTCGCCGCGAGCCTGGATAGCCTCAGCGCGGTGAGCAACCCGGCGCCCGTCGATCGCGACGCGGACCTGTCGACGACCTGTCTCGTGTGCGGCGCGGCGATGCGCGACGAGCACGCCCACTACCGGTGCCCCGAGTGCGGTTGGCGCGACTCCTGCTGCGACGGCCCCTACTGATCCGGCGGCTTCGGCGGCGGTAAGGGGGTCGGCGGCGGCCGCCGTTCGGGCGGCACGTACTCCCGCGGTGGTGGTCCCGCGCGTGACCACGACGACGGCCGCACCAGCTGGACCCGGGCGAGGAACCGCCAGCGAACGAACCGGCGCACCAGGGCGCGCACCGGCGGGAGGAGGAGCAGCAGGCCCAGGGCGTCGGTGACGAAGCCCGGGATGACCAGCAGCACGCCGGCGACGAGGATCAACGCCCCGTCGAACACCTGAGCCGCCGGGACCTGCCCCGCCACGCGCTGCTCGCGGATGCGACCCAGCACGCCGAGCCCTTGGCGCTTCACGAGCCACGCGCCAATGACCGAGATGAGAATCAGGAGGCCGATGGTGTTCACCACGCCGAGCCACTGCCCGACCTGGATCATGACCATGATCTCGACGATTCCGACGACGATGGCCAGCGCGACGAAGAACGCGAACACGAGCTGATGGTACTGCCGGGCCGGCCCGGTCACGCTGCGGTGACGGCGGCTCTGCCGACCGTCGCCGCACGAGCCCGAGCTTGCGAGGGCGACAGTTTCATGCTTCGAGCGCGAGCAGTCCCCCGTCCTCGTCCCCGTCATCATCGTCGTCGACGGGGGCCAGCGAATGGCTGTCGCTCCGGAGCGCGTTGATCTCGGCGATGCGCTTCTCGAGCATGCGCTTGCGCGTTCCGACGAGCGCCTCGTACTCCTTGCTCGTGCTCTCGAGGCGCTTGCCGAGCGTGTCCATCTGGCCCACGAACTTCTCCCACTGCTCGAAGAAGTGCCCGAGGAGCCCGAGGATCTCGTCGGAGCGGCGCGCCAGCTGGAAGTTCTCGCACGTCTGCCGGATCAACGCCAGCACGGCGAGGAGCGTCAGCGGCGAGCAGAGCACCACCCGCTGGCGCGACGCGTCCTGGACGATCGACTCGTCGGCCTCGTGGATGAACGCGTAGAGCTGCTCGTTCGGGATGAACAGGAGCACGAAGTCGACCGTCCCGCCGGCAGGGTCGATGTACTCGCGTGTGCTCAGCTCCTTGATCCGCCCGCGGACGTCGCGCAGGAAGTCGTCCCGGTACCGCTTGCGGTCCAGGTCGGACTCGGACTCGACGTAGCGGACGTAGTTGTCGAGCGGGAACTTCACGTCCATGTGCACGACGAGGTCGTTGGGAAGGAAGAACGTGAAGTCCGGGATGCCGCGACCGCCGACGGCCGCCCGCTGCTTCCGGTAGTTCACGTTCTCGATGAAGTCGGCCAGGCGCAGGACGTCCTCGGCCATGCGCTCGCCCCAGCGTCCGCGAGTCTTCGGGCTCGCCAGGACCTCGCGCAGGCTCTGCGTCGTGTGCAGCAAATCCATGAGTCCCTCGCTCTGCTGCGAGAGCTGCTGGCTGAGCTGGCCGAACTTCCGGTCGCGGTCGGCCTCGAACACCCGCACCAGCTCGCTCACCTGGTCGAGCCGTCCGGCCATGGCGTGGAGCTGCCGGTCGATCAGCGAGCTCTTCCCGTCGAGATCGGCGGCGCCCCGATCCATCAGGGCCTGGTTCGTCGTGGCGAGCTGCGACACGAGCGCGCCGGTGTCGACGCCGGGTCGGCGGGTGGCGACCACGAGCGCGGCCACCAGCCCCACGACGGTGAACACGAGGATCAGGAGCAGAATGATCATGCGCCCATTGTGCGGAGGGGGTGTGACAGCTACGGGGATCCCCCGCGACCTGCGCAGACTCCCGCCCCGGAGCAGTGTGAATTACACGGTTCCGCGGAACCCCTACTGGGGCGCCCCGCCGGCAAGGTGCCCGAGGAGCAGCGCGTTCAGCCTGTCGGGCGCCTCTTCCGGGATCCAGTGGCTCACGTTCTCCAGGACCTCGAAGCGGTAGGGGCCGCCCACGTGCTGCGCGGTCGCCTCGGCGGCCTCCTGCCCGAGCGCGGGGTCGTGGGTGCTCCATACGTACAGGGTCGGCGTGGTGATCGGGCCGAGCCCTTCTACGAGGCCCACGTCCGCAGCCCGGTACCAGTTCAACGCCCCGGTCATGGCGCCCGGCTGAGTGAGCACGCGCACGTACTCGTCGACAGCGTCGTCGGCCAGGCCACTGGCGGCGTACACCCCGCGCAGGCCGGTTGCGTCGTCGGCCAAGAAGAATGGCTCCGCCTCGGGGGTCCGGAAGAACAGGATGTAGCGGGAGCGGTCGCGTTGCTCGCCCTCCTGGATCGAGCGCCGGAACGCGGCGGGGTGGGGCGTCGAGACCGACGTGAGCGTCAGGAGCCGCTCCGGGTGCCTCCCGGCGACCTGCCAGGCCACCGCGCCGCCCCAGTCGTGGCCGACGAGGTGGAATCGGTCGACGCCGAGCGCGTCGGCCATCCCGAGGACGTCGCCGACGAGGCGGTCGCTCCGGTACTCCTCGACCTCGGCGGGTCGAGCTCGAGGCGAGTAGCCGCGCTGGTCCGGTGCGACGGCGCGGTACCCCGCGGCGGCCAGAACCTCGAGCTGGTGCCGCCAGGCGAACGACGTCTGCGGGAAGCCGTGCAGCAGGAGCGCGAGCGCACCGTCGGCGGGTCCGGCGGCGCGGGCGTCGAAGACGAGATCGCCGACGGCGAGCTCGATGGACTCCACGGCTGCGCAACCTACCTCTTGCACGCCGCGTGAAAGAAGGAGCGCGCCAGGCCTAGGGTTGCGGCGCCGATTCGTGAAGGGGGCCGATGGACGACGGTCGCGATCCCGATCTCGAGCTCCCGATCAAGCTCGAGCCCTGCTCCAACGGCGAGTACGTCCCGCCGCCGATGACGGCGGTCGAGGCCGAAACGATCCGGCGCACTCACGAAGCTGCCGACGATCAGGCTCGACGGCTCGGGATGTCGCGACGGACGTTCCTCCGGTCCGTGTCCGGAGCGGCGTTGATGCTCCTGACGCTCGACGCGACCGCCCGCGCCGCGCGCGCCGGTGCCTCCGTCGGCGGGCGCTACCTGCTGCATCCCGACGCGGCGAGCGACCTCGACGCCGCCCGCGCCACGCTCGCCGGGAACGAGTTCGTCTTCGACGTGCAGCTTCACTACCTCAACTACGACCTCGCTCAGCCCGGCGGGCTCGGCATCGGTGCGCTGTTCCCGCAGCAACGGTGCGGCGAGTCCGACCCGCGCGCGTGCTACTCGGTCGACCATCTCGTCGAGGAGATCTTCCTCAAGAGCGACACGTCGAAGATCGTGATGTCGGCCATCCCGATCCCGGGCACCGGCAACCCGCTCTCGATCGAGGACATGGAGCTCGTCAAGACGATCATGACGGAGCTGTGCAGTCGCGGGCGCGTCCTCACGCAGGGTCAGACCTTCCCGAGCATCGGGAGCCCGAGCGAGCAGCGCGACGCGATGGCGCAGCTGCACAAGGACCACAAGATCGCGGCGTGGAAGGTGTACACGCACGCCGGCGGTCCGCCGTGGTGGCTCGACGACCACGAGGCCGACGACGTGCAGG
>WNGA01014641.1_pt1 | contig 18367 bp, 18 predicted proteins | sample 5400061 | NCBI WGS metagenome assembly WNGA01 (sample SAMN13153366, study PRJNA577476) | soil metagenome | isolation source: 100 cm soil or saprolite under grassland replicate 2 | place: USA:California | collected 2016-06-15 | reverse complement strand
GAAAGCGACGCAGAGGTTAATATCGCCGGCGCGTGGGCTTGAACCCGGGCACCAATGACCTGCTGCTGGCATTCATGCGCTATGCGCCGCTGTTGTTCGTGTTCGCGGGCATCCTCGTGGTGGCCTGGTTGTCGCGGCAACGCAGCACGCAGGAGCTGCAAACAGAGGTGCTCGCGGCGCTGTCAGAGACCGAACTGCTCTCCGCCAAGCAACTGCGCCACCGACTTACCAGCGCAGACATGGACCTGGAGACCATCACAAGAAGCCTGGACGAGCTCCGATCAGCGGGCCTGGTCGTGCGCTGGTATGAAACCGTCGAGGCGGAGCGCCAGCTCGTCTACCGCCGCGTCAGGGCGCAGACGGCGAGTTGATATAGCCCAGCTCAACCGACCGCACGGCCGCTTGCGTGCGGTCCGAAACGCCGAGCTTGTCGATGATCCGCTCCACGTGCACCTTCACGGTGCCCACACTGATGAACAGCAAGCCCGCGATCTCGGCGTTCGTCTTGCCTTCCGCGACCAGCCGCAAAACATCGAGCTCGCGATGCGTCAGCTCATCACTGTGTGAGGCAGGCTCCCGCGCAGACTGGTTGGCCAACCGCCGAATCAGCTGCGCGCTCAGCTTCGGGTCGAGCGGCGATTCACCGCTCAGCACCTGCCGCACCGCCGTCACCACCTCGCGCCGACTGGCGTCCTTCAAGACGTAGCCAGCGGCCCCCACCCGTAGCGCCTCCAGCAAGTAGTCCGGGTCCTCAGACAGCGTGACGATCAAGATCGAAGTGCGTGGATGTACCTGTTTAATAGCGCGCGTAGCCACGAGCCCGTCCAGGTCCGGCATCCGAATGTCCATCAACACCAGGTCCGGTCGGAGCTCCTGCGACAACTCCGCGGCCTCGCGGCCAGTCGTCGCCTCGCCCACGACCTCCAGATCTGGCTCCGGGATGAGCATGGTGCGCAGCCCGAGCCGCGCCAGCTCGTGATCGTCAGCAATGATTACTCGCGCGCACCGTGTTGTCGTGCTGTTCGAGCCTGACCGCGACGGGTGTGCGGCCAGCATGTTTGCGGATGTTCGTCAATGCCTCCTGAGTCACGCGGAACAACGCGGTTTCCAGGGTAGACGGTAGCCGCTGCTCACCCAGGTCCTCGTCGTACGAGATCTGCCAGCCCTCGCCACGCAGCACCTCGACTTCGAGACGAATCGCCGTGCCCAGGCCGAAGTCGTCCAGAGCCGTCGGCCGCAGCCCCGCGATCAAGCGCCGGGCTTCGCGCACGGTGCGTTACACCAGCTCCACCGTGCGCTGGAGGGACTCACGCCCGGCTGGCGAGGCGGGCGCGTGGTAGTCGGCGAACGTCTGCAGGTGCGGTGCGCGCTGGCCGCGACCTGACCAGCCAGGGCGCGCGGGTCGCGGTCGTGTAGGCCGACAGCCGACTGACGCCGTCGGCGCTGATCAGCTCCTCGCTGCCCTGGTGGCGGCGCAGCGCATCACGCACGAACGACTGGTCGCTCAAGTCTCGGCCGAGCCACAGCTCGTAGTCTGGCGAATGTGCGAGGACGCGGCCGCTGTCGTCGAGGACCATCATCGTCGAGCCGGTCGGCAGATCGCGCCGTTCGAGACGTGGCAGCCTATCGGCCGCGCGGCGATGGCTGCGGTGAGCCCGCGCAACATGGTGTCGACTCCTTCGAGGTGTTCGTCGACCAGGTTCGCCTGCAGTTGCGCCACGCGCAGCGCTTCGGTCTGCGCGTCCTGTCGCGCGGACGCGAGATCCTGACCGGCCAGAATCGCGACCAGTATCAGGAGCGGCAGCGTCGCCACCACCGCGAGCCACCAGCCGCGTGCGGATGCTGTCCCATCCGCCGCTGACGGCGCTAGGAAGCCTCAGGACAGCGTTGGCAAGTGCCGCCGACGTAGCAGTGGCCATCAGGGTTTCCGTCAGTGGCGAGCAGATGGCGTCCGATCTCGCAATGAGCTTCGTTGCGCCACGGATCGTCGCACTCGGCCAGGTGCCATGCAACGGGCTGGATCCCGCGCGAAGGGTCGAGCTTCTGGCCAGCGTGGATGACTGCTCGCCAGCGGAAGCGTGGGCGGCCGGGCGTGGCCACCTGCAGGTGGGCGGCCTCCTCCGATGAGCTCGGCCGGCGCGGCTTGGTGCTGTCCGCGTCGCTTGTTACGCGCATGATTGCTCCTCCCGGGGCCCAAGGATGCCAGATTTGGCGACACAGGGTTTGACAAACGTGAACCAGCAGTGGTACTCACGCGCGGCAGAGAGGGGACGTTATGACACGACACGCTCTTCAGACCGCATTGCTTTCCTTGATTACCGCGGGGCTGGTCGCCTGCGGACCGGCCGCGCCGGCGCCCACACCGCCGGCGCCGGCCGCTGCTACGACCGCGCCCGCCGCCGCGGCCAAGCCGACCACGGCTCCGGCGGCCGCCGCTACGACCGCGCCCGCTGCCGCCGCGACAACCGCACCCGCCGCCGCGGCCAAGCCGACCACGGCTCCCGCTGCCGCCGCCGCCGCCGCGCCTGCTGACGCCGCCGATGCCGCGCAGCAGGTGCTGGTCTCGCCGTACGACAACACCGCGGACTTCACCACGCTCGACTTCTGGGAGTCGGTCTACAAGCGTGGCGGCGCCAACGCCGACATGTTCACCGAGCCGCTGGTGCGCATCAACAAGAACTTCGAGGTCCAGCCCGGCGCCGCAACCGAGTGGAGCGCCGACCCGACTGGCAAGGTGTGGACGTTCAAGCTCGACCCCGCGCTGATGTGGTCAGACGACACACCAGTGACCGCGGACGACTACGTCGCTACCTTCCGCTATGGGGCCGACCCGAAGCACGCCTGGGACTTCTCGTGGTTCTTCAACGGCGTTATTGCCGGCTGGGATGACGCGGTAGCGGGCAAGGCGCCTGTCGACGCGATCGGCGTCAAGGCCGTCGACAAGAACACGCTGCAGGTCACGACCCAGGAAGCGGCGCCGTATCTGCCGGCCATGATGCTGTACAGCCAGGGGCTGCAGAAGAAGGCGCTCGAGACGGTCGGCGGGCTCTACAACTCGGATGCCAAGACGTCTGTCTCCTCTGGCCCATTCGTGCTGACCGAGTGGCGCAAGGGTGACCGCGTCATCATGACCGCCAACCCGAAGTACAAGGGCAAGAACAAGCCGATCATTCAGAAGATCATCAACATCGGCGTCGCGCCGAACGCGCGATTCGCGGCGTACCAGGCCAAGGAGATCGACTTCGTCGACGGCGCCTCGATGTCGCCAGCCGACAACGAGATCGTCGCTGCCGATGCGGCGCTGTCGAAAGAGCTGCATCCGCACTACGGCGACTTCCGCACCGACTATCTGTTCTTCGACACCAAGAATCCGCCATTCGACAACATCAAGGTGCGGCAGGCGTTCAGCCACATCGTGCCGCGTGACGATCTGATCAAGCAGATCATCAAACCCAGCCAGGGCATTCCGGCGTTCTCGTTCCTGATGCCTGGCTTCCCGGCAGCCAACTCCGAAGGCCTCAAAGGCATCCAGAACTACGACGTTGAGGCGGGCAAGAAGCTGCTGGCCGAGGCGGGCTTCCCTGACGGCAAGGGCTTCCCGAAGGTGACCCTGTGGCTGCGCAACGAAGCTCCGGTTCGGCAGGCAGTGGCGCAGGCCATCGCCGCGTCGATCAAGCAAAACCTGGGCATCGAGGTCGACGTCTCCAACAAGGAGCAAAAGACCTTCATGGATGCGTTGAACGCCAAGCCGACGCAGGTCCAGTTCGGGATGGTGTCGTACGGGTTCGACTTCCTCGATCCGTTCAACATGCTCAGCGTGTGGCTCGGTGGTGGACGGCACAACTGGAACAATCCTGAATTCGACAACCAGGTCAAGAAGGCCGCCGCCTTCACAGGTGATCCGGCGACGCGCATCAAGATGTTCCAGGATGCCGAGAAGCTACTGGTCACGGAGGCGCCAGGCGTCTTCATCTATCACCGCACCGTAGGCGACATGTACCGGCCGTATCTGAAAGGCTCGGAGCTGGAGCCTGACAAGAACGGCTTTGCCGCGCTGCACTGGCCCGGCTACTCCAATGCGAACCTGACGGTAAGCACGGTGTACATCTCCAAGGACGCCGCCAGCGCCGGCAGAAAGCTTCCCTAAAACTTGCTCGGTTACTTCCTTGGCCGCATCGGCGGCATCGTCGTGGTCTTCGTGATCGTGTCGCTGCTGGCGTTCCTGCTCATGCACTCCATCCCTGGCGGACCCTTCGACGAGGAGAAGGCGCCGCTGCCGCCCGCGGCCAAGGAAAATATCCTGCGCAAATACGGGCTCGATCGACCGTTGCCCGAGCAGTACGTCCGCTACATGTGGAATGCGCTGCACGGTGACTTCGGCATCTCGTTCCAGAGCCCGACCGAAACCGTCATCGAGCTCATCGCGCGGACCTGGCCGACCAGCATGCTGCTGGGCGGCCTGGCCATCGTGCTTGCATTCAGCATCGGCCTGACCTCAGGCATCATGTCGGCGGTCCACCAGAACACGTGGATCGACTACGTCGTGACCTTTGTGTCAACCCTGGGCATTACTGTGCCCAATTTTGTCATTGCCTTGTGGCTGTTACTGATGTTTGCCGTCGGCCTGGCGTGGGTGCCGACCGGCGGCTGGCCAGCCAGCCCCGCCGATGACTGGAAGACGTTGATCCTGCCAGTCATCACGCTGTCGCTGCACCCGATGTCGCTGGTCGCGCGCTATACGCGCTCCAGCCTCATCGAGGTGCTGCACGCCGAATTCGTGCGTACCGCGCGGGCCAAAGGACTCCATGAAACCGCGGTCGTGGTTGGTCATGTGCTCAAGAACGCGCTCATCCCGCTCATCACGATTCTCGGTCCGCAAATCCCAAACCTGATCACCGGCACGATCTTCGTCGAAGTCGTCTTTCGCGTGCCGGGGCTGGGCAGGTTCTTCGTCACCAGCATCTCGCTGCGCGATTACCCGATGATCATGGCCACGATGCTGCTGGTCGCGACCCTCTGGAGCATCACGTACCTGCTGAGTGACGTACTGTACACAGTGGTCGATCCGCGAGTCCGCCTCGCATGAGTGTCATCAGCGCACCCGCCATTGTCACGGCCCGTCCGCGGACCAAGCTGCGGGCGCCAACCAGCTTGTGGCGCGATGCCATGCGGCGCTTCTCGCAGAACAAGCTGGCCCTCGGGTCACTGGGGGTCGTGGGGGTCCTGCTCCTGATCGCGATCTTCGCCGACTGGCTGGCCCCCGCCCGCTACGACTTCTCCAACCTTGCCGAAGCCAACAAGTTCCCGAGCCGCGAGCACCTGCTCGGTACGGACGCCGTCGGGCGCGACTTCCTCAGTCGACTGATGTACGGCGCGCGCATCTCGCTGACTGTTGGGCTCACCGTGCAGGCCATCGCTCTTCTGATCGGCATCACGTTGGGCGCCGTCGCGGGTTCCGTCGGTGGCTGGGCGGACTACATCGTGATGCGCTTCGTCGAGGTGTTCACGGCGGTGCCGGTCTGGCTGTTCGCGCTGTTCCTGATGTCGGTGTGGCGCGGCTCGGATCTGATCAGCGGCGGCGGTGTCGTCAACGTCATCCTGGCCATTGGTCTGATCGGTTGGGTGGATATCTGTCGCTTGACGCGCGCGCAATTGCTGTCCTTGCGCGAAAAAGACTATGTGCTGGCGGCGCACGCGCTCGGCGCCAATCGAATCCAGATCGCGCGCAATCATATGCTGCCGAATGCGCTCGCGCCGCTGATCGTGGCGGTCACGCTGGGCGTCCCCACGGTGATCTTCACCGAGGCCGGCCTCAGCTTCCTCGGCTTCGGCATCAACGACCCGCTGCCCAGCTGGGGCAAGATGATCTCCGACTCGCTGTCCTACGTGCGCGTGTACTGGTACCTGGGCCTGTTCCCGACGATGGTGCTAGCGATGACCATGCTCAGCTTCTCGTTCGTCGGCGATGGGCTGCGGGATGCGCTGGACCCGCGCTCGCGGAAGGTCTAGCGCTTGAGGATGTAGCCGACCGGCCGCACGGTGTGGATGAGCCGTGGCTCGCCGCGGGCTTCGAGGGCCTGGCGCAGATGGCTCACCGTGACCTCGATCACGTTCGACTCCCCATCCTCGATATGCCACCCCCACACCGCTTGCAACAGCTCACCTCGGCTGAGCACGCGCTCCTGGTTGCGTAGGAAATACGCGAGCAGCTCGAATCCTCGATTGCGGAGGGTGACGGTGCGGCCGCCGCGTGTGACCTCGCGGCTGTCCTGATCGAGCTCGAGGTCGGCGTAGCTGAGCAAGCCTTTGCGTGCTTGGGCAGTGATGAGCGCCCGTCGTCGGCTCAGGGCGCGCACGCGCGCCAGCAGCTCCTGGAGGTCGAACGGTTTGGCCAGGACGTCGTCGGCGCCCGCATCCAACCCCTCGATGCGCTCGTGGACCTCACCGCCTGGCGTGAGCAACAGGATGGGCACCCCGTTCTCCGCGCGTGCCTGCGCCAGCCGGTGAAACCCCGCGGCGACGATGACCGCTGGCGCCCGCCCGTTGCGGACATTGGCGACGTCGTAACCCGCTCCTGTCAAACCACGGTCGAGGAACGCAGCCAACCGCGGATCATCCTCCAGGACCAGTACCACCTCGCGCATGCGAGGACTGTACGCAGCCCGCCTTGGAGTCTCCTTGGAGCGGCTAGCGCCTCTGCAGGCAGTCGAGGTAGCGGCTGTCGAAGTCCTCGCCGCTGTAGATGATCGCGTCGGTCATCTCTTTGGTCAGCACGCCCTTGTAGCAGTCGAACCCGGCCGCTCCGTCGCGGTTTGCGTAGAACGTGCAGCCCAGCACGAGTTGGACAACAACAGCACCTTATTGCCGATCTTGCCCGGCAGCGTGGTGCTGTACGCCTCGCAGTCCTTTGTCCAGTCTTTACGGGCTGAGGTGCCCGCGCCTGGGCTAGCGGGCGTACAGGTCGGCGAAGCCCGTCACATAGGTCGCGGGCTGACCAGGCTGGCAGCTCGCGGTCCCCTGAGCCGCGGCACTGGGCACACTCGCACCCGCGAGTAGCAGCGTGAGCGCGAGAGCAACACGAATTCGGCGCATGCCCTTCGAAGCCTCCAACGCGGGCGACGGTACAACTGCGCTGGTGGTCATGCCAAGCACTTTCGTCGACCGCGCGCTGGCCGCGTACACGGCGATGCAGGAATCGATGGCTATCGCCGATGGCCGCGGGCTGTACCGCTTGACGGCTGACGCGACCTCGCCCGTGGCCTACCTGTGGGAGTTTTCGCGCGCGCTCCTCGGCACGCAGTGCCTGGCGGGCATTCGCGGCGATCTCAGCTCGTACACGGGTGCTGCGCGCGAGCGCCTGCGCGCGCTCGACCACTATTGGACGGGCTCCGCGTACGCCTCCGCGGTGTTTCCGCCCGGCGGCGACCTGTACCACGATGACAATGCCTGGGTCGCGCTGGCGCAGCTCCTCGCGTACCGCATGGGCCTCAGCCGCGATCTCTCGCGCGTCAAGCGTGTGTGGACGTTCGCCAAACGCGGCTGGGACCGCTCCAGATCCGATCCGTATCCCGGTGGCGTGTTCTGGGTTCAGCAGGGCATGGGGTACGGCCTGTCCAACCACGACCGCGGTGCAGGCGCGACCGCCGGCAGTGCCGAAATTGGCTTCCACCTGTGGGAGCTCACCGGCTCTTCCTTCAAGGAGGCCACCACGATGGTGGACTGGGTCGCCCAGTATCTCGACCAGAGCGGCTCCGGCGGTGGCCCCTTTCTGAACGTGGTGCGCCGCGCCGGCACCATCGACACCAACGTCTGGAGCTACAACCAGGGCGTCGTGCTGGGCTGTCGCGTGCTGCAGTACCGCCTCACCGGCGACCTCTCGTTCCTGCGCTCCGCCGAAGCCATCGCCCGACAAACCCTCTCCACCTTCGGCACCTTCGAGAACCATCCCCCGAGCTTCAACGCGATGTGCTTCCAGAATCTGCTGATGCTCCACGCCGCCACTTCGGATCGCACGCTTCGCTCGAATGTGCAGCAGGCCATGCGGACGTACGCCGACTGGGCGTGGAACCCCGCCACCGGCGCCCGCGACGAACGCACCAATCTCTTCCACTTCGATGACGCCGGCCACCCCGCACTCGCCACGCAGCCTGCGCGAGTCCAGGACCAGGGCGCCATGACCCAGCTGTTCGCCCTCCTGGCGTGGGACCCCGCCGACTATCACCACCTGACGTGATGCATGCGTGGCGGGCGCGGAAAAAGGCGCCCCGGCCGCAAGACCGGGGCGCCATGATGTGATCCGACCCGCTCAGCAGGTAAAGACGTGAAAGGTGAAGTCCCACGTGCCGCCGACGAGCGGGAGCATTGGGGTCCACCCTGGGCCGTCGTGCGCCCAATCCTGGTGCGGGGTTGGCAGGCCCGGGTAGGGGTCGGCTCCCGAGCCGTACCAGGAGAACGCGTTCGGCATCGGGCTGGCCGGGGATTCGAGCAGCAAGCCATAGAACGGCGTGCCCACACTTGTCAGTGAACTGTGTCACAGCAATCCGGATTTCAGGTAGCCGTTAGCTGCCGCTAACAGCGCCTTAGTACGCGCTGCCGAAACTCGGTAGTACGGGCCCAAGAACAGGGGCCCGAGTTATCGAGGGAGGTTCTCAAAAGAACCCATGTCAGTCTTTGGAAGTTCCGCACGGCGTACGCTGGTCGCTGGCGCCGCCGTGCTCGTACTGGCCGGCTCGGCCGTCGGCATCGCCGCGGCCCAGGCCACGCCCACTAGTCCTCCCGCAGCGGGGACGCCTGCGCCAGGTACCGCGCAGCAACAGCAACGGCCCGGGTACCAGCAGTTCCTGGACGCGCTCGCCAAGCGTCTCAACATCACCTCGGCCAATCTCCAGACTGCGATCGGTCAGGCGCGGACCGACGTTGGCTTGCCAGCCGACGGCCCCGCACCATTCGGCCCCGGTCATGGCCGAGGCGGGCCAGGCGGACCGCGCGGCGGCTTCGGTGGTGACCTGAGCTCCGCTGCCCAGGCAATCGGCATCACCGCCGATCAGCTGCGGCAGGAGCTGCCGGGCAAGTCGCTGGCCCAGGTCGCGCAGGCGCACGGGAAGTCCGCCAACGACGTCGCCACGGCGCTGAAGAACGCGTCCCATACGCGCATCGACCAGGAAGTCGCCAGCGGCAGCGTGCAAGCCGCGGACGCGGCGCAGCGCAAGACGCAGGTCGATCAGCGCATCGATCAGCTGGTCAACGAAGTCAAGCCGCAAGGCACCCCCGGCCAGCGCGGCCCGGGCGGCTTCAGCCCGCCAGCCGCCGACGCTCCGGCCGCCTGAGTCCTTGCACGGTGAGGCGGAGTCAGCAAGTAGACTTGCACCGCAATCGTTGACGCCCCCGGGGTAGCGGCCTACACTCGGAAATAGTTCGAGTGAAAACGCTTTCAGTCCCCGAGGGAGGCTGCGATGCGTCGCATAGCGCTACCTGCCTGGCTCCGCCTCTTGGCGGTCGTGCCGTTCGTCCTGTCCGCCTGTACCCAGCCCAGCGCTCCGTCGCCGACGGTTGCGCCAGCGGCACAACAGCAAGCCCCAGCCGCGCCCGCTGGCGCCGCCAAGCCCGCCGCGGGCGGTGAGGCGGTCCAGCTCCGCTTCGCGTGGTGGGGCTCGCAAGATCGCCACGATCGCACGATCAAAGCGATCCAGCTGTTTCAGCAGAAGTACCCGAACATCACCATCACCTACGAGTTCGCGGGCTTCACGGACTACTTCACCAAGATGCTCACCCAGGCCACGGGTGGCAACTTGCCGGACCTGATGCAGCAGGACTACGCCACGATCACCCAGTGGAACGCGAACAACCTGCTCGTGCCGCTCGACGACTACGTCGCCAGTGGCGCCATCAATTTGTCCGACGTGCCCAAGAATTCGATCGACGGCGGTCGCATCAACGGCAAGCTGATCGCGCTCAACCTGGGCAACAACTCGCAGACCGTCGTCCTCGACGTGGCGGCGTTCGAAAAGGCTGGGATTCCACTCCCATCGCAAAACTGGAGCTGGGACGACTTCGAGCAGATCGCCATGCAGCTACACCAGAAGCTCGGCATCTGGGGCGTCGGCTCGGGCCTGTCGGACATCCAGCTGTGGAAGTCGCTGTACCTGGGCTATGGCCAGTGGGGCTTCACCACTGATGGCAAGGGCCTCGGCTACACCGATGACCAGAAGTACGTCGACTACTTGAAGATGCTCGGGCGGCTCCAGGACGCCGGCGCGTCGCCCAGCCAGCAGGAAGAGATCTCCCAGTACCGCACCGCCAGCGTCGAGCAGACTCCGATCGTGCCCGGCAAAGCTGCGATGCAGTACTTCTGGAGCAATCAGCTGGTCGCGGCGTGGACCTCCGCCGGCAATGACCGCAAGTTCCAGCTCACGCATCTGCCGCGACCGAAGGGCGGCCAGCCCGAGAACTACCTGAAGCCGTCGCAGTTCATCTCGATTACCAGCAACTCGAAGCACCCCAAAGAAGCAGCGATGTTCATCGACTTCATTACCAATGACGTCGAGGCCAACAAGATCCTGCTTGGCGAGCGCGGCGTGCCGATCTCGCCCAAGATTCAGGAAGCGATCAAGCCGCTTCTGACGCCGGCGCAGACCGAAACGCTGAACTATCTGGCCCGCGTCGAGAAGGACAACAGCCCGCTGCCGCCGCCCGACCCGGCCGCGCAGAGCAAGTTGAACGATAACATCTTCCTGCCGCAGCTGGTCGATCCAGTGCTGCTCAAGCAGACGTCGCCGGAAGCGGCGGTCTCTCAGTTCCGCAAGGATGCCGCGGCGCTGCTAGCCTCGTAAGAACGAAGATGCATCATCCTGAGCGCAGCGAAGGATCTTACGGTAGGTCCTTCGGCTCGCAGGCTCGCCTCAGGATGAAGCCGAGGGAACCATGAGCAGAGCCACGCCCGTTGGGCTGTCGCTCGGTACCGCCGCCCGCTCGGGTGCGGAACGAACGGCACGGCGGCGGGCGTGGCGGCGCAACCTCACCGGCTACGCGTTCATCGCGCCCTGGCTGCTCGCCTTCTTGTCGTTCACGTTCCTGCCGATCGCGGCATCAGCCTTTCTGGCCTTCACCGACTACAACGTCCTGTCGCAGTCGCTGCACTGGATCGGCCTCGACAACTTCGACCGCATTGTGTTCCGCGATCCGCGCTTCTGGCGCGCGGTCAGAGCGACCTTCTTCTACGCGCTCACCGCCGTGCCGCTGAAGCTGGTCTTCGCGCTGGCGTTGGCGATGCTCCTGAACAACACGCGCAGGTTCATCACCGGCTATCGGGCGGCCTACTACGCTCCCTCGATCGTCGGCGCCAGTGTTGCCGTGGCAGTCGTGTGGCGCGAGATGTTCGCGCGTGGCGGCCCAGTCAACGCGGTCCTTGCGCCGTTGGGCATACCTGCACGCGCGTGGTCCGGCGATCCCGCGACCGCGCCGTGGATGATCATCCTGCTCGCGGTGTGGGAGTTCGGCTCGCCGATGCTCATCTTCCTGGCGGGTCTGAAGCAGATCCCGACCGAGTTCTACGAGGCCGCGGCCCTCGATGGCGCGGGCGCATGGCAAAAGTTCGTCCGCATCACGCTGCCGATGCTGACGCCGCTGATCTTCTTCAACCTCGTGCTGCAGATGATTTTCGGCTTCACCGTGTTCACGTCGGCCTTCATCATCAGCGGTGGCTCGGGCGCGCCACTGGACAGCGTGCTGCTCTACTCGCTGTACCTCTATCAGGCCGGCTTCAAGGACTTTCAGATGGGCTACGCCGCCTCCATGGCCTGGGCGTTGCTCGTGGTAATCGGCGTCTTCACTGCGATCATCTTCCGCTCGTCCTCGTACTGGGTGCACTACGAGACTGAGGCGGGGGGAGCACGATGAGCATCGCCGTGTCGCGGCCAGCCGGCTCGCGCTCAGGACTTTTTGGCTCTGACCGGTCGCGCTCCCTCATCTACCACGGGTTCGTACTCGCCTTCGGTTTCGTGATGTTGTACCCACTGCTGTGGATGGTCGCGAGCTCGCTGAAGCCAGCGGATCGCATCTTCTCCAGCTCGGACGTCCTGTCGCTGCTCCCTAGCCGTCTCACGTTCGAGAACTACCTCCAGGGCTGGACAGGCTTCGGCGGCATCTCCTTCGTCACCTTCTTCCAGAACTCGCTGATCTACGCCGGCTTCGGCACCGTGTTGGTGGTTGCCGCCTCGGCACTCACCGCCTACGGGTTCGCACGGCTGAGTTTTGTGGGGCGGCGAATGTGGTTCACGTTCATGCTGATCACGCTGATGCTGCCGATCCAGGTCACCGTGATCCCCGAGTACATCCTGTTCAGCAAGCTCGGGTTATTGAACTCGTTCTGGCCGCTGCTGCTGCCGCGCGTGGGCGGCCAGGCGTTCTTCATCTTCATGATCATGCAGTTCATTCGTGGCATCCCGCGCGAGTTGGACGATGCCGCGGCGATCGATGGCTGCAGCGAGTTCGGCATCTTCTGGCGCATCATGGTGCCGCTCATCTCGCCCGCGCTGGTGACCGCGGCGATCTTCTCGTTCTACTTCACGTGGGGCGACTTCCTGGGCCCGCTGATCTACCTGAACGATCCGCACCTGTACACGGTCTCGGTCGCGCTGCGGACGTTTGCCGATCCATCGACTGTCACCAACTGGGGTGCGATCTTCGCGATGGGTACGCTCGCGTTGGTGCCGGTGTTCGTGGTGTTCATCTTCTTCCAGCGCTACCTGGTCGAAGGGGTGCACACTGCGGGTCTGTCAGGCCGCTAGCGCTCGATCGCACACGAAGTCGCGCTGTGCGTCGTAATCCCGCCCATCGATCTCGCTCATCCGTGGCCCATACAGATGGAGCGACACCGCCGTACTGAGGCCGGCGTTGTGCACGCGGTGGATGCCCCCGTCGTACGGCAAGAGCGTGGACTGCTCCCCAGGTAGCCACACGCTGCGCCACTCGCTGCGCAGGCGAGCAACGCCCGAGCGCGAGCCGTCTTCGAGCCGAGCGTAGCGCTCCTCGCCGAGCTGCCCGGCCACGCATACGTAGATGCCCCAGCTGGTGTGATCGTGGATGGGTGTCCGCGCGCCGCGCGGCCAGCGGAACAGCTCCAGTGACCAGCCGTCGGCTCGAGCGATGGTCTCGAACTCCGGGTGTTCGGCCACGCGAGGCACCGCGCATATAAGTCGCTCCACGCTCTCGCGCACGTGCGGCGTCAGCTCGCGCAGGAGCGGCGCCGCTTCGCCTAGCGCCAGCGCGGGTGCCAGTGTGGCGGCTCCGTCAAGCAGTCTGGCGACGGCTTCCATGCGCTGAGAACTACGCGGCGCGGCGTCATCTGGATCACAGCGCGGCGCCGCCGTCGATCGTCAGCATCGAGCCCGTCACCATCGCGCCATCGTCCGAGACCGCGAACAGGACCGCCCGCGCGACGTCCTCGGGTGTGATCAGTCGCCCGAGCGGCGTTGCTGCCAGCCGCCGCTCGTAGTTCGCGGGGTTGTCGATGCTCGTGCGCTCGTCGTTGGGGCTGTACGAGGTGTTGGCGCGCAGGAATGGCGTATCGACGTGGCCGGGCGAGATCAGCACGCATCGAATCTCTTCCCGCGCGAAGGCGCTCGCCGTCGATCGCGTGAGCCCGACGAGCCCGGTCTTGGCCGCGACGTAGGCCGGGCTGTTGGGTCCGCCGCGGATGGACGCCAGCGAGCCGAGGTTCACGATGACCCCGCCGCCCGCGCGGCGCATCGACGGGAGCACCGCCTTCGTGCCCAGGAACGACCCGGTCAGAATCGTGCCGACGATCAGGTCCCACATCTCCTCGGTCTGGTCGTCGAACGAGACGCGGATGTTCGCGCCCGCGTTGTTGCACAGGATGCCGATCGGCCCGAGGGCGCTCTCGGTCGCCTCGACCGCCGCGCTCCAGTCCGCGCTGCTGCGCACGTCCAGTTGCACCCCGATTGCCTTCGCTCCGCTGGCCGAGACGCGCTGCGCAACCTGTTCCGCCTTCTCCGCGTAGAGGTCGGCCACGCACACCGCGGCGCCCTCGAGGGCGAACAGTTCCACTTGCGCACCCCCGATGGCGCCTCCGCCACCAGTCACCAGCGCGACCCGGCCGTCAAGCTTCACGGTGTGCGTGCCTCTTTGAGCATCAGGACGTAGTCGAGATCAGGCGTCTCGACGCCCTGTGACGACAGCCACGACAACACTTGCGAGCGGTGCTGCGCCGAATGCGTGAGCACCTGCAGAAGGCCATCACGCACCGTGACCGGGAAATCGAACCACGGAATGCGCATGTCGCGCTGCAGATCTTCGGACGTCGCTCGCGCGAGCATCTGCAGGAAGCCCGCGCCGACGTCCTGCACGTGCTGGCGGAACCACGCCAGGTCGTGCGCCAGGTAGCGCTCGCGCTCCTCGGGCTCACGCTGCTCCATCATCGCCAGGTAGGCGTGCTCGACCCTGGCCAGATGTGTCAGCGTGTCGGTGACCGAGCCGCGGGTACCCGCGGCATCGGCTTCGAGCTGTTGCGCGTCGCGCGCCAGCGTCACGTCGAACACCTTGGCGTTGGCCCACGCGTTGTGCCTGTAGAGGTCGAGCAGGTCCTGCATCCCTCCTCTTTTAAAGCACCCGCGCTCGATCCTAGCGCGCCCCAACCGCTGGGCGCCGGATTTGCCGATTTGTCATCCCGAGGAGGTACGACGAGGGATCTCTGTGTCGAGCCGAGATCCCTCGCAAGCTCGGGATGACATCCTGCGGCGGAACAGCGCCCGCCAGCAGCTATGGGCCGTGCACCAGATCGTCGAAGTTCGTGTCCCAGTTGTTCGAGCTGGTCAGCGTCACGTTGCTACACGTGCCCGTCCAGTTGGTTGTGATCGTCACGACCGCGCCGCGAGCTACCGTCTGCGTCACCGTCGGCTGGCCAGCGCACGAAACCGTGACCGTGCTCGAGCCGCTGCCCCCGTTGAAGGCCCGCAGGCTGATCAGTCGCCGCGGAGTGATGAAGGTGAACGTCGCGCTGGTCACGCTCGGGCCACTGAAGCCCATGTTCTTGGTGGTGAAGAGGCCCCACGGCGCGGAGTGGTACCACTGGCCGCTTGTGCCCCAATCGATCACACCCGTCGGGTATTGCCCGGTCATGACCTGATCCTGGCCCGCCCGGTCATCGAACGTCACCGTCGAAGTCGCAGCAGCGGCCGTGGTCGTGAACGTAAAGTCACCAGAAGTCGCGAGATTCAAGGCGCCGTCGCGGCTCTTGACGCGGTAGTGGTACAGCGTGCTCGGCTGCAGCCCCGAGAGCGCCATCGAGTGACTGGTCACCAGCACCCCATTCAGCGTGCTAGATGACCCGTAGCTCACAGAAGTCCCGTACTCGACCTGCGTATCCGAGGCCTCGTTCGTGGTCCACGTGATCGTCGCCCCGCCGCTAGTAACTCCTCCTGACCCCACCGCACTGATGACCGGCGGCGTGGTATCCGGCGGCGGCGGAGTCCCAGCCACGTCATACGTCAGATCGTCGAAGTTGGTGTCCCAGCCATTCGAGCTCCCCAGCGTGAACGTGGTGCACGTGCCCGTCCAGCTCGTGGTCACCGTCGCCACCTGATTCGCCGGCACCGACAAGGACCGTGTCGTCTGCCCTGGGCAGCTCACGCTGACCGTGGTCGCAGCGATGCCGCCGTTGAAGGCACGCACACTGAGCAGCCGCCGCGGGTACAGGAACGTCGCGCTGGCGCTGGTCGGCCCCGACCCGTTGAAGCTGACGCTCTTGGTGGTGAAGAGTCGCCACGGTGAGGAGTGCCACCACAGGTTTGCGCCCCAGTTGATGACACCAGTGGGGTACTCACCGCTCAGCACCTGGTCCTGCCCAGCGCGGTCGTCGAAGGTGACCACCTGCGGTGTGCCGCTGCTGAACGTGGCCGTGAGCGCCACATTGCTGGTCCCGACGGTGATGTTGTGCTGCGCCGCGCCACCGTCGGACCACGAGCCAAACGTCGCCCCGAATTGCGGCGTCGGCGCGGTGACGGTGTGCGTCGAGCCGACGATCGTAGTCCTGGACAGTGGCGCCACGGCGGTCGTGCCGTCGTAGACCACCTGCAGCCCAGTGGGTGCGCTGGCCAGCGTGACCTGCACGGTCTGCGGCAGCACGCTGACGGACGCCGAGCCGGTCAAACCGCCGCTATCCGTCGCGGTGAAATTGAGCTCGAAGAAGCTGTCGTCGCCGTGGTCGGGGACGGTGAACGAGCCGCTGGAGCCGGTAGTGTTGAGCAGCACGTGCGTGTGGCACACGCCGCCCGGGCAGTGCTGAATCGTGATCTGCCAGCTCAGCCGCGCAGCGGGGATGGCGCCGTCCTCGGGATCGGTCGCCGAGCCGGCGAAGTTGATGACGTCGCCGACCTTGTAGCGCAGCGTCGAGGCTGGCGCGCTGATCGTCGCGGTCGGTCCGCGATTGCCAACGGTGATCGGCACGGTATCGCTGGCCGAGCCGCCGCGATTGTCGGCGACAGTAAGCCGCGCCGTAAACGAGCCGTTGGCGGAGTAGCTGTGCAGCGGATTCGCCTGGGTGGAGGTCGCGCTACCGTCACCGAAGTCCCAGGTGGTGGTGATCGGGTCGCCGTCCGGATCGCTCGAGCCAGCGCTCGAGAACTGCACGCCGAGTGGCGCCAGGCCCGACGTCGGGTTGCCCGACGCGTTGGCGATCGGCGGCGTGTTGCCGTTGTTGAATCGCAATCGGACCAGCTCACCCGTGCTGATGGCGAGGTAGTACAGGCTGCCGTCGGGTCCCATCTCGATGTCGACGGGGTTGTTGAACAAAGTGCCGAACGTCGCCACGCTGCCGTTGACCAGGTTGTCGCTGGCGTCGACTCGCAGGCTGTTCAACCAGTTCATCGCGTAGTCGCCCCAGAAGTAGGCGCCCTGGTACTGCGCCGGGTAGCTCGAGCCGGTGTAGAACGTGCCGCCAATCGACGCCGCGCTGACCCCGCCGTGGTCCCACGAGTACAGCGGCATCCTGACTGCGCCAGTGCCCTGGCCATACAGCGTCTGGCATACGGATTTGGGCTCGTAGCCGCCCTGTCGGAAGCTGCCCTCGTAGCACGGCCAGCCCAGGTTCGCGCCCCGCGCGCCGACATTGACCTCTTCCCACGTGTTCCAGCCCACGTCGCCGAGATACGGCACGCTGGTGCCCGGCCGCAGGTTGAAGCGGAAGCTGTTGCGCAGTCCGTACGCCCACACCTTCGACCGATTGGCGTTGGCGTTGCCGTTCCAGAACGGGTTGGTCGAGATGCCCTGCCCGGTGCGCGTGATGTGCAGCAGCTTGCCCGACATCAGGTCGAGGTTCTGCGCGCGCAGCGCGTTATCGTCCACGAAATTGAAGTGGGCGCCGTCGCCGGTCGTGACGTACATGGTCGCGTCGGGTGCGAACTTGATGTTGCCGACCGAGTGGGAGGGTGAATCGGACGGGATGCAGTCGGCGCCTGCGGCGAAGTTGTTGCACGAGGTGCCGACTTGCGTGCCCAGGATCACCAGCTCCGTGCCGACCGCGGCCGTGTCGCCGCTGGCGGTGTAGCGAGCCAGTCGCGCGGTCTTGGTGCCGTCGAACTGATTGGGGTCGTTCTCGTAGGTGAAGAGCAGGTAGATGAAGCCGTTGGTCGCGAAGCTCGGGTCGGCGGCGATTCCGAGCAGCCCGTGGTCCCAGTAGGCGTTGACGCGACTGCGGATGTCGATGAACGGCGTCGGCTGCAGCACCCCGTTCTTGACCAGCCGGACCAGGCCGGCTTTCTCGGTGATCAGGATGCGGCCATCGGGCAGGAACGTGAACGCCGTCGGCTCGCTCAGGCCAGAAGCGATCAGATCCTCGGTGAAGCCGCCGGGTAGCGTCGCCGCGAGCGGGGCCGCGGCGATAGAGGGCAGCGCGGAGCTCAGCACTGCTGCCGGCTGACCGTCGAGCGGCGCGGCTCCCTGGCTGGGTTGCCACAAACACCCGCTCGCGGCGCTCTGCGCTTGACTCTGCTTCGCCTCCACCGCGGCCTGCCGTGTGCCGCGACCGTCACCGCGGGCGACACCCGCCGCCGTCAGCTCTTCGGCCAGGGAGCGGCCATCGCGGGTACTGGCGTGGTACATTCGTCGGCCGCGCTCGTCGAAGACCAGGGCCGGATCGTCTTCGAGGTGCAGGCCGCCTTTGGTCAGGCCCCACAGCTTGGCGGTCGCCGCGCGTCCGCACGGGGTGTTGGCCTTGGGTGTCTCGACACCCACCAGGCCGATGCCCACGCGCTTGCCGTCGATCCACGTCTCCATGGTGTCGCCGTCGATGACGCGGATGGGCGCGGTGACGTCGATCGGCCCCGAGCCCGCGGCCGGCGCGCCGCCCGGGCCC
>WNGA01013926.1_pt1 | contig 18373 bp, 16 predicted proteins | sample 5400061 | NCBI WGS metagenome assembly WNGA01 (sample SAMN13153366, study PRJNA577476) | soil metagenome | isolation source: 100 cm soil or saprolite under grassland replicate 2 | place: USA:California | collected 2016-06-15 | reverse complement strand
CGTGCTTGAAGCCGGCGAGCATCTCCGGTGCGGCGCGGAGCGTGATGATGCGCGTGTGCTGCGGCTGCGTCGGGTTGACCGACGCGAAACCCCGCTCCTCGAGGGTATCGCCGAAAGGCGGACCGGTCTCAGGCTCGACGGTGAGGCGCGCCACCTTCGCGGAGCGCGACCATGCGATCAGCGCATCGATGGCGGTGGGGGTTGCAGGTACGGGTCCTCTTGGGACGTACGCCTCGCGTACCGGACCAACGCTTCGCAGCTGCACGCTTGCTACCGCGCCGCCGCCCAAACGCACGCGCTCGACGTTCCATCCCGCTTTTGATTGGACCTCACCCCACGCCCAGGACTGCAGGATGGGCGCCGGCGATGCCTGCTCGCCCAGCTCTCGGTCCCAGCTTTCGGATTCTCCGGTCAATGGTGCCGGACCTCGTGTGAGTCGAGATGGCCGATGTCATTCACGCCGCCGACGACGAAGCGGCCGTTTCGCTTCTCGATCACCGAGATCGATGCGTTCTGGATGCGGAAAGGAAACAGGCCATGATTTGGTCGGCCGACGACGCGGTGCAGCGCGACCTGGATCACACCGCCATGCGTGACGACCAGCACGTCACCGCTGTGATGTCGCGCGAGAATCGTGTCCAGCGCCTCAGAGACCCTGGTCTCGAAGGGCGCGGCACCCTCACCGCCTGGGACCAGGTCCCAGCTGGGCTCTTCGCTCCAGCTCGCCCACGCTGCCGGATAACGCTGCGCAAGCTCCGCGGTGTTCAGCCCTTCCCATTCGCCGAGGTAGATTTCGCGGAGCCCGACCGTGGAGACCGGCTGCAGGCCGACGGACTGCCCGATCTGCGCAGCCGTCTGCAGCGCGCGGGCCAGGTCGCTCGAATAAAAGCCCACGAAGCGCCTCCCGGCAAGGCGTTGACCCAGGCGCTGCGCCTGGCGGCGGCCTTCCTCCGACAGGGGCGGGTCGAGCTGGCCCTGAATTCGATGCTCGTGATTCCACGTCGACTGGCCGTGGCGAACGAGAAACAGCCGCGAAGGCAGGGGCCTGGGCGAGAGCGGGAGTTCAGGCGGCTCGGGGCGCGCGGATCTGATCTCGATATCTATACTAACTTCTCTTAGTCCCACGATCGGCGCCCGCCCGATCTCAGGAGATGGCTCTTGCAGTCCCACGGCACACTCGCCGAGACACCTCTTCGCTCACTCTTGGAGGCCGCTCAGGGTGAGCGGTCGACCGGTACCCTTACCCTCAGGAATGGTTCCGGCGAATCGACGTCCCTGTATTTCCTCTTCGGCCACCTCTTCCATGCGGAGGGCGACGGCAAGGCCGGAGACGACGCCGTCATCAACGCGCTCCACTGGACGAAGGGCGAGTTCGAGTTCGACGCCAAGGCCAAGCTGCCGGCCGACGAGACGGTCAAGGCGGGCATCCAGGACCTTGTTCACGCGGCCGAGGCTGCACCGCGCGCACAGCCTGAGGAAGCGCCGCACGCCGGCACCAACTCCGAGCCGCACGCGGAGCGCAGAGAGCAGCATGCAGAACCGGAGAAGAAGGCGGACGCACCGCAGCCGAGACGCGGTGTGAAGCACCGCCCCCAGCCGAAGCATGGACGCGAACCGATTCCGGTTCCGGCGGGCCAGGTCATCTATGACTCGCTCAAGACCTCGTTCGTGGATTTTCCGCGCCTGATCACAACGCTCGAGAAGGAGGGTTACACCGGTTATGTCCGCCTCCTCACCGACGACGCATCAGGGCTGATCCTCTTCCGCGAAGGTTCTGCGCTCGAGTGCATGTATGACGGAGCCACCGAGCCCGGAGGACTGGTGCTCGGCAAGCAAGCGCTGCAGCAGTTCAACGAGGACGTGACCAACGGCCACGGGGTGCTCGACGTGGTGGGCCTGTCGCCGGAGCTGATCGATGGGCTCTACGAGCTCACTGTTTCCAAGCCCATGTACACCGAGCTGTACGCAGCGTGGGTCGACATGAAGGCGCTCCTGAAGTTTTTGAGCGACCGCAAGCTCAAGGGCAGCGTGATGATTCGAGCAGGAGCCGGCACAGGGGTGATCATCCTCGCCGACGGTGAGCTTGCCGGTGCTTATACAAGCGAGTCTCGCGACATCTCCGACAAGCCTGACCACGCTCTCACCCTATACAACGACCCGAACGCGATGATCGAGGTCAAGTCCGCCGACTCGACCACGCATCCTCCGCTCGATGTGGATGAGGTCGTCGCGGGCCAGCGAGCGGCGCGGTCGAATCCAGCGCCCCCGCCGCCGGCACCCATGGCCCCGCCGCCACCGCCGATGGCCTCGCCACCACCCCCGCCTCCGCCGACTCAGCAGTTCGCGGCTTTCACACCGCAGTCGATCCCGGTCGCTCCACCGCCACCTCCGCCTGTGGCCGCCACCGCGACATATCCGACTTATCCCACGCCTCCCACGCAGCCTTCGCCGGTCGCCCCGACCGCGCCTCCGGCTCCATCCGGGCCGCAGCTGGACTGGGCTTCGATCGTGGCGGAGCTGCAGGCGATGGCGGAAGACTCGCTGGGTAACCGTGCCCGCAAGGTGAAGGACATCCTGGGAGGTGCGGATCCCTCGCTCGCGGGCATCGAGGCCGCCATCGACCAGGTCCCGAGCATCTCCCTGCTGTTCGTCGACTCCTCGCGCCTGGAGCAGCTGGCGCAGGAGATGAGGGCCCGTCTCAAGTCGCATCTGTAGCGTCTTCCTAGGGGACCGGTAGGCTGGGCGGCGTGAGGCAGGCGGCGATCGTGGCCGCGCTCCTGGTCTGGGGTGCGCTGGCGTCATGCGGGGGGAACCCGCCTCAGATCGTCGACTACTCGCCCGAGCGCGGCGCGACGGACGTTTCCACGGCCGCTCCGATCCGGATCACCTTCGACCACGACGTCGACAAAGACTCGGTCGAGGGCCGCCTGTCGCTCGTGCCTGCCACACAGGCGAGCGTGCGCTGGGCGAACGGACACCAGCTGCTCTACGAGCACGCTACGCTCGCGCCGCACACGACTTACGAGGTCGTCCTCGAGGCGGGATACACGGATTACGCCGGCAACGCTTATGCGCTGCGCCACCGCTGGTCGTTCGTCACGGAAGGACCGCCGAGCCTGGCAGCCACCACGCCCGGAAACAACGAGACCGGAGTCGATCCCGCGTCGTATCTGAGGCTCGAGTTCTCGCGCGACATGAACGCGGCCAGCCTCGCCGGTGCGATCTCGATTTCCCCGCTCGTGGCTTTCAAGGTCCGCCTCGACCCAACCGATTCACGGCGCGTGATCGTTGCCCCCGACTCGCTGCTCGACGCGGCGAAGACCTACGCCCTGACCATCAACACAGCCGCGCGTGACGCCGACGGCAATCGACTCGCTCGCGACAGAACCTTTGCGTTCACCACAGGACCCATTCGTCCGCTGCGAGGTTGGGTGGCCTTCGCCGCCCGCCGCGCTGATGGCACGTCCACCGGAGTCTGGATCGTCAACGATTCTGGTTTCCCACGCCATCTCGTCGACGAAACTGTTGAGTCGTTCAGCTGGTCGCCGGATGGCTCGCACCTTCTGCTCCAGACCGCCGGCTCCGATTGGTCGACGTTCACGCCCGGCGCAGGCTCAGAGCGACTTGCCATCAGCGCCACCTGGGCGGCTCCGCTGGCCTCAGGCCTTGGCTACGTCTTCATCGACCATGACCAGACGCTGCGCCGGTTCTCGCCGGAAGGCTCCGCCGAGATGGTCGCCGCAAACGTGACCCAGGCTGTGGTTGCTCGAAACGGCCTGAGAGTCGCGTACGTGCAGTCGGTCCGCTCGAACAGCGTCATCTGGGGATACGACGTCGCGCTTCGCGCCAGCTATCAGCTGGCGAACGAGGCCGCACCGGTCAGCGCGGTGATCTGGGCGCCGGCCGGGAATCGAATCGCATACCTCCGCCACGACGCCGGCGCGATGACACTTCGCGTCCGAAACCTGACGGGCGCGGCCGGCACCACCTCCGTCGCGAGCGGTGACATCGGCCGCCCCGCCTGGCTCCCCGACTCGGTGCACCTCGTGTTCGCAGCCGGCATCCAGACCGCACAGGGCCCGATGCGGAAGGCGTTTCTCCTCAGCGTGATCGCGCCGCCGGCGTCGCTGGCGCCATCGCTGGGGATGCCCAGCAGCGTACCCGTCGACGTCAGCGATCCCGTCCCCTCACCCGACGGCCACCAGCTTGCTTTTGTCAGTGCGAATCAGGTCTGGATCATGAACGCAGATGGGACTCGGCCCACAGCGCTGACGCAATTCGACGCCGAGTCTTTCCCCTACTCCTGCGAAGCGCCCATATGGACTCGGGCTTGACCGCGATCGATCAGCTCATCGAACAGGTTCTCCAGCGAGTCGGCGGTTCGACCCCATGAGAATCTCTGCGCCAAGAGGCTGCCACGACGCCCCATCTGCTGGGCAAGGTCGGGATCGGCGAGCAGACGCCCTATGCGCTCTGCGTACGTAGCGGGATCGTTGCCGTCGATGAGATAGCCGCTCACGTCATCGCGCACCACCGAGCGCAGGCCGGGCACGTCTGACGCGACGACCGGGCAGCCGCATGCCTGCGCCTCGAGAGCGACCAGGCCGAACGACTCGCTGTACGAGGGCATGACGCAAACGTCGGCCGCGGAGTAGAAGTGCGGCAGCTCGTGGTGGGCGACCGAGCCAAGGAAGTCGATGCGATCTCGGACCCCGAGCTGGGTTGCGAGCGCTTTCAATCGCTCCTTCTCGCTCTCGTCACCGTCACGAACCCCGCCCTGGCGGGCGTCTTCTCCGACCACCAGCATGCGTAGGTCAGGGTGCTCTCTGTCGTTGAGCAGGGCCAGCGCACGAAGGGCGATCTCCACCCCCTTCAGGCGCTCGAGCCGGCCGACGAAGAGAAGCAGCGGCCCGCCGCCGTAACCGATCGTCCGGCGCGCCTCGGCGCGGTCAAGCGGCCGAAAAGTGGTCAGGTCGACGCCGGGCGGCACGACATAGACGCGGTCTGGAGCAGCGCCGTAGGAAGTGATCAACTCGTCGCCCTCGTCCGCGGTTGAGGCGATGAGGAGATCAGCCTGCTGCGCGATCTCCCCCTCGAGGCGGATGCGAAGCGCCGGCTCGGGCCGCGCGCCGGCCGCAAGCCGGCGGTTCTTGACGAGACCAAGCGTGTGCGCGATATGCGCCCACTTCGGCGCGAGCCGTGGACGCAAGAGGCATGCAACCTCGCCGGAGAGCCAGTAATGCGAGAAGAGGAGGTCGTACTGGAAGCCCTCCCGCGCAGCGTGGCCTCTGATCTCGGCAGCAAACGCCGGTACTTCGTGGATCAGCGAGTAGGTGTCGAGGCCGCGCCCGGCCGGCAGGTAGATCACGCGCGAGAGGGGCGCGAGCTCCTCCATGCGGGGATCGTCTTGCGACTGCATCCGCGTGAAGACATCGGTGGCGATGCCGCGCTCGCTGAAGGCGGTGCAGACCTCACGGACGTACACGTTGAGGCCGCCGTTGGCGTTCTGGCCCAGGGACGCGGTGGGAGAAGTGTGCATGGAGACAACCGCAATCCGCCGCCGGGCAGTGCGGTCGGAAGCCATCCGGGTGGCTTCAGCCACGGTAGGCCGATCTCGCGTCGAGCCAGCGCCTCGAGACGCAGCAGAAGGCAGACCGTGAGACCGGCGCACAGGAGGCCATACCGATTAAAAACGTACGCCGATCCGGGCTATTCCCAGCGCTCCCCTGGGCTCCCCACTGTGTGGGGAGCTCCCGCCGCGCCCGTAGGCGCCGCGGGTGAGGGGACGTGCGGGGAGCTCCCGCTGCGCCGCAGGCGCCGCGGGTGAGGGGGCGTGCATTTGAAGTTATGATCCTCTCCAGATGGGCCGGCACAGGGGCTTGAAGGTCTCGGCGCTCGTGGGACTTGCGGTTCCCGGCATCCTCGCCCTCACGGCGATGAGCACGATGGCCGCCACCTCACCTGGGCGAACAGGCGAACCGCTCCCTGGCGATCCCACCAAAGGCGCTGCGATCTACACCACGGCGGGCTGCGCGGTCTGTCACGGGGCGAGCCTCGAGGGCGGCGTCGGCGCCAAGCTGAATCCAATCGACAAGCTGGCCGGGGTTGCCGATCCCCTCGACCCTAATTTCCTGATCCAGCTCATCACCAACGGCCGCGACCCGCAGCCGGGCGACCCCAAGTCGACCAAGATGCCTGCCAAGGGCGGCTACGACAAGCTGACCGAGCAGGACATCAAGGACCTGGCCGCATACATCATCGACCAGAACCGTCACCCGGGTGAGGCTCCGCTGTCGGCCAACGAGCTCGCCAAGCGCACCATACTTTGGGTCGGCATCGGCATCATCGCCATGGTCTTCGTGACCTACCTGCTGGCGCAGTACAACATGCGATGGATCGCACGCCGCGCAGCGGCGCGCCGGCGGTAGGCGCAGAAGCGGACGCTGGTTCCGTTCCGGCGCCGCTACCCGTACCGACACCCCAGGGAAAGTCGCCGAGGATCCTGATCCTGTTCAGCGACACCGGCGGCGGCCATCGGGCCGCGGCTCGCGCCTTGTCCGATGCGCTCAAGCAGCTGGACCCCACTTGCATCGTGACCGTGGTCGATCCCCTCATCACGCAGGGACCTGCAGTGATACGCAACCTCGCATCCCTCTACTCGCCGGTGATCCAGCGTTCGCGCGCCGCCTGGGGCGCTGTCTACCACACCAGCAACACCAAGCCCACGTTCGCCGCCATCCGAGCAGTGTTCGGCAGGCCCGTACGCAAGGTGCTGATAGACGCGATGAACAATCACGACCCCGACGTGGTGCTGTCCGTGCACCCGCTCCTGAACCACGTCGGCTACCAGGCGATCCAGCGCAGCGGCCGGCCGCGCGCGCTGATGACTGTCATCACGGACCTTGTGGACTTCCATCGCGGATGGACGTTCAGCAAGGCCGACCTCGTCATCGCTCCAACCGAGCTCGCGCGCAAGGTCGCGCTCAGGCGGCGCGTGCCTGCTGACAGGATCAAGCTCTTGGGCCTGCCCGTCGACCTCCGATTCCGGCCTCCCGCTCCAGGTGAGAAGAGGGCGCTCCGCCGCCGCTTCGGCCTCGACGAGCGCCGGTTTACGGTCCTCGCCATGGGCGGCGCAGCCGGTGCGGGCCAGCTCTTGAAGCAGGTCCGCGTCCTGGCCTGGGAGTCCCACCCCTGGCAGGTGGTCGCCGTGTGCGGCCGTAACGAGCGGCTGCGGCGCCGCCTCGCGCGCGTCCACTTCGCGACGCCGACGCTCGTGCTCGGATTCGTTGACTTCATGCCGGAGCTGATGCGCGCGTGCGACGTCACCGTCACCAAAGCAGGGCCGGGCGCCATCGCCGAGGCGCTCGCGACCGGCGTGCCTGTGATCATCACCAGCTTCCTACCGGGTCAGGAATCGCCGAACGTCGATTTCGTGGTCGAGTCCGGCTTCGGCACATTCAGCCCAAAGGCCGTGCCTGCTGCTGGCGGCCCGCTACAGGGCCTCGGCGCAGGCGAGCCGGTAAGGGCACAGCCGGCACCGGCGGCGTTCGGGCCTGGCTTCGAAGCGCCGGTCCTTCACCGCTTCGGCGACCGCGGTGCCCTGACTTTTCACCTCGGCCAGCAGCGTTTCCGAATGCTCCACCGGCACGGTCTCGCCGGAGGCCAGGTAGACGACCTGGAGCTCGATCGGATCGAGCTGCAGCGCCTCTCGCGCGCCGAGCGCGTACAGCTCCACCTGCAGGTCGCGCCGACGCGCGCTGACGGGCCGACCGCTCTTGTAGTCGATGATGCGCCAGCCTCCCACCGTGCGGTCGACGCGGTCGATCACGCCGCGCAGCCTCCAGCCGTCGACGCCAACCTCGAAGGGCTGCTCGAGGAATTCGGGCGCGGCGTCGAAGCCGCCCCGGCGGCGGTACGACTCGAGCTGGTGCACGCCGTTGCGCTCAAAGGTCGGGGCCCGTCGCGCGTCGGGGAAGCTGGTCGCGCTCCACACCTCGCGATGCAGCGAGCGCAGAAGAGCTGCGGTGACCTGCCTGCCCTGACGGCGGCTATCCGCGGCGCGTCGCAGGACCTCGTGAAGAACCACGCCCTGCACCGCTTCAGCCGCCTGGTTGGCGGGCATGCGCTGCTCGTATCGATACCAGTACTGCCGCGGACAGTCTCGATAAGTCGCTATGGCCGAGAAAGAAAGAACGACAGGGTCGGCTCCCTCCGCACGATGTGGGGAGGGTTGGGGTTGGGGTGGGGCCGGGTCTGAGCCCGAAACCGTGGCTGCAATCTCTTGCTCGACGACTGTGCGCCGCCCGGCCGCGCGCACCTCCTCCAGAAACCTCGAATCGCGCCAGCGCCGGCCACCCTCGTAGTGCGACGCGCGCGTGAGGTACAGCAAGCGACGCGCGCGCGTCATCGCGACGTACAGCAGCCGACGCTCCTCGGCGATGACGTCCTCCCGCCCGCGCACGAGTGGCTCCAGGACCGCGGGTGGCAGCTCGAATCGAGGGGATCGGCCTGACTGTGGGAGCCTTCCCTCTACCAGCCCGGGCACGAAGACTGCGTCGAACTCCAGTCCCTTTGCCTGGTGGATGGTCATGACCTGGACTGCATTCACGACGCCCTCGACCTCAGCCGGCTTCTCGTCCTCGCCCGACAGGAGCACAAGGTCGAGATGGCGCATGAAGGCGACGAGCGAACGGTCCATCGACATTTCGCAAAACTCCGCGATGATCTCTGCGAAGCGGCTGACATTGGACGTCGCGCGCGCCGCCTCGCTGGCCTCCATCTGCGAACCAAGCGCAGCGAGGTAGCTCGTCTTCTCCATGAGCTCGAAGAAAAGATCGCGGACGTCCATCGTCATCGCCTGGCCCGCGAGCTCTCCGATCAAAACGGCCGGCGCCGAGGCGGGAGGCCAGCGCCGCATAGACACCAGCGGCGCGGCATCCTTGCGGCTCAGCACCGGCAGCGCGACGTCCTGACCGAGGCTTACGGGTGGGCGCGTGAAAACCCGCGCGAGAGCGACGACGTCGTCTGGATCGCGAAGGACGCGCAGCAGCGCGATCACGTCCTTGACCTCGGGGCGGTCGTAGAACCCGTGGCCGCCCGTCACGACATGCGGAATGCGTCGCTCAGCTAGAGCAGATGCGATCGGTCTTGCGATCGCGTGGGTCCGGCAGAGGACAGCGATCTCGGGTGGCGGCACGCCGGCCGCGACCAGGCGCTCCACCTCGCACGCGATCGCGGCGGCTTCGCTGAGGCCGTCGGGGCAGCGCCACAGCTCGACCCTTTCGCCGGCGCGGTGGGCTCGCAGCTGCTTCTCGAGGCGCTGGGGATTGTTGGCGATCAGCGCCGCTGCTGAAGACACGATCCGGCGCGAGCTGCGGTGATTGCGACCTAGAGTCACTGTCAGCGCTGCGGGAAAGCTCTTCAGGAACCGTTCCAGGCTTGCGCGCGAGGCTCCACGAAAACGGTAGATGCTCTGGTCGTCGTCGCCGACCACAAACGGCTCTCCGCCTCCAGCGATCAGCTCGACCAGTCGTTCTTGAGCCAGGTTCAGGTCCTGGTACTCGTCGACCAGGACATACGGGTACCGATCGCGGTACGAGGCGAGCAGGCTCGGACGGTCCTGCAGCATCCTCACGGTCAACGTGAGCAGGTCGTCGAAGTCGAGCAGCTTCTGCCGGCGGCACTCGCGCTCGTACGCTCGGAAGAGCCTGACGCAGGCCAGCATGAGGGCGCCCCTGTCCTTGTCTTCGGCGCCCGCCGCCCAGTCGGCAAGGCGCTGCACGGGCACCAGCTCCTGCTTCATGCGCTCCAGCATCTGCAGCACGGGCGCGACGAGATCGTCAGGCCGGTCGTCGGCGGTCAGGGCCGCGTCGCCGAGCTGCCACATCAGCTCGCGGGCAAGGATCCAGCGGTCGGCGCCCGTTACGATTCGAAATCCGGCAGGGACCCCCACCGCCCGTCCGTCCGAACGCAGCCACGAGAGCGCGAGCGCGTGAAACGTTCCCACAGCCGGCGCCCCCACCCCGAGCAGGTCTTCGATCCGCTCGCGCATCTCGGCCGCCGCGCGGTCGGTGAACGTCATGACCAGGATCGACGCCGGGGAGACGCCGGACGCCACCAGCCGGCGGAAGCGCTCGGCGATGACTGCGGTCTTGCCAGTGCCCGCGCCGGCGACCACCCGCGCCGCCCCACCCCCGAGGTTCGCCGCCGCTCTCTGCTCGAGGTCCAGCTTCACGAGTGGGCCGATGAGCGTCCGATCCGGACCCGTATCGTGCGCACGCGCCGGCCGAGATCGAGTCGGTTCAGGCGCTCGATGATCGTCTCCGCATCCAGCCGTAGCTGATGCGCGAGGGCGGGACTGGAGGTGGTGACGACAAGGGTGCCCGAACGCAGCTCCACCTCATCGCAAAACTTCGCCGGCTCGGAGCCGATCAGGTCGCGAAAAGCGCCCGCGACCTGGCTCCCCAACAGCCTGCCGCCGCCCGGTTGGCGGCGGAGCACTCGAGGCAGGATATTGCCCAGCTTATCCACAGGCCTCGATCTGACCTGAGCTGACCTTCCAGACTGCGGCGCCGGCAAGGAGTTCTGGCGGAAATGGGCCGGCGTCGACTGAGGTGATCACGACCTGGCCCGCTTGCGTGACCTGCCGCAGCAGTGCCGCTCGCCGCTCCAGATCCAGCTCGGAAAGCACGTCGTCCAGCAAGAGCACGGGGCGTTCCCCGGTGCGCGCGGCCACCAGGGCCGCCTCGGCCAGCTTCAGGCTCACGACCGCGGTCCGCTGCTGGCCCTGCGATCCATACCCTCGCGCCTCCCGGCCGTCAAGCAGGATGCGGACGTCGTCCCGGTGCGGCCCGATGCTGGTGGAGCCGCGGCGGAGGTCCTCTGGCAGCGAGTTATGCACAGCTGCGGTGAAGTCGTCGGGAGGGCCTTGATAGTGGATCTCGAGGCGCTCGCCGGCGCTGATCTCAGCGTGGCGCTCGGCCGCCTGGGGCCCGAGCTGGCGAACGAGCGCGGCGCGGGCGGTCGAGATTTGCCCGCCGATTCTCACCAGCTCGTCGTCCCACACCTCGAGGACGCCGGCCGCCTCCTCCCCGACCGCGATTTGTTTGAGTAGGCTGTTTCGCTGCTCCAGGACCCGCTTCAGGCCGGCCAGCGCCCGGGCGTAACCCGGCTCGACCTGGACCAGTATCTGGTTCAGGAACCGCCGGCGCAGCTCCGGTCCGGCCTTGACCAGGCCGAGGTCGTCGGGCCAGAAGAGCGTCACCCGAAAGCGGCCAGGCAGCTCGAAGGCGCGCCGTCGTGCCCCGTCGACCTCGATGACCCGATGCGCCCTTTCGCCATCCTGCTCGAGGGCGATCGTCAGCTCGACACGCCGGCCGGCGCTCTCCACCTCGGCCTCGATGCGCGATGCCGCAGCCACCGGTCCGATCAGCTCTGACTCGCGCCGCGAGCGTGGCGACGCCGACAGCGCCAGCATGGCCACAGCCTCAAGGAGGTTGGTCTTGCCCTGACCGTTGGCGCCGATGAACACGTTCACGCCCGGGCCCATCTCGAGGTCGAGGTGGGCGTAGTTGCGGTGGTTTCTAAGCTGCAGCCGCCGAAGGACCACCCAGGGCTAGCGTCTGTTTTCGCCGGTCACGGCCATTAGGACATCGCCACCCGAACAGGCATGATCACGTAGAGGTAGTGCTCCTTGCCGGGCGGCCGCAACAGCCCTGGGCTGAGCGGCCCGTCGAACAGGAGCTCCACCTCGTCCTCGCCTATGACCCCCAGCGCGTCCAGGACGTAGCGGGCGTTGAAGGCGATCTGGATGTCGGAACCTTCCACCGTCGCGTTCATCTCCGCCTTGCTGTCCCCCACCTCGTTGGTGGTCGCGGACAGGAGAAGCGAGCCTGCCTGCGCCTTGACTCGGATCACGTTGGCGCTGTCTCGTGCGAACAGCGAGACTGCGCGCACCGTCTGCGTGAGCTCGCTGGTTGACACCCGCACGGTGGTCGAGCTCTTGCTGGGGATAACCTGTGCGTAGTTGGGATACTTTCCGTCGATCAGGCGGGACGTGAGCTCCGAGCTACCGGCCTTGAAGAAGATCTGATTGCGCGCCTTGGAGATGATCACCTCCACCTTCCCCGGCTCGCCCTTCAGCACGCGTGACAGCTCGGCCAGGGCTCGAGCCGGCACGATCAGGCTTGCTTCCAGGTCGGCTGGGCCAGTCGCGCCGAGCTTGCGCACCGCCAGCCGGTGGCCGTCGGTGGCGGCCATGGTCAGGCTGCCGCCCTGGACCTGAACCAGCACGCCGGTCAACACCGGCCGGGCCTCGTCGGTGGAGGCTGCCATCTGGGTCTGGTCCACAGCGCTCGTAAGCTCGTCGAGCGCCACCTCCAGGTGGTCGCCTTCATCAGGTCGCGGCCCGGGCGGAAACTCCTCAGCCTCGATGCACTTGATGTGCGTGTCGAACCGCGCGCAGCGCAGATTGAGAGATTGGGTTGAGCTGTCGAGGGTCATCTCCAGGTCCTGGTCGGGCAGCGTGCTGACGAAATCAGTCAGCAGCCTTGCCGGGGCGGTCGTGCTGCCCTCCATCGCGACCTCGGCCGGCACCAGCTTGCGTATGCCGATCTCGAGGTTTGTGGCCGTAAGCGCGAGGCCTTCGGAGGTGGTCTCGATCAGGATGTTGTTGAGGATCGGCAGGGTGGTCCGGCTGGAGATGGCTCGGGACACGACTTGCAGCGCCTGCCCGAGCACAGCCGGCCTGCAGGTCACCTTCATTTGCGTCGCAATGACTTTGGCATTCAAGACAGTTGTCCCCCGTTCAATGTGTTTCTCTTAATTGAAGATTCCAGTAGTCGATAACAGTAAGCGCTGTGCGAACTGTGGATGTCCAGATCGTTAACAGATCGGTCGCCACAGGGGACAAGGTCGGGAGAAGCCATCGGCTCCCGGGGAGTGGCAGTGGGCCGGCTGGGGAGGAAACGGCCCCGGCGCAGCAATCCTCGTGGTGTCCCCCGGTAAAGCTGAAAAAGTGTGGAAAGCGTCACTGGACGTACAGCCTCTCGCGGATCGCCTGCACCTCATAGCGGAGCCGCTCGTCTTCCTTGAGCTCGTTGGCGATCTTCTCGATCGAGTGAAGCGCCGTGGTGTGGTCCCTGCCTCCGAAAGCCTTCCCGATGGCCGGCAGTGATGACGGAGTCTCTTCGCGGACCAGGAACATAGCGACCTGGCGTGGAAAGACGATGTGCTTGTCGCGACGCTTGCCTTTCATGTCCTCAAGGGTGACGTTGTAGTAGTCGGCGACGAGGGCCTGGATGCGTTCGACGTTGATCGGCTTTCGCGTGCTCGTTGGGATGATGTCGGCGAGCAGGCGAGCCGCCTCCTCCGCGTCGACCTGACGCTGGTGCACCGCGGCGAACGCCTGCACGCGCGTCAGAGCACCCTCCAGCTCACGAATGTTGCGCTGCACCTTGTGGGCGATGAAGCTGAGCACGTCCTCTGGCACAAGGCTGGCGTTGGCACCCAGTTTTGACTGCAGGATGGCGAGGCGCGTCTCGAAGTCTGGCGGCTGGATGTCGGCGATGAGCCCCCACTCGAATCGTGATCGGAGACGGTCCTCGAGAGTCGGGATCTCCTTCGGCGGCCGGTCCGAGGAGATGACGATCTGTTTGTTGATCTCATGGAGAGCATTAAAGGTGTGGAAGAACTCTTCTTTGGTTCGGTCCTTGCCGGCCAGGAACTGGACATCGTCGATGAGGAGCACGTCGACGGTCCGGTATTTGTGCCTGAACTCGCCCATACGTGCGGTGGCGATTGAGCTGATGACTTCGTTGGTGAACTGTTCCGAAGTCAGGTAGACGACGCGCTTGCGTGGGAAGTGGTCATGCACGTCGTGGCCGATGGCGTGCATGAGATGGGTCTTGCCGAGCCCGACGCCTCCATACAGGAAGAGCGGGTTGTAGCTGTCGCCCGGCGCCTCGGCCACGGCTTTGGCGGCTGCATGCGCGAACTGTGAGTTGTGTCCGACGACGAATGACGAAAACTTGAAACGGGCATTGAGCTCCGACGGCGCGATGACCGGGACGTCAGCTTCGGCGCCGTTCTCACGCGGGTTCTCCGCGCCCCCCGAGCCTTCGCGGTCGGTGGGGACGAACAAAGGCCTGTGCGCCGTCGGCGAGATGACGAAATCGATGTCGACCTCTGAGCCGGTCACGGCCTGGAGGGTTTCCTGGATGAGCCCGGAGAAGCGATCTTCGAGCCAGTCTTTGGCCAGCTTGCTTGGCACCGCGATTCGAAACGTGTTGCCGTCGGCCGACAGCACCGAAGTGTTCTTGAGCCACATGTCGTAGGTCCGTTTGGCGAGCTGAAATCGCAGCTCTTCCTGGACCTGCGACCAGATCTGGTCCTGGTTCACCTCGGGCCTCCTTCCCACGGATGCGGCCGAGCGGCCCTCCAATGACCGGTCTGACGCATGGTGACCACCCCGCGAAAATGGCCGCGCAACCTTTGCAAATGCTGTGGACAACCTGGGTCCAAACTCACCGCTCATATCCTCCTGCGATCCCACCTCCAAAGCCGTCCCTGAATCCGGCTTCTGGCCAGTGCAGGTTCAACCCGAGCCTCGCTCGTGCGGGCTCCATTTCGTCGGTGCCTGTGGAAAAGAGCGGACCGGATTTCCACAGGTTGGCGGCGCCGACCCGTTCGAAATCCCATATCCGGTCTATCCCGAAACCTGGAAGCGGCGCTATAGGTTTACTGCGGGGTCAAGAGTAATAAACGATGACTATGACTCGCGCGACTTGTACTGGGCGGGTTGGGCCTGCCCGGCTCTATCTGCTTCCGGGCGCGGATTGTAGCAAAGGCATGAGGGGATCCGCAAGACTCCAGGACATTGGATTAAATGATACGACGGGTATCACAAGTGGGCGGCCCCACGTCCGGTACACTACCGCGGCTCGAGCAACCTCGACAGCAAGGAGTTCGCCGACATCAAGCGTACCTATCAACCCAAGAAACGCTACCGCCGCCGCGTGCACGGCTTCCTTCGCCGGATGAGCGCGCGTGGTGGTGCACGCGTGGTGCAAAACCGCCGTCGCAAGGGCCGGCAGCGGCTGACCAGCTAGAGGCTGGACCGAAAACCCTCGGCGAGAGATTCGGTGATCCAGGGGCACCCTCCCGTGGCTGCGCCACGGGGACCCCAGAGGTGGCGACGAGCAGCGCAGCGAGCGCATCAAGTCGATTCGTAAGCGAGCAGCGCATACCTCTGGGGTCCCCATGCCGAAGGCATGGGAGGGAGTGGGCCGCATGGGCGCCGAAGATCCGTCGAGGGCTTTTCCGGCCGCGCCTCTAGATCGATAGCAACCAATACACTCATCTGCGTGCTGCAGGTGGGCGACAAGGCCCCGGATTTCAAGCTGCCGACGACGGGCGGAAACGAGCTCACGCTTGCCGGCGCGCTCGAGAAGCACAAGGCTCTCGTCTTCCTTTTCTATGTGCTTGATTTCACAGGTGGTTGAAGGATCGAGCTGACCGAGTTTCGGTCAAGGCACGAGGCTGCCGCCGCCGATGGCATCGGCATCTACGGCATCAGCGTCGATTCCGTCTTCTCACACAAGGCCTTCGCTGATGAGCTGGGCGGTCTTCCTTTCGATCTCATCGGGGACTTCGAGCGAAAGATGGTCACCGACTACGGTGTTCGCCGAGACGATGTGGAGGGTTATTCGGGCATGGCCCGGCGCACGGTCTACGTGATCGACCGTTCGGGGACGGTGCGCTGGACGTGGCAGGGGTCGCGTGAAAGTCCACAGCCGGATTACGACCTCGTCATCGAGGAGGCGAGAAAGGCCGCCGTCGAGTAGGGCTACGCGCGCGAGCGCAGCGTGTCGAGGCGGCCGGCCAGCACCTTTCGCATCTCACGTGCGCGCGCGGGCGTGACTTCCGCGAGGCGGAGCTCGTCACCGGGAACCAGCTGGGCGGCGACCGGCAGCGAAGCGCTGACCACGGTCGCGACGACCGGATAGCCGCCGGCCGTCTGGTGATCCGCCATGAGGAGGATCAGCTGCCCGCTGCCGGTGACCTGGACCGCGCCCGCCGCCAGCCCGAACGAAAGCAGCTCGACACCTGTCGTGTGAAGCAGGGGGCCGTCGAGCCGGTAGCCCATCCGGTCGGCCTCGCGGCTGACCTTGAACGCAGCCCCGAACAGCTGTGCTCGACCCGGCGCAGCCAGTCTTTTCAAGTGGGGCCCGGCGATCGCGTCGAGCGTGTGGTCCAGGTAATCAGGCAGCAGCCGGCGGGGGAGCTCATGCCCCGACACTGCCGGCTTTCGCGGCTCGTGGGCGATCGCGATCACGTCCCCGGCCTTCAGGTTCCGGCCCCGCATGCCGCCGCGAGCCGCCATGAGATTGGTGGACATCGAGCCGAGCCACCGATCCGCCTGGATCCCGCCGGCCACGCCGATGTAGGCTCGCGCGCCCATCCGCCTGTCGCCAAAGGAAAGCTGGTCGCCCTGGCCCAAGAAGACGCTGGTCCACATGGGCGTGGACCCGCCGTTGATGCGAGGCTCAAAATCTGCACCCGCGATCGCGACCAGGCACGAATGCTCGGCCACCAGGCGCGGGCCGCTCAGCGTGCACTCCAGGGTGGCGTCGGTTTCATCGTTGCCGACCAGCAGGTTTGCCGCCCGATGAGCAAAGCGATCCATCGCACCGCCGGGAGGGACGCCGGACGCGATCGCACTGGGCCGGCCGAGGTCCTGGACAGTGGTCAACAACCCGGGCTCGAGGACGCGCAGAACCGGCGTCACGCCTTGATGGCAAAGAATTTGACCCGGTCACCGGCGCGGAACAGACATGGCGGGTCGGAGTCCGGCAGAAAGAGCTTGACCGACGTCCGTCCGATGAGGTGCCATCCGCCCGGCGCCGGCAGCGGATAGATGCCAGTCTGCCTACCTGCGATCGCCACGGATCCCGGCGGCACCTGCGTTCGAGGCACCTGGCGCCGGGGAAGCTCGAGCTGTTCGGGCAGAGGGCCGAGGTAGGCCCAACCGGGCACGAATCCGACCAGGAACACGCGATAGATCGGCTGCAAGTGGAGGGCGACGATGCGCTCGCTCGGAATGTCGAGGCGAGCCGCCGCATCCTCGAGGTCCGGGCCGTCGTACACGACCGGGATGCGATGCAGGCGCCCAGGCTCGGCCATGGGCGGCCGCTTGGCGGCAAGACGTTTGATCGCGGCGCCGAGCACGTCATCGGTGGTCTGGTCGGGATCGAAGTGCACCGTGACGCTGGCGTACCCCGCGATCGCCTGCCTGACGTCGCGCCGCTTCTGCAGTGCCGCGGCAAGTGCGATGGCGCGGGTATTGAGCGCCGTGTCGAGCCGTGAGCCGAGCTCGGCCAGGAGCGCAGTGTCACCCAGCTGGTGGATGCGTATCCGGGGCGACCGGCCACGCGCGGGGCGCGGTTTCAAGCGCGGCGCAGGCATGTGCGCTGACAAGGATGGCGTAGAAGATGCCCGGCAGGAGACCCACGCACAGCGGCGGCGACGTTCCAGGTCGCGAAGTTCTGCCGCACAGCGCGGACCGCGGCCGGGAAGTCGAACAGGCCGAGCGGTCTGCCGCTGAATGCATAGCGCATGACCGCGTGCGGTATGAGCACCAGCAGGACCAGGCCCCAGGGCAAAGCCAGGATGAAGGCGGCGCCAACCAGCGCGTAAATGTGCGACAGGACTCGGTCGCTGACGTGCCACAGGTGGGCACGGTCCAGGCCGTCGGCAAGCGGATTCAGGGCCAGGACGAAGGGCGCGGTCAGGAGCAGGAGCAGCAGTGCGGTCCAGAAACCGTCAGACAGGAGGCGGATCGACAGCTTCCATGGTGGCGGACCTTGAGCGGGGTCTGCACCGGCGGCTCGCGTCGCGCTGATCGCGTACCCGAGCACCGGGATGAAACCGAGAGGGAGGATGAGCAACATCAGCATCCCGATCGCCCAGCGCGCCCTCCACCGGCCTTGAAAGGGCCATGAGAAGGACGCAGCCACCAGGTTCACGTGGCAAACATAAACGCCGCTTTGGGCGCGGTAACCTTCGGCCGTGCACGCGCTCACGACCGACCTCTATGAGCTGAACATGACCGCGAGCTACCTGCGCCGGGGCATGACAGCCCCAGCCACCTTCAGCCTGTTCGTGCGCTCACTGCCCCCCAACCGGGGCTTTTTGGTTGCGGCCGGCATCGAGTCGTGCCTGGATCTGCTGCAGGACTTTCGCTTCGAAGAGGAAGACCTCAGCTACCTGCGCGACATGTTGAGATTCACTGAAGCCGACCTGGACGCGTTCCGCAGGCTCCGCTTCACAGGAGACGTGTGGGCGATACCCGAAGGGCGGATCGCGCTGGCGGGAG
>WNGA01006063.1_pt1 | contig 18378 bp, 18 predicted proteins | sample 5400061 | NCBI WGS metagenome assembly WNGA01 (sample SAMN13153366, study PRJNA577476) | soil metagenome | isolation source: 100 cm soil or saprolite under grassland replicate 2 | place: USA:California | collected 2016-06-15 | reverse complement strand
GGACGGTCGACCTGGCGCTCGAGCACGTGCAGCTGGTGACGCAGAACGAGGATCTCGATCTCCTTTGCACGGTTCGAGCGCATCCGCAGCACGAGCAGCTCGAGCAGCCGCCGCGACAGCCAGTACAGAAACGACAACACCACGCCCCGAGAACGACCCACCTCGACCGCCGACCCTATAGACACAGCACAGTCACGGGTCGCATCAGCCAGCCGCATCGGCGCCGCCGCTCGCAATTCCAGTTTCCGGCACTCACAGGGCAAGCCCGGCACCGTAATGGCCTGCACCCTCGACCGCCCACACGCGAGCGCCGTTTGCATCAACCTGAGCGAAACGCAGCGCCTCCGCGTACCCGTGGGCGCTCGAACGCACTGACCGTTGTGCGACAACGACACCGGTTCGCGCGACGACAACCGGGAGCACGTGCTGATCGCGGTGCGTATCAACCCCGAGCACGTAGTCCACTTCATCTGCAAGCATCTCGACTGATCCTCCGGCTTCACTCGTAGGGTCCGGTAGCGCCGGTCTGAGTGCACGGAAACCGCAGCGGCAAGACTGTGATGAGTCACGCCCATAAGGGCGGACAAGCTCCTGATCAAGCCAACAGCGGGCGCCAGACCGGCGCCGCCGTGCCACCCGGACGGATCATTCCCAAGGCACGCAACGCGGCCAGTCACCCGACGAGTCACAAGCAGCACGGAGACACCAGGCTGGCAACCACCCCAGACAGACCAACCCGACGAGTCTCACAGTCCCCCGAGCTTGGGATCTTCATGGGAGGCTCCCGCGCAGTGCCGGTCTACGGCTCCTTTCCGTCGGATATGCGCGCGCGCCCCGAGTCGTTGTTCGCCCGCGCTGAACGTAAGCGCGGTATCTCCGTCCCCAGTTTGCCCTGCCCATCGCTGGTGATCTACGGTGACGAGTTCCGCGAGGAGCACGGCTTAACTCTGGTGAGTCTTTACGGCTCCGAGGGATACGACGCTTCGGGCCTCGACCATTGGGGGCTCGTCCGCGACCGGCGCGTCCGCGAAGAGATCATCCGTTTCCTCGGCGAGGTCCAGATCATCCGTTTCCTCGGCGAGGTCCCGCGCGCGGCAGTGAAACGCGTAAGCGGCCGCGGGGGACCCGGGTTCTGAGAGTTGAAACGTTCGCCGACAGCCGCCACCGCCCGGGGAAACGCTGTCGCCTTTCCGCCAAACTGCGACAGCGACATCCGTGGATGCACTTCGCTGTTTGGTCTGACGGCCAGCCAGTCTTCGACGTACGTCGAACAAGCCGATGTGATATTCGCGCGCGCGCGCGTCTACATTGCTAAATCGTCTTAGCTAAATCGTCTCCGCGACCAGATCGTCTCCGCGCGCGGCTGTCGCCTTCCGTTGGAACGGCGACAACGGACGCACCGAGTGACGCGCACGTTCATGGGTGAGGAGGTGTTTGCGACCCACGCAATATCGACTCGCGCAGTTCGACGGGATCGCCAATGCGGCGGTCAGTCGAGAGCTCGAACGACGAGGTCCAGAACGTCATCCGTCGAAAGTGCCGCGCCTTCGGCGCGCAAGGGTTCGTAGCGCTCGCGGCCGATGTCCTGCTCGAGCGCGGCGAACCGGCGCGATAAGACCGTGTCTTCTCGCAACGGCGGCACGCCGAGCCTTTGGTATTGCGCTAGGGCTGCGCCCACGAGCCGAGCAGCGTCTTCTCGGTTTCTTCGAGAGACATGTGCGAGCGCGGCGATCAGCAGAGAATCCGCGTCGCTCGGGGCGTAGATCTCGAGCACGATTCGCAATGCTTCGTGCGCGAGCTGGGCTGCCTCGTCGAAGCGGCGCTCGAACACGGCGAGCCAGGAGAGCTCTTCGAGCGCCTCCGCGACCGAGACGTCGTTCTCCTCGACCCGCGCAGCCGCCAACGACTCCTGGGCGAGCCTGCGCCCCTCGGCGAAGTCGCCTCGGAACTCGGCGAGTTGCGCGAGGTTGCCCAGCGTCACCGCCACGCTTGACCCGGCGTTACGTTTTAGTGCCAACGACTCTTCGAAGAGCGAAGTAGCGCGCTCGGGTTCCTCGCCCCAGTCCACCAGCGCGCCGAGGTTGTTCAAGCATCTCGCGACACCGTCCTCGTCCTCGAGTTGCCGGTAGAGCTCAAGGGCGTTATCCAGCAGAGCCTGCGCCTGGGCGTCATCGCCCAGCGCACTGGTCATCGACGCGAGGCCACGGAGCGCCCGCGCCCGAAGCGAGGAGGACTCCCGACCGCCGCGTTGGATCGCCTCCTCGAGCCAACGGCACCCTTCCTTGAACTGGTCGCGCTGGTTCCAAAACGGCGAGAGCGCCCCAGCAAGGCGAAGCATCAGCTCCGGTTCCCGCCCCCCGGCGCAGAAAGAGAGCGCCGCCCGCAGATTGACCTCGTCCTCGGCGAGCGCCGCCAGTACGCTCGCGCTGCGCATGCGTGGCTCCGCTTCCTCGGCCAAGAGAACGCAGAACTCAGCGTGCCGTCGGCGGAGGTCGTCGCCGTGGCCACTCTCATCGAGGCGCTCGCCCGCGTACTCGCGAATCGTCTCGAGCATCGAGTAGCGCTCACTGGAGTGGCGGACGAGACTCTTCTCGACAAGCGATTGGAGCGTTTCGAGATCGGCCTCGGCTACGTCTTCGGCGACCTCGAGCGTGCAGCCTCCTGCGAAGACGGCGAAGCGCCGGAACAGGTGCTGCTCCTCCCCGGAGAGGAGTTCGTAGCTCCAGTCAATCGTCGCTCGGAGGGTGCGCTGGCGTCTCGGGACGTCGTGCGGGCCGCGGGTCAGGAGCGGCAGTCGCTTCTCCAGCCGCTTGAGGATCTGCTCCGGCGCGAGGGCTGTGACACGGGCGGCCGCTAGCTCGACCGCGAGCGGGAGGTTGTCGAGCCGGCGGCAGATTTCGGTGACCGCCCCGTTGGCACTGAAGCCGGGGACGGCCGCGCGCGCGCGAGCGTAGAACAGCTCGACGGCGTCCTGGTCGACCAGCGGGGGGACGCGGTACTCCTGCTCGCCGGTCACGTGCTGCGGCTCCCGGCTGGTGACGAGGACGTCCAGATTCGGGCAGGCAGCGACCAGTTCAGCAACATTCGGGCCGGCCTGTATGACCTGCTCGAAGTTGTCAAAGAGAAGGAGCAGATGCTTGTCGTCGATGTGAGCGGAGAGCTTTCGCTTTGCCCCCAGCACCTGCGCCGCCTGCTCGAGCACAAGCGCGGGATCGCGAAGGCCAGCGAGCGGCACCCACCAGACCCCGTCCGGGTACCGGTCGGATACCTCGGCCGCGACCTGAAGAGCCAACCGGGTCTTGCCGGTACCGCCCGGCCCGGTCAGAGTCAGCACGCGGACGTCATCACGCCTGAGGAGGTCGACGACCTCGGAAAGCTCGCGCTCCCTCCCAAGGAAGGGCGTCGCCGGGATCGGCAGGTTTGTCCCATAGAGCGAATCGAGCGCGGGGAAGTCGAGGTCTCCGAGTTGGTAGACACGCTCGGCTGCGGCCAGGTCCTTGAAGCGGTGCTCGCCTAGATCACGTAGCTCGAGGTCAAGGAGCGATGCCGTCGAAGCCGAGACGAGCACTTGGCCGCCGTGACCGGAGGCGGCGATCCGAGCGGCCCGATGGACGTCTGCACCGACGTAGCCCTCGTCGGTGACGAGAGGCGTTCCCGTATGAAGGCCGATGCGGACGCGCATCGGGCCCGTTCCGAGCTCTTCCGTGATCGCCTGCGAAGCCCTCAATGCTCCCGGTGCCGTCGAGAAGGCGACGAAGAAGGCGTCGCCCTGCGTATCCACCTCCACGCCGCCGTGCGTGCCGCACGCCTCCCGAACGACCCGCCGGTGCTCTGCGAGGGCCTCCGCGTACGTCTCGGCGCCCAACTCGCGCAGCAACTCCGTCGAGCCCTCGACGTCGGTGAAGAGGAAGGTGACGGTGCCGCCCGGGAGATCCTCGCGCATAGCGGAAAGTCTTGCGCGGATCGGTCAGGGTCGCCAAGTCCGCGGCGCTCGTCACTCGCTTAGTAGGCCTCGCCGCATCCTGCTAAATCGGAGTTGATTAGAGCGGCCTCATCTCCCCAGGTACCGGGCGACGGCGAAGTCGGCATGCGCTAAGTCGGAGCTGCCGGTGGCGTCGCTGTCCCGGCGGCGACGATCTCGCCGTTCGGCGCGCGCCGGCTTTACCGATGTGTTCTCCCATCCGTCTCCGCGCGTGCTGACCGAGCACTGCGTTCCTACCGTGGAGGCGAACTCGGCTTCCCGACCGGCTTCCACTGCTCCCGAGTGAGTGGCTTCACAGCCGCCGCTCTGACCGGTTACGCAGACGCGCTGCAGCGGTCAGCCTTCGTCACCTGCTTCCCGCCGGCGAGGCTTGTCGCGTTTTGGCGGAAAGACGACAGGAACTCGCGGCTGCCCCCAATCGTCTAGGAGGTCCTCGGGCGGGCTGTGCGTTCGTCGGGAGGCCACGGCTCATTCCTGCGAAAACGGACCAGCCGAGTGAGCCATCCCACAACCCGGCGCAACCGGCACAGCTACACGGCTCGACCGACCCGGAGGGCGAAACAGCCTATTCTGATCGTGGTCGCGGGAACGAGCTGCGACCCCCCCGCGCACAACCTGGTTTTGAACCCCTCAGGGCTGTTGGCTAGATGACTTAGATCGTGCCCCTGATTTTGCTGGCTCCGGCTTGACGGCGGCCGTTGACTGCTGCGCGAGCGTGAGCGCCTGTTTGATTGGGTGACCGGCTTCGGAGAAGAAGCAGTAGCGCTCGGCGAACAGCGCTTCTGCCTGCGCAGAATCCAGTGCTGAGCTGCTCGCTGTCGTGTTGGCGGGCTGTGTTGTCAGGGGCGGTGTCCCTTGGCAGTTGGTGCTCAATCCGCTCCTCCGCCTCTAACGGTGTGTTGCCGAGACGCCTGCCGCTTGGCCTCGTACAGTCGTTGGTCGGCTTCCGCGAACAGATTGCCTGTCCTTTGTGTCAGCGTCGCGGTTCCGACCGACGCCGAAATCGTCAGTGGCGCGGTCGGCAAGGCGGCCAAAGCTTCTTGTATACGTCGTGCCAGCGTCCCGGCCGCCGCTCGACCCGTGTGGGGAAGCAGCAGGGCGAATTCGTCGCCTCCGATCCGGGCGGCCAGGTCGGACTCGCGTAGTTGCATTCGGATCGCGTCGGCGACGGTGCGAAGCATTTCGTCGCCGGCTTCGTGACCGTGGCTGTCGTTGATCTGCTTGAGATCGTCGAGATCGAGCAGCAGAAGCGAAAGAGGGCTTCCGTACCGTCGCGCCGCGGCCAGCGCCGGCGCCAACTCCTCGTGGAAGCGGCGACGGTTCGGCAAGCCTGTCAAGTCGTCGGTCGCCGCGAGCCGTTCGAGTTCCGCGCGGATCTTCGCGTTATCCAATGCGAGCGCCGCGACATCGGCGAAATGCGTCACGAGCTCAACCTCCTCTTCCCGGAAGGCGCGACGGTCACCGCGCCGGTACAAGCTCAGCACGCCCAGCAGTTCTCCACGCCCCACCAAAGGCATACACACGACCGCCTCCGGCGTCGGCTCGGTTCCCGGCACCAACCCCGCCCGTGGATCTTCATGGGCGTCGTTCGACACGACCGCCGCACGCTCGAGGGCGGCCGCTCCGGTCAGCCCCTCCCCGAGGCGGATCCGCAGCGATCGCATCTCCTGCTCGTCCTCGCCGTCGACCAGCGCGACGATGAGCGCGTCTGGCGCAACGAGCTCCCAGATCACGACGTCCTCACAGCGGATCAGCTCCCGCAACGTCCCCGCCACCCGCCACAAGACCGCGTCGACTCGCTGCTCCGCCAAGACGTCGCTCAACATCGCAGCCAGCCGGCGATAGCCGCCGGCCAGGGATTCGTCTCGTCTCCAGATTTCAGTTGCCATCAGCCGCAGTCCAAGCACGCGGCCGCAGGTCTTTCCGTCGCCACAACTCCTGGTGCCGCTAACACCACTATCGACGAATATCACAGAGCCTTCGACCACCAAACGGGGGATCCCGCCGCGCACCCCACTCCAAGAGCGCCACGCCAAGCCCAGCCCGCAGACCCCGCTCTTGGCCACCAAGCTCACCAGAGACCGACCTGTCACCTCTCCAAGCACTATGTCGTCCTTGAGAAGGAGGGTCGGCTTGAGAGGTAGCGACTGAGCTTGACCCTGTGGGGTGCGTAGACTCGGTCTTGCCTGCAAATCGGATGTTTTGTGATGTACGACCGAATTTACGCATGCCACACGTCACGCCGTGGACGCGGTGAGATGAGCACGCTCGTTTTGCTTGCCTAGACGGTAGCCGCCGCGTGCCGCGGTGTTTCGGCTATCGCGGCTACCCGCTGATTCCCCGCGCGAGGCTTACGGCCTGTGGGGTGCGAAAACTCGGTGCGCACTCCACGAAACAGTCAATCTGCAGGCAGGACGCTAATTTTGGGACCCCACAGGGGTTATCCGCGATTAGGGTGCGGCGTCGTACCGGATTTGCGTGTTGACCCTGCGTGCTCGCGCTGGGGTTCGTTGACGTGGCTGAGGGCGGCGGCGATGAGTGCGGCTTCCTCGGTGCTGATCGCTGAGACGAACGTCTCGCGGAGTGCGCGGGAGTAGACGGGCCACATTCGGCGCAGCAGCGTGTTTCCTTCAACGGTGAGGGCGGCGTAGAGGCCGCGTCCGTCGGTGTCGGCGGGTTCGCGGCGGATCAGTCCGGCGTTCTCGAGCCGATCGGCGAGCTTGGTCAGGCCGCCGCGGCTTATCGTCAGGCTGGAGGCGAGCTCGGCCATGCGGAGGCGGCGCTTGGGCGCTCGTCTGATCGCCCAGAGGACGTCGTACCAGGCGAGCGGAGGCAGCCCGGCGGCGGCCAGCGCTTCTTCGGCGTGGGCGACGACAGATGAGTGCGCGTTCAAGACGGCGCGCCACGCGTCCAGGTGGGTCTCGGGGACAGCGGCGGTCACGTCTAACAGAGAGTAGCTGAAACAAGTTTGCTTGGAAACTACTTCTGCTATCCTCTCACAATCTAGTTTCCAGAGAAACTATCCAAGAGAGTGAGGGAGCGATGTCCGAGTTCAAGGGAATGGTGGTCGTCATCACCGGCGGCGGCGGCGGGATCGGCAAGGCTGCCGCGGCACGCTTTCTCGACGAGGGAGCCTCCGTGGTTCTCTCCAGTCGCCGTCTGGAGGTGCTCGAGGCCGCTAGGCGCGAGCTCGAAGCCGACGATCGCATCGCTCTCGTCGCCGCCGACGTGAGCTCACCCGAGGCCGCCGCGGAGCTGATCGGCACCGCCGTCGATCGCTTCGGCGGCGTCGATGTGCTCGTCAACAGCACCGGGATCTTCCGCGTCACACCGTTTCTCGAGCAGACCGAGGAGCAGTTCGAGGAAGCACTCGACTCGATCCTGCGGCCGACCTTCTACACCTCGCAAGCGGCTGCGCGGGCGATGGTGGGAAACGGTGGTGGAGGCGCCATCGTGAACGTCGGCTCGATGTGGGCCCTGGACGCAATCGCGGCGACTCCAACGAGCGCCTACTCCGCCGCGCAGGCCGGACGCCACGCGCTGACCAAGAACCTGGCGATCGAGCTCGCCGGCGCGAACATCCGCGTCAACACGGTCGCGCTCGCGTTCGTCGAGACGCCGGCCTACGAGCGGTTCATGACCGCCGAGCAGGCCCGGGACGTGCTCGAGTCGGTGAACGCCTTCCACCCGCTGGGACGCCACGGCTACCCAGCCGACGTCGTCGAGGCGATCCTCTTTCTCGCCAGCGATCGCGCCGACTGGATCACGGGAACGACGCTCCCGATCGACGGCGGGGTCCTCGCCGGCCGAAACGCGCCCCCGGCGCCGGTCCGCGACGAGACGCGGGTATGACGGGACGGGAGGCGGGCTGCGGCGGCCTGATGCGGCGCCGCGGCCCTCCTTCGAAGGAGCACCGCTTGCTTCTGGCGCGGTACGGGACCGGCAGCGGTACCCGACCGACTCGAGGAGACAGAGCGATGCCCCACGTCACACCGAGACCTGCGAACTTCGTGAGCGGCCACGCAGCGTGAGCGTGTCGCTGTCAAGGACACCGCTCGCAGCCGCCGGAACCCGGCCGGATGCTCGCCCGGACGCACTAGCCGTCGCAGGCCATCACCCGATGCAGCGTACGCTCGACCCCGCCCGGCTCGGAGACCACCTCGACCGGCTCTACCGGGCCGCGTGGGCGCTGTGCGGCTCACGTGAGGATGCCGAGGATCTCGTCCAGGAGACCTACACGCGCCTGCTCGCCCGCCCCCGCCTGCTCCGCAAAGAAGACGACCTCGGCTACCTCCTGCGCGCGCTGCGCAACACCTTCCTGAACCAGAAGCGCACCGAGAGCCGGCGACTACGTCCCGAGCCGCTACCCGAGCAACTCGACCTCGTCGCCGACGCGCACGCGCTCCAGCCGCAGGCCGCGTTCGAAGCCCACGAGCTCTACGCTGCGGTCGCCGCGCTCCCCGCCGATTTCCGTGACGTGCTCGTCGCCGTCGACATCACCGGCCTCTCCTACAAGGAGGCGGCACGCGCCCTGCGCATCCGCGAGGGCACGGTGATGAGCCGCCTCTATCGCGCCCGGCAGCAGGTCGTGCGACGGATCGAGGGCGGCTAGCCGCCGGTATCAACGGTTCCGGTGAGGACCTTCTCGCCCGACGAGGCTTGATCACCGTCGGCCCGCTCGCGCGTGACGGTCAGCGTCGTGAAGCTCTTCGGCGATACGCCGGCCCAGAGCGTGACCTTCCGGCCCTCGTTGAACGTCCCGATCGGAACGAGCACGCCGGCGCTGTTACGCAGCCAGGCCTCGTAGAAGCGCCCGCCGGCCAGGCGGGGCAGTCCCGTGGCGTTGAGCTCGATCCGCCAGCCCGAGGAGGTCTTGACAAGCGTCGCGTCGCCTCTGGCGCCGGGCTGAAGGTCGGTGGCTGCGAGGGCGGCGTGGAAGCGCTCGCCCGAGCTCCCCGAAGCGAAGACGACCACCCCGATGCCGACCGCCAGCGCAGCGATCGCGGGGGCGCCGATCAGGACGAGACGACGAGGCGCACGTACGCGGCGCACACGTCGTTGCGCCTCGATGCGCGCCCGGAGGGCGGCCGGCGCCTCGACCCCGTTTAGGGCGTTCTGCGCGAGCGCGACCGCCCGCTGCTGCTCGCTAAGCCGATCGGCGAGCTCCGGAGACGCCGCGACTCGTGCCTCGAGCGCGGCTCGACGCTGCGGCGCAAGCGATCCGTCCGCAAGCGCCGCCAGCTCGGCGATCTCACCGTCGGACCCGTCTTCTCGACGACGTTTTATCGACACGGCGAACCGAACGGTAACTCCGGGCACGCAGCGGCGTCGCGCCGCTTCCTCCGGGTGGACAGCGCAGAAGAGCTCACAACCTAAATGACTCCGCGTCGGCCGAGGCTATTCCCGCGCCGACCGGATTCCGGCTCGAGCTCTGACCGCCTGGGCGCGGGCGTGGATCGGCCGGCCGCAGCCAGACGGAGCAGCGATGCCGGTGTCTTCGCTGCCGGCGATCGCAAGTCGCCCGGGAATGGGCGCTGCCCGCCGGTGTCTTTAGCGCAGGACAGATCAACTACTCCGAAAGGCAGACAATGAGGAACGTCATTCGAGTCAAAGGGTCGCGCGGCGCGCGGCCCGTGTGGCTGTCGGCTTCGGCGGTCGCCTAGGCGGCCGCCGAAGCCGGTGCGGCCGGGATCGCGGCCGGTCCGGGGAATGCGGCGCCCGCGGTCAACGCCGCCAAGGCCTCGCACGCACACAAGGCGGACAGGTTCAAGCACCCAAAGCTCAAGCACGGGGTGCTGACGATCTAGGGCACCGAGGCGAGCGACAAGATCGCGCTTCGCCTGCAGGCCGGCGACCCCGGCATTCTCCAGGTCGACGTCGGCGACGACGGCTCGGCCGACTTCAGCTTCCAGCGCGCGCACGTCGCGAGCATCGCCGTCGACACCTCGCGGGGGACGACAACGTGCGGATCGACGACAGCAACGGCGCCTTAACCGACACCATCCCGACGACCATCGACGGCGGCGACGGCAACGACACGATCGACGGCAACGGCGGCAACGACCTGGCCCTGCTAGGCGCCGGCGACGACACCTTCGTCTGGGATCCCGGCGACGGCAGCGACACCGTCGAAGGCCAGGACGGCAACGACACGCTGCGCTTCAACGGCGCCAAAATCGCCGAGCACATCGACCTGTCGGCCAACGGAAACCGGCTCAGGTTCTTCCGCGACGCCGGCAACATCACGATGTACACCGCCGGCGTCGAGCGGGTCGACTTCAACGCCCTCGGGGGCGCCGACGTCGTCACCGTCAACGACCTGAGCGGCACCGACGTCAACGACGTCAACGTCGACCTCGCAGGTACGCTCGGCGGCGCCACCGGCGACGGCCAGGCCGACCGCGTCGTCGTCAACGGCACCGAGGGCAACGACGCAATCACCGTCAACGGGGACGCATCGAAGCTGAAGGCGAGCGGCCTTGCCGCCACGGTCGTGATCACCCACGCCGAGGTCGCGAACGACCGGCTGGAGATCAACACTCTCGCCGGCAGGGACACCGTGGATTCCGGCGGGTTGGCCGCCGGGGCGATCCAGCTCTTCGTCGACGGCGTTCTCGTCCCCTAGAGGGAACTACACCCGCCGTGGCGGAGCCTCCGTCCGGGGGCTCCGCCAAGCTGGAGCCGGGCGCAGATCGAGACCGCTCCTGCTCCACGAAGGAAGCAGTCTCGGACGCCTCTCGCTCCGAGAGCCGATGGATGGCACGCCCACAAAGGCGGCCGCGGCTCGACGATTTCTGAAACCACTGGTTGTTAGCCCATCTCGCTCGCGACCGCAGGGACGAGAAGAACATCGCGTCGAGCTCTCCGGGAATACGTGCGGGCTCACGGTGTCCTTGGTTTCCGAGCAATGCCACCCATCAAAAAGGAGATTCCAGTGCACAAACGAACGCTGCTCACCACGCTCTTCCTCGTCGCGCTTGCGGTCGTCGTCGCGGCGACCGCGACTGCGGCGGCCAACGGCAAGAAGACTGCTTCGAAGAGGGCCAACCCACCAGTAAAGGTCGAGGTCTTCGCACCCCGGCAGGGCGATGTCGCCGGAAAGCAGAGCAAAGGCTTCTTCGTCGATCTCGCACTCCGGTACCCGAGCCTCGCGGCGAGTGGGGCCGACTTCCAGCTCACGGGTCCGGCGACGCACCAGAACCAGGCCCCCTTCCCCGGCGCCTTCGCGCCCGGCGTCGACGAAAAGGTCCCGGGTCTGATCGTGCTCCTCTCGACCACCACGATCGGCGCCAAGAACGCCCAGAACCTCGCCGGCCTCTTCAACCTGACCGGCTTCACCAACCAGACGACGAACGAGATCTGGGACACCTGGATCGTCGGAGCCCCGAGCTTCGGCAAGAACGTCCACTCGGTGCTGCGGGTCGCGGTCGCGGCCGACAAGAACCACGACGGGATCTACAACGACGCCCCCGCGGTCGTCCCCGACTCAAACCACGACGGCCGCATCAACGCCGTCGACCTCAAGGCCTACGGAATCGCCTCGAAGATCGCCGTCGTGCCGTTCCAGATCAGCGACTGACGAGGCAGCAATGAACAGAGGTCACGCCCGGAACCAATCAGGGCTCGAAACCAACCGAGACGAAAGGAACCGCGATCATGAGAAAGACAGTGAATGAGTCGACGTTCGAGCAGGAGGTCCTGCGGGGCAGTGGGCCAGTGCTCGTCGACTTCTGGGCGGACTGGTGTATGCCCTGCGACGCGGTCGCGCCCGTGCTCGAGCGAATCGACGCGGAGCACAACCTGAAGCTCGTCGAAGTCAACTACGACGAGGAGCAGCGCCTTGCAGAACGGTACGGCGTCCTCTCGATCCCGAACATGATCCTGTTCGAGAACGGCGAGCCGAAGGCGCAGGCGAACGGTGCGCAGGCGAAGAGTGCCCTCGAACGCGCACTCGGCCTGGCGGCCTAGTGCGGACCAGGGCTCAGCTGAGCCGGACAGGAGGCGCCGTCAGATCGGGCGCCTCCTCGTTCGCCATCGTCGATGTCTTCCCGGGCAAGAAGGGTCGCCAGGCGCACCTCACGGGGCCGTTGCGGCGGCGCTCGCGGAGAACGCGAGCGAGCTGCGCGGCCGAGCCGCCGTCAATCGAACACGTCGACGTGCTCGCCGCCGAGCTGGCGTAGCGAGGCCGCGATGAATGCCGCAACGATCCCTCACCCCGCCACGAGCTCGCCCGCCGCGTCAGCGGCGGCATCGAAGTCGTGCTCTTCTGGAGCGCGAAGGACAACAGCACGACCGTCGAGGTCTGGCAAGCGGCAACCGGCAAGACGCTGCGCTTCACCGTCGCTCGCACTGACGCCCTCGATGCCTTTCATCACCCGTTCGCCCATCTTCCATCCACGTCCGCCGGCCTGGCTCCGGCACGCGACTGATGATCGATCCGGTACCGGTGTCCGGCCTCTTCGAGGCACCTGACGGTCAGCGATCTCATCGGACGCGGCGAGATGATCGGCCGACGCACGATCGGCTCCGGGTTGCTCGTCGTCGCCGGCGGCGCTCTCATCGCCTCAACCCAGTAGCTGCACGCAGCGAAGCGCAGCGCTGACCTGTCACCCGCGCGCCGACAGACATCGGGCGGCAGCGCAGGAATCTCGAAAGGATCGACCGCACGGCCGGGAATATCGGCGCCGCCACGGAGTCCTTGTGGGATGACAGCACCCACCACGCGCGACCACGGAGTCGCGAGTAAAGGAGCCATCCCAAATGAAAGGTCTGTTTCTCACCACCGGCGCAATCGCCGCCGCCCTGACGCTCACCGTCGGCCTGAGCAGCGCGCTGGCATCGAGCCATTCAGCGAGCGGCGTTGCGAAGGTCGCAGCGGCGAGCTCGCCGCTGGGCCGGATCCTCGTTGACGGACGCGGCCATACCCTCTATCTGTTCGCTAAAGACAAGCATGGAAAGAGCAGCTGCGCCGGCCAGTGCGCCAGCTTTTGGCCGCCTCTCATCAGCTCCGGCAAGCCGCGCGCGGCCGCCGGAGCAAAGGCATCGCTCCTAGGAACGACGAGGCGCGCAGACGGACGCCTGCAGGTCACCTACAAGCACCACCCCCTCTACACGTTCGTCAAGGACACGAGCAAGGGGCAGACAAACGGCGAGGGAGTCAACGCGTTCGGCGCCGAGTGGGACGCCCTCTCACCCGCCGGAGCCAAGGTCGAGAAGACCAGCAGCACCAGCACTCCGGCACCGGGCGGGTACGGCGGCAACGGGTACTAGGCCGCATCGTCACAAGGAGGGGGTCGCCCTCGGCGGCCCTCTCCCACGCGCCAGCGCACCACAACGATGGAGAAAGGACTGAGCACCGTGAGCAAGCCCCTCACCGAGACGACCGCCGAGAAGGCCGGCGCCCACGACATCGCGGCACCCTCGCTCGCCCACCGCCGTGAGCTCGCCCGCCGCCTCAGCGGCGGCATCGAGGTCACGCTCTACTGGAACGCCGACGACAACAGCACCAGCGTGGAGGTCTTGCAACCTGCAACCGAAGAAGCGCTGCGCTTCAGCGTCCCACCCGAGCGTGCGCTCGACGCCTTCTACCACCCCTTCAGCCACCTAGCCGCGGAGGGAGAGAGATGGATCGTCGGATCGTGAGCGGCGCCGGCCTGCCGAAGCAGATCGGGCCCTACTCGCAGGCTGTGCGCGTTGGAGGATTCGTGTTCGTCTCCGGCCAGCCCGGCATCGACCCCCAGACGGAGGACGCGGCCGGCCCGTCCTTCGCCGAGCAGGCGCGGCAGGCGCACCATGAACGCACCAAGCCTCGCCTAGAGGAGCCGCACCCTGTTCGACCCCTTTTTCGCCGCAAACCCTGATTCCTCCACGAGTGCACCCCGCAGCGGGCATGTTTACCGGTCGGCGCATTAGGGGCTCGTTCTTAGGCTAAGAAGACGCGATCCCTCTCGATTCCGTGCGAGCCTCGGCCAGCGCCGACCCTCGATGTCCAGAAGCGGCGACGTCCGCACCATCATCGGGCTGGCCATCTGGCCGGCGCACGCGCGGCCTGTCGCGCTTTGCCGGAGCCACAACCGACCTCCTCAAAGAGGGTTTGTCGTGCTCCTGATGTCGTCTTCTGGCGGAATCGCGACAGTCGTGCTGGCGGTCGGACTACGGTTTCAACGTTTCGGGGGGATGGGCGTCCGAGCGTGATGTCGTTGCCCTGTCCGCGCGGGACAACGTTCAAGAGGATGAGCCGCGCCAGGGCACCGACAAGGAGTGAGAGGCGATGGCCTGGTAGCGGGAGCAGGCTTAAGCCCAACAGCGACGCTGACCAAACCGACGATTTCACGGTGGTTTGAGTTTTTGGGACCACAAGTGTGCAAATTACAGGTGTGCCAATCGGCAGAAAGTTCCCGTCAGTTCTGACAACAGAACCGCTCGTCAATCGTCGATTTTCGCGCGGATCGAGTTTCCGGGACCCATACGCTGAACCTCCGCCACCAATGGCAGTTCGTTTAGCCGTCCGTTCTCGCCTAATCCGGGAGCTGGCGCGGTTATTTGCGAGAGGAGCTCGCCTAGGTAGCCCAAAAGCTCCTTCGCACGGTTGAATTAGTGACGAATGGAGCGTACTCTCCAACCGAGCGGCGCGGACATGACGTGGCGCATGCTTGTTCGGTAGAGGGGAGCTGGCCTGCAGTGGTGTGGCGATTGTGACGGCGGCCAGGTTGTTGCGCGTTGTCGCTATCGGGTTCGTACCGGCTGCGTTCGTTCTCCTCGTCGCGCCGGCGGCCAGCGAACGGACGGATGAGGCGCGCCCTCCTTCGGCGTCGGTGGTAGTCGCGGTTAGCTATTCGGCGGGGCGTGCACACGTCGGTTGGTTGGATATCGGTGCTCTGGGCGGGGAGCTTCGCCCTCTGGCGCCGCGCCCGGCGCTCAGCAGCGGAACGAGCGACACTGCACCGAGCTGGTCACCGGATGGGAACCAGATCGCGTTCGTGCGACACGTGCCCGGCGCGTACTCGCTGTACAAAACGAGCGCCGACGGGAGCAACGCCACGCAATTGGCGAGCCTCGGACGGTCCGTCGCGGAGCCAGACATAGCCTGGTCGGCCGAGGGGCCTAGTGTCGTCTTCGATCGCTTCCGCGGCGTCGAATGCCGTGTGAAGAAGCCGTTCCGGCTCCGCTACACAATTGCCTCTTCTACCGGCGCGCTAAGAGACATCGATGCGCTCGCCCGCCCACACAGACTCACGGTCCTGCTGGGAGGACATTGGTCGCCTGATCTTCTGCATTTGACGTACTCGATGTTGCAATGGCCTGCGCACAGCAGTGAGCCGTGTGGCGGCCACGCAGGCTACTACGACCACTTGCTGTACGTGGAACGAGCTGATGGCACGCGGCGCAAACTCCTCGCGCGCGGAGATGTGGTTTGGGACTGGGCTTGGTCCCCGGACGGGAAGCGACTTGCGTACTCCGTCTCGAACGCTTCGGGTCTTGGCTGCGACTTCTCCGTTGTCAATGCGGACGGTAAGGGTAGACGCAGGCTGCTGCGCAACGTCGATTGCGATGCATCCATCGACTGGTTCCCGGACGAATCGGCGATCCTCCTCACTTATCCGGGCGAACTCGATCGGATTGACCTTGAGACGAAGCACCTACGCAAAATCTTCCGCTGGAGTTCGAGCTACGGGAGCTGGAGCCTCGGCCCCTCTCCCGATGGCCAGTGGCTGGCGATCGTCGAGGACTACGGCTTGAATGAAAGTGACCGAACCACATCCATGCGGATCGCTCTCGTTCAGCTCGCCGAAGGATCCGCAACGACGTACGACGTTCGCCCCGATGGACCGGGTGAAACACTCGACGAGATCCAACTCAGGTTCAGCGGGTGAGCCCCCGTGGTCGCCACGGAGTTCTATCTTGGAGAATCGCGTGATGAGCTACTTCCTCGTTACTGAACTTCCGGGCCCGAAGTGAGAGAAATCGCGGCCGAGGCGTGAACAGGGTGGGCTGGGACGAGCACGCTGCTTTTGTCGATCGCCTCGCCGACCAAGGCGTCGTCGTTCTTGGCGGTCCGCTTGGCGACCCGGATTACGGTCCGGCGTTGCTCGTCTTTGCGGCTGAGCGGGAGGACGACATCCGTGAGCGCCTCGCCGCCGATCCGTGGATGGAGACGATCCTTACGGTCGAGCGGATCGAGCGCTGGTCGATCTGGGTCGGTTCACTCGCCGCCTAGCGCAGCTGAGGTAGGTACAGCGCAAGCGGATGTGGAGGGCTATGCCGGAGGCGTTGGGTGAGGGGTTTCAAAAACGTGGTTCACGCTGCGGCTCGGTGGTACTCGTGGATCAGTCCGCCGAGAACGTCGCGGCGGTCGATTGTGCCGACGGTCGATCGACCGATCGCTGGCGCTGATTTGGGGCGGGGTGAGCGCGCGGTGGGGGCGTTCGCGGTTGTAATGGGCGGTGTAGGCACGGAGCACTCGCTCGAGGTGGCGGCGGCGGAGGATCAGCAGCCAGTCGAGACACTCGGCGCGGATTGTGCGGACAAAGCGCTCGGCGTAAGCGTTTGCTTGTGGTGCGCGGATCGGTGTGTGGATCACCTCGATGCCTTCACTGCGGAAGACCTCGTTGAAGGGGGCGCTGAACTTGCTGTCGCGATCGTGGATCAGGAATCGCATGCGCTCGACGAGTCTACGAGCGTCAACGTCCCGCCAGACTCTTCTTGTTGCTCATATAGGCAACGGCACTGGCGCGTAAACGGCTCGCACAGGTGCTTCTTGCCGTCCGGCGGGACGGTTTAGCCCCCATTTCGGGGCGACCCTCGCCTGTCAATTTGCGTGCTCCTAAGCGGAAAGGACGTCTGGGTGTTCCACGGTGTTAAGCGGAAAGTAGACTTGGGTGTGAGCGGCGAGGCGAGCGGCGCAGAGGCGTACCCGTACGTGATCTCGAGCGGGCTTGAGCGGGCCAAGATCGGGGTCGCCGGCGACGCGCGGAAGCGGCCGCGCGAGCTACAGGTCGGCTCGCCGTCGGTCCCGAGCCGCCAGCCGAGCGCCGCGCTCGCGAACCACGCGACCAACCGCCGTCCACGATAGACCCACAGCCATCAAGCGTGTCGTCCTTCCGCCAAAACGCGACAGCGACCCGCTCTGTCGCGCTTCCAAGGAAGGGGGCGACGGCAGTCAATCCGCCGGCGGAGGGGAGTATCGCCTCGGCTTGCGCGCCGACGCGATCGACACGGTCAGGGCGTCCTGACGAGTCGGTCGTTCCGATGCGAGCGCCAGCTGGCCTGCCCGTTATTGGGACAGGTTTCAGTGTTTCGCGCCGACTGGGCTGAGAAACGGGCGTGGAAAGAGCAAAGGGCTGGTTGCGGGTGAGCATCCACCAGATCGCCTCGGTGAGTTTGCGGACGATCGTGATCGCGGCGATCACGGAGCCGCAACGGGGCAAGGGTGAGTCGACCCCGAATTCCGCATTTTGCGACCTTTTCGCATGCACTTTGCGAGAAATTGTTTGAAATCGCTGTCGGACTGGCGAGAAGATCGAGTAGGAGTCCTGCGGCTCCGTCCCGACAAGAAGGGCGGACGATGATCCTAGCCTCCGATCGTTCCGAAGGAAGACGCCTCAGCCCGCGAGTGGGGGTGGGGCGGGCACGACGCCCAAAAGGGAGAGGCTGCGGCCGCCCCGGATTCCTTGAGGTTCTTTGCCCCTTCTGTGATCCCGCGCCGCTCCATCGAGCGCGGAGCGGCGGACGAGCTGGAAGAGCGGCGGCGAAGCCGCCGTCCTGTAAGTGTCGCTGCACTCGTATTCGGTTTCATGGCGGGGGATCGAGCTGTTCAACCGGACCGCGAAGGAGAGTGAGGAGGTGCTGTGGCCCGCTTTCGGACCTCCGATCTCTGGCAGACGACGGGCTCCACCCCGACTTACGGGTACCTGTCGAGGTGGAGCCGTCGGACCTGCCTCACCCTCCATCGCCGCCGTCCGCAGACGCGGACGGCGGCGCCTTCATGAAAGGAGAATGATGAGGAAGTCCTGGGTTGCGATCATAGGCCTGACAGCGGCGCTCGCCGTTGGAACCGGAACCGCGTTGGCCACGAGCGGGGCCCACTTCTTCTCCAAGAAGTCGACCAGTAGCGTCAACGGCAGCGGCGCGCTCGTCGTCAGTTGGGACGAAGCGGGAGTCGGCCAGGAGCAGGTCAACTACATCCTGAGCGCCGACGCCAGCGCGACCTACGCCTGCATCAACAACGGCGAGAACCATCCGAAGGCAGCCAACAAGGAGACCTTCCACGGGCCGCTGAGCTCGCCCGAGACCGGGTTCCTACCCGAGAACGGGCGTGTCAAGGGGACGCTCTCCGTCGGCCCGCTATCGGCGGGAAGCTTCTCCTGCCCGAACGGCCAGACGCTCGTACTGGCCTG
>WNGA01006204.1_pt1 | contig 18380 bp, 14 predicted proteins | sample 5400061 | NCBI WGS metagenome assembly WNGA01 (sample SAMN13153366, study PRJNA577476) | soil metagenome | isolation source: 100 cm soil or saprolite under grassland replicate 2 | place: USA:California | collected 2016-06-15 | reverse complement strand
GGAGTACTCGGTGTTGTTCTTGACCTCCCACAAACGCGCCTCGGCCTTGGAGCGCTTGGCGGTGACGACGTCGAGGTCCTTCTCCTTGCTCCGGAGCTCCTTCCGAGTCGTGTCGGCCTTCAGCTTGAGCGCGTCCAGCAACTTCTTGGCTTCGGCGAGGGCGGCGTGGATGGCTTCGATCTGCTTGGGAAGGCGGGCGGCTTCGGCTTCGAGCGCGGAGAGCCGCGTATCGAAGCCCTGTAGATCGATCAAGGTCAGCAGCTGAGAATCCAAGCCTTCTCCCATTGTATGCGAAGCGGAGCCCGGACGGGAGTCCCGGATTGTCCGCGGACCGGAGCCCCGCGCTGTCCGCGAACCGGAGCCCCGGACTGTCCGCGGACCGGAGCCCCGGCCTGTCTGCGGACCGGAGTCCTGGATTGTCCGCGGACCGGAGCCACGCGTTGTCCGCGGACCGGAGCCCCGCGCTCCTGTATCAGGCCACCTTCGGTTCGAGCCGGTCTCAAGGCACTCGCTACAGTAGTGGGCCCACCTGGACTCGAACCAAGACCTAACCGGTTATGAGCCGGCTGCTCTGCCATTGAGCTATGGGCCCGCAGGATCATCATGTCCGGCCGTGATCTCGCGTCGGCGGTCAGGATTCCAGGAAGCTCCGGAGCTTCTTGGAGCGCGAGGGGTGCCGGAGCTTGCGCAGGGCCTTGGCCTCGATCTGGCGGATGCGCTCCCGGGTGACCGCAAAGTCCTGCCCGACCTCCTCGAGCGTGTGCTCGCAGCCATCCGAGAGCCCGAAGCGGAGGCGCAGCACCTTCTCCTCGCGGGGCGTGAGCGTGTTGAGGACTTTGTTCGTCTGCTCGCGCAGGGAGAGGCCGATGATCGACTCCACGGGCGACACGACCTGCTTGTCCTCGATGAAGTCGCCGAGGTGGCTGTCTTCTTCTTCGCCAATCGGTGTTTCCAGGGAGATCGGCTCTTGCGCGATCTTCAGAACCTTCCGCACCTTGTCGACCGGCACGTCCATCTTGGCGGCGATCTCCTCCGGGGTCGGCTCGCGGCCCAGCTCCTGCACGAGCTGGCGTGAGGTCCGGATGAGCTTGTTGATGGTCTCGATCATGTGCACCGGGATACGAATCGTGCGCGCCTGGTCGGCGATGGCTCGAGTAATCGCCTGACGGATCCACCAGGTCGCGTAGGTCGAGAACTTGTAGCCGCGCCGGTACTCGAACTTGTCGACGGCCTTCATGAGGCCGATATTGCCTTCCTGGATAAGGTCCAGGAACTGCAAACCGCGATTCGTGTACTTTTTCGCGATCGAGATGACCAGGCGGAGGTTCGCCTCGACCATCTCCTTTTTCGCCTGCGCCGCCTTGACCTGGCCCGACTTGATGATGGTCATGACGCGCTTGATCTCGTCGGCCTTGGCGTTGGCGCGTGTTTCCGCGACCTTGATCTCCTGCTGGGCGACCCACACTTGTTGCTGCTTCGGGGACGGGAACTTCTTGGCGGCCTTGAGGTGGAGGTCGCCGGCGCCGCCGCTCACCCCGTTGGTGCCCGGGTCGCGGAACGAGACGTAGATGAGGTTCTGGACCTCGTCCGCCGACGGCCGGCGGCCGTTGGTCCAGAGCCGGATCACGCGCTCGGCGCGCTCGATATCGTCGAGCAGATCGCGCAGGCGTTGCACGAGGCCCCGGCGACCGAGATCCGCGTCTTCCCGGTCGATGATCTGATTGCCGATGTTGAGCGCGCGGAGCTTCTCGAGCACCCGCGTCTGGCGCTGTTGCGCCTGCGCCTCGAACCGTTTCCACGCCGGCTCCTTGCCCTTCCTCGACCGCCGCCGGCCGGGTGTCTTCAGCCGGAGCTTCCGGGCGTGGACGACGAGCTTGTCGCGCTCGCGGAGCAACCGGTCAACCGTCGCGAACGCCGCGGTCACCTGCCGGGTGAGCTCGGTCTCTTTCTCTTCCGTGAACTCTTCCTCGTTGACGTCCACGACTTCCTTGACCGAGATGTCGTGCCGGCGGAGCTGCTCCCGCAGCTCGCGGAATCGCTCGAGGGCCAGGTTGGTGCTGAGGATGGCCGAGGTGACCTGATTCTTGCCCTCCTCGATCCGTTTGGCGAGGGCGATTTCCCCCTCGCGCGTGAGCAACGCGACCCGCCCCATCTCGCGCAGATAGAGCCGCACGGGGTCCTCGGTGCGCCCGACGGGGCCGGGCGTGAGGTCGATCGGCTCGGGCGGACCGTCGTCGTCGTTATCGTCGGGCTCCGGGGCCTTGCGCTCGCGGACCTCGGAGGGAAGCCGGCCGGCCTTGGCCGAGTCCACGACCTCGATGTCCATCGCGCCGAACATCATCATGATGTCATCGAGCTGGTCGAGCGAGACGAGGTCCGAAGGGAGGGCGTCATTGACTTCGTCGTAGGTGAGGAAGCCCTTCTGCTTCCCCATCGAGATCAGTCGGTCGAGCTCCTCCAGCTTTGGCTCTTCGCTCATTCGTCTGAACTCCTTGGGGACCCCGTGGTCCCGTGATCTAACGACTGGGCGACACCACCCGTGAACCCGTACACGCCGGCGCTCTCCTGATGCAAGGTCCGCAACTCCGCGTGCATCGGCGCCGTGACCCCGGTCTTGGCCTGGGTTTCGGCGATCGACTGGCTCACCACGCGCGCCCGCCGCAGCCGCTGGCTGCGCTCGAGCCGTCGCTGGAACTGTTCGATGCTAACCCGGGCGTCAATGCTTTCGCGATCTTCGACGAGCAGGGAGGAGAGGACGGAGCGCGCCTCGTCGGTCTCGAGGTCGGTCATCAGGCTCTCCGCGGAAGCGTCCGGGCGGCTCTTGAGCGCGCGTACGATCGAGCGGAGCGAGGCGTGACCGAGGTCGTCCGACTCGTCGAGCAGCGCCAGGAGGAGCGTGCGGGCCTCCGTGGAGTAGAGCAAGAGCGTCACGAGATCGCGCTCGACTGGCGGCGTGGACGTCGGTGGGCTCGACTGAGAGTGCGCCGGCGGCGTGCGCAGAGAGGATTGCAGCCGTTGCGCCTCGATCCAGAGCTGAGTCGCATCAACCCCGAGCTTGGCCGCGGCCTCGCGCGAGAGCGCCGTCGCCTCCTCCGCGTCGGCGACCTTCGCAAGCATCAACGACACCCGGGCGAACGCACTGGTCCGCGCCCGCGGGCCGGTCGCCCCGTCGGGGTCGACGATCGCGCGGTCGAGCGCGTAGGCGAGGAGGCTCCGAGCGGCGGTGATCCGCTCCTCGAAGGCCTCTCCGCCTGCCGTTCGGAGGAAGGTGTCGGGGTCGTGGCCCGCCGGGAGCAGGGCGACCTTCACCCGGAAGGCGCCCCCGCCCGCGAACGCACCGGAGCGATTCACCGCCCATGCCATGCCCCCGTCGGTGGGCTCGAGCAACTCTTCGGCCCGTGCCGCCGCCTTCTGGCCGGCCGCATCGGCGTCGAAGAAGGTGACCACCTCGTCACAGTAGCGTCGCAGGAGGGCGAGCTGGGCCGGCGTGAAGGCGGTGCCGAGCGCGGCGACGGTCGCCGTGAACCCGTGCTGGTGGCACATGAGGCAATCGACGTAGCCCTCGACGAGGAACGCGCGGTTTTGCGTCTGGATCGTCGGACGGGCGAGGTCGGCGGCGTAGAGCAGATTTCCCTTGGTGTAGAGGGGGGTCTCTGGGGAGTTGAGGTACTTCGGCTGCTCGTCCCCGAACGCACGCCCCCCGAAGGCGACGACCCGGCCCTGGAGGTCGCGGATCGGGAAGAGGAGGCGTCCGCGGAAGCGGTCGTACGCGCCGGTACGATTCTCACGCGGGATCGCGAGGCCGGCAGTGACCAGTGCGTCCTCGGTGACCGTCTCCGACCGCATGAAGCCGAGGAGCGCGTCCCAGCCCTCCGGGGCATAACCGAGGCCGAAGCGTTGTGCGATCCCGGTGTCGATGCCCCGTTGCTCGAGATAGGCGCGCGCCCGCTCGCCGGCCGGCTTCCAGAGCGCGTGCTGGTAGAAGCGCGCCGCGAGGTCCATCACCCGGAGGAGCTCCTCCCGGCCCGAATCGCCACCCTTGCCGCGTTCCTCGGGCAGCGCGATCCCCGCCGTCTTGGCGAGTGCCCGGACGGCCTCGGGGAAGGAGAGGCGGTCCTGGCGCATGAGGAAGCCGAATGCGTCGCCGCCCACCCCGCAGCCGAAGCAGTGGAAGATTCCCTTGCGCGGATTGACCGTGAACGACGGCGTCTTCTCCGCGTGGAAAGGGCAGAGACCCTTCCAGCCGGTACCGGCCTTGCGGAGGTTCACGAACCGGCTGACGAGATCGACGATGTCGATGGCCGCGCGGATGTCGTCGAGGAGCGTCTGCGGATACTGCATCATCCGACCTTCAGCGCGGCCACGGTCGCGCCCGTGCCGCCTTCGGACGGCTCGCCGTCCCGGAACGACTCGACCAGGGGGTGGCCGGCAAGGAGGTTGCGGACGGTCTTGCGAAGGGCGCCGGTGCCCTTCCCGTGAACCAATCGTACGCTCGCAAGGCCTGCGAGAAACGCGGCGTCCAGGTATTGCTCGACACGGTCGCGCGCCTCGTCTGTCGTCTGCCCGAGCAGCAGGATTTCGGCGGCCACAGGGCGGGGGGAGCCGGGAAAGGATCCGGGGCTTCGGAACCCCACTCGCCCGGGACCGTTGCCGGGCTCCCCCCGCCCCGTCGCCGCAGGGTTCATAGGCGCGGGACGGAGGGCGGAGACCGGGACGCGGACGGTCACCGAGCCGGATCGGACGGTCGCAGAGCTTCCGGCGATCTCGAGCAGCTCGCCACGGATGCCCAGGTGCTCGGCCGCGACGGTCACGCCGGGTGCAAGGGCCGTCGGCTCGGCCACGGCCGCTTGCGGCGCGACGGCCTCGACCTTCACCGCCGCCTCCCGCACGCGCCGCCGGCTCTCGTCCAGCGAGCGTCGCGAGCGCTCCGAGCGTTTGAGCTTGTCCCACTCGGCGGTGAGCGCGCGGCGGATGTCGGCGACGAGCGCCGTGGCCTCGGCGCGTGCCCGCGCGACGATGGCCTGGGCCCGGCTCTCGGCCGCTGCCTCCGTCTGACGCGCCTTCGCCAGGCGCGCCGCGGTCTCGGCGCCGATCCGTTCGATCTCGCGCGCCCGCTCGGCGTCCGAGCGGGCATGGGCGTCGAGCGTCGCCAGAAGGTCGGAGAGCCGCGCGGCGTGCTCCGAGCGGTGGGCACTGGCCCGCGCGATGAGCTCGGCGTCGAGGCCGAGCCGGGCCGCGATCGTCAGCGCGTAGCTCTGGCCCGGCTGGTCGTAGCGCAGACGGAAGCTCGGCGCGAGCGTCGCAGTGTCGAACTCGACCGACGCGTTGCGGGCGCGAGGGTGAGTGGACGCGAACGCCTTCAGCGGCTCGAGGTGAGTCGTGGCGATCACCAGCGCGCCGCGCTCGGCCAGCTCCTCGAGGATCGCCTGGGCGAGGGCCGCGCCCTCGTCGGGATCTGTGCCCGCTCCGAGCTCGTCCAGGAGCACGAGCGAGCGCGCGTCGGCCGCGTCGAGGATCTCGCGCACCTGCTTGACGAAGGCCGAGAAGGTCGAGAGGTTCTCCGCGACGGACTGGTCGTCGCCGATGATCGCGAAGACGTCGTCGAACACCGGCAGGCGCGAGCCCTCTTCCGCCGGCAGGTGGCAGCCCACCTGGGCCATCAGCGCGTGCATCGCGAGCGTCTTGAGCGCGATCGTCTTGCCGCCCGCGTTCGGTCCCGTGATGACGAGCAGCGGGCGGTCGGGCCCGAGCTCGAGATCCATCGGGACCACCGTCCGGCCTGCGTCGCTCCAGCCCTGGGCGAGCAGGAGAGGATGGCGCGCTCCGCGAAGCGCCACGCTCCGTGCGGTATCGATCACCGGCGCCGTCGCGGCCATACGCTCGGCGGCCTGCGCGCGAGCGAAGGTCCAGTCGAGCTCGCCGACGGCGCTCACCAGGCTCTCCAGGTCGTCGAGTCGCGCTCGCACACCGGCGGTCAACTCGCCAAGAATGCGCGCGATCTCGTGCTCCTCCTCGCGGGTCGCCTGGACGAGGTCGTTGTTGACGTCGACGACGTGCTCGGGCTCGATGAAGAGCGTTTGACCGCTCTGCGAGCGGTCGTGGACGATGCCGCGCACGCGGCTCCGCGCCTCGGCCCGCACGGGCAGGACGTATCGGCCGTGCCGGAGCGTGACGTACCGGTCGGCGAAGAGCCGATCGGCGTCGCTCCCCTGGAAGGCGCGCTCGAGCTCGGCGGCAAGCTGTCGGCGGCGGTCGCGGATCTCGCGGCGGAGGCGTTTGAGGGTTGGACTCGCGTCATCGGTCATCGTGCCGCTCGCGTCGAGCGCCCGGCGGAGGCGGTCGGCGAGCTCGGGAAATCGTGGCAGGGACTCGGTGATCACCGCCAGGCCGGGACTCGTTTCACGCGCCGCTCGGCCGTAGGCTCGGAGCTTCGGGCTCGCTTCGAGGACAGGAATGATCTGAATCAACTCGAGACCATCGAGGACACTGCCGTCGGCGCGACAGCGCGTGAGCACGGGCCGGATATCGGGAAGGGCTTCCAACGGGAGCGACCCGGCAGTGGCGAGGGCCAGCCGGGCCTCGCGCGTCATGTCGATCGCCGCTTGGACCTCGGAGACATCGGTGAGCGGCTCTGCCGTTGTCGCGCGCTCGCGGCCCATCCCGGTCAACGCTTCGTGCGCCAGGAGCGCCCGCACCGCATTCCATTCGGTGCCGGGCTCCCAGGTTCGGCCTGCCTCCACCCTGCGCCTCATTCGCCCCCGGCCCGGATCACGGGAGTGTCGGCGTGCATCCAGGGGTGCTCCGGCTAATCGGATATCCGTTCGCGCCGCTTAGCCTTTTTACGGGCGGCGAGGGCCTTTCGCTTCCGTCGAACGCTGGGTTTTTCGTAGTGCTGGCGCTTTTTGAACTCGGACAGGAGCCCAGCCTTCTCGCACTGTTTCTTGAAGCGCTTGAGCGCGCTTTCGAAGGACTCGTCGGGCTCGACGATGACCTTGGTCACTCCGCTCCCCTCCAGGTAGCGACGCCCTGGATGAACAACCACTATATACCATGCGATCTGCCACCGGGCAATCGAGAGAGGCTCTCTGGTAGACTGACGCCCTTGATCACGCCGGCCGGCGCGCTACCCGTCTACACTGTCGTGCCCTTCGTCGCCATGCTTCTGGCGATCGCCATCTGCCCCCTCTGGGTGCCTCGCTGGTGGGAGTCGAATCGGAACAAGATGATCGTCGCCGCCGCCCTCGGCCTGCCGATTCTTGTCCTCTACATGATCCGCCGACCGGGAGCGCTCGGCGCCATGGCCGAGGAGTACGTCTCCTTCATCGTACTCCTCGCCGGACTCTACGTGATCGCGGGCGGGATCCTCCTGCGCGGCGACCTTCAGGCGACCCCTCTCACCAATACCGCCTTTCTGGCGCTCGGGGCGGTGCTGGCGTCGTTCATCGGCACCACCGGGGCCTCGATGCTCCTGATCCGCCCGCTTCTCCAGACTAACCGCGAGCGCACCCACGTCCGACACACCGTCATCTTCTTCATCTTTCTCGTGTCCAATATTGGCGGCATGCTGACGCCGCTCGGCGATCCGCCGCTCTTTCTCGGTTACCTGCAGGGTGTGCCGTTCACCTGGACCTTCCGCCTCTGGCCGCACTGGGCGCTCCAGGTGGTCGTGCTGCTGGCGCTCCATTTCGTCTGGGACACGCGGCAATACACGCGTGAGCCGATCGCCGCGCTGCGCCGCGACCGGACGCAGATCGAACCACTGCGCCTGCGGGGTGCGCTCAACGTCCTCTGCCTCGGTCTCGTGGTCCTCGCGGTCGCGTTCCTGCGTGAGCCCTGGCGCGAGGCCGGCATCGTAGTGTTGGCCGCCGTTTCCCTTTGGCGGACTCCGCGCGCTGTACGCCGGGGCAACGGCTTCACGGCCTATCCCATCGTTGAAGTCGCTGTCCTGTTCTTCGGGATCTTTCTCACGATGATCCCGGCGCTCGAGCTCCTGCGCCAGCGGGGCGGGGAGCTCGGCGTGCGCGAGCCCGCGCAATTTTTCTGGGCGAGCGGGATCCTTTCGTCGTTCCTCGACAATGCGCCGACCTACCTGGTCTTCCTGGCGCTGGGCCAGGGCCTCGGCCTGGGCCGCGAGGTGGTGGATGTCCCGCACGCGATCCTGGCTGCGATCAGCGTGGGGTCCGTGTCCATGGGGGCCAACAGCTACATCGGCAACGCGCCCAACTTCATGGTGAAGTCGATCGCCGAGGAGCAGGGTGTGCAGATGCCGAGCTTCTTCGGCTACATGCTCTACAGCGGCGCAGTGCTCATACCACTCTTCGCGATCGTCACCGTGGTGTTTTTCAGATGAGCGTCGGGGGGAGCGCCGCCGCTCCCCCCGACACCCCCCACCGGTCACCCGAGTCGGATGTGTGCGGGATCGATTGCGCCGGCAAGCCGGCGCTCGAAAAGTCGGTTGCGAACGCTTCTAGCTGAGCAGAGCAAACACCTTTTCTGCTGCCTCCGCGACGGCGGCGTCGACCGCCGGCAACTCGTCACGCTCGAATGATGTGAGCACGTGGTCGGGGACGTCGTCCTTCTGGTCAGGACGGCCGATGCCCACCTTTACCCGCTTGATCTCCTGGGTGCCGAGCGCCTCGATGACCGACCGGACACCGTTGTGGCCACCGTGGCTGCCCTTCATGCGGAGGCGCACGGTCCCGAGCGGCAAGTCGATATCGTCGTACACGAGGATCAGGTCGGCGGGACCGGCTTCGACGCGGCGCAGTGCCTTGGCGACGACAGGGCCGCTCTCGTTCATGAAGGAGATCGGCTTGATCAGGCGGACGGGCTCGCCCCTCCATTGTCCTCGAGCAACCGCCGCCGAGCCGTCGCGCCGCCAGGACGCTCGGAGACTCTTGGCGAGGAGGTCGAGGACACGCTGGCCCACGTTGTGGCGGGTATCCCGGTACTCCGGTCCCGGGTTCCCCAGCCCGACGACCACTCGGCCGTGGGCCAAGCGCGTCCCGCTCCGCTACTTTTCCGCCTTTTCGGGCCGCTCGGGTCTCTTCGGCCGCTTGCCCTCCTCGGCCGCCGCCTCCTCGCCTTCCTTCGGCTTGCGCTCCGTGAGAACTTCCGGCTCGGTGACCGCCGCCGCTGTCGGCGCCACTACCGGGGCCACTTCCTCGGCCATCGGCGGCGCCACCGTCGCGACCGCCTGCCCGGGATCGTTCAGGATCCGTACGCCCGCGGGCGCGCGAAGATCGGCGACCGTCAACACGTCGCCGATCATGAGCGCGCTGACGTCGGCGTCGATCCGCTGGGGGATGGCGGTCGGCAGGCACGACACCGACAGCTCGTGAAGCACGAGGTTCAGGATGCCCTTCTGCTCTCTCACCCCCGCCGCCTCGCCCACGGGGCGTACGCTGACCTGGACCGTGATGGCGCGGTCCACGGCCACCTCTTGCAGGTCGACGTGGAGCAGCTGCTCGGTGACGGGATCGAACTGCAGCTCGCGGATGATCGCGAGCCTGGCGCCGTTGCCCGGCTCTCCGTCGAACTTGAGGGTGAGCAGCTGGGTCGTGCCCTCGTGACCGTGGATCATCCGTAGCACGGCCTTCGGATCCACCGTGACGGTCTCGGCCTTCCGCCCGTCGTAGAGGATCGCCGGCACGACGCCCGCTCGGCGCAGGCGTTTCGCGACCTCTTTGCCAGTCACGTCGCGTCGCTTGATCATCAGCTCTTGCATCGCCATGCGTTGCTCCTTGAGAGTCGAATTACGCGAACAGCGTCGAGACGGATTCCTCGTCGTGGATGCGCCGGATGGCCTCGCCCAAGAGCGGGGCGACCGTGAGCACCGTGATGCGCGAAGCGCTGCGCTTGTCGTCGGTCACCGGAATCGAGTTGGTGACGACGACCTCCTCGATCGGAGAGGACTTGATGCGCTCGATCGCCGGCCCGGACAGCACCGCGTGGACACCGCAGGCCAGGATGCGCCGGGCGCCCTCGCGCTCCACGGCGGTCACTGCCTGCAGCAGTGTGCCGGCCGTGTCGATGATGTCGTCGATGACGATGGCATCGCGTCCCTTCACGTCGCCGATGAGGTGCATGGCGACCGCCGAGTTCGGCCCCTCGCGCCGCTTGTCGATGATAGCCAGACCGGCGTCGAACCGCTTGGCCATCGCGCGGGCCCGTTCCACGCCTCCAGCATCCGGAGCGACGATCACCGGCTCGTGCAGATCCTTCTTGCGAAGGTAGTCGATCATCACGACCGGGCCGGCGAAGAGATGGTCCACCGGGACGCTGAAGAAGCCCTGGATCTGGCCGGCGTGCAGGTCGAGCGCCAGCAGCCGGTCGATACCCGCCGCCTCCAGCAGGTCGGCCACGAGCTTGGCCGAGATCGGCACGCGGGGTTGCACTTTACGGTCCTGGCGCGCGTAGCCGTAGTAGGGCAGCACCGCCGTGATCCGACGGGCCGATGCGCGCTTCATCGAATCCACCATGATCAAGAGTTCCATGAGGGTGTCGTTCGCGGGAGGGCAGGTCGGCTGGACGAGGAACACGTCGGCGCCGCGCACGTTCTCGTTGACCTGCACGTACACCTCGCCGTCCGAGAAGCGCGTCACCTCGGCGTCGGACACCGGGACGTGCAGGTATTGCGCAATCTCCTCGGCGAGGGGGCGGTTCGCGCTGCCCGTGAACAGCTTCAGCTCGTACGCCATCGGCGCCTCGTTCCTAAAGTGTGGTTGGGGCGGGAGGATTCGAACCTCCGAATACGGGATCCAAAGTCCCGCGCCTTAGCCGCTTGGCCACGCCCCAGCGTGTGTCCTTTTGGAGAAGGGGGCTCCGCCCCCCCTTCTCGACTCCCCTGCGAACCTGCGGGGCGTCGCCGCCCCCTCTCGACTCCCTGGGCCGCGACGTCCGGCGGCTTACTCTACCGTATCCGTATGGCGGGCCCACGCAAGGCCCGGACTGCCCAGCACGCCCAGCGAGCCTGCGCGACCCGGGCTCGAATCTGCCGGGCATGGTCGTACGAGCGCGCCACGCCGAACACCGTGAGCCCACTGCCCGACATCGCCGCACCCAGCGCGCCCGCCGCCAGAAGGGCGGCCTCCATCTGCTCCACTTCCCGGTAACGGGACGTCGCGACGCGCTCGAGCGTGTTGCCGAGCGTCGCCGCAACACGGCTCGGCTGCCGGCTCCGGAGAGCTGCCGCCATGCCTCGGACCCGGCCACCGTCAGAATACATCGCGGGCACGACCCCGTCGTAGATCTCGGCGGTGCTCGCCGCGACGCGCGGATTTACGAGCACGAGTGCCAGTGCGCAACTCGGCAGCGACTCGAGCTGCTCACCCCGTCCGGTCCCCAACGCGGCGCCGCCGCGAAGGAAGAACGGCACGTCCATCCCCAGCGTCACCGCCACCTCGGCGAGTCGTGTGCCCGGCCACCGGAGTCCCCACAGCCGGTTCAGTCCGACGAGCACCGCCGCGGCGTCAGTCGATCCACCGCCGAGGCCAGCGGCCACGGGAATCCGCTTCTCCAGCGTGATCCGCGTGCCGCGGCTCGACCCCGCCGCCTCCTGCAGAGTCGACGCCGCTTTGAACGCTAGATTGGTCCCGTCCGTCGGAACATCGGACGCGGTGGTGCGGAGCTCCAAGACATCCGCGTCCTCGAGCACCAACCGATCAGAAAGATCCACGGCCTGCATGACCGTGGCGATTTCGTGGTAACCGTCGTCCCGCCGCCCCAGAACCTCCAGCGCCAGGTTGACCTTGGCCGCAGCGCTGAGCACGAGGCGACGGGTCTTCCCCGACCGCTTCGACACGACACCGAACCATAGCACGGGCCTGAGGCCCTTTCAACGGATGCTCTGTGTTTTCGCCCCTTTCGGGACCGCCACCGTGAAGCGTTCCTCGTCGATTCCGCCACCCTCGACAAGATTCTGGTAGGTGATGGATCCCGTCACGTACGACTGCGCCGCCTCGAGATCGAACCCGGCAAGGACGCCCGCCCCGTCTCGCCGGTACTTGATGAGAGCATTGAACGGGCTCCCAAAAATCTCCAGCTGTCGGACCGCGCCCGTCTCGAGGTCGAGCCATACGCGCTGCCGACCGCCGCCGCTCACGAGACTCAGGGACGGCCCCGCATCGTCAGGGGGCAAGAGCTCGGCGGACCTCAAGTCGGGCGGCGGCGCGACGCGTCCGGTGAGCGCTGCGACGAGATCTTCAGGGTTGAGAGGCAGACCGAGAACCTTTGCGACAGTCTCGGCGTTGGCCGGCCCGACATGAGCCTCGTTCTTCACGGCGTTGTACGCAGTCACCCGGCCTTCGTGAATGGCGACGAGCAGGATCGGCGGACCGAATGGCGCGAGCGCTTCGAAACGGATCGAGCTCGGCGCCTTGACGAGAAGAACGCCGCGGAGACGCTGGCGCTCGCGGCCCCTTGTCAGGGCGATGTCGGCGAGAGCGCGTAGGTCGGTGAATTCGCTCGAACGATCGGCGAGCAGCGTGAGTGCTCGGCGAGCGGCCGCGCCGACGGGCTCCTGGGGCGGCACCGTCGCGCATGCGGCGCCGAGCGCAAGCAGCAAGAGGAGGAGGAGACTACTGAGAGGCCTTTGGGCCACCCTTGACCCGGCGTTGGCGGTCCTTGAGGTCGTCGACCTTCTTCTTGACCCCGTCGGCGGCCGGATCGAGCTGCAGGGCTTTCTCCCACGCGGCGAGGGCGTCGTCGTCGAGACCGTTCTTGACGAACGCATCTCCAAGGTGCTCGTAGATCACTGGATCCGGCTCCTTGGTTTTCGCCACCGCGCGTTTGAGCTCCTTCAGAGCCTCGGGATATCGTCCCTGCTGGTAGTACGCCCAGCCGAGACTGTCGATGAAGTAGCCGTTCTCGGGCTCCAGATCGAGGGCCTTGGTGATGAGCTGGACCGCCTCGTCGAGGTTCTGGCCGCGCTCGGCATACATGTAGCCGACGTAGTTGTAGGCCTCGGCGTGCCTGGGATCGAGCGAGATCACTCGCCGGAAGGCCCCGACCGCGTCATCGAACCGCGCCTGCTTCTCGTAGACGACGCCGAGCTGGAAGTGGAGGTCCTTCTGTTTGTCGTCGAGCCCCAGGCCCTCCCGGAGCGTTTCGCCCGCTCGCTCGTACTGCTTGGCGCGGTAGTACGCCGTCCCGAGGTAGAGGAATAGCTCCGGCCGCTTGGGCTCGAGGTTGACGGCCTCGCGCAGCGTCGAGATGGCCTCGTCGAATCGCTTGGCCCGGCCGTAGAGGAATCCGAGCTGAACGCGCGCATCGATGGACCGCGGGTCGGCGCGCAGGATCCGCTCGAGCTCGGACTTCGCCTCCGCGTCGCGACCGCCGTCCATATAGGTGGTGGCGAGGAAGTAGCGGGCACGGAGGTTGGACGGCTCGAGCGCCACGACGCGCCGGAACGCGTCGGTGGCGCGCTCCCACATCTTCTGCTCGTAGTACACGGCTCCGAGCTTCATCCAGACGCGCGGATTCTGCGGTGTGGCCTCGGCGAGCCCCTCGAGCTCGGTCTGGGCTTCGGAGAGCCGCCCCAGCCGGATCAAGAGGTCTGCCAGCTTCTCGGCGAACGCCGGATTGTCCGGGTTCGCCTTGACGGCTCGCCGGTACACTGCGATCGCCTCGTCGCTCTTGTGGAGCGCCTCTGCGTAGACGGCGCCGAGCGCGCTCCAGGCGCCATCGTGGTCGGGGTCGAGATTGACGGCGGCGGTGAGGCGGGTGATCGCCTCGTCCCACGACTCGGTCTCGATCGCGAGGCGCCCGAGGAGGAACTGCGCCTGGGCCAGACCCGGGTTTCGCTCGACGAGGCGGAGCAGCACGCTCCGCGCTCGGTCGTACGCCTTCTGCTCCACCTGGATGCGCGCCAGCATCAGATAGGGCTCTTCGGAGTTCGGGCTGAGCTGGATCGCGTGCTCGAGTTCGGCCTCGGCCTCCGCGTACTTGCGTTGGGCCCGCAGGAGCTCGGCGAGCGTCAAGCGCGTCGCCATCTGGTCCGGGGCCAATTCCACGGCGCGCCTGGCCGCACTCACGGCCTCGTCCAGGTTGTCCGCTCGCACGAGCAGCTGGGCAAACTGGGTCCAGAGAGCGGCCGAGCTCGGGTCACGCTTGAGGGCGCTCCGCATGAGCGGGACCGCCTCCTTGAAGCGGCCTGCCTGGACGTGCATCTGGGCAACGGAGTAGGCGTAGTATGCATCGGCGCGGGGGTCGGCGGCGGCCGAACGGCGCGGGACCTGCTCGTCGCGGGCGAGCGACGGGCCCCCGGCAGCAGCACAGCCGGCCAGCGCGGTCACGACGACGATCGCCGGCAATCCGCGCCAGGCCTTCGTCAGGAGGCGTCGCGCCGCAGCCGCGACAGTCGGGTCGGGGATGGCGCCTGTTGCCTCGTCGATTTCGCGCAGGGCCCGGGCGTCGAGCGGCGCCGGCTGCCCGCCGCCCGTGCGAGCGACCGGCTCGGCCTCGATTCTTCCCGAGACGAATCGGAGTGAGCGGACTGCGTTGAACCGTTCGCTGAGACGCCGGGTCAACTCCTCGCCGCGTAGAGTCAGCTCGTGAAGCCAGGGCGAGTTGTCCACGGCCACGGTAAGGCAGCCGTCGGCGAAGGTGCGGGGCTGGGCTCGGCGGGCAGCGTCAGGGCCGACGACCTCCGGCCAGGCCCGACGAATTCGATAATCCAGGAGCCGGTCTCGCAGGTCGGGCACCGCGGTCAGCAACAGATCGGCGACGGCGCGCGGCGGCCGGATGTCCATGCTCTCGTATCATACATCCATCATCCACCCCGGGACGCAGGCCCCGCGAGAGCAGCTGGGAACCCTGATATAGTGGCGTGAATCATGGCAAAACCGAGGCGCGGCGATGTCCTCGATCTGACGATTGACGACCTCGCCTTTGGCGGCGAGGGCGTGGGCCGGGTTGAGGGGTACGTCATCTTCGTGCGCGGCGTGGTCCCCGGCGACCGGGTACGCGTGAGGGTGGTCGAGGCGCGCTCGCGATTCGGGCGGGCGGTAATCGAGTCCCTGGAGATGTCCTCGCCCGATCGGGTGGAGGCGCCGTGCGCCTACTTCGGTCGCTGCGGCGGTTGTCGGCTCCAGCACGTCTCGTACACCGCGCAGCTCGCCTTCAAGGAAAAGCAGGTGCGTGACTGTCTCGAGCGCATCGGCGGGCTCGGCGCGTTCGAGCTCCGGCCCATCCTGGCGGCGCCCGACGCCTACGGGTACCGGAACAAGATGGAGTTCACCGTCGTGCGGAGCGGCGACGGCGGGTCCCCGGCGATCGGCCTTCACCAGGCGGACCGGTACGACGTGGTTCTGGACATCGAGCGCTGCCTCCTGCAGTCGGAGACGATGAACGTGCTGCTCGATGAGTTGCGGGCGCAAGCGCGCGCGCGGGAGCTCTCCGTTTACGATCAGGATTCGGGCGAGGGGCTGCTGCGCTTCGCGACCCTGCGCGAGGGCCGCCGCACCGGCGAGGCGATGGTCAACATCGTTGCCGCCGCGCCCGACCTGGTGGCGCTCGGCCCGGTTGCGGAGCGACTGCGCGCGCGGGTCCCGTCGGTGGCCAGCGTGGTCCTGAACGTGAACGCGAAGAAGGCCTCCGTCGCGGTCGGCTCGGAGGAGCATCTGTTGCTCGGGCGTGATCACATCCGGGAATCGCTGGGCGGGCTCACGTTCCAGGTGTCGGCGAACTCCTTCTTCCAGACCAACACCGTGCAGGCCGAGCGGCTCTTCGCCGTGGTCGAGGCGGCGTGCGGGCTCGCCGGCGGTGAGACGGTCATGGATCTCTATTCAGGGACCGGCGCGATCAGCCTCCTGCTCGCGCGCCGCAGCCGGTGGGTGTACGGCATTGAAGTGTCGGCGGCTGCCGTGACCGATGCGATCCGCAACGCGCGGGAGAACGGGATCGAGAACTGCACGTTCCTCCCGGGCGAGGTACGCCACGTTCTCCCGACACTGATGCGCGACGGCGTACGGGCGGAGGTCGTGGTCGCCGATCCACCCCGAGCCGGCTTCCATCCCAAAGCGCTCCATGCGCTCGCCGTGCTCGGGCCGGAGCGGCTCGTGTACGTGTCATGCAACCCCTCCACGCTCGCGCGCGACGTCGGGGACCTCGTCCGCCAGGGCTACTGGCTCGAGTGGGTCCAGCCCGTCGACATGTTTCCGCAAACGCCGCACATCGAAGCGGTCGCCCGTTTGCGACGGGCGCCGTGAAAATCTATCTGGCCCGCCGGCTTGCGCAGTCGCTCCTCGTCTTGCTGGGGGTGTCCTTCATCGTCTTCTTCATCCTCTATCTGACCGGTGACCCGGCGCTCGTGCTGCTGCCTCCTGACGCCTCCGCGGAGGACGTGCAGAAATTCCGCGCGGCGATGGGGTTCAACGATCCGTTCATCGTCCAGTACGGACGCTTCTTCCTGGGCGCGCTCCGCGGGGACTTCGGGCAATCCGTGCGCCACGGCGAGCCCGCCTTCAATCTCGTCATCGAACGCATGCCGGCCACCTTCGAGCTCTCCGGCGCCGCGCTGCTGGTCGCGCTCTGTCTGGCGATCCCCGCGGGGATCGTCTCGGCCGTGCGGCGCAACACCGTGATCGACTACATCTCGACGGTCGTCGCGCTGCTCGGGCAGTCGATGCCGACCTTCTGGCTGGGGATCATGCTGATCCTCGTTTTCTCCGTGCAGTTCAATCTCCTGCCCTCCTCCGGACGGGGCACGCTCGAGCACCTCGTCCTGCCGGCGATCACCCTTGGGCTCTTCACGACCGCGCGCATCACGCGGTTGACGCGCTCGGGCATGCTCGAGGTGCTGAGCCAGGACTACATCCGGACGGCGCGGGCCAAGGGCGTGAGCGATCCGCCCGTCGTCTGGAAGCACGCCCTCAAGAACGCCGCGATCCCGATCGTGACCATCGTCGGGATCGAGCTGGGCACGTTGCTCGGAGGCTCGGTCATCACCGAGACGATCTTCGCCTGGCCGGGCGTCGGCCGCCTGTCGGTCCAGGCCATCTACAACCGCGACTACCCGGTGGTGCAGGCGGCGGTCTTCCTCCTCTCGTCCTCGGTCCAGGCCATCTACAACCGCGACTACCCGGTGGTGCAGGCGGCGGTCTTCCTCCTCTCGTCCACCTTCGTGCTCGTCAATCTGGTCGTTGACGTGCTCTACACCTACCTCGACCCGCGGATTCGGCTTCGATGACGGACCCCAGGATCCCGCGCGAACGGATCCGAAAGGATTGTCCGCAGGACTCAAGCCGAACGGGTTATCCGCAAGCCCGGAGCCGGGTCGCGCATGTCTCAGGCCAAGCCCGGTGCGCGCCGGCCTCACGGACCCCGCTCCAATCAGCGTGCCGCTGAGCCGCGCCGTGGACCTCGCGGCCGGGCGCGCCCCAGCGCCGCGCGAGTGGGCTCTGTTCGCGCGGCGCCTCGCCCGCCGGCGGACGGCCCTCTTCGGCCTGGTAGTCGTGATGATCGTGATCGTCGCGGCGTTGGGCGCGTCGTGGATCGCCGGGTACGACCCCACGGAGCAGGACATCACGAATCGGCTGAGGGCGCCTGGGTCACAGGATGCCGCCGGCCGAGCCCACCTCTTCGGCACCGACCACCTCGGCCGGGACATCCTGGCCCGAATGATCTTCGGCGCGCGGCCCGCGCTGATGGTCGGATTCGCCGCCGTCGCGATCTCGGGCGTGCTCGGTATGATGGTTGGATTGCTCTCCGGCTACTTCGGCGGCCGGATCGACGACGTCTTCATGCGGCTCGCCGACGTCCAACTGGCGTTCCCGTTCATTCTGCTCGCGATCGCCGTCATCGGAGTGCTGGGACCGAGCCTACCCGTGATCATCGTGGTGATCGGAGTCTCGAGCTGGGTCGTCTACGCCCGCGTCGTGCGCGGCGCCGTGCTGTCGCTGCGCGAGCGTGAGTTCGTGCAGGCGGCGCGCGCCCTCGGAAGCCGCGACGGTCGCATCCTGCTGCGCCACATCCTCCCGAACGCTTTCACGCCGTGGCTCGTGGTCGCGACGCTCGACATGGCGCGCGTGATCGTGATCGAGTCGGCGCTCTCGTTCCTGGGGCTCGGCGTCCAACCGCCGACGCCGACGTGGGGCGGGATGCTCGCAGACGGCCGCGTCTACATCTCGACCGCGTGGTGGCTCGCGACGTTCCCGGGCCTCGCCATCCTGGTCACGGTGCTGGGCATCAATCTGTTCGGCGACGGACTGCGCGATACGCTCGACCCGCGCCTCAAGCTCTAGTCGAGGTCCGGTCGCGGCCGGCGGCGCGGCGCCCGCGGGAGGGGGCGCCTGGACCACGCGGCACGCGTGCGCTGCTCCGAGGCGGCTGGGCTCATCCGGGCGCATATCGCCCGCCGCCCACATTGCGGGAACGGGTCC
>WNGA01005447.1_pt1 | contig 18384 bp, 14 predicted proteins | sample 5400061 | NCBI WGS metagenome assembly WNGA01 (sample SAMN13153366, study PRJNA577476) | soil metagenome | isolation source: 100 cm soil or saprolite under grassland replicate 2 | place: USA:California | collected 2016-06-15 | reverse complement strand
GGAGCAGTGCGTGGCCGACCTCACGGCGATGACGGACCGGTATCCGATGGACGTGGGCCAGGACGGCATGGCGCCAGGCGTGATGAAGATGAATGTCGCCAACCTCTACGAGTTCGTGACGGGTTCGGGCATCCACCAACGCGGCTGACCGACGTGGGGGAGCCCCGATAGGCCCCTGATCTCGATCCGAGGCCTCTAACGCTTCGCGGGCCACGCGTCCAGCGATTCGGGATGACGGTCGGCTCCCGCCTGCACGCGGTAGAGCACCATGCGCGTCAGCGCCGTGACCTGATGCACGTCGCCGGCGGGGAAGATGACCGTGTCCCCGGGACCGAGCCGCCGCTCGGTGCGTCCGTCGCTGAAGAGACCACTGCCTTCCACGACATGGTAGATCTCGTCGGCGCCGGGATGGCAATGGATCGGCGACGTCTGGCCCGGCTCCCAGCACGCGATGGTGATGTCGCTCCGCGGCGTCGCCGTCAGGCTCTTGTGCACGTGATGCTGCGGTGAGAACTCTTTCGCTGCCTTCAGGTCGATGAATTCCATCGCGTGGCCTCCGTCGGCTCGGCCGTTCGGTGTGGTCGCCTTGCCGGTCGCCATGGTAGCAAGCCTCGCGTGATGCGACGCGCCGGATTTCCGGAAGGGGCATTGACAGATCATAGGGATTAGGTGATCCTAATTCACCCTGGCTTGGGGACCTAATCCCGTCGTCGGGAGGAGAGCATGGGCAAGAGCTTCAACCAGCTGATCGCGTGCATCGTCGTCGCTCTCGCCTCGGTCGCCGGGGCCGCGTCCGCCGCGGACGCGCCTCAGGAAATCCCCCTCACCATCGACAAGAATCAGTTCCAGCCCAACGAGGTGAAGGTCAAAGCGAATGCCCCCTTCGTCCTCGTGATCACGAACAAGAGCGCGAAGGCGGCGGAATTCGAGAGCAAGGATCTCCGCGTCGAGAAGGTCGTGCCGGCCGGGAAGACCGTCAACGTCCGGATTCGCGCCCTCAAGCCCGGCGCCTATTCCTTCCTGGACGACTTCAACCAGCAGGCGACGGGCCGCATCGTCGCGGAGTGACCGCGCAGCCCATGGGCGGCACGTTCGTCGTCACGCTCCGCGAAGGCTTTGAAGCTGCGCTGATCATGGGCATCGTCTACACGTATCTCCAGAAGATCGGGGCCGAGCGGCACTATCGGTACGCCACGCGCGGTGGCCTGCTCGGCGTGCTCGCCAGCGTCGCCCTGGGGGTGCTCGTCACCGCCCTGTCCGGGCCGCTCCTGGACCTCGGCCCCGACGTGATTGGCCTGGCCGTGATCCTCGTTGCGGTGACCGTTCTCACCTGGCACGGGTACTGGATGCAGCAGCACGCCCGAGCCGTGAAAGGCGACGTCCAACGGAGGATCGACGAGGCCCAGGCGAGCCACCGGCTTTGGACCATCGGCGTGCTCGCCTTCACCGGGGTATTTCGCGAAGGGGCCGAGACGGTCCTGTTCCTGTGGGGGCTCCTGACCCAGGCCACCTCACCGTCGGGCTGGGCCAGCGCCACGGGCGCGATCCTCGGCCTCGCGATGGCGGCGACGCTCGGTTGGGCCATCTTTCGGGGCGGTCGACACATCAGCCTGCAGCGATTCTTCGCTGTCACCTCGGTATTCCTGCTGCTCCTGGCCGCCGGCATGTTCAGCACGGGCGCCGGCAGGCTGGAGGCCTTGGGTGTCCTTCCGCAGTCGTCGATGGCCTGGGACACGTCGCTTGTCCTGGACGATCACGGCGTCGTTGGCGGGTTCCTCAATGGGCTGGTCGGTTACCGGGCACGCCCGTCCTGGCTCGAGGCCGGCAGCTATCTGTTCTACTTGGTTGTCGCCGGCGCACTCCTGTTCAGATCAGGCCCGCCGAAGCCGCGGGCGCGCGCACCCAGGGGGCAGATCCCAGCTCACGCGGCGTGACGAGCCGGACGGAGCGCAGCATCCGGCACGCTCACTCCCCTTAGGCCCGCGCGGGGCGATGGTGTAGACGGACTGCTGTCCAGCGGTCGGCGCGATCCTTGCGGTGAGTCTGGCAGTTTGCCTGCAGGCCGATCAAAAATAGGCCCTGCGCCCAGACGCTGTCACGGGCGCCAGACCCGCATCGACCACACCCAGTACGCGACGTGCACGACGACGAGCGCGGCGTAAGCGGCCGCCGCCGTCCCGGCGACACCCTTAAAGAGACGCCAGCGCTCCCAACGCTCAGCACCGAGCGCCGTGAGCGCCGCGAACGCGGGGAGGGCGCCAAGCAGATAGGAGGCCTTCAGGGCGCTGTAGACTGGCAACTTGACCGCGAAATACGCGACACCGGCCAGGGTGAACGCGAGAAGCACGACGAGCGGGACGATCTCCGGACTCGGTGGATCGGCGGTCGGCGGCTTCGCCAGCAGGCGCCGAACGAACTCGAACACGCCGGTGAGGCCGATCGCCAGCCAGAACAGTCCCAGCGCCTCGAGGGCGCTGGCGAGATGCATGAAGGCCGTCGGGGCCGGGGCCTCCCGGTATGGGCCCTCGCCATCCAACCACGCGAAGTACTCGACCCAGCCGCGCTGGTCACCGAGGAACGGTGCAAACCTGGGCTCCGTATCGAACCACATCCCGGCGTAGAGCAGGGTCCAGAACGAGCTGAGCTGGCCAGGCCTCAGAAATGGGTGCGCGACGAACCGCCACGGCTCGAACGTCGTGTACGTCACGCCGGCGGGATTGTCGCGCGGCGGGCGCGTCACCGGACTGTAGAGCGGGGTGTTGTCCGGCAGGACCGAGCCGTACGTCCGAGAGTGACTCGCCATCGCCGCACCCAGAATGACCAGGGGCAGCAACAACGCCATCGCATGCCGGACGGCGCGGGGGCGGTTCCACCCGACCGACGCCAGGGCCAAGACGACAGCCATTGCGATCATCGGCAGGACCGCCAGCGCCGTGTATTTCGTGAAGATCGCCGCGGTCACGGTGACCGCCAGCAAGAGCACCATGATCCACCCGTCCGCACCCTGGAGCAACCGGATCGCCAAGTAGGCCGAGAGCGTGGCGAAGAAGCCCGCGGCGGCATCGTTCGCGTACATCGCGCTCATGTACATGTGGCGGGGCAGGAACACGATCAGGCTGAACGCCACCAGGCGACCGAAGGCGGAGACCGGCAATCGCCGCAGGATAGCGTACACGACGCCGAGCGTACCGATGCCCAAAGCGCAGTTGAGGAGTTGTAACGCCTTGGCCGTGGTCGCCGGCGTTGCGCCGACTCCGAGCAAGACCGTCGCGACCGCCGCAGACAGCACGTAGAACACGGGTGGGTGATAACACTGAAAGCACGCCAGCTTGTTCGGGATCTCGCCCGTCTGAAGGATCAGGGAGACGGGCAGGTAATGGTCGTCGAAACTATTGTCGGAGGGATTTCGCCACCACAACGCGAGCCGAATCGCTGCGCCGAGCACGAGGAGCGAGAGCATCCACTTTCGTTCTATCCGATCACCTGGTTTTGCGTTCATCCGCCTGGCCGCTTCGCGCTCACGCTGTAAATGTTCCCTGGCGTGCACTCGTGACCGCACCGCCGCCAGCACGGGGGACCAGCAGGCACGCGCTAACAGCATAGCGGAAGCCTGATGTAGTAGCCCCCGGTCGTCTTCGTCCCTTGCCGAGGTCCGAATAGGCGAGAACGCACCGTGTAACTCGTCAGGCCCGAGCAGAAGATCCCGATCCTCCTGCTGAACATCTTTCTTGGCTGGACCCTCATCAGTTGGGTCGTCGAACCCTATCCCCGCGAAGGTCTCTAGCCTCGCGATGTCCAACGCGGAGCAACTTTTGTACCGATAGCAGGGTGCCGCCTGACGTGCGCTCAAGTAAGCCCCGGATTTGAAATGACAATCGCGGGCGCCCCATAGTTTGAACTCGCGGACGCTTCGGGCACGCGTTACCATCCCTGCCGACTCCACCCGCTATCGAGGGACTGCGAGGAGGCAACACGATGGCCCAGTCGATCAATCGTCGGGCGTTTCTGAAGGGCGCTTCCACGAGCGCTGCCGCGCTCATGGGCGGGCCGTTCATGTCCCCGTCCCGCGCCGGCGCGGCAGGCGAGCGCCTCGTCGTGGCCGTGGGGCAGTGGGGAATCGAGACGCCGTTCGCATGGCGTTCCAGTCAGTCGGAAAAGACCCTGTGGGATTGCATGCATGACCCGCTGATCATGCGTGACCCGAAAACGTTCGAGTACCGTCCGGGGCTGGCGACGGAGTGGAAGCCGTCGAACGAGCTGCGGACCTGGACGTTCAAGCTGCGCTCGGGAGTGCAGTTTCACGAGGGGTTCGGCGAGATGACCGCCGAGGACGTGAAGTTCACCGTCGAGCAGAATCTCAAGCCCGACTCGCAGGGAGGATCGGCGCCGTTCTTCCGTATGCACCTGGACCGTATCGAGACACCCGACAAGCACACGGTCGTGATGCACTTCAAGAACCGGGTCTGGGAGGTTCCCTCGAACTTCACCCAGTTCGTCGGCTACCAGAACATCACCTCGAAGAAGTACATCGAGTCGGTGGGGGAGGACAAGGCGGCGCTCCACCCGATCGGCACCGGCCCCTTCCGGCACGTGGAGGGCAAGCAGGGGGACTATCACCGATTCGAAGCGGTCGCCAATCACTGGCGGAAGACCCCCGCTTTCAAGGAGCTGATCATCAGGCGAATCCCCGATCCGGCGACGCGCCTGGCCGGGCTCCGGTCGGGCGAGATCGACATCGGCAACGTGTTCGGCGACTACCTGGACCAGGCGCGCAAGGCGGGGCTTCGGATTCACGAGACGCCGAATGCGGCGTGTCACTGGGTCGTTCTGCAGGGCCAAACGACACCGGATCGCGAAGACTACTGCCCCACGTGCCCGTGGGCGGGCGATCCGAGTGACCCCAAGAGCCAGGCCAACGCGCGGAAGGTGCGGCTGGCGCTGAACCTGGCCGTCAACAAGAAGACCATCGTCAACGCCCTCTGGAAGGGGATGGGCTCCGACACGCCCTTCATGTACTGGTACTACCCCTTCCACAAGGGCTTCAGCAAGGACTGGAGGGTCCCGCCCTACGATCCCGAGCGGGCCAAGAAGCTCCTCGCCGAGGCCGGCCACGCCGGCGGCTTCGAGGTTCGGATGAATCCTCTGGTCATGACGTATGCGCTCGATGGGCCGGACATGGTGGAGGCGGTGGCGCTCGACTGGGAGAAGATCGGCATCAAAGTCAAGCGCGTCCCCGAGGCGTTCAGCAACTTCCTGCCGAAGAATCGCGCGCGCAAGACGAACAAGACGCACTGGGTCTACGGTTCGCCGCCCTTCGACGAGCCGGTCCTGGCGTGGCAGCGTTGCATCTACTCCAAGGGGCCCTTCAACCTGCTCTGCGACGGGCCATACGACGAGGATGTCGACACGATCTCGCGGGAGCTCGACGGCGAGAAGCGGGCCAGGATGACCCAGGCGTTGGGCCAGAAGCTCTACGACGAATACCGCGGTGTGATGCTCGGGATGCGATCGCTGACGTGGGCGGTGAGCAAGAAGGTGAGCGGCTGGCAGACTCTCGTCTACGTGCCGCTCGAGAACAACTACGAATACGTGAGCTGATCGGAGGAGCCATGAACCTCCATCATTGTCGTGTCGTCCTGTTCCTCACGACCGCCCTGCTGATGCTCGGCGTGGGCCAGGGGGATGCCGCCCAGCCCGGAGAAGCGGTGATGGCGTGGCACGTCACTCTCGCCCCGACCTGGTTCGACCCATCCACCGCCCCGCCGCAGATCACACCCTTCGGAATGCTGTACGCCCTCCACGACGCCATGGTCCGCCCGCTGCCCGGGCAGAAGATGGGTAATAGCCTCGCGGAGTCGTGGAAAGAGAGCCCGGACGGACGGGTGTACGAGTTCAAGCTGCGCAGCGAGCTCAAGTTCCACAACGGCGATCCGGTCACCGCGGAGGACGTGAAGTTCAGTTTCGAGCGGTACCGCGGCACCGGATTCAAGGAATTCCAGACGCGGGTCGAGCAGGTCGAGATCGTCGATCCCCTGACGGTGCGTTTCCATTTGAAGGAGCCCTGGCCGGACTTCATGACCTACTACGGCACGACGGCCACGGCGGCCGGCCTCGTCGTCCCGAAGAAATACCTGACACAGGTCGGAGACGAGGGCTTCAGGAAACATCCGATCGGCGCCGGTCCCTACAAATTCGTGAGCCACTCGCCCGGCGTGGAGGTCGTCCTTGAGGCGTATCCGGCGTACTGGCGGCACGCGCCCTACGTCAAGCGGCTGATCATGAAGAGCGTTCCCGAAGGGACCACGCGGGCGGCGATGCTGAAGACCGGCGAGGCGGACATCGCCTATGCCCTGGACGGGCCCGATGCCGAGAACGTGAAGCGCGACCCGAAGCTCCAGATCGTGGCCTCACGGCACGCCTCCATCACCTGGGTCGAGTTTCCCGACCAGTGGGATCCCAAGTCCCCGTGGGCCGACAAGCGCCTGCGCCTGGCGGTGAACCACGCGCTCAATCGTAAGGCGATCAACGAGGCGGCCTGTCTCGGGTACTGCCCGCCGGCCGGCGTCATCATTCCGCGTGTCATGGACTTCGCGCTGCAGGTGGAGCCACCGTCCTATGACCCACCCAAGGCCCGACAGCTATTGGCCGGAGCTGGCTACCCGAACGGCCTCGACGCCGGCGACCTGGTGCCGATCCCTCCGTTCTTCACGACCGCGGAGTCGGTCGTGAACTACCTGAACGCGGTTGGAATCCGGGTGAAGATGCGCATCGTCGAGCGCGCGGCCTTTTACGCCGCCTGGCGGGAGAAGAAGCTACGCAATCTCTTCATCACCGGGGTGGGGAACTCCGGCAATGCCGCCAGCCGCGTCCAGGAGATTATCTATTCAAAGGGAAGCTACGCATACGGCGGGTATCCCGACATCGACGATCTGTTCCAGCAACAGGCCCGCGAGCGGGATCTGCGCAAGCGCGAAGCGCTCCTTCATAAGATCCAGCAGCTCACCATCGACCGGGTGATGTTTGCGCCGATCATGGACTTCCGCGCGTTGATGGGGGTCGGACCGCGGGTGACGGAGCACACGATCACGTGGATCCACAACTCACCGTTCCCGTCCTACGAGGATATGCGTCTCAAGGATCAGTAGCCAAAGGAGAGCCCTCGATGGCCGGATCGATCAATCGCCGAGCGTTCCTGGGACGCGCCGGGACAGCGGCCGCCGCCGTCATGGGCGCGCCGTTTATCCGTCCGTCTCGCGCCACCGCGGCGACCGGGGACCGCCTCGTGGTGGCGGTCGGGCAGTGGGGCACGGAGACGCCCTTCGCCTGGCGCACGGTTCAGGCCGAGAAGCCCTTGTGGGACTGCATCTACGACGCGCTCATCATGCGGGACCCGAAGACCTTCGAGTATCGCCCTGGGCTGGCCACGGAGTGGAAACCATCGAACGAGCTGCGGACGTGGACATTCAAGCTCCGATCCGGGGTGAAGTTTCACGAGGGCTGGGGTGAGCTGACGGCGGAAGACGTCAAGTTCACGGTCGAGCAGAACCTCAAGCCGGACTCCGGAGGCGGCTCGGCGCCGTTCTTCCGGAACAACCTCGAGCGCATCGAGACGCCCGACAAGCTGACGGTGGTGCTGCACTTCAAGAACCGGGTCTGGGAGGTCGCCTCGAACTTCTCCCAGTTCGTCGGCTATCAGAATGTCGTCCCGAAAAAGTATCTGGAGACGGTCGGCGAGGAGAAGGCGGCGCTCCACCCGATCGGCACCGGACCCTACCGCCACGTCGAGGGTCGGCAAGGGGACTACCACCGGTTCGAAGCGGTGGCGGGCCACTGGCGAAAGACGCCCGCCTTCAAGGAGCTGGTGATCCGTCGGGTCCCCGACCCGGCCACCCGCTTGTCCGGGCTCCGGGCGGGCGAGATCGACATCGGCGTGGTCTTCGGCGACTACCTGGACCAGGCGTCGAAGTCGGGGCTCCGTCTGCACGACGTGCCGAATGCCGCGTGCTACTGGGTCATCCTCAGCGGCCAGACGACGTCGGATCGTGAGGACTACTGCCCCTCGTGCTCGTGGGTGGGCGATTGGAATGATCCCAAGAGCCGCGAGAACGCCCGGAAGGTCCGGCTGGCGATGAACCTCGCGGTCAACAAGAAGGCGATCATCAGCGCGCTCTGGAAAGGAAAGGGCTCCGAGATGCCGTTCTCCTACTACTATTACCCGTTCCACAAGGGATACAGCGCCGACTGGAAGATCCCGCCCTACGAACCGGAGCGTGCGAAGAAGCTCCTCGCCGAGGCCGGGCACGCCGGAGGCTTCGAGGTGCGAGTCAACCCCATGGTCACGGCCTATGCCCTCGACGGGCCGGACGTCATGGAAGCGGTGGCGCTCGACTGGGAGAAGATCGGGATCAAGTCGAAGCGCTTCCCGGAGATGACCAGCACCTTCGGGCCCAAGAGCCGGAACCGAAAGACGAACAAGACGCACTGGGTGTACGGCTCACCGCCGTTCGACGAGCCGATCCTGGCCTGGAGCCGGGTCCTCCATTCCAAGGGCGCGTTCAACCTGCTGTGCGACGGTCCTTACGACGAGGACATCGAGGCGGCCATGCGGGAGCTGGACATCGAGAAGCGCGTTCGAATGACCCAGGCGCTCGGACAGAAGCTCTACGACGCCCACCACGGCGTCATGCTCGGGATGAAGTCCATCACGTGGGCCATGAGCCGAAAGGTCGGTGGCTGGCAATCCCTTGCCTACGTGCCGATGGAAACCAACTACGAGTACGTGAGCCCGGCATGAAGCGTAGCAGCGATCGGATTCTCACGACCCACGCCGGGAGCTTGCCCCGCCCCAGCGACTTGCTCGAAATGATCCAGGCGAAATCCAGCGGTCGACCCTACGATCAGGACGGCTACACCACCCGAGTACGGACCGCGGTGAGAGAGATCGTCCGCAAGCAGGCCGAGCTCGGCCTGGACGTCGTCGACGACGGCGAGATGGGCAAGCCGGGCTTCATTCCGTACGTCAACGAGCGTCTGTCCGGGTTCGAGCCGAACAAGGACGCGGCCGGAAGTCCGTGGAGCGGCTCGCGAGAGGTGAGGGCCTTTCCGGAGTTCTACGAGTGGTTCGGTCGCGCGATGCCCAGTCCCCCCGCACGCGCCATGCACATGGTCTGCACCGGGCCCATCGCCTACAAGGGCCACAAGCACGTGCAGGCCGATATCGAAAACCTCAAGGCCGCCCTCGCGGGGACGAGGGCCGAGGAGGCCTTCATCCCCGCCATCTCCCCGACCAGCGTCGAGGACTGGCAGAAGAACGCGTATTACAAGACCCAGGAGGAGTACCTCGTCGCGATCGCCGAGGCCATGCACGAGGAATACCAGGCGATCGTCGATGCCGGGTTGCTCGTGCAGATCGACGACCCCCATCTGGCGACCCACTACGTGTCGCACCCGGAGCTCAGCGTGGACGAAGTCCGCCGATGGGCCGAGGTACGCGTGGAGGCGCTCAACCACGCCCTGCGGGGGCTGCCACGGGACAAGGTGCGCTGGCACACCTGCTACGGGATCAACATCGGCCCCCGCGTCCACGACCTCGAGCTCAAGCACTTCGTGGACGTCATGCTGAAGATCCACGCCGGCGCCTACTCGTTCGAGGCGGCGAACCCGCGGCACGAGCACGAGTGGCGCGTGTGGGAGACGGTCAGGCTGCCCGACGGCGCGGTGCTGATCCCGGGCACGATCACGCAATCGACCGTTCTCGTCGAGCACCCCGAGCTGGTGGCCGAGCGCATCGTGAGATTCGCCCAGGTGGTCGGGCGCGAGAACGTCATCGCCGGCGCGGACTGCGGATTCGCCACGTTCGCGGGATCGACCGAGATCCACCCGAGCGTCGTCTGGGCCAAGTTCGACGCCCTGGTCGAGGGGGCGCGCATCGCGACGAAGCAACTCTGGAGGCGCGCATGAGACGATGGATAGCCGCGCTCGCCACGATCGTGATGGTCGTGCTCGGCCTCACTGACAGTAGCCCACTCCAGGCCCAATCGTTTTTTGCGGGCAAGACCGTGCGCATCATCGTCGGGCTGGCTCCCGGAGGCGGTTTCGATACGTACGCCCGGCTCATCGCGCGGCATCTCGGCAAGCACATCCCCGGAAGTCCCGCGATCATCGTCGACAACATGACAGGCGCCGGAGGCCTCATCTCCGCGAATCACCTTTACAGGGTGGCCAGGCCGGACGGTCTCTCGCTCGCGCACGTCCCCGGGACGCTGTTGCTCGGTCAGGTTCTCGGGCAGCCCGGGATCGAGTTCGATGCCCGAAAGTTCGAGTACATCGGGGCTACCGTCAAGGAGGAGGTCGTCTGCTCTCTGACCAAGGCGAGCGGCATCACGTCGGTCGAGCAATTGATGAGCGCCAAGACCCCGGTCAAGATTGGTGCCGTCGCGCCCGGCGCGCCGACCGACAACACGCCCAGAATCCTGAAAGCCGCCCTCGGCCTTCCGATCCAGGTCGTCACGGGGTACAAGGGAACCGCAGAGATCCGTCTGGCTGCGGAGAGCGGTGAGGTGGCGGGAGCGTGCTGGGCCTGGGAGTCGATGAGAGCGACCTGGCGCAAGTCTCTGGACGCGGGAGAGGCGATCCCGATATTGCAGGTGACCTCGAAGCCATTGCCGGGCCTGTCGCGCGTCCCTCTGGCGATCGACCTGGCCAAGACCGACGAGGCGCGCCGGTTGATCCAGGTGGGTATCCAAGACGGGAGCGCCTACTCCCGTCCCTTCATGGCCCCTCCCGGGACGCCGAAGGAACGGGTGCAGATCCTACGCAAGGCCTTCCAGGAGACGTTGAACGACAAGGCCCTCCTGGCCGAGGCCGAGAAAGCGAAGCTCACGCTCGATCCAGTGGCGGGGGAAGATCTGCAAAAGCTGGTGACCGACCTCTTCACGCTGGATCCCGCGTTCGTCGAAAAGTTGAAGGCCGTCCTCTACAAGTGAGCGATCAAGCGTGCAGCGCTACATCATCGGCCGCGTGATCCAGTCCATCGTCTCGATGTTCGTGGTGTCCGTCATCGTCTTTGCGCTCGTGCGGCTCTCCGGCGACCCGATTCAGATCATGATGCCGGCGGAGGCGTCGAAAGCGGACATCGAGCTGATGCGCGCGCACCTCGGTCTCGATCGCCCGTGGGCCGTGCAGTACTGGCGGTTCGCGACCCAGGCCGTCCAGGGAGACTTCGGCCGCTCCGTCCGCTTCCGCCGACCCGCCCTCGACCTCGTCACCGAGCGGTACGGAGCGACGCTCGAGCTCGGCGGCCTCGCCGTGGTCATCGTGATCGCCGTGGCGCTCCCGGTCGGCGTGTACTCCGCGGTCCGCCGCGGCAGCGCGCTCGACTATGCCGCGCGGGTCTTCGCCGCACTCGGTCAGGCCGTGCCGCCCTTCTGGCTCGGGCTCGTGCTCGTGCTCATCTTCGGCGTGCTGCTCCACCTCCTGCCGACCTCCGGACGCGGCACACCGCTGCATGTGCTCCTGCCCGGGATCACGCTCGGCTGGTTCGCGGTGGCCGGGCTCATGCGCCTGACCCGCTCGTCGATGCTCGACGTCCTCGGCAGCGAGTACGTCAAGCTCGCGCGCATCAAGGGGCTGCCCGAGCGGCGCGTCATCTGGCGGCACGCCTTCAAGAACGCGGCGCTGCCGGTCGTGACGTTCGCCGCGCTCCTGTTCGTCGCGCTGCTGAACGGCTCGATCATCGTGGAAACGGTCTTCGGCTGGCCGGGGCTCGGCCTGCTCGTGATCGAGGCCGTCGACTCGCGGGACTATCCAATCGTTCAGACGGTCGTGCTGTTTCTCTCGGCGATGTACATCGGGGTCAACCTGCTGGTCGACGTTCTCTACGCGTACCTGAACCCCAAAATTCGGTACTCACAGTGAGCAGCCGCTCCGCGGTCTCCGTCGAGCCCGCCGTCCTGGCCCGGCGCGTACGCGATCGGCGCTGGCCGCCCGCGGTTCCGCTGGCGGTCGTCATGGCGCTCGTGCTGTGCGCCCTGCTGGCGCCTGTGCTGGCGCCGCACTCGCCGGTCGAAGGCTCGCTCGGCGAGCGGCTGGCGCCGCCACTCGGCCTGGAGGGCTCGAAGCCCGGCCACCTGCTCGGCACCGACCGGCACGGCCGAGACACGCTGAGCCGCCTGCTCTACGGCGCGCGGATCTCGCTGGCGGTGTCGGTCATCGGCATCTCGCTCACGGGCGCGGCGGGAAGCCTCATCGGCCTGCTCGCTGGCTTCTTCGGCGGCTGGGTCGACACGCTGCTCATGCGCCTGGCCGACATCTCGCTGTCGCTCCCGGGCATCCTGATCGCGGTGCTGCTCTCGGTGGTCTTCGAGCCGTCGTTCACGAATGTGATCATCGTCGTCGTGTTTCTCTTGTGGCCGAGCTATGCGCGGCTCACTCGCGGCGAGACGCTCGGCCTCAAGCAGCAGGAGTTCGTGGCCCTCGCGCGCATTGCTGGTTGCTCGAGTACCCGGATCATGTTCCGCCACATCGTGCCGAATCTGGCGCCCTCGATCCTGGTGCTGGCCACGCTGCACGTCGGCTACGTCATCGTGCTCGAGGCGGCGCTCTCGTTCCTCGGCGTCGGGATCCCACCGCCGACGCCGTCGTGGGGGGTGATGGTGGCCGATGGCCGGGGGTTGATCGAGCAGGCGTGGTGGGTCTCGATCCTCCCGGGCATCGCGATCCTGGTCACGGTCCTGTCGCTGAACATCCTCGGCGACTGGGTGCGGGACCGGCTCGACCCGAAGCTGCGTCAGGTGTGAGCGAGGTGCAAAACGAGGGTTCTTCAACGGAGAGGAGGCCGGACATGGCCGAGTACAAGCTGATCTCCGCGGATTCTCACGTGAGCGAGCCGACCGACCTGTGGGTGGAACGCGTGGAGAAGAAGTATCGCGAACGGGCACCGCGTCTGGCGGTGAATCCCAATGGCCGCGAGGGCGCCTACTTCCTCTACGAAGGCTACGCGCCCCACCCCATCGGGATCGGTCTGGCCGCCGGCAAGAGCCCGAAGGAGCTCGCCGAGTTCCTCACCAAGGGCACCTACGGCGATGCCCGGCCCGGCGGCTGGGACCCGGCAGAGCGTCTGAAAGACAACGAGCTCGACGGAGTGGAGGCCGACGTACTCTACACGACCCTGGGTTTCCGAATCTTCTGGCTGGAGGACGTGGGGCTCCAGCAGGACTGCTTCCGGGTCTACAACGACTGGCTGGCGACGTACTGCAGCTACGCGCCAAAGCGCATGGCGGGGCTGGCCCTGATCTCCCTGTACGACCCAAAGGCGGGCGCCCTGGAGCTCGTCCGCTGCGCGAAGGCGGGTCTCAAGGGCGCCATGATCTGGTGCTCGCCTCCCAATGACCAGCCGTACAGCTCGGAGGTCTACGATCAGTTCTGGGCGACTGCCCAGGAGCTGCGCGTACCCGTCAGCCTGCACGCGATCACCGGGATGGGCCGGGAGAGCCAGTGGGAGTTCAGCGAGCGTTACATGCGGGCCACGGTCCTGGCCCACGAGGTGGAGCGCTCGTTCAGCGTGCTGATCTTCTCCGGCGTCCTCGATCGCTTCCCTGATCTCCAGATCGTCTCCGCCGAGAACAACTGCGGCTGGCTTCCGTATTACCTGCAGCGCATGGACCGGGCGTTCGAGCGCGGGCGCTACGCCGCCGGATTCAATCTGAAGCTGAAGCCGAGCGAGTACTTCCAGCGCCAGATGTACTGCACCTACATCGACGACTACGTCGGCGTCGCCAACCGCCATTTCATCGGAGTGGACAAGCTCATGTGGTCGTCCGACTACCCGCACCAGGCCTCATCGTGGCCCCACTCACAGGAGGTCGTGGCGCGAGACTTCAAGGACGCCAGTCCGGACGACCGGTTCAAGATCACCCGCGGCAACGTGGCCAAGCTCTACGACTTCGAGCTGTAGGGTCGGCCCGGTTGGCCGACGCTCTGCTCGAGGTGCGGGACCTCCGCACCTACATCTATGCTCGCCGCGGGGTGGTCAAGGCCGTGGACGGCGCGACCTTCTCCGTTCGCCGCGGCGAGACCCTGGGCATCGTCGGCGAGTCGGGCTCCGGCAAGTCGATGACGTGCCTCTCGATCTTGAGATTGGTGCCGGAGCCGGGCGGCCGTATCGTCGGCGGGGAGGTCGTCTTCGACGGGGAGGACCTCCTCGCCAAGAGCCAGGAGGAGATGCGGCGCCTCCGAGGGTCGCAGATCGCAATGATCCTGCAGGACCCGATGGCCTCGCTCAACCCGGCGATGACGGTGGGCGAGCAGATCGCGGAGACGCTCTCGCTCCATCGGGGCCTGCGTGGCCGCGCCCTGGACGAGCGGGTGCTCGAGTTGCTGCGCCAGGTGCGGATCAGCGATCCTGAGCGTCGCGTTCACGCCTATCCCCACCAGATGAGCGGGGGCATCCGCCAGCGCGTGGCGGGCGCAATCGCCATTTCGTGCGGGCCGAGCCTCCTGATCGCCGACGAGCCGACGACCTCGCTCGACGTCACCATCCAGGCGCAATACTTGCGTCTTTTGAAGGAGATTCAGCGGGAGACGAATCTCGCCCTCGTCTTCGTCACGCACGACCTCGGCATCGTGGCCAAGCTCTGCGACCGCGTCGCGGTTATGTACGCCGGGCGGATCGTCGAGACCGGGCGAACTCGGGACATCTTCAACCGCCCGCGCCATCCCTACACGATCGGCCTCCTCAACTGTCTGCCGACGCTCCGGCACGGGCGCGAGCCGCTGACGGCGATCGAGGGCCAGCCTCCGGATCTCGCCCACGTCCCACCCGGCTGCAGCTTCGCCCCGCGCTGCCCGATGGTCGAGCCCCGGTGCGGGGAGGCGCGCCCGCCGCTGGAGTCGATCGAGCCCGATCACCTCGTGGCCTGCGTGCGCGCCGGGGAGACCGCGATTCAAGGCAGACGGGAGGTCTGGATCGCGACGGCCTCGGCGCCGGCGCGTGTCGAGGTGGACGCCGGAGACGTCATCCTGGAGGCGCGACAACTCACCAAGCACTTTCCGCTGTCGCGCGGTATGATTTTTGCCCGCACGTTCGGGACGGTGAAGGCGGTCGACGGCGTCGACTTCGTTCTGCGTCGCGGCGAGACGCTCGGGTTGGTCGGGGAAAGCGGGTGCGGGAAGACCACCACCGCGAGGCTCGTCCTGTCACTGGAGCGGCCGACCGCGGGCGGCATTTTCTTCCGCGGTCGCGACATCCACGCGCTGGGTCGCCGGGAGGTGGGCGGCTACCGCCGGGCGGTGCAGGCGGTCTTCCAAGACCCGTACAGCTCGTTGAATCCACGCCTGACGATCCGCACGACCGTCAGCGAGCCGCTCGCCCAGACCGAGCCGGATCTCACGCGGGCCGAGGTCGCGGAACGCGTCGGCGCGTCGCTCGCGCGCGTCGGGCTCCCGCCGCGCATCGCCGATGACTATCCCCACGAGCTGTCGGGCGGTCAGCGCCAGCGGGTTGCGATCGCCCGGGCGTTGACCACGAATCCGGAGTGCATCCTGCTCGACGAGGCGGTCTCGGCGCTCGACGTCTCGATCCGGGCCCAGGTCATGAACCTCCTGCGCGAGATTCAGGATCGTCTCGGCGTGAGCTATCTGTTCATCGCTCACGATCTGGCCGTGGTGAAGTACGTCAGCACGCGGATCGGCGTGATGTACCTGGGCAAGCTCGTCGAGACGGCGGCGGCCAACGAGCTCTACACGAACCCACTGCATCCTTACACGCAGGTGCTCCTGAACAACGCGCTGCCCTCGCACCCCGACGACGCCCGTGAGGAGGTCATCCTGAAAGGCGAGGTGCCGAGCGCATTCAATCCTCCCCCGGGCTGCCGGTTCCATCCGCGCTGCCCGCAGGCGCTGCCGGTCTGCGGCGAGACGGAGCCGGTGTTACGCGAGCGGTCCGCCGGCCATCGGGTCGCCTGTCATCTCTACGGGGCCTAGCGCCCAGCGCGAAGCCTACAACTTCGCCGCGGATACCTCGACGCGTGCCTCGTAGGCCGCCTGGCCGCCTGGGAAGGCCCGGGCGGCAGCGGCGGGAAGAGAACGAGCGCCGCTCGTGAGATCGTTGATGCCCGCCCAGCCGTCGCGCATCCAGACGACCCCCGGTGGCACCCGATCGGTGACCTGCGCACGGGCACCCATCGTCCCGCGGTCGTTCAGGATCCGGATGGCGTCGCCGTCGCGGATGCGCCGGGCCGCCGCGTCGGCCGGATTGATCCACAAACGCGGCGCCGGGTCTGCCTTGGCGAGAGTCGGCAGTGCCCGGCCGTGGTCGTAGAATCCGTGGAAGTGCGTCAGCGTGCGGCCCTGTCGAAAGAGGAGCGGGAACCGGCCGGCGCGCTCGGGCTGGATCGGAGCGTCCTCGGCGATCGGCTCGTACACCGGGAGCGGCGGCATCCCGAGCTCGGCCGCCCGCTCGGAGAAAAATTCCACCTTGCGTGAAGGCGTCGGAAACAGGAGGTCCGGGTGGGCGACATGGGAGATGGCCAGCGGCTGATACCCTCCCTGCGCCCGGAGCTGCGCTGGGGTAACGTGACCCATCACGGGATGATCGAAGAGCGCCGTGAGCAAGGCGTCCGTATCCTTCCACGGGAAGAAGTCCACGACTCCGAGACGCTTCGCCAGCGCGTCCATCACCCAGGCGGCCGACCGCGTGTCCCCACGCGCGGAGATCGCCTGGTCCATGAGGTAGAGATGCGTGTTGGTGGTCTTGTAGCCCGTCTCCTCGAGCCACGAGGTCGCGGGCAGGACCACGTCAGAGTGATTCCGCGCGGTCTCCTGCATGAACAGGTCGTGGCTCACGACGAGGTCCATCCGATCGAGCGCCCGGGCCACGCGTGAGGCATCGGCGAACGACGAGACCATGTTGGTGCCGAAGAGAAGCAGCACCTTCACGCGCCCGTCGTCGAGGTCGTCGAGGATGCTGCTCATTTCGCTGATCATGTAGGGACGACCCGAGGGCGAAGGCGGGCGGCGCTCACTGGCCTCGATATTGACCGTGCCCATGCCGGAGCTCTGCGCAGCGTGACGGGGACCGAGGCCGGCGCCGGGCCGCCCGAGTGCGCCGGTGAGCGCCGGAAGACACGCGATCGCGCGCCCTGCCTGCCAGCCGTTGGCGCTCTTGTGCATCGAGGAGCCGCCGACCAGGATCATGCTCTGTTTGGTGGCGGCGTAGCGGCGGGAGAGGGCCCGGATCGCCGTCGCCGGGATCCCGGTCTCGGTCTCCGCCCACTCCGGGGTGTACTGCTTCACGTGCGCCGCCAGCTCGGGGAAGCCCGCGGTGTGGCTCGAAACGAAGGCCGGATCGTGGAGCCCCTCGCCGACGATGACATGCATGAGCGCGAGCGCCAGGGCAGCGTCGGTGCCCGGCCTGATCAGATGGGTTTCGTGGGCCTGCTCGAACGCCTCGCTCCGACGAACGTCAATGGCGACGATCCACGCGCCCCGTCGCTTGGCCGCGACCAGGTGCGGCGCGGTGGTAGGCTGGCTGGCGAGGTTTGCGCCCCAGAGGACGATGAGGTCCGAGTGCGCCGCCATGTCCTCTTTGGTGTTGACCTGCGCCGGTCCGGTGAGCGAGAAGCCGAAGCCGCCCAGGCCCCAGCACACGATGGCGGGCTCCCACCACTGGAAGCCGCACAGATTCGCGAAGCGGGGGGCCAACCGGCGGCCAACCGTGTTCACGATGCTGCCGTGGCCGGCCCAGACCGCCACCGCTTCCGCCCCTACCTTGACGATCGCCCCGGCGATGCGATCGAGCGCCTCGTCCCAGGAGGTGTCGCGCCACGCGCCGTCGGTGCGCACGTCGCGCAGGCGCGGACGAAGGACGCGCATCGGGTTGTCGATGATCTCCCGGGAGGCCTGGCCACGGATGCAGAGGAAGCCGCGGCTGTCGGGATTCTCGTCATCACCCTGGACGCTGAGAACGCGATCGTCCTGGATCTCGACCTCCATCCCGCAGTACGTCGGATGGCAGTTCATGGGGCACATGGTGCGGACGTGACGCATCGCGTGGCTGGGCGGCAGGTCGCTACCGGTCATCGGGCTCTTCTCACTCCTTGCCTTTGCGCCTGGCGAGTCGAACGACATTTGCCAAACCAGGCGCGATTCAATCACGGCATCCCCGTCAAGTCCAGGGATCGTCCTTACCTGTCGATCCGCTCAGAGTTCTTGCCTCGGCGCCGCCGTCCTGGCATCTCCCGTATTCGGTGTTCCTGTCGGTTCTATCAGCAGGAGGCTCGCTTCCTGCTCTGCGTAAGTCTGATGCTCAACGCCCCGGGGCACCACAAACAGCTCTCCCGGCCCGAGACGCACCGTGCGATCGCGCAACCGAATCTCCAGCTGACC
>WNGA01013773.1_pt1 | contig 18385 bp, 16 predicted proteins | sample 5400061 | NCBI WGS metagenome assembly WNGA01 (sample SAMN13153366, study PRJNA577476) | soil metagenome | isolation source: 100 cm soil or saprolite under grassland replicate 2 | place: USA:California | collected 2016-06-15 | reverse complement strand
GCGCGCGAGCTCCGCTGTGAGAATGCCGTTACCGGCTCCGATCTCGAGCACGAGGTCGCCGCGTCCGACCTTCGCCTGCCGGACGAGTTGGACGGCGATGGCGCGACTAGCGAGGAAGTTCTGGCCGTACGCGCGACGGCGGGCGTCGCGCAACGAGCGGGTGCGGCGCGCGCCCACGGAAGACCAGCGCGAACGTCATTGCTGGAATCGTCACCGCACCGGCACCTGGCAGGCGCCTGATCCGCGGGCGGCGGAACGATGTGCGCCTGCGTGTCCCTCGGACGCCTTCGTGGCAGCTGCCACAGGTGTTGCGCAGGTCCACCGCCCGCGCAACTTCTGCGCCGGCCAAAGTTCCTGCAACCATCATTAAAGGCGTCGCTTACGATGCCGAGTGCGTCTTGCGGGCCTGTGCGCCCGCGCCCCGGGTGGGCGACGATCTCGTCAACGGCAACTTCCCGCACTGGCGCGACCGCGACGGTGACGGCCCCGACCCTCCGGACGGCGCGCTCTGGGGTCCGCCGCCTATCTAGGCGACGGCCGCCCCTCGCCTGTCGAAGACGTTGTCGAGCGCGGAGCGAAGGCCCACCGCGAGCGCGCCGGTGAGCACGGCGGCTTCGCCGAGGCTCGAGATCTCGACCCGCGGCGGATAGGGAATCCAGCGCGCCAGATGCCCCCGAACGGGCTCGAGCAGGAGGTCGCCGTTCGCCCCCAGTCCGCCGCCGAGGACGACGAGCCTGACGTCCGCGACGGCGGCGATCGGGGCGATGTGAAGAGCGATCCTCCGCGCCTCCTCCTCGACGACGGCATTCGCGAGCGGCTCTCCGCCCCGCGCGGCGGCGAAGATCGCGCGCGGGTCGTACGGCGCGGCAAGGTGCGTCGCCAGCCGCCCTTCCGCCGCGATGCGCTCGGCGAGCGCGGAGAGCGCCGTCGCGCAAGGGTCGAGCTCCTCTTCCAGCCCCGCGAGCGCGAAGTCGACTTCGCCTGCGGCCCCGTGATGGCCGCGGCGCACCTCTCCGTCGAGCACAAGACCGGCGCCCATTCCGGTCCCGATCGAGAGGAAGGCGAAATCGCCGACTCCCCTGGCGACGCCGAGCCATTGCTCGCCGAGCGCGGCCAGGTTGATGTCGTTCTCGAGCGTGACGGGTAGCTCGAGCCGCTCGCGGAGATCGTCGGCGAGCGGGCGGCCCTCGAGCCCCTGGACGTTGGCCGCGAGGCGGAGCTTCCCGCTCGCGGTCTCAACGACTCCGGGAACGCCGACCACGGCGACGTCGATCAGGTCGCCGTCGAGACTCGAGGTCTCGACGAGCGAGTCCCGCAGGCCGGCGAGGGCCGTCAGGGCTTCCGCGACATCCGCGGCCCGGAGCTCGACATCCTGGCGAGCCCGAACCTGGCCTTGCAGGTCGCAGATCGCCCCGCGAAGAAAGCGGGCCCCGAGATCAAGGCCGAGAACAAGCGCGGCCTCGGGAACCGACTCGAAGTAGACGGCGCCGTAGCTCGGCCCGCTCGGAGCCACGCCGGCTTCCCGGACGAGCCCTGCCTCGAGGAGCGATTGGAGCGCGAGCGAGACAGTCGGCTTCGAAATCTCGGCCCGGCGCGAGATCTCGGCCCGCGAGATGGGCGCGCCGGTTCGAATCGTCTCGAGCACCGTCCGCTCGTTGAGCCGACGCAGGAGCGGTGGCGTCGCAGAGAGCTGGCGGCGTCCATCGGCCATGACGTCAATGACTCTAACTCAGGAACCGCCTGATATCACCCTTGACATCCAGGGCGGGAGGGGATATGAGTACTTTCGTAAAGTTTCCTAACTTCACGTTGGACGCACTTCCCACCTGAGGAGGGACGCGGATGAGACGCGTGGCGACCATTGTGACCCTGCTGGCCGTGGTCTTCGCTCTCGTCGCCGTGAGCGCTTGCGGTGGCGACTCGGAGCCGGCGGCGGAAGGGTCGGCGAACATCACGTTCTGGACCGGCTTCACCGAGCGCGAGCTCGGCGTCATGAAAGACGTCGTCGCCGATTTCGAGAAGCAGCACCCCAACATCCACGTCAAAGTCGTCGGCGGAATCGATGACGACAAGATCGTCGCGGCCATCCGCGGGGGTACGGCCGGCGACGTCCTGCACTCGTTTGCGTCGGACAACACCGGCGCGTTCTGCTCGAACGGCGCCTGGATCGACCTCGCCGACTACATGGAGCAGGACGACATCAGCGACGACATCTTCCCGCCCGCGCCGCGCTACTACACCCAGTACAACGGGACCCGGTGCGCGCTACCCATGCTCGCCGACGTCTACGGCCTCTACTTCAACGAGGACATGCTCGCCAAGGCGGGGCTGAGCGGCCCGCCGAGGACCATGTCGGAGCTCACGGACTACGCCAAGAAGCTGACGGTGCGGAATCCGGACGGCTCCCTCAAGGTCGTCGGCATCGATCCGCTGGACGGGTTCTACGAGAATGCAGCCGCCCACTGGGGGCCTTCGTGGGGCGCCGACTGGACGGACGACTCGGGCAAGTCGAGCCTCTCTACCAACCCCGGCTGGGCGAAGATGCTTCAGTGGCAGAAGGAGCTCATCGACTGGTACGGCTATGACGACCTTGTCCGCTGGCAGAACACGGCGGGCGACGAGTTCTCGCCCCAGAACGCCTTCGAGAAGGGCAAGCTCGCCATGAACGTCGACGGCGAGTGGCGCGTCGCCTTCATCAAGGCCGAGGCGGCCGATCTCGCGTTCGGGACTGCCCCGATGCCCGTCGACGACGCCCAGCCCGACCTCTACGGCTCGGGCTACACGACCGGCAGCATCGTGGGCATCCCGAAGACCTCGAAGCACCAGGACGAGGCGTGGGAGCTGCTCAAGTACCTGGCCACGGACACGGGCGCGCTCGTCAAGATGACGAACGGGATCCGCAACGTGCCCACGACGTCGGACGCGCTGATGTCAACCGACATCGAGCCGGACGAGAACTTCCAGGTCTTCCTCGACATCTTCGGGCACCCGGAGACGAGGACAACTCCGATCACGGTCGTCGGGGCCGCGAACCAGGAGCTCTTCGACGCCTTCGTGACGAAATGGCAGGCCGGCAAGGTCTCGGACCTCCAGGGCGGGCTCGCCAACGTGGACGAGCAGATCGACGCGCAACTCGCGAACGCAGGCGGGGCGCAGGTCCCGTGAGGTGACCTCGGCCGCCCAGCCGCAGGCCGCCTCGGGAGCGCCGGTGCTCGAGCGCCGGCGCTCCCGCCGCAAAGCCGCCTGGCGCCGGCGTGGAACGGTGTTCGCGTTCATGAGCCCGTGGGTCGCCGGCTTCTCGATCTTCTTCGGCTATCCGCTGGTGATGACGGCCTACTACTCCTTTACGCACTACGACCTGCTGTCATCGCCGCACTGGGTGGGCCTGGCCAACTACCGCTACCTCTTCCAGTCCGACCAGATGATCTGGCCGGCGGTCTCGAACACGCTCTGGCTGATGGCGGTGGCGGTGCCCGCGAACGCCGTCTTTGCGTTCGGCATCGCCCTCATGCTCTCCCGGGCACGAGCGGGAATCGGCTTCTTCCGCACGGTCTTCTACCTACCCGCTCTCGCGCCGCCGGTTGCCGCCACGCTCGGCTTCGTCTACCTCCTCAATCCGGCGACGGGGCCGGTCAACACCCTCCTTCGCCACCTTGGCATCGAGGGTCCCCTCTGGTTCGACTCTCCTGAATGGTCGAAGCCCTCGCTCGTCCTGCTCGGGATCTGGGGCGTCGGGAACCTGATGATCATCTTCCTCGCCGCGGTGATCGATGTGCCGCGGCATCTGTTCGAGTCGGCGTCTCTCGACGGCGCGGGGCCGCTGCAGCGGCTGCGCTACGTCACGCTTCCGACGATCAGCCCAGTGATCCTCTTCGCCATCGTCATCGGGGTGATCGAGGCGCTTCAGTACTTCACGCAGGCGTACGTCGCGAGCACGATCGCGGGTGGCTCGGCGGCGGCTTCCGCCGAGAGCGCGAACGCGCTCGGCTATCCGCTCCAGTCGACCCTGTTCTACCCGGTCTTGCTCTACCAGCAGGGCTTTCGCTACTTCAACATGGGCTACGCCTCGGCCATGGCGATGCTCCTCCTGGCCGTGGCCTTCGCCGTCACCCTCCTGATCCTGCGGAACTCGCGCCGGTGGGTGCACGTCTCGGGGGCGATGCGATGACGAGCGCGACCGTCGGGGCGGCCGCGAGCGCGTTCGTGCGGCGTCGGCCGCCGGCGGAAGTGCGTCGGCGCCGCTTCCTGCTCGCCGTCGCCAACCACAGCTTGCTCATCGCCGCCGCGATTGTCTTCCTGGCGCCGTTTCTCTTCATCGTCCTGACCGCCTTCATGACGAACGACCAGGCACTCTCGCCCGACCTCTGGCCGCATCCCTTCCGCTGGCAGAACTTCGCGGACGTCTTCCACAATGCGCCGCTCTGGCGCTACGCGCTCAACTCGCTCATCTACGGCGGCCTCGCGACGCTCTTCCTGCTCGTGTCGAGCATCCCCGTGGCCTACGCGCTCTCGCGCCTGCGCTGGCGCGGCCGCCACGCCGCCTTCCTGATCGTCCTCGTGGCGATGATGCTGCCGCCCCAGGTCACGATCATCCCCGTGTACGTGATGTGGGCGAAGCTCCACCTCGTCGGCACGCTCTGGCCGTTGATCCTGCCGAACCTCCTCGGCGACGCGTTCTCGATCTTCCTCCTCCGCCAGTTCTTTCTCACCATCCCGGAGGAGTACATCGACGCTGCGAGAGTCGACGGCTGCGGCGAGTTCCGAATCCTGACGACTGTCGTCCTCCGCCTGGCCAAGCCGGCCATCGCCGCCGTCGCTCTCTTCTCGTTCCTCTTCACGTTCAACGACTTCTTCGGGCCTCTTCTCTACACGCAGGAGAATCCGGCCAACTGGACCGTCTCGGTCGGACTCTCGCAGTTCCGGACGCTCTACCAGGTGCAGTGGAACCTGACAATGGCGGCGACGCTGATGGCGATGGCGCCGGTGATCGCCCTCTTCTTCCTGGCTCAGCGGGCGTTCGTCGAGGGCGTGACCCTTACGGGGGTAAAGGGATGAAGATCGCGGTCGTCGGAGGGGGCTCGACCTACACGCCCGAGCTCGTCAGCGGTCTCGCGCGCGAACGGGAGCGCCTCGATGTGCATGAGCTCGTCCTTCACGACATCGATGCCGACCGGCGCGGAGTGGTCGGAGGGATGGCGGCGCGGATGCTCGAACGGGCGGGTTTCGCGGGGGACCTGGTCGTCACCGCCGACCTCGATCGCACGCTCGACGGCGCCGACTTCGTCCTCATCCAGATCCGCGTCGGGGGCCAGGAGGCTCGGCTCGGCGACGAGACCATCCCCCTTGCCTGCGGCTGCATCGGTCAGGAGACGACCGGGGCCGGCGGGTTCGCCAAGGCGCTGCGGACCGTCCCGGTCGTGCTCGAGATCGCCGAGCGCGCCCAGGCACGGGCCGCTCCCGGCTCCTGGATTATCGACTTCACCAATCCGGTCGGCATCGTCACCCGCGCGCTCCTCGACGCCGGTCACCGAACCGTCGGGCTCTGCAACGTCGCCATCGGTTTCCAGCGCTCCTTCGCGCGCCGGCTCGGCGTCGAGCCCGAGCGCGTCCTCGTCGACCAGGTCGGACTGAACCACCTGACCTGGGTGCGCGCGGTGCGGCTCGATGGCGAGGACGTCCTTGATCGGCTTCTCGCGGAGTACGGCGACGAGATCGCGAATCAGATCGAACAGCCGCGCCGGCTCCTGGAGGAGCTCCGAGCGGTGCCGTCCTACTACCTGCGCTACTTCTACGCACACGACAAGGTGCTCGGGGAGCAGCTCGAGGGCACACCTCGCGCGACCGAGGTCCTTGAGATCGAGCGGCAGCTCCTCGAGCTCTATCGCGACCCGACGCTCGCCGAGAAGCCCCTCCTCCTCGAACAGCGGGGCGGGGCGTTCTACAGCGAGGCCGCGATCGGACTTGCGAGCTCTCTCGCCACGGGCGACGGTGCCGTGCACGTCGTCGACGTCCGGAACGCGGGCACGCTCGCGGGGCTCGCCGACGACGACGTAGTCGAGGTGCCCGCGCGGATCGACCGCGAGGGAGCGACTCCGCTCGCTCAGACGCCGTTGGCGCCCGAGCTCCTCGGCCTCGTCCAGCACGTCGCCGCCTACGAGCGCCTGACCGCCCAGGCAGCGGTCACCGGCGACGCCGTCCTTGCCCGCAAGGCGCTCCTCACGCACCCGCTGATCGGTCAATACGCCGTCGCCGAGGAACTGCTCGAGCGGCTGCTCGGGGCCGGGGTAGAGCGTATGCGGGGAGCGGCCGCGTGACCGCGCCTCTCGTACTCGCCGTCGACGGGGGCAACTCCAAGACCGACCTTGTGCTCGCAGGCGCGGACGGCGAGGTTCGCTCCCTAGTTCGCGGCCCGCTCAGCTCGCCGCACCATCTCGGGCTCGAGGGCTCGCTCGACGTCCTGGAAGACCTCCTCTCCGCCGCCCTCGACGAGGCGGGTATCGAGGGCGAAGACAGGCCGGTGGCAGACGTCGCCCAGCTCCTCATGGCGGGCGTGGATACGCCCGCCGAGGAGGAGGACGTGCGAGGGGCCGTGGAGGAGCGGGGCTGGGCACGGCTCACCCGGGTCGGTAACGACACGTTCGCCGTCCTCCGAGCCGGGACAGAGCGAGGCTGGGGCGTCGCCGTCGTCTGCGGGGCCGGCATCAACTGTGTCGGCGTCTCGCCGGACGGGCGCCAGGCGCGCTTCCCCGCCCTTGGGCCGATCACGGGGGACTGGGGCGGTGGCTACGACGTTGGCCTCGCGGCACTCTCGGCGGCGGCGAGGAGCGAGGACGGGCGCGGGCCGAGCACGACGCTTGAGCGCGCCGTCCCGGAGTACTTCGGCCTCTCGACTCCTCACGAGCTCGCCGAGGAGATCCACCGCAAGCGCATCGACCCGCGGCGCCTTGCCGAGCTGCCGCCGGTCGTGTTCGCAGCGGCCGCTGCTGACGGCGTGGCCGTCGTGATAGTGGAACGGCTCGCCTCAGAGATCGTGGCCTTCGCGCGCGTAGCGCTCGAGCGCCTCGGGCTCCAACGCGAGCGGGCGGAGGTCCTCCTCGGCGGCGGCCTCCTCCAGGCAGGCGACGGTCGTCTCATCGGCGCCATCGAGGCCGGCTTGCAGGAGCTCGCACCGGGCGTCGTCGTCCACCAGGCGGACGCGCCGCCGATCGTGGGGGCGGCGCTGCTCGCCCTCGACGCGCTCGGCGCAGACGCCGCCGCTCAAGAGCGCCTCCGCCGCGACCTGGGTGCGGCGGCCAAAGGAGGAAACGATGGCTGACGTGCGCTTCGAGCAGGCGACCAAGATCTATTCGGGGAATGACACGCCGGCAGTGGATGCTCTCGACCTGCACGTCGAGGACAGTGAGTTCGTCGTCCTCGTGGGCCCGTCCGGGTCGGGAAAGACGACGGCGCTGCGGATGCTCGCCGGCCTCGAGGAGGTGGACGCGGGCGCGATCTACATCGGGGAGCGGGATGTCACCGACCTGCCTCCAAAGAAACGTGACGTCGCCATGGTCTTCCAGAATTACGCGCTTTACCCGTACTTCACGGTCGCGGCGAACATCGGCTTCCCACTGAAGATCGAGAAGGTCAAGCGGAGCGAGCGCGAGCGGCGGGTGCTCGAGGTGGCGGAGCTGCTCGGCCTCACGCCCTACCTCGAGCGCAAACCGGCCCACCTCTCCGGCGGCCAGCGCCAGCGCGTGGCCATGGGGCGCGCAATCGTCCGCGAGCCGAAGGTCTTCCTCATGGACGAGCCGCTCTCGAACCTGGACGCGAAACTTCGCGTCCAGATGCGGGCGGACATCGCCGCCCTCCAGTCGCGCCTCGGCGTTACCACCGTCTACGTCACGCACGACCAGTCGGAGGCGATGACGCTGGGGCACCGAGTCGCCGTGATGAATGACGCGCGGCTGCAGCAGTTCGGTCCGCCTCGAGAGCTCTACGACCGACCTGTGAACACCTTCGTTGCAGGCTTCATCGGCTCCCCGGCTATGAACCTCTGCACGCTGCCAGTCGGGCCGAACGGGGGCCTCAGCCTCGGCGGGACCGACGTGCCGCTCTCGGCCTCGGCCAACGGCCGCAAGACCCTGGTGCTCGGGCTGCGCCCGGAATCCCTGGAGCTCGCCCCCGACGGCGTCCCGGCCGAGGTGGAGGTCGTCGAGGAGGTTGGCGCCGATGCGTACGTGTTCTGCGTCGCCGAGCTCCCCGGCGGCGCGACGAAGTTCGTGGCACGGACCGACGCCCGACGCGCCCCCGAGCGCGGCGCGCGTGTCGCTCTCAGGCCGCGGACGGAGGAGGCGCATGTCTTCGACCCCGACACCGGTGAGCGACTGGAGCGGTCCTGACGGCGGCGAAGCGTCAGCCCGCAGAGGCGCTCGGACCGCCCGGCGAGCTCTTCGTGGCCGAGATCTGGGATCAACCTCAGGCGCTCCTCCGCCTTCTCGAGCACGAAGCGGACTTCGCGGCCGTGTCGCGCGCCCTCGCCGAGCGGTCTCCGTCCGCAGTCCGTCTCGTCGGCCACGGGACTTCCGATGCCGCAGCCACCTTCGGCACCTACGCGTTCGGCCTTCTGCCCGGATGGACGGCGCTTCGCGACACGATCTCGCTGACCGTCTACTACGGCGCGAGCTTCGATCTCTCCAACTCGGCGGTGATCGCGCTCTCGCAATCCGGGCGCACGCCGGACGTCGTCGAGTACGTCACACGGACGCGAAAGCGAGGAGCGCTCACGATCGCGCTCACGAACGAGCCCGACTCCGAGCTCGCGGCCGCCGCCGAGGCGACGATTCCGCTTTGCGCAGGGCCGGAACGATCCGTCGCGGCCTCGAAGACGTACATGAACGAGCTCGCCGCACTCGCGCTTCTCGCGGGCGGCGCCGCAGGCCGCGGAAGGGAGATCGCCGAAGGATTGCGGACGGTGGCCGACAGGCTCGCCGGCGCTCTGGGGCCGCTCGAGCGAGCCGTCGCCGCGCCTGCCGTCGCCTTCGCCTATGTCGGGCGGATGTACGTGATCGGCCGCGGCCTCGAGTTCGCCACCGCGCGCGAGATCGCGTTGAAGCTCACCGAGACGTGCCGGGTCGCAGCCGAGCCCTTGACCGCGACGGACCTCGCCCACGGGCCGGTTGCGGCTCTGGACTCGCTCTTCCCGGTGTGGGTGATCGCCTCTCACGACGAGAGCCTGCCGGCGGTCATCGACGGTGTTGCGCGCGTGAGGGAGGCTGGGGCCACGATCGTGGCGAGCGGCACCGCGGCGACCGAGATCGAGGGAGCCGCGTACCGCCTGCCGGTCCCGCAGCCTCCGATCCCCTTGCTCTCGCCGCTCCTTTCGGTCGTGCCGGGTCAGCTGTTTGCCGCTTCGCTCGCCCGGGCAAAGGGGCTCGATCCAGACCACCCCGTGCGGCTCACGAAGGTCACGCTCGCGCGCTGAGGCAGGCTTGCGGGTCGCGCTCACCTTCGACGCGGAGCACCCCGGCCGGCCGACGACCGCCGGGACCGAGGGGCGGATCCTGGAAAGCCTCGCCGCCGCGGGAATCCGCGCCAGCTTCTTCCTCCAGGGCGGATGGGCGCGGGCGTATCCGCGACCGGCCAGCGCCATCGCCGACGGCGGCCATCTGGTCGGGAATCACTCGCATCATCACGCGCCGATGGACGCCCTCACCGACGAGGGCGTCCGCGCAGACGTCCGCAAGGCCGAAGACACGATCCGCGCGGCAACCGGCGCCGACCCGAAGCCGTGGTTTCGCTGCCCCTTCGGCGCCGGGATGGACGACCCGCGCGTGCTCGGTCACCTCGGTGAACTCGGCTACCGGCATGTCGGCTGGGACGTCGATCCCCGCGACTGGGAAGAAGGGCGCACGCCGGACGAGCTCGTCACGCGCGTGCTCGACGACGTCCACGGCTTCGCGGAATCAATCGTCCTCCTGCACACTTGGCCTGCAGTCACGGCCGAGGCCCTCCCTCGCGTTGTCGAGCGGCTGACCGCGCAGCGAGTCGAGTTCGTCTGCGTCGACGAGCTCTCCGGGGAGGCTCAGCGGATTCCGGCGCGGTAGTAGAAGGTGCGTAGATCATCGATCCCGTCGCCCCGTGCGCCGTGGGCGCGCGGCGAGTTCATCGCGGCCAGCCGCCCTCGGCGACTCGCGTCCAGTGGACGCGCGTCTCCCACGACCGCCGGTAATCGTCTGCGTTCAGCAGGAACCTCACCCGATCGAGCAGGCGCAGATTTTCGGAGCGCTGTCCGAGTTTACGCACCCCACAGGGCAACGACTTGCCTGCGAGAGCTTCGGGGTGACCGACCCGAGGCGCAACGGCGTCTACTCGATCCGCTCCTCCGACGGCAGTGTGCGTCGCCTTCTATCGAGAGCACGACACGGTAAGCGACCGCACTTGCCGCGCGGGACGGCTCGAGACCGACGGAGCGGGCACGCCGGCGACGTTCGCTTCAGGCCGACGCGCTTTGGACAGTAACCATGTCTATGCTGAAACACGGACGAGACGCCGCTTCAGCGGCTAACTCCTGAGGCACACTTACGAGAGTCATAGTGCGCCCTTGGAGAGTGCTCTCGCGCACTCAGGCAGTTCGCCCACGCGCCGGATCCCGACGGTTGAGCAAAATCACGGCGGATATGGGCAAATGATCCGGGGCGGCGGGAAAGGATGTATGCCAGGTTACGCCTGAGTGTCCCTCGACGCGTTCGTGGCAGCTGCCACAGGTGTTGCGCAGGCCCGCCGCCCGCGCACGCCCTCCGCAGTGCAAAGCTCCTGCAAAGACGCATCATCGGTCGCTTGCCGGCGCCAACATCATGTTGATTATTTGTGCCTCAGAAGCCGCGGCTATGGGTGTATCCACGCTCAGCGTCGTCGCACTTGACAAAACCTCGCTCCCCTGCGCGATCGCCCTAGCCATCGCCGAGTGCCCGTAGTCGACGGAGAGGCAATCGTCGAGGCGGATCCTGTGGGTGCATAAACCCAATTTCACCTGCAAATCAGCAAGTTCATCAGCGCGGACTGAATTTGCGCACCCCACACGGCGCGCCACGCTAGATGGGAGTCTCTTCTTCAGGCGAAGCGCCGCGGAACTGCGCTCTAATGATCTGCTGGAGGGCAGCGATGAAGGCGTTCTGAGCGAAACCCGCCAGCACGGCAAGGAGCAGGATTGGGGTCGGGTTGACCACGGCGTCGGCGATCAAGCCGTTCGCAGGCTCCGACGGAGTGAGGTCCTGGCCGGTGCTGAGCAGACCGCCGATGAAGAGCAGGAAGACGATCGCGCCGAAGGCCAGTCCGAGGATTGGGCTCAGGCCGTACCAGGCGATCCGGTCACGTTCAAATTCCTGGCCCTGCACGCGGAGATGGACGGTCCTGAGTGCGTTCACCAGCGCTCCCGCAAGCCCCCACAGCGCGGCCGCGAAGAACGCGGTGGGGAGATCCATATCCACTCCGCGGGGGTAGAAGGCCCGGTCGAGGATCGTCCAGACCGTCGCTCCGAGCGCGGCCGCGAGCGGCACGGTCACCCAGATCCAGAGCGGCAGCCCGTATGTGAGCTTCCAGCGATTCCAGTGGATGGACCACCAAGCCTGCTGGAGCACATGCTCGGCTTGGCTGAGCTTGAGCGCAGCCCGACCTCCCAAGGCCATGTTCTTGGCGTCGATGATGTCGGTCGCAGCGGCCAGCCGACGATCGAAGCGGGCCGCCGCGTCAATCGAGATCCACCCGAGCCCGTTTCGGATTAGCAGCAAGCGGTCGCGTTCCTTCTGGAGCAGCTCGAGCTGAGCCCGGTCGCCGCGGCTCGTCAGCTGCCAGCCAGGCTTGAGGTACGACGCGTGGATCTCGACCCCGAGCGTCTCACTGAGCCAGGTCAGCTCCTCGTGCCACGAGGCGGCGTCTCCCGGCTTGTGCTCCGAACCGGGCTCAGTCATCTCATCAGAATGCGACCGCCTATTTTGGCGTCGACCCAGGAATATGCTACGGGACGGTCAAACCACCGGGTGCGTGCGGCTCCAAGTCCGACGGCCTGTGCGTGGCTATCCGGCACGCGACCCGAAAGCACAGCCGACCGCGGTGTCGGAATCTGCGCCGCAGCAACGAGATAGATCGGCCGCACCTCTAACGCCGCTCCCTTCGCTGCCTGGGGAGACAGTACGACTCGAGCCGGGCTCAGTCAACCCTGCTCGAACTGGCGGAGAGCGATGAGGAACACCGACGGCAACTGGAGGCGCTCGTCACGACCGCGATTCGCGAGCGCAACGACCGCTCGCGCGAAGAGCGGATCACGAGCGAACTCCGGCAGAACTATCTGACCTGGCTCGGGACGGTCCTCTTGCTTCTGCTCGTCGGCGCTCGGCGGCACGCTCAGCGGCGTGATTAGGTTTGCGGATCCCCGAGTCCCGCCTGGCGGCACTCAAGAATCTCGGACTGGTCATGCTGGTCCAGCCGCTCGGTCGGCGGAATTGTTCTCTTCGCGATCTGGAAGAGCGGCCTCCTGACCGTCGCAGGGCTCGATGAGGACGAGTGGGCTTCCGTGGCCGTGGTTGCCTTCGCGGGCGGGTTCTCGGAGCGGTTCTTCCTGAAGAGCCTCGCACGTATCACCGGCTCCTCCGAACAGCCAAAAAAAGCAGGAGCCGGCGGCTGAGATCGTCGTAGCGGCGTGTGGGGTGCGCAAAAATTCGGCCCGCGTTGATGAACGTGCTGATTTGCAGGTGAAATTGAATTTACGCACCCCACAGGCCGGTGTCAGCGTGCGCTGTGCGCCCAAGCTCTCCGAGAGCTTCATCGAGACCAAGGCCTTCCACGTGACCTCGGGCGGGACGGCGACGACGCCGTTCTACGATCCGGCGATCCGCGAGCTCCCTCAGCGTCAGCTATTCGTCCGGTCGCTCGATGCCCTACATTCGAGATTCTGTTGCGAGAAGCGCTTTCGGGCCGATCCGCCTGGGCCGCGAAACGAGCCCGGCCCGAGCGCGCTTACTCTACGCCTGCGATCCAACCCCGCAGACTGCCGCCAGGAACGCCTGCAGCGTTCCACCTCTGCCCAGTTCCGACTGCGTCTGGAGCACAATGGCGGGCCCCTGGGCGGGGTCGCCTGCCAGCTGCTTGAAAAGGACCGTCTCAAAGCCGTGGCATCCCTGAGGTGTCGCGGGTGGCGGCGTGCCGTGGGAACCCGGCGGGGCCGCCTCGCCGAACGCCGGCGAAGCGGCGGCGAAGAACGCGGCACAGGCAAGCGTCGCGAGTGCCCGTCTGCGCAAACGCATCATCACATCACCCCCTTCGTCGTTGCGCTTCATACCTAGTTTTCCCGCCCGTGGACACTTGTCAAGACTTCCACATGGCGCATCCTCCACGCTCAAGGATGGATCTCTGCGCCTTCTCGATCTTCAGGCCGTAAGGCAGAGTCGATCAGCTCCGTCCGCCTCCGCTCGCGGGGTCGCCTGGGCGGTCTCGTGCTTCTTCGACGCCCAGGCCCCTGCGAGTTCTGCGCCTTCGAGCTGCGGCAGGTGGAAGGCGCGCAGGCGGAGGCCCACCACCGGACTCGGCGTACGAGCTAACCCGGCGTCTCGATCAGCACCCGGTTGGGCGGACGAGGCGGGAGATCTAGGGACGAGGCGGGAGATCTAGGATGGGTTGACGAACCGCGATTGGCTAAACGTCGCCAACGCGGGACGTAGTTTTTTGAAGCCCGGGCCTGGGTTGTAACTCGTCTCAAGCTGCTGGCTTGCCTGGACCGCCTCGTAGCCAGTCGTTCTGGAACGTCGGTCCTACTGAATCTCTACCAGGGCTGCCGTCGTGGCGGTCGTTGTCGGATCCATCTGGTTCTTCGTCTGGCGCGGTCCCACCCAGAGGATCACGCCGGCAACGACGGTCGTGAGCGCCGAGCCGACCTCGGCCGGCATGCTGAGCCCAGCTACGCCGATTATCCAGACGAGAAGCACCGTTACGGCGCCAGCCACCGTCGTGACGCTGGCGTTGGGATTGTTGGTTACGGCATTCGGTGCCTGCATCGTCGTCGCTCCTTTCGCGCTTAGCGTTTGAACCCATGACGCGCCATAGCGACGAAAGCTTCCCGTAGGCCGCGGGGCGGCGATCGCGAAAACGCTGCTCGATCTAGCGACCTGACCAGGCGCCTGTCCGGCGTAGCCGCGGGTGTGGGTAGCCTCCCATGACCCGAGCGATCGGTTCAGCCTGCGGTTTGCGAGTCCGAGCCATGCCTTGATTCGCGTCTGGGCGTGGAGGATGCTTACTGGCGGGGCCGTCTGAAGGAGCCGTCTTCGGCGCGACGACTGAAGCCCACCGGGGACAAGATTCTTATCGCTGCACTATTTGATCCATGCAGCTCGACCGCCGCCCTGTCCGACTCATCGACGATGCTCGCGAGGACGGCCTAGCTGCGACCGGAATCGAGCTGGTCGGGGTCACGTGTGGCGCCGCCGGTAGAAAGGCGCGGCAGCGGCGATGGCAATCGTGAGGAGAAGCGACCCGCGGCGCGGGTGTGCGGCTAATCACCTCGATTTAGCATGGCTACGCCAGATCGCTGACCGGCTCAACCTCGACAAGATCAAGGAAGTGGAGTCGCGCTCGCGCCGCTCGAGATGGGAGGAGAACAGCTTCGAGGTGGTTGCGGAGCCAGGGAGCGGCACACAGGCAACGGACGGCGCGACCGAGCTTCTCGTCCCGCTAGACGAGGTCTTCGACCTCGTTCGGGAGATCGTTCGGCGAAACCGAGGTGGACAAGCCTTCGCCCAGTAGCACGCAGTCGGCCGAAACGGCGGTATCAAGGTGCGCCCGGGCTCGCCGCTTGTCCGTTCGCATTAGACTTTGGGGTCGCACGCGGCACACTTGCGAGCTCCAGGAGGTGCGTGGTGGCCCGACCACGACAGACGACGAGGCGACCGCGGGCAGCCCGTCCGCGGCAGCGCAAGCGGATCCTCAACTGCAAGCCGTCGCCCAAGACGGAGGAGGACTGGACCTACGAGCACGCCGAGGCGGCGGACATCGTCGCTGCGGCACCCGCAATTCCGGCCTCAAAAGACTTACGTGAGACCTGGTGGACGATCAACGATCAGGGCTCGACCGGCTCCTGCGTCGGCTGGGCGACCGCGGACTCGGTCCTGCGCTGGCACTTCGTCAAGGCGGAACGCTTGCCTACAACTGGTTTCCTATCGCCCCGTTTTATCTGGATGGCCTCGAAGGAGACCGATCCGCTCATCACTCGCCCGACGACGTTCATCGAGACGGAGGGAACGAGCCTCAAGGCTGCGCTCGACATCGCGCGCAAATTCGGCGTCGTGCGCGACTCGACCCTCCCCTTCGCCTCCGGGAAGCTCTACCCCGGCCAGGCGAAGACGTTTTACGCGATCGCCGCGCTGCGGAAGATCCTCGCCTACTTCAACCTTGACACGAACCTGACGAACTGGCGCTCCTGGCTAGCCACGAAGGGCCCAATCCTCACGCGCCTCGACGTCGACTCGACCTGGGACAGCGCGACGTCCACGAGCGGAAATCTAGACGAGTATCAGCCCGACACGAAGCGCGGAGGCCACGCGGTCGCGATCATCGGCTACAAGCCGGATCGCTTCATCGTCCGCAACAGCTGGGGGACCGGCTGGGGCGACAAGGGGTTCGCATACGCCTCGCTCGCATACGCTCAGGAGGCGTTCACGGAGGCGTACGGCGTCGAAGTCTAGGCGCGAACTCACTCGATACTGAGTCGGGAGGACCCCGCTTCTCGTCGGACCTGCGGTAGCCGTAACGAGTAGCGGGTTCCAACACGCTTGATGACGCGTAGCTCGTCCTGCGGCTCGATCGACGGAGATCCTCCTACGATCGCGTGACGCCGGCCTACCCCCTGTCCGGCGCCCACGGCCCAGGGCTTCACCCGTAACGGCGACGTGCTCGCGTTCGCGTATGACTGCGACCGCGCGATCAACGGCATCGGCTTGCGCGAATATGCAGTGGGCGAGATATCCGCCGTGGGGCCCTACATCGCCGGATCATCGACCTGCGCGAGCAGCCCGTCTCGAGGACGGAATGGTTATCGAGGAAGGCGTGATCCCGGGCGGCATGTCCATCGTGCTCACCCACATGTTCGGGCTCAAGGCGAAGCTGGTCGGGAAGGACACGGACGGCGGTGTCGCCGACTATTTGCGAGTGCGGACTCGCGACCTCGCGAGCATGATCGGTGGCCGGTATTGCGGCGCCCTCAACAACACTATGGCGTTCCTCGTCATTGGTGCACGACGACGGCAAGGGCGAGCTCGTGCTCGAGACGACCGCGTCCTCGTGCTCTGGCCGGGAGTCGGGACGCAACCGGTCTTCCAGCCGCCCCATTGAACTTTGTGCGGTTTGGTGCCAAGCTAGGCGTCGCCATAGGTCACCCCTGGGGTGGTTGTGCCGTCAGAGCCAAGGGTTCCGAGTCCGCCGCGTGACGCTCATCGCGTACGGGATTCTTTTCGGCATCGCCCAGGAGCTGGTCACCTGGCTGATCGACCAGAAGGCCAGCGTGATCGTCGAGCAGCCAATCGGACACCAGCCACTGATGAGATCTAACTGGGTCTCCTCCACGCGGGTTCGGACGAAGATCGACGAGTGGTTCGGGAGAGCCCGTTGCTTCCGCGATCAGCTCTCCGATCGGGGCCGCATGTTTCGCTTCGGCGTCGGTGTCGGGCTCTTCGGACTGGCGTTCCTGGCCCTCGTCATCCTGAACATGTCGCTTCGAGCCTGGGGTCTTTGGGGAGACCTTGCGTTCGCGCTCATTGTGATGACCACCGTTCTGTGGATGCTCTTCAGGGCTGCACGGCCCCTGCTAGGGAGAAACAAGAAGTACAGAGGGTTTCCGCGCGCCCTGTCGGCCACCGTCACCACGCTCGTAGGGGCTCCCGTCGCCTTCGTGACCTGGCCTGTCGGGCTGATCGTGCTGCTGGCACCGGTGGGTTTCTGGCTCGCCCAACTGCTCACTCGCCTGCGCCGCGGGCTGGGCCCGCCTCCTCTCTGGCCCGCCGCGCTTGCCGGCGTCGCGCTGCTGCTGATCTACGTTGGAATCCGCGCTCCCCTCTCGAAGACGGACATCGTTCCGCGAGCGATCCCTGCCGCCCAGCTCGAAGACGCGGGTGTCGAGCTCGCGGACCACTTCCGTCCGTTGCTTTTTCTCGACGCGGGAGAGAAGCGCTATCCGCTCGACATCGAGGACGCGATCGCGGAGGGCCGCATCAGCATGTGCCGGAGCCGGGTCCGGGGAGACGATTGCAAAGACCTCGCAAGCGCCGCCGAGATCGACGACAGCTTCGACTACCTCCAGATGGCGGACGCTCCGCCCCCCCGGCGGGGCGGGGACGACGGAAGCGCCTACTACTACCATGTCGACCGCCGAGGCGACGCCGTCTACGTGGATTACTGGTGGTTCTACGCACGCAATCCTTCGCCCGTCGCGGGGGACGTCTTCTGCGGCCCCGGCCTGCGGACGCCGCCGTTCACGTGCCAGGAGCACGCCGGCGATTGGGAGGGGCTCACCGTCGTCCTCGGACGGTGTGCGAACACGACGGACACATGCGTGGAGGCCGGCGGCGATCTGTTCGAGCCCGTCACCGTGCGGTACGCGCAGCACGAGCACGTCCGCCCCTACGCGTGGCTCGAGCTCGAAGGGCGCTGGGGCGACCTTCCGCGACCCACAAGCGCCGCCCTCGGGCCCGTTTGGGACGAGTTCGTCTTGCCGGCAGCGGCCGACCATGGCCCGCACCCGCTCGTGTTCGTTGCTCGCGACAGCCACGCTTCCTACCCGGATCCCTGCTTTGGCAGGTGCACGCAGAAAGGGCGGGATCTTCCCGAAGGGCGACACGACGGTGGGCTGCCGTGGGCGCACAACCTCGCCTGCGACGGCTGCGTGATACCCCTCCCCCTCACAGCCGGCGGGGACCCCGCTCTCTGGAACGCTTTCTCCGGCAGGTGGGGGGAGCAGGAATGCATCCTCGGCGGCGCGTACTGCGACTTCTCCCCCGCGCCGCGCAGCCCGTCGTATCAGGAGCGATACAACTTTCCCGGCGGCTAGCTGTAACTCCTAGCCAGGTTGTTCAGCTCGCGGAGACGAGCGCCGGGCGGCCTGTGGCTGAGGCTGCCGTGTGGTCGTCGCCAGTTGTAGTGGTCGAGCCAGGCGGAAAGCAAGTCCGTGCGCTCCGCGCTCGAGCCGTAGAGGCGAGCGTAGGCCCAGCCGGCGAGCAGCGTGCGGATGAAGCGCTCGATTCTCCTATGTCAAGTGTTTAGTGCTGGTGTGGCTTCCGCCCAGGCGTAGAGGCGGCGGTAGATGACGTTGGCGAGGTGTCGTTTCAGCGCGCGTCGAGCTTCGCGTGGTGTCTTCCCTTCGGCGATC
>WNGA01011549.1_pt1 | contig 18387 bp, 10 predicted proteins | sample 5400061 | NCBI WGS metagenome assembly WNGA01 (sample SAMN13153366, study PRJNA577476) | soil metagenome | isolation source: 100 cm soil or saprolite under grassland replicate 2 | place: USA:California | collected 2016-06-15 | reverse complement strand
CGCGCTCGGCCGCGCCGGCGATCCCAGGAACGTCGCGTTCCTCCGCACCGCGCTGCGCTCCGAGAAGGACCCCGCGCTCCGGCTCGCCATCGCCGAGTGCGTCTACCTGTCCGAGCCGGACGGCGAGACGTCGCGGCGCACGTTCGTGGAGGCGGTGCCGCAGGATCCGCAGGCGCTCGCGCGGCTGTGGGCCGCGGCGGCGGCCGGAACGCCCGGCGCGGACCTCCCCGTCCTGCCGTCGCTCGGCGACCTCGCCGCCGACGCGAACCCGGAAGCGCTGTCCCGGCTCGTCGAGCTCGCGCCGGCCGCGGCGCTCGACGGCGCGCTCGCGCGCACGCTCTCCGAGGTCCTCGGGGAGGTGGGGGCGGTGGTGCCCGAGGAGCTCGTGCGGGCGCTCCACGCCGCGTCGCCCGCGGCGCAGGAGGCGGCAGTCGGCGCGATCGGCGCCGGGCTCGCGCGCTCCGAGGAGCGGGAGCACCCGTTCGCCGCCGCGCTGCGCGAGATGGCAGGGCGGAGCGACGAGCAGGGCACCTTCGCGCGCGCGCTCCAGCCCCGGGTCGCCGCTGCGGTCAGCGCCAGCACGGCCGCGCGCGCAGCCCCGGCGCTCGTCCCCGCGTCCGGGACGCTGCCCGCCCCGGCGCCAGGCGGCCGCTAGGAGCATGCAGGGGTAACCGCGGCGCCATATGTGGCCCGCTCGCCCTGAGCGTAGGGCCGCGCAGCGGCCCGTAGTCGAAGGGCAGGCGGGCACGCAACGGTGTCCCATGGACTTGGCCGCACGCGTGATCTCGCTGCCAGCGGGACGAAGACGTTTCGACCGTACGGGCCGCGCCAGTTTCTTGCTGCCGCCCGTAGCCGCTGGATTGGTTCCCCGAGGACCACATTCACTTCATCCTGGACTCGTATCGCGGGTCGACTTCAGCAAGATTTTCGCTCCTTGGTCACCCGCAAGTGAGCCCGTCGGTGACGTGGGGTGACTCGGCGTTCTTCGTCGCCTGGGAAGACGATCGCACCGCGAACGTTCGCGGAGCGCGGATCACGTCTGCGGGAGTCGTTCAGGATCCCGGTGGGTTCGCGATCAGCAACACATCCGGAACGTACCTTCCCAAGGTAGCGTGGGATGGAACCAACTATCTCGTGGTCTGGGTCGAGAGCCCCCGTGGCGTTTACGGCACGCGGGTGACGCCTTCGGGAGCGGTGCTGGCGCCTGAGCGGTTCCTGATCAGCGCAACGGCGACCAGCGAAAGTCCACCCGCGATCGCGTTCGGGGGGACCGACTTTCTCGTGGCCTGGTCGGACACTGCTGAAGCAGCGACCTACCAAGAGCGAGGTTACGGCATCTGCGGCGCACGTGTCACCGCCGCGGCCGAGGTCCGTGACGCCACGAGCATCAACATCAGCAGCGCCGCCAACGACCAGCGGGCGCCTGCGATTGCCTGGAACGGCCTGAACTACCTCTTGGCGTGGCTCGATGTCCGGAACTCCGGCACGACGGAGGTCTTCGGGGTGCGCGTGAGCCCAGCCGGTGTCCGTCCAGGACCCGGCGGCAATCAAGATCAGTACAGGCGAATACGTGTGGAGCAGGCCGGCAGTAGCCTCCGATGGATCGAACTACCTCGTCGTGTGGCCCGGTGACGTCTTCCGCGCCGCGCGCGTGAGCGCCGGCGGAGCGGTGCTCGATGGGAGCAGCTTCCAGGTCGCTCCTGCAAGTGGGTGGAACCCGGCCGCGGCGGCGTGGAGCGGGTCGACCTACCTCGTGGTCTGGGAGGCGGGCGGGGCGATTTACGGCACGCGCGTGTCGCCTGGCGGGTCTGTGCTGGATCCGGGGGGGATCGTCGTCAGGCGCCAAGACTACGGCAAGACGAAACCGTCGGTGGCGGGGGGAGACAATGGCTTCTTCGTCGTGTGGCAAGACGACCAGTGGGGCGTCGTCTTCGGAACGAGGGTGAGCATCAGCGGCGTCGTCCTAGATACGACACCTGTTCCGATCAGCCCACCGGGGCACAGCGGCCGCGCGCCGAAGGTCGCCTGGGGCGGCGACGCCGTGAACGGGACGTATCTCGTGACGTGGGCGGGCAACGGCGGCGCCTGGGTGGCGCGCATCAGCTCCGCCGGTGTCGTTCTCGATCCGAACGGAATCTCGCTGAGCCCGAGCGGTGGGTACGACTACGGTCCGGCCGTCGCTTCGGACGGCACGGATTTCCTCGTGGTCTGGGAGGACTCGCGCAGCGGCTCGAGCGACATTTATGGCGCACGGGTGACGACATCGGGGACAGTGACGGAGCCCGATGGGATCCCGTTTTCTACAGCGCACTACGACGTCATGGACGAGACCGAGCCCGCGGTCGCCTCGAGCGGTCCTGGCCGCTTCCTCCTCGCGTATACCGGCTTCGACGCGTCGCCCGGCGTCCTGAGTCGGCGCGTCCTGTCGCGAACGGTCTTCTTCACGCTGCCGCCGACCGCCTCGGACCAGTCGGTCGCGACTCCCGAGGACACTCCGATCGCGATCACGCTCTCGGGATCCGATCCCGATGGCGACCCGCTCACGTACGTGATCAAGACACCGCCGGAACATGGGACGCTTTCGGGGACGGCCGCACAGCTGACGTACACCCCGGCGCCGAACTACAGCGGTCCGGACGCGTTCACGTTCGCCGTCAACGACGGCAAGGTGGAATCGCCTCCGGCCACCGTTGCCATCTCCATCGCTGCCGTGAATGACCCACCGGTCGCCGAGTCGCAGTCCGTACGTACGATCAAGGAGACCGCCGTGGCGATCACGCTCTCGGCGTCGGACGTCGATGGAGATGCGTTGACGTACTCCGTCGTGACGCAGCCTGCGCACGCGACGATTACCGGGATCGCTCCGAACCTGACCTGCACCCCGGAAAAGAATTTCGTGGGCTCCGACAGCTTCACGTTCGTAGCGAACGACGGGAAGGTGAACTCGGGGGTCGTCACCGTGTCGATCACCGTCACCAGGAGGTGACGAACGGCGCGTCGCGGACGCCCGAGGGAGTGCTCGACGTGAGCGAAGACCGGAGCGCGCGGCGACCGTGCTGCGGCTCCGGCCTTCGCCGTCTCCGAGCGGCCGCTTGTTGAGTTCCGCGGACGCTTGCCGGATCATCTCCGTCCGACCATGGCCCACTCCGGGAAGCGATCGCGCGTCCAGGAGCCTCCACGAGATCCTCGGGGTCCGCGCGGGGGCGCGCTCGATCTTCACGGCGCTTCTCATGAGTGGGCCGGGGCTCTCCTCATCGCCCTCGCAACCGCGCTCGTCTACTCGAACGCCCTCCGCGGCTCGTTCCACTTCGACGACCTCACGAACATCGTCCACGCCGACCCAGTGCGCGACCTCGGCCGGCTGTGGCCGCCGTCGGGCCGGCGCTGGGTGGGCGTCCTCACCTTCGCGCTCAACTACCGCATGGGCGGCCTGGACCCATCCGGCTACCACCTCGTGAACGTCGCGATCCACGCGGCGAACGCGCTGCTGGTCGCATGGCTCGCGGCGCTCACGCTCCGGACCCCGGCGCTGCGGGACGCGAGAGCGGGCACGCTCGTGCGGCGCTTCCTACCGCTCGCGGCGGGCTTGCTGTTCGCGGTTCACCCGCTCGCGACGCAGGCGGTGACGTACGTCGTCCAGCGCTTCACTTCGCTCGCGACGCTCTTCTTCGTCCTCTCGGTGGCGCTCTACGCGCGGGCGCGCGTCGAGCTCGACGAGAAGTGCCCGTCGCGGTTCCGCGCCGGTAGCGCCTACGCGCTCTCGATCCTGTCCGCCGCCGCTGCGATGAAGACGAAGGAGATCGCCTTCACGCTGCCCGCGGTCGCGGCGGCGTGGGACCTCTTCCTCTTCCGGCCAGGCCGGCGGCTCCTCCTGCTCATCCCTCTCGCGGTGACGGCATTGCTCGTCCCGCTCGGCGTCGCGGGCGACGGCGGAACCCTGTCGGGGGTGCTCGACGACATGGGCCGGCTCGCCGCGGAGACGCCGAACATCCCACGGTCGGTCTACGCCCTGACGCAGACCCGCGTCGTCGCGACGTATCTCCGGATGCTCGTGCTCCCTCTCGGCCAGAACGTGGACCACGACGTGCGGCTCTCGACGTCGCTCGCGGACCCAGCCGTGCTCGGCGCGACGGCGGTGCTCGTCTTCCTCGTCGCGGGGGCGGTGGTCCTCCTAGTCCGCGCGCGGCGGACGCACCGGGCCGAGGGCGTGCTCGTCGCCATCGGGGTCGCGTGGTTCTTCATCACGCTCTCGGTCGAGTCGTCGATCATCCCGATCCGCGACGTGATGGCGGAGCACCGGACGTACCTGCCGCTCGCAGGCGTGGCGCTCGCCCTCGCGACGGCGCTCCTCACCGCAGCCGAGCGGATCCCGGCGCCCGTCACGCAGGTGCTGCGACTCACGCTCGCGCTGCTCGTCACCACGGGCCCGCTCGCGGTCGCGACATACGCCCGCAACCGCGTCTGGGACGACGACGTCTCGCTGTGGCGCGACGCCGTCGACAAGAGCCCGGTGAAGGCGCGACCGCGGGTGAACCTCGGGGCCGCCCACGGCAACCGCGGCGAGCTCGACGCGGCGGCGCGCGAGTACGAGCAGGCCGTCCGGATCGCTCCGGACCTCGCCGAGGCCCGCCGGAACCTCGGGGGTACCTATTTCAAGCTCGGCCGAATCGACGAGGCCATCCGCGAGTACCACGAGGTGGTCAGCCTGAAGCCCGGATGGGCCGAGGCGCACAGCAGCCTCGGCGCGGCCTACGAGGCAAAGGGGCAGCGGGACGACGCGATCCGCGAGTACCGCGACGCGATCCGCCTCGATCCGGCGCTCGTGGACGCCCACGCCAACCTCGGCGCCGCCTCGATCGCGAACGGGCGGCTCGACGACGCGGCCGCCGCCTACCGGGAGGCGATCCGTCTTGCTCCCGACCGGGCATGCCGTACGCCCGCGCCGCCGAGCTGAGGCCCTCGCTCGAGTACGCGCTGAACCTCGCCGTCGCGCTCGACGACGCAGGCCGCGCGCGAGAGGCGATCGCCTGGTTCGAGAGGTATCTCGAGCTGGCGGGCGGACGAGAGACTGAAAGGGCGGAGCAGGTCCGCGCGCGCCTCGCGCAGATCCGAGCGCTGCCAACGCGCCGCTGAAGAACACGGAAGCTCGCCCTCGGCGGCTAACGGCGCCCGGCGGCGGCTAGCGCTCCGCGGCGTTTTGTCCCCACCGCCGCGCTCCGCGGCGCGCTAGCATCGCCATCCGATCTTGCATTGTAGCAAGAACGCTATATGGAGCCGCGCGCCAGCGCGCCTTCCGGAGGGATCCCCATGAGCGGTACGAAGCTTTGGCTGTGCGCGGCGGTCGCCGCGTGGACCGTCGCGGCGCGGGCAGAGGACGCCCGCATGAAGCCGTTCGTGCTCGCGAGCCGCGGGCCGGGCGAGCTCTCGCAGACGGTCGAGGGCGCGAAGGCGAAGCTCGCCGCGGCCGGGTTCACCGTCGCGGGCAGCTACGCGCCGTACGCGGGGACCGTCGTCCTCGCGGTTACGAGCGACGAGCTGAAGGCGGCGGCGGGCCAGGCCCGGTTCGGCGCCTACGCGGCCGCGCAGCGCGTGACGGTCACGAAGGTCGGCGACGAGATGCAGGTCGCGTACACGAACCCGGTCTACATGGCCGCCGCGTATCGCCTGAAGGCCGACCTCGCACCGCTCGCGGCGAAGCTCGCGCAGGCGCTCGGCTCCGTCGAGGAGTTCGGTCCGGCGGGGGACGGCAAGCGCGCGAAGGACCTGAAGGGCTTCCACTACATGATCGGGATGCCGTACTTCGACGACGCGTGGAAGCTCGCGACCTTCCCCTCGCAGGCGGAGGCGCTCGCGGCGGTCGAGGCGGGGCTCGCGGCGAAGCGCGGCGGGACGAAGCAGGTGTACCGGATCGCCGCGTCGGCCGACGAGACGGTGTTCGGCGTCGGGCTCTCGGACGGCTGCGGGGCCGACGCGAACGTGATGAAGGAGATCGACTTCAAGCCGCTCCGGTCCTCCGGGCACCTGCCGTACGAGCTCATCGTCTCGAAGGGCGAGGTGTTCGCGCTCCATGCGAAGTTCCGGATCGCGGTGAACTTCCCCGACCTCTCGATGATGGGAGATCACAGCTTCATGCGGATCCGCTGCGCCCCCGACTCGATCGAGAAGGCGCTCGAGGCGGTCGTCATGGCGCCGCCGAAGGGCGCGGTCGTGCCGGCTGCGGCGACGGTCCCCGCGCCGAGCGGCGGGTAGCGCTGCGACGCGCTCCCTCTCCCGGCGGCGCGCCTCTCTCCCTCTCCCCCTCGGGGGAGAGGGCGGGGTGAGGGGGCTCTCTCGACGCGCTGCGCTGCTGCAACGAGCCGCTGCCGCCGGTCGGACGCCGCGTCGCCGCAGGCACTCCGGCGGCCATGCTGCGATCGTCGCGCGCGACGAGAGCGGAACATCGCGCCGCTGCGGAATTCGCTCGCGCAGAGCGCTTGCGCGCCTGCGCGAGCTCGGACAGTCCTCGCGGCGCAGAACGGCTGAGCGAGCCGCGCGCGCACGATCGGAAGAGAGTGGGCGCCTCCGCGATGCGGCGCCACGGCGCCCCGGCCGGCTTCGCTGCGGCTCTCCGAGCGCGGGAAATGACTCAAACCGTGCCGCTCACGTTCTCCCGCGCACACGCTCCTCGCGACCGTCACTTCCCCGGGCGCGCTCGGCCGGGCGGGGGTCGTCTCCCGCTGCGTAGGGCCGGTCGCTGCGGACGGACCCAATTCAAAGTACGGAGCCGGGGTGCACGGACCGGGACGGCCGCCCATCTTCGAGCCATTCACGCTTCGTCAAGCGACCGGCCGGACCGGGCGGACGTGCCCCGGCGTCTGCGCTTCGGCGCCCTCACACGACGACCCTCCCCGGCCCAGCGCCCGGACGGAGACGTCCGGTGATCCGTGTGCCGAAATCGCCCTTCGACTCCGCGCCGCCTGCGGCGGCGCTACGCTCAGGGTGAACGGGAATCCAGGTCCAGGTCCAGGTCCAGGAACACGTCCAGGACCGTCCAGGACCGTCCAGGAACACGTCCACGACCACGAGCCGAGCTACGCGCCGCCGCCCGTCCCCGCGCCGGGGTGCCCGCTCTCGCGATCGAACAGGTGGCACGCCACGAACCGGCCCGGCTCCACCTCGAGCCACGCGGGATCCTTGACGCGGCACACGTCGGCGGCGAACGGGCAGCGCCCGGTGAACCGGCAGCCCGGCGCGAGGTTCACGGGCGACGGGATCTCGCCGCGCGGCGCGGCGTGGGCGCGGCGGCGCTCCTTCGCGGGGTCGGGCTCGGGGTTCGCCGCGATGAGCGAGCGGGTGTACGGGTGCTTCGGCCGGAAGAACACGTCGTCGGCCTTCCCGAGCTCGACGAGCTGGCCGAGGTACATCACCGCGGTGCGGTCGGAGACGTAGCGGACCATCGAGAGATCGTGCGCGATGAAGAGCAGCGTGAGCCCCATCGTCGCCTTGAGGTCCGCGAGCAGGTTCACGACCTGCGCCTGCACCGACACGTCGAGCGCGGAGATCGGCTCGTCGCAGATGACGAGCTCCGGCTCTAGCGCGAGGGCGCGGGCGATGCCGATGCGCTGCTTCTGCCCGCCGGAGAACTCGTGCGGGTAGCGGGACATCTGGTCCGCGGAGAGCCCGACCCGCTCGAGCCAGCCCGCGACGCGGGCCTGCACCTCGCTCCGCCGCCACCGGCCGTTGAGGAGCGGTCCCTCGGCCACGATCTCGCGCAGCGTCATGCGCTCGTTCAGGGACGAGGCGGGGTCCTGGAAGATCATCTGGATCTTGCGGGCCCAGCGCTTGAAGTCGGCGGCGCGGTAGCGGGCCGGCAGCGGCTCGCCGCGGTAGCGGACCTCGCCCGCGGTCTTGTCGTGCAGCCCGACGATGGTCCGCCCGAGCGTGGACTTCCCGCAGCCCGACTCGCCGACGAGGCCGAGCACCTCGCGCTCGCCGATCTCGAGGCTCACGCCGTCCACCGCCTGGAGCACGCGCCCGCGGCCGACGTCGAAGTGCTTCGTGAGCGCGCGCACCTCGAGGAGCGGCCGCGCGGTCGCGGGCCGGGGTCCCTGGGCGAGCTCGCCGGGGCGCATGCTCATGCGGCCGCTCCCCCCGGCATGAGCGCGCCCTGGAAGAGCTTCTCGGGGCGCACCGGCGCGCGCTCGTGGTGGAGCCAGCAGCGGGCGGCGTGACCCGCCTGGACGGGCCAGAGCGGCGGCACCTCGGGTCCGCACACCTTCATCGCCCACGGGCAGCGCTCGAAGTACGGGCAGCCCGGCGGCGGGCTGAAGAGATCGGGCGGGCTCCCCTCGATGGGCTCGAGCCGGGCGCGCAGCCCCTCCTCGTCGCCGGGCATCGCCTGCTTGAGCCCGAGCGTGTACGGGTGCGCGGGCCGGTAGAAGACGTCGTCCACGCTGCCCTGCTCGACGATCTGCCCTGCGTACATCACCGCGACCTCGTCCGCCATCTGTGCGACGACCCCGAGGTCGTGGGTGATGAGGACGATCGCCATGCCGTGCTCGCGCTGGAGATCGCGGAGCAGGCCCAGGATCTGCGCCTGGACCGTGACGTCGAGCGCGGTGGTCGGCTCGTCGGCGATGAGGATCTTCGGGTGGCAGGCGATCGCCATCGCGATCATGACGCGCTGGCGCATGCCGCCCGAGAACTGGAATGGGTAGCTGTCGACGCGCGCGCGCGCCTCGGGGATCTGCACGCGCTCGAGTGACTCGATCGCCTTCGCGCGTGCGGCCCTGCCGGAGATCCCCTCGTGGTACCGGAGCGCCTCGGTGATCTGCTGGCCCACCTTCATCGTGGGGTTGAGAGAGGTCATCGGGTCCTGGAAGATCATCGCGATCTCCTTGCCCCGGACGCGGTTCGCCTGGCCCGGCCCGAGCCCGACGAGCTCCTGCCCTTCGAAGCGGACCGAGCCTCCGGTGATCCGCCCGGGCGGCGTCGGGATGAGCCCCATCGCCGCCTGCACGGTGACGGACTTCCCGCATCCCGACTCGCCGACGATCGCGAGCGTCTTCCCGCGCTCGAGCGAGAAGGAGACGCCGCGCACCGCCTTCACGACGCCGCCGTAGGTGGCGAACTCGACGCGGAGGTCGCGGATCTCGAGGAGGCTCATTCGACCGACCTCATCCGCGGGTCGAGCGCGTCCCGGAGCCCGTCGCCGAGCAGGTTGAAGGCGAGCACCGTCACGCTGATCGCGGCGGCGGGGAAGAGGAACTCGTGCGGGTAGACGAGGAACGTCTTGATCCCGTCGCTGCACATCGAGCCCCACGACGGCGTCGGCGGCGCGACGCCCATCCCGATGAACGACAGGAAGGCTTCGGTGAAGATCGCGCTCGGGATCGCGAAGGTGAGCGAGACGAGGATGACGCCGAGCGTGTTCGGGAGGAGGTGGCGGACGATCAGGTAGGCGGGGCGGGCGCCGAGCAGGCGCGAGGCCTGCACGAACTCCATCTCGCGGAGCTGCAGCACCTGCCCGCGCGTGAGCCGCGCCGCGCCCGTCCAGGAGAGGACGATCAGCGCGACGAGCATCGGCCCGATGCCGCTCTCGCCCGCCCCCGACCCGAACGCCACCTTGAACAGGATCATGAAGAGCAGGAAGGGCAGGGCGAGCACGAAGTCGGTGATCCGCATGAGCCAGTGGTCGACGCGCCCGCCGAAGTAGCCCGCGGCCCCGCCGACGAAGATGCCGATGAGGATCGCGAGGAGCGGCGCGGTGAACCCGATGAAGAGCGAAACGCGCGCCCCCGCCATGAGACGGGCGAGCAGGTCGCGGCCGAGGAAGTCGGTCCCGAACGGCCTCCGCGGGCGGGAGACGACGTCGCCGGGCCTCGCGCGCGGGTCGATGGTCTTCGCGTCCACGAGCGAGATTGCGGGCGTGAGCCGCACCTCGATCGTGGCGGCGTTGCGGGACTCGGCGACGTTCGTCGCGACGACCGAGTACCAGTAGGTGGTCGGCTCGAGGTTGAACGCGTCCTCGAAGGAGACGACGTTCCCCGCCGTCACCTCGCCCATCGGCAGGCCGAGGTAGTCGCCCGCGGGCCTCGAGGTGGAGCGGTACACGAGGTAGCCCGCCGCGCCAGGGACGTGCGACCAGCGCAGCCGGACCGACGCGACGGTGGGCCTTCCGACGACGGCGAGCGAGGCGGTGGCGGGCAAGGTCGCGCCGTCCGCGTCCGGCGCGGCCGGGACGCCCGGGACGACGACGTCCTCGAACGGCGGCGGCTCGGCGAGCACCTCCGCGCGGTTGTCCCAGCGCGGCGGCTCGGAGATGCGGGCGAGCACGGGCTGCCCCGGGTCGACGCGCCACAGGAGCGGGCCGACGAGCGTGAAGAGGAGGAGCGCGCAGACGATGACGAGCGAGGCGATCGCCTGCGGGTTCCTCCGCAGCCGGAGCCAGGCGTCCTTCCAGTAGGAGAGCGACGGCCGCGACGGGCCGCGGGTGACGTTGCCGCGCGTGACCGGCGCGAAGTCCTCCGGCCGGAGCGCGCGCGCGCCCGCCGCAGCGCCGCCGCCCGCCGCGCCCGCCACCGTTTCTCCCGCGGGCCCGGGAGTCACCCGCCCTCCTTCGCGACCCGGATCCGCGGGTCCACGAAGCCGTAGACGATGTCCACGAGGATCACCATCAGGACGAGGAACGCGCCGTAGAACACGGTGAGCCCCATGATGACGGTGTAGTCGAGCTGCTGGACCGCCTGGACGAAGTAGCGGCCGAGCCCCGGGATCGCGAACACGCTCTCGACGACGAAGCCGCCCGTCGTGATGGCGGCGAGCGCGGGCCCGAGCAGCGTGATGACCGGGAGGATCCCGTTCCGGAGCTGGTGCGAGACGAAGATGCGCCAGGGCGGCAGCCCCTTCGCCTTCGCCGTCCGGATGTAGTCCTGGTTCACGATCTCGAGGAGCGAGCTGCGCATCAGCCGCGTCAGGAACGCGAGCGTGCCGATCCCGAGCGCGAGCGCCGGAAGGAGCATGTGCCGGAAGGTGCCCCAGCCGGCGACCGGCAGGACCGTCGCGCCGGCGCGCCGGTTCACGGCGAGGACGCCGAACTGGGCAAGCGCGGCGAAGACGAAGCCCGGCACGGAGATGCCGAGCACGACGAAGAAGAGCGTCGTCCGATCGGCCCACCGTCCGCGGAAGCGGGCCGTCACAGAACCGAGCACGATCCCGCCGACCGTGGCGAACAGGAGCGAGAGGACGCCGAGGATCGCCGACACGGGGAAGTGCTCGCGGATGATGTCGTTCACCGAGCGGTTCTGCTGGGTGAAGGAGATCCCGAAGTCCCCCTTCGCCATGTTCTCGAGGAACACGCCGTACTGGACGAGCACCGGCTTGTCGAGGCCGTACCGCGCCTTGAGATTTGCGCGGATCTCGGGGCTCCGTGCCTTGCCCGTCGTGAGCGGGTCGCCCGGGACGGCGTGCATGGCGGCGAAGGTCGCGGTCGCGATGAAGAAGACCGTCACGAGGCCGGCGAGGAGGCGCTTCAGCGTGTAGGCGAGCACGAGGGCGTCCCTCCTACGGCTCGAGCCGCGCGTGGGTGTAGTCCGGGTCCGTTCCCACCGCGCGCCGGATGACCCCGGTGAGCTTCGGCGCGTGGACGTAGACGCTGCCGGCCTCGCTCTTCGGCAGGATCGCGACCTCGTCGAGCAGGATCCGCTCCGCCTCCGCCATCGCGTCCATGCGTACGCGGGGATCGGCGCTCGCCTGCGCCTTCCGGATGAGCGCGTCGTACCGCTCGTTCTTCCAGCGGCCTCGGTTGTTCTCGTTCCAGCTCGCGAACAGGTCCGCGAAGGTCATCGCGTCCGCGTAGTCCGGCCCCCACCCCGCCGAGACGAGGTCGAACTCGCCTGACGTCATCTTCGCGAGCCGCTGCTTGAACGTCTGCTTGTCGATCTTGAGCGCGATGCCGAGGCGCGACGAGAAGAGGTACTGGAAGTACTCCGCCTCGCGCGCCGTGCCGGGGTCGTCTCCGGTGAGCCAGACGAGCGGCGGGATGACGCCGCCGAGCTCCCTCCTCGCGAGCTCGAGCTCGCGGCGCGCGGCGTCGAGGTCGGGCAGCACCGGCTCGACGGGGTACTCCTGCCAGAATGGCCCCTCGACCCCCGGGACCCAGCGCGGGATGAGCCGGACGCCGGGACGGTTTCCGGGGACGCCGATCACCTTCGACACGTACTCCTTCGGGTTGAAGACGAGCTGGATCGCCTTCCGCAAGTGGCGGTTCGTCGTCGCGCGCCCGGGGCGGTGGTTGAACTCGGCGTAGAAGACCGACCCCGCAGCGAACGCCTTCATCCGGAACCGGTCCGCCTGCGCGCGTCCGAGCAGGTCCCGGTCGAGGCCGGTCAGATCGATCTTGCCGTCCTTGAAGAGGTTGTAGGCGGTGCTCGGATCCTGCGTGAAGTAGGGCACCTCGATCCGCTGGATCGAGACGTTCGCGGCGTCCCAGTAGCGCGGGTTCTTCTCGAGGACGAGGCGCGCGCCATGGACCCACTCCGCGAGGATGAACGGGCCGTTCGCGAGCAGGTCCTTCGCGTCCGCGGCGTAGCGACCTGGCCGCGCGTCGTAGAACGCCTGCTTCACCGGGAGATAGGTCGTGAACGCCGTCAGGCCGAGGAAGATCCCGGTCGGGCGCTCGAGGTCGACCTCGAGCGTCCGGTCGTCCCGGGCACGGGCGCCGAGCGCGCTCGGCGGGAGCTTCCCCTGGCTGATCGCCTCGGCATTCTTCACGGGGTAGAGGATGAACGCGTACTCGGACGCCGTCTTCGGGTCCACCGCCGTCCGCCAGGCGAACACGAAGTCCCGGGCGATGACGGGGCTCCCATCCGCCCAGCGCGCGCCGGCGCGGAGGTGAAACGTGGCGTGGGTCTCGCCGAGCTCCCAGCGCTCGGCAACGCCCGGGACGATGTCGCCGGACTTCCCGTAGCGGGTGAGCCCCTCCATGACGTGCCCGAGGATGCGGTTGCTCACCTGATCCGTCGCGCGGGTCGAGTCGAGCTGCGGCGGCTCCTCCGCCATCGCGAGCCGGACCACGCCGGGCGGGCGCGACGCGTCGCCGCTCGAGCAGCCGAGCACCAGGAGGAGCGTCCCCAGGGTGACCGGGAGGGCGTTCTTCGATCGGCGCGTGCGGGTCAGGCGTACCTCGGGGGTGGAGCGGCGTCGGCCGACCGCGGCCGGAATCCACCGGGTGTCCGTACTTGTCCCCGCGCGCGGGCGGTGTCAAGGAGACGATGTCCCGCCGAACCCCCCGATCCGCCTTGACATACAGTCAATGTACCGGGGAAGGTCCCCCGTCTTCGTCATCGGCCAGGGGGGCCCCCACATGCACGGTTTTCAACGCGCCGCGGCGCGAGCCACGCTGCTCGGTGTCACCCTCGCCGTCACCGCCTGCTCGGGCGGAGGCGGCGACGCGCCGCAGGGTAACCGCGCCCCCGTCGCGTCGGACGACCAGGCGAGCACCACGCGCGGCGAGCCGGTCGACGTGAACGTGCTCGCGAACGACGTCGATCCCGATGGCGATCCGCTGGTCGTCTCGAGCACGACCCAGCCCTCGCACGGCTCGGTGACGCACGGCCCCCTCCGGGTGACGTACCTGCCCGCCGCCGGCTACACCGGCGACGACGCATTCACGTACACGGTGAGCGACGGGAAGGGGGCGACCGCGACCGCCACGGTGCACGTCACGGTCACCGCGCCGAACGCGGCGCCCGTCGCCACCCCCTTCGTGATGACGGTGAGCGCGGTCGAGGACGTCCCGCTGGTGCTCGTGCTGACCGGCACGGACGCGGAGGACCTCGCGGCCGACCTTCAGGTGGAGCTGGCGGTCACCCCGATGTTCGGGACGCTCACGCCGGCCTCCGGCCCTGCGCCCCTCGTCGTGACCTACACGCCCGCGGGGAACTACTCCGGCGCGGACTCGTTCGCCTTCCGGGTCGTCGACACCGCGGGCGCGCGCTCGACGCCGGTCGCCGTCTCGATCTCGGTGGCGCCGGTGAACGACGCGCCCGTCGCGGCGCCGCTCGCGCCCCTCGTTACCGACGAGGACGTGCCGGTCGCGGTGACGCTCACCGGCGCGGACGTGGAGTCGGCGGAGTACTTGCTCGTGGTGAGCATCGTCACGAATCCTGCCCACGGCTCCGTCGCCCTGGCGCCGAACCCCGCGCCGCTCGCCACCGCATACGTGCCGGACCCGGACTTCTCGGGCGTGGACTCCTTCTCGTACCGGGTGACCGATCCGGGGGGCGAGCCGTCGGAGGTCGTCACGGTGAGCGTCACGGTGAATGCCGTGAACGACCTCCCGTCGGCCACGCCGCGGAACGTGAACGCGACGGAGGACGTCGCAGCGGCAATCGTGCTGACCGGAACGGACGTGGAGTCGGCGACGGCCGACCTCTCCGTCGAGCTCGTCGCGCCGCCCGCCCACGGGACCGTGAGCCCCGCGACGGGCCCGGCGCCGCTCTCGGTCTCGTACCTCCCGGCCACGAACTACGCTGGGCCGGACTCGTTCACCTACCGTGTCAGGGATCCGGACGGCGGCGTGTCGGATCCCGCCACCGTCTCGATCGCGGTCGCCGCGGTGGACGACCCGCCCTTCGCGACGTCCATCGCGCCCGTCGGCACGGACGCGGGGGTCGCGGTCAGCTTCGTCCTCACCGGGACCGATCCCGACGACGCGGTCACCGCCCTCCGGATCTCCGTCCAGACCCTGCCGCAGCACGGCACGCTGACCGCGACCTCGGGCTGGGCGCCGCTCTCGGTCACCTACACCCCCGCGCCTGGCTGGTCGGGGACTGACGGCCTCACCTTCCGCGTGAACGACCCGCTCGGCGCGCAGTCGGGCGACGCCGCGGTCGCGATCGTCGTGCTCGCCCCGGTGCCGCACTCGCCGGTCGCCGTCGCGGACGCGGCGGTGGCTTGCCCTGGCGAGTCGGTGCGCGTCGCGGTCCTCGCGAACGACACGGACGCCGACGGCGATCCGCTCACGCTGGCGTCGGTCACGCAAGGCGCCCAGGGGACCGTCGCGATCTCGGGCAAGGCGGCGGTCTACGCCGCCGACGCGGGCGGCTCGGGCAGCGACTCGTTCGAGTACACCGTGTCCGACGGGACCGGGCGCGCCGCCACCGGCACGGTGACCGTGACGTACTCGGGACCGGTCATCACCTCGCTCTTCCCGGCGAGCGGAACGACCGGCGGCCCGCTCCAGATCTCGGGCCGCTGCTTCGGCGCGTCCGCGGGTACGGTGACCATCGGCGGCCGCCCCGCGACCGTCTCCACCTGGACGTCGTCATACCTCGTGGCGACGGTCCCGACCGACTTCGCGCCGGGGAGCCATGCGGTCGTCGCGACGCTGCCGTCCCTCGCGGCCGCGACGGCGAGCTACGAAATCGTTCCGTGGATCGGGCTCGTCGAGCCCTACTACGTCGCCTCGGGCGCGCCGCAGTCCGTCCTCGGCGACGCCTTCGTCACGCCGGCGGGGAGCGTCCTCTACGACGCGACCGCCGCGCAGGTGGACGGCTGGACCAACACGACGATCCAGAGCCGGATGCCGCGGGAGTCGAGCTTCGATCTGAAGGCGCTCACCTCGAGCGGCCTCACCTCGAACGAGTACCCTGTCACGGCGGCGGGTCCCGCGACGTGGCGGACCGAGCGCGTCCCCGGCGGGCGGCTTCACCACACCGCCGTCTGGACGGGAACGGAGATGATCGTCTGGGGGGGCGAGAACACCGGCAGCGGTGGCCTCGGCGGCGGGACCTCGTTCAGCAGCGGCGGCCGCTACGACCCGCGCTTCGACTCCTGGGTCCCCACCGCGACCATCACCCCGGCGCGGAGGCGGCACTCCGCCGTGTGGTCCGGGAAGGAGATGATCGTCTGGGGAGGGTACACGACGTCGGGCGACGCCCAGACCGGGCAGCGCTACGTGCCGGGCACGGACACCTGGACGGCGACGAACACCACGAACGCGCCGTCTGCCCGCGAGCAGCACACCGCCGTCTGGACCGGAACGCGGATGATCGTGTGGGGCGGGTACGCCGGCGTCTCGTACCTCTCGACGGGCGGGAGCTACGATCCCGTGTCCGACACGTGGACCCCGCTGCCGGCGCTCGACGCGCCTGCTGCGCGCGTGGACCACGTCGCGGTGTGGACAGGGAAGGAGATGATCGTCTGGGGCGGACAGGCCGGCGCCGGCGGGCTCGCGACCGGCGCGCGCTTCGATCCTGCGGCGAACCGGTGGCGCCCGGTGAGCACCGTGGGTGCTCCCTCGGCCCGGAGCTCCTTTGCGGCCGTGTGGACCGGCACGGAAATGATTGTGTGGGGCGGCCTCGGCGCGGCGAGCTATCTGCAGACGGGCGCCCGCTACGATCCCGAAACAGACGAGTGGGCTCCTCTCCCGACGACCGGAGCCCCGGAGGCCCGGTTCGGCCACGTCGCGGTGTGGACCGGCAAGGAGATGATCGTCTGGGGCGGCTACGGCATGAGCGGCACGGGCCACAGCGTCGCCTCGGGCGGCCGCTACGATCCCCGTACGAACACGTGGACGGCGACGGACGTCTCGGCCGCCCCCTTGGCGCGGGTCTATCCCTCGGCGATCTGGACCGGGACGGAGATGATCGTCTGGGGCGGCAGCGACGGGGCGCTCGACACCGGCGCCCGGTACGCTCCGGCGGCGGACACCTGGACGCCGACGCGGGTAGGCGCGCCCGGCGAGCCCACCGGTCGCTACGAGACCGCCTGGGCGTGCGTCGCCGGCGACCTCGTCGTGTGGAGCGGTTACGCCTCCGGCCGCGGCCCCCTCGCGACCGGTGCTCGCTACGACCGGTCGAGCGGGGCCTGGTCACCGCTCGCGACGCTCGGTGCCCCCTCCGCGCGCGCGGGTGCCACCGCGCTCTGGACCGGTACGCACCTCATCGTCTGGGGCGGGCGCGCCTCGGTCTCCGGGACCACGACGTACCTCGCGGACGGCGCCCGATGGGATCCCGCGCTCGACGAATGGGTGGCGATGTCGACGACCGGCGCTCCGTCGGCTCGGAGCGGCCACACCGCGGTGTGGGCCGGCTCGCGGATGATCGTCTGGGGAGGCGAGAACGCGAGCGCGGTCCTCCAGACCGGCGCGATGTACGATCCGGACACCGACACGTGGGAGGCGCTCCCGGTGGACGTGAGCACGCCGGAGGCGCGGCGGCTGCACACGGCGGTCTCGACCGGAACCGAGATGATCGTCTGGGGAGGCTCGAACCGGGGCTCGACGACCTATTCGAACGGCGCCCGGTTCGACGTTGCGAGCCGATCCTGGACCGCGCTGCCGCCGAGCGGTCTGTCGGCTCGCGCGCGCCACTCCGCCGTGTGGACCGGGACGGAGATGATCGTCTGGGGCGGGGACGCCATGCTGGGAGCGAACGGGGCCGCGTTCGCTGCCGCGTCGGGCATCTGGAGCTCGATCACGACGGGGCCGGCGCGGCGCAAGGACCACTCCGCGGTCTGGAACGGCACCGAGATGATCGTGTGGGGCGGCCACACCGACGGCTCCTCCGGACCCGTCTACGACGCGACGCCGTACCGGTACGACCCCGCAGGAAAGACCTGGACCACGGGCTCGCTCGCGGGCGCGCCGCTCGGACGCGACGGGGCCTCGGCCTGCTGGACTGGGACGGACCTTGCCGTCTGGGGCGGCTCGTACAACGGGTACGGCCTTGGAGCGCTCGGCCACTATCGCCCCTGAGCCGCCGCCCCTGAGCGGCGTCAGTGCACGACGACCTTCTCGGCGGGCGCCGGCGCGCCCTTCGCGAACGCGATGTTGCCGTCCTTCCCCTCGTCCACGACGACGTGGTCGCCCGGCTTGAACTCGCCACGCAGGAGCTTCGTCGCGAGCGGGTCCTGGATCATCCGCTGGATGGCGCGCTTCAGCGGCCGCGCGCCGTAGACGGGGTCGTAGCCCGCGTCGGCGATCGCCTCGCGCGCCGCCTCGGAGAGCTCGATCGTGATCCGCCGCTCCCCGAGGAGCTTGCGCAGCCGCGCGAGCTGGATCTCGACGATCCGGCCGACGTGCTCGCGGCTGAGCGGCCGGAACACGACGATCTCGTCCACGCGGTTCAGGAACTCGGGCCGGAACTCGGCGCGCAGGTTCTCGAGCGCCGCCTCGCGGATGGCCGTGACGTCGGCGCCGGGTCGTCCGGCGAGCCGCTGGATCTCCTGCGAGCCGATGTTCGAGGTCATGATGACGACCGCGTTCCGGAAGTCGACGGTCCGCCCCTGGCCGTCGGTGAGCCGGCCGTCGTCGAGGATCTGGAGGAGCACGTTGAAGACGTCGTGGTGCGCCTTCTCGATCTCGTCGAAGAGGATCACCGCGTAGGGCCGGCGCCGCACCGCCTC
>WNGA01011508.1_pt1 | contig 18389 bp, 10 predicted proteins | sample 5400061 | NCBI WGS metagenome assembly WNGA01 (sample SAMN13153366, study PRJNA577476) | soil metagenome | isolation source: 100 cm soil or saprolite under grassland replicate 2 | place: USA:California | collected 2016-06-15 | reverse complement strand
ACCGGTCAGCTCGTCTTCTACAAGGACGTCGAGGCGAACCAGTTCGTCATCCCCGGCTCCAACTACCACATGCGCATGGGGGCGATGATGCGGCTCAAGTCGATGTTCGACAACGAGACCTGGTTCGATATCGCGATCCAGGCGGTGCCGCTCGATCCGCTCAAGTTCCGCGACGAGCTCCGTTACGCCGACCGCCTCAAGGATGCGCGGACCAAGACCGGCACCAACGATGCGATCAAGCTCGGTTTCGGCAAGCTCGAGGGCTTGCCGGTGGTGATCGGGGTGCAGGATTTCGATTTCATGGGCGGCTCGCTCGGCATGGCGGCGGGTGAGGCGGTGATCAAGGGACTGGAGACCGCGGTCGACAAAGGCACGCCGTTCATCATGTTCGCCGCTTCCGGCGGCGCGCGCATGCAGGAGGGAATTTTCTCGCTGATGCAGCTGCCTCGCACCACGCTTGCCGTGCAGATGCTGCGCGAGGCGAGGCGACCCTACGTCGTCGTGCTCACCAATCCGACCACCGGCGGCGTCACGGCATCCTATGCGATGCTCGGCGACGTCCACATTGCGGAACCGGGCGCGCTCATCGGCTTTGCCGGGCCGCGCGTGATTGAGCAGACCATTCGCGAGAAGCTGCCCGACGGCTTTCAACGCGCCGAATATCTCAAGGAGCATGGCATGGTGGACATGGTCGTCCACCGACATCATCTGCGGCCGACGCTGGCAAATCTGTGCCGGCTGTTGACCAAGGCGCGACCGAAGCCGCCGGCCGACAAATTGCCCCTTCCGAGCGCGGGGTAAGGGTTCACATCCCTTCGGCGCTCGCGCGGCCTGCGACGGCGACGCGCTATCCGACATTCTCGCCTGCAATGAACGAAGCAATGACCTCCATCGAGTCCATCGTCGCGCGGCTCACGGCATTGCATCCGAAGCGCATCGATCTTTCGCTCGATCGCATGTGGCGCATTCTCGCGGCACTCGGCCATCCGGAGCGACAGCTGCCGCCGACGATCCATGTTGCGGGCACGAACGGCAAGGGCTCGACCATTGCCTTCATGCGCGCGATCCTAGAGGCGGCGGGGCTGCGCGTGCACGTCTATACCTCTCCGCATCTCGTGCGCTTCAACGAGCGCTTTCGGCTCGGCGCGAAGGGCGAGGGACGCCTCGTTTCGGACGACGCGCTCGCCGACGCGCTCAGCGAATGCGAGCGCGTCAACGCGGGAGCATCCATCACCGTGTTCGAGATCACGACGGCGGCGGCGCTCCTGCTTTTCGCACGCAATCCCGCGGACGTATTGCTGCTCGAAGTGGGAATGGGCGGACGGCTCGACGCGACCAACGTCGTCGACCGCCCGCTCGTCACCGTGATTACGCCGGTATCGTTCGATCATGCCGAGCACCTCGGAGAGACGCTGGGCAAGATCGCGGCGGAGAAGGCCGGCATCTTCAAACCACGCGTGCCGGCGATCGTGGCAGCGCAGCCGCGTGAGGCGCTGGCGGCAATCGAGCGAGAGGCGGCACGCGTCAAGGCTCCGATCAAGGTGGCTGGCGAGGACTGGACTGCGACCGAGGAGCGCGGGCGGCTCGTCTACCAGGACGACGCCGACTTGCTCGATCTTCCGGCGCCGAAGCTCTATGGCCGCCATCAATTCGAGAATGCCGGCGTCGCGATCGCCGCGTTGCGTGCAACGGTGGAGCTGAAGATTCCGCCCAGTGCGTTCGAGGGCGGCATTGCCAAGGTCGATTGGCCGGCGCGCATGCAACGTCTCCCGCAAGGCCGGCTGGCGGCGCTTTGCCCGCCGGGAAGCGAGCTCTGGCTCGATGGCAGCCACAATGCGGACGGCGGGCGCGCCGTCGCCAATGCGCTCGCCGATCTCGAGGAGCGGGTTTCGCGCCCGGTCGTGCTCGTGGTCGGCATGCTCTCGACCAAGGATCGCGAGAGCTATTTGAAAAATTTCTCCGGCCTTGCCCGCCGCATCGTGGCGGTGCCGGTTCCCCGTCAGGAGAAAAGCTTCCCCGCCGCCGCGATCGCCGACGCCGCGCGCGCGGTCGGCATTCCGGCGCAGAGCGCCGACGGCGTCGAGCCGGCGCTCGCCGCGATCGGCCGCTTCGGCCTTGAGCCTCCGCCGCGCATTCTGATTGCCGGCTCGCTCTACCTCGCCGGCGCGGTGCTCAGCGCCAACGGCACCCCGCCGGTGTAGCGGACGTCATCCGGCGATGATGGACGTGCGCGCCTAAGACGCGAATGCCCGGCACACGTGGGCCGGGCATGACCTATGAAGGCGCAGAATGCGGTGGCTTCACACTGCCGTGGTGATCCACTGTTCCAGCTTCTGCTTCGGCGCGGCGCCGATCTGGCGCGAGGCCATCTGGCCGTCCTTGAAGATCATCAGCGTCGGGATCGACTGGATGCCGTACTTGGCCGCAGTTTGTGGATTCTCGTCGACGTTGAGCTTGACGATCTTCACCTTGCCGTTGAGCGTGCCCGCGATCTCCTCGAGCGCCGGTGCGATCATGCGACACGGGCCGCACCATTCGGCCCAGAAGTCCACCACGACCGGGCCGGTCGCCTTCAACACCTCGGATTCGAAAGTGGTGTCCGAAACTTTGCCAACGGCCATGGGAACTACCTCGTTGCTTGGCGACAGCGCCGCGGGTGGGAGGCCGAACCTATGAACGCGCTCGCCGAGCGTCAAGGCGGCTTCACGCCGAGGTGACGGTGGTCAGCGCCGCGTCCAGGCTGGCCTCGGAAAACTCCATGAGATCAGGCACATCGGTCCACACGAGCGCGGCGCGAATAGGCTTGTCCGGGTAGAGCTGGGCGAGCACGGCGCGATAAAGCGCAAGCTGGGCGACATAGGGCGGCGGCACGTCGGCGAGCCGGCGGGGCGCGGGACGATTGGTCTTGTAGTCGGCAATCAGGACCGAGTCGCTGGTCACGGCGAGGCGATCGACTTGCCCGGAGACGGCGAGCGTGCCGCCCTTGAGGCGTCCAACGATCGGGATCTCGGCACGGCTCCCTGGCAAAAACAGTTGCGAGAAGCGCGGATCGTCGAGCAGCAGCCGGATTTGCTCGATCATGACCTCGCGCTCCTCGGCGGAAAACCCAGCGGCCGCTCGGGCAAGATGGCGCCGGGCGGCGTCCGCGCGCGCCGCGCGCGGAATGTCGGGCAGCGATTGCAGCAGCCGGTGCACCAGCACGCCGCGCGCCAAGGCCTTGTCGCGCTCGACACGGCCGCCGGAGGCGGCCGCGCGCACCGGAACGGCCTCGTCGTAGGCGAGCGCCGGCGAGATGAGCCGAACCGGCGGCGGCTCGGCGCCCGCATCGCGGTCGAGCCAGGACGGGCGTTGAACGGCGGGCGTCGCCACACCTGAAGCGGTGACGGTCTTGCCGGCGGACGGTGGCGCTTTGCGATAGCGCCACACCATCCCATCGCCGTCGTCGGCGGGTTCCTCGACCGATACGGGCTTAAGCGCCGCGAACACCAGGTTCCACCAGCAGCCCTCGGGCGGCCCCCGGTCGCCTACGGCACCGCAAATGACGAGCCGGTCGATGGCCCGCGTCATCGCGACATAGAGGAGGCGTCGATATTCGTCCTCGGCCTCATGCCGCGCGCGCTCACGCGCGGCGCTCACCGGCGCGGTGTCGGTCGCCTTCACGCCGGCCCACACGAAGCAGTGCGGCGAATGGGATGTCGCCGACGCCGACGCAACGGGCAGGAGCCGCGGCTGGCGCTGCGGCGGCCCCGCCGGCGGCGTCGTGGTGTCGGCGAGCACGACGATCGGCGCTTCCAGACCCTTGGCGCCGTGCACCGTCATCACCCGCACCTCGTCGCGGGTGATCTCCATGTCGCGCTTCACGTCGGTTTGGGCGGCGCGCAGCCGGGCGATGAAGCCTTGCAGCGATGGCGTCTCGCGCCGCTCGTAGTCGAGCGCGAGATTGAGGAACTCGTCGAGCGCGTCGTCGGCCTCGTGACCGAGCCGGGCGAGGAAGCGCCTGCGGCCGCCTTCGGCTCCCAATATGCGCGCGTAGAAGGCGAACGGCATGTGCCGCGCCCATCCGGCAAATCGCTCGAGCTTGGTTGCCGCATCGGCAAAGCGCGCGTTGCCGTGCGCCTTCGCCCGCAACGCCGCGCGCAGCGAGCTTTTGCGCTCCCAGGCGATCTCAAACAGCTCCTCGTCGTCAAAGCCGAACAGCGGGCTCTTGAGCACGGTCGCGAGCGCGAGGTCGTCGTCGGGCAACAACAGCGCGTCCGCGAGCACCATCAGGTCCATCACCGCGATGTGTTCGGTCAGCACCAGCCGGTCGGCTCCGGCGACCGGCACTTGCAAGTCCTTCAGCGCGCGGATGATCGCCTCGAACAGGGGCCCGCGTTGGCGCACCAGCACCAGCACGTCGCCGGCGCGCGCGCCTTGTTTCATCCAGCGCTTGACATTCCTCGCGATCCTGGTCGCGAGCCGCACCTGCGGGCTCGTTTCGGTCAGTTCATCGAACGGCGCATCCCAGGCCTCGATCTCGCGCTTGTCCGCGGGCTTGGTCGTGTCCCAGATCTCCACGACCCCGGGTGCCGCATCGGGCAGCGGCTCATGAACGGTCTTGACCGCATCGGCGGAGAGGCCCGCGAAGGCCTCCGGCCGCCCGAACACTTCATCGACTGCACCGAGCACATTTGGGCCGGAGCGGAACGAATGGCGGAAGCGCACATAGCGGAAGTCGTGTTCGACGGCTCGCGACAGCGCATCGAACGAGCGATGCATGACATCGAATTCGCGCGGGGCCGCGCCTTGGAACGAAAAAATCGATTGCTTCTCGTCGCCGACCGCGAAAATCGTGCGCTTGAGGGGGCGCGCGCCGGCGCCCGCAAAAAATTCAGTCGTGAGCCGCCGGATGATGTCCCATTGCTTTGGGCTGGTGTCCTGCGCTTCGTCGATCAGGACATGGTCGATGCCTTGATCGAGCTTGTAGTGCACCCAGGTCGCCCGCTCCTCGCCGAGCAGCGCCAAGGTCTTGTCGATCAGGTCGTCGTAATCGAGGTATCCGCTGCGGTCTTTTGCCGCCTGGTAGCGGGAGATTACGGCATCGGCGATGGTGATGAGCGCCGCGGTGCGGTCGCGGCAGGCCACGGCCTTGCGGCGTTCTACGAGCGCAAGAATGCGCTTGCGTTCCTCGCAGAGGCGCTCGGCGAGCCGCGGATTGTCGACCTCGATCGCCCGGGTGAGCAGTTGCTGGCGCGGCTCGAGCTTGCCGGTGACGAACACCTGCAGATAGGCGGTGGCGCGCTCCGAGCCGCTTGTCCTGAACGCGGCAACGAGCCGCCGTGCCTGCTCCCGATCGCTCTTGCCGCCCTGCGCAAGAACCTTGGCGGCCGCCGCCCATTGCGATGCCGGAAAAAGCGGGCCCTCCGTCATCTCGCTTTCGATCCGTTCGATTGTATCGTCCGCCGCGACGCCGAGCGTGCCGCAGAGCGAGGCGATCGCCGCGTCGATGCTGCCCCCGTGGTTGATCCAGGCGCGCACGGCGTCGCGCTTGCGGATCGCTTCGCCGACCACGTCCTTGAAGGTCTGGTCGGAGGCAGCCGCGATCGCGGTTGCGAGCGCGCGGCCGAGCACGCCATCCGGTACCAAGGCTGCGTCGAGCAACACGCCGAGGCTGATCTTGGAGAGGAGCTGCGCCTGCGCCGCCTCGTCGAGCACGTCGAAGCGCGCGGCGACGTTGGCCTCGAACGGAAAATGATGCAGCAGCCGCGTGCAGAAAGCGTGGATGGTCTGCACCTTCAGGCCGCCCGGCGTCTCCAGCGCCATGGCAAACAGCCGCCGCGCCAAGGTGCGCCGCGTCGCGTCCGGTTGGATCCCTGAAATTCGCGTGATCGCGGCGTCGAGCTCGGCATCGTCGAGGGCAGTCCAGTGCCGTAGCTCGTCGAACACGCGGTTTGCCATATTGGCGGCGGCGGCTTTGGTGAAGGTGATGCAGAGGATTTTCGCCGGATCGACGCCGTCGAGCAAAAGGCGGATCACCCGCTGCGCCAGCACGTGCGTTTTGCCCGAGCCGGCATTGGCCGCGACCCAGGCCGAGACCGCGGGATCGGAGGCCTCGACTTGCAGGCGGCGCAGCTCGTCCGGAATGACGCGGAAGGTTCGAGCGGTGGTCATGATTCCCCGCCCTCCGCGTCATCCGGTCCGCCGACGGACCATTCCTTCACCCGCGCGAGGTGGTCATAGGTGCCGTAGCGGTGCTTCCACATCGAGAGCACCAGCGGCAGATAGGGCTGCTGCTCGTCCTCGAAGCGGCCGGCGACGTTTTTGAGCTTGGCCAGCGCGCGCTCGGCGTGGAGGTCCGCGTTGCCGTCCTTGAAGTCGAGTGGCACGTGGTCGCCCGCGGGGTCACCACCCTTCAGCGAGACGTAGACGAGTTCGGCGACGGACGATTGCGCGGGAATGTCGCGAAATCCGCCGCCGCGCAGGATGGCGGCTTCGAGCGTGAGCTGCGGCGATACGCCGATGCGCACCTGCTTCTCGCTCGGCACCTGTCCGGTCTTGTAATCGAGGATGGCGTAGCCGCCGCCGGCGAGGCTTTCGATGCGGTCGGCGCGGGCGCGCAGCGTGAACACGCGCTCGCCGAGGGGAATGTCGATCTTGCCGTAGACCTCGGCGGCCAGCGCCGTGACGCTGTCGCGCCGTACCGTCTCCCAGCCGGCAAACCAGCGGGCGATGCGCCGGAAGCGGGGCCACCAGAACGCACGGGCCTCGGGATAGTCTTCGAGCGGGGCGAAATGCTTGGCACCAATCTCGATGAGTGCCGCGGCCGGATCGGCGGGCAGGGCGACCGCAAAGCTCTTGGTGAAATCGCTCAGCGCGCCGTGAATGACGATGCCGCGATCGGCGGCGCCCGGCGGCAGGTCGATGGGATCGAGTTCACGCAGCTTGAGGATGTGCTTGGCATAAATCGTATAAGGGTCCCGCAGCCAATTCTCGATGTCGGTGACCGAGAGCGCGGTCGGCCGGGCGGCGCGCGGCGGCCTCGGTTCGGGTTTTTCGATGCGTTTGACCTCGGCGGGACGATCGAGCGCGCGTGCCCAGGCGAGATATTTCGCGCCATTCGCGCGTGCGCGGTCCCAATGCTCTTCGCCCGCGACCGCCGCCAACCGCTGGACGAAGCGCGAGGTGACGGTAGGCGTGCCGGCCAACTTGGTGGGATAGGCGAGGATCACTTCAGCCGCTCCGAGCACCTGCGCGAAATCGTGCGCGGACAACGAAATGCGCCGCTCCGGCAGATCGAGGCCGAGCGCGTGGCGCATGGGCCGGCTGAGCCACGGGTCGGAACGCATCTCCGGCGGCCACGTGCCCTCGACCAGTCCGCCGAGCACGACGCGATCGACGCTTTGGAGCCGCGCTTCGAGCGGACCGTAGATGCGCAGCCGCACCCCCGGCATCTCCGGCCGCCGCACCACGCGATCGGACATCATCGTGCGGAACAGGTCCGCATAGTCGGTCGGCGCCACGGCGAAATCGGCATTGCCCGCATGCAGCGCGAGGTCCTGGAAGGCGGCGTCGAGCGCCGCGCCATCGTTGCCGAGGAAGGCGGTCGGCGCGCCGGTCTCGTCCGCGCTCAGCGCGGCGATGACGTTGCGGTGGAGCGCCGCGACCGCGGCGAAAGGCATGCCGGCAAGCCCTTCGAGCGGCGCGAGCGCCGCGCTCAGCCGCGTGACCAGCGCGGCGGCCTCGTCGAGCTCCGCGGCGGTAAGGCGGGCGCGCGGATCGGACGGATGCAGATCGGAGGTTTCCCCCCGCCGTAGTTTTGCAAGTTGGGTGCGGAACGCGGCGAGCGCGTGCGCGAGCCCGGCGGTGCCCGGCCGCGGCCGCGGCCCGCGCAGAACCGCCCTCTCGAGCGCCGCGATGGCGCGCGCGTGTGCACCCTCGGCGGCGCCGAGCCGCGCGAGCGGATGCTTGAGAAGGCCGAGCAGCGCAACCGGGGAAAGCCCGTCGAGGGCGGCTTCGGCCGCCAGGCGGGCGAATAGCCCGGCGGGGGTGTCGGCTAGCGCATCGCCGCCGGAATCGTCGACCGCGACCTTCCAGCGCTCCAGCGCGGCGAACACGCGTCGCGCTAAGGCGCGGTCGGGCGTGACCAGCGCTGCCGTCTTGTGCGGCGTCTCAACGGCTTCGCGAAGACTGATCGCAATGGCGAGTGCCTCTTCTTCGGCATTCGCGGCTTCGATGACAGCCAATCTTTCGAGCGCGCGTTCGATCCAGGGAGCGTCGCCATCCGCCAACTGTTGCCATCGGTCGGTGACGGCGGCGGGCCGCAGCGCCTCGGAGACATAGCGCTCGCGTGCGTGCGCGGCGGGAGTGCCCAGCAGGACCACCTGCTCGCGGGTGACGCCGATGCGGCGCAGCACCGCTTGCATGGCGAATTGCGGATGTTCGACCGCGGGCGAAACGGGCTCGGTGCTCTCCCGGCGGCCACCGATTAGGTCCCAGGACTCCGCATCGAGCTCGAGGTCGAGACCGGGCAGCACGACGGCGCCATGGGCGAGCTTGGCGATGGTAGCGATCAGTTCGGCGGTCGCCGGCATGGAGCCGGTCGAGCCGGCGGCGATCACCGGTCCTCCCGTGTGAGCGGACAGCCGCGCCGCTTCGGCCTTGATCAGCGCGTCGCGGCGTTCGGCGGGCTCGATGGCGCCATGCTCGGCGAGGATTTGCGGCCACGCCTCGCGCGCGATCTGCAGGAATTCGAGCGTGAGCTGCCAATAGCGGTCGAGCGTCTCGGGCACCAGCCCGTCGAGCTGCTCCCACGCCACGCCGCGCGTCGTCATATCATCCATGAGCCGCGCGAGATCGTCGGCGAGCGCGAGCGCGGAGGCGGGATTGGTGGCGACGAGCGGCGCCTCGCCGCGCTGCTCCGGCGCCAGACGTTGCGCCCATTTGAGCACGAGCTTCGTCAGCAGCAGGCGCCGTTCGAGCCCGCCGAGTGCCGGCGGCAACTCGAGCGCGTCGCGGGCCAGGGCCCCGGTTGCCGCCTGCGCAAATACGATCTCATCCTCGTCGATGTCGCCGAGGGGGACGATGCGCGGCAGGATCGCCGCGTCAGCCTTGGTCATGTTGAGGAAGATGTCGCGCGCGAGTCGGCATGCGCGGCGCGTCGGTAGATAGAGCGTGGCGTCGGCGAATGCGAGCGGGTCATGCGCGGTGGGAAATCCCGGCACGAGCGTTCCATCGAGGAGCGCGCGGATGAGCGTCGGCACGAACGGTGCCGAGGCCGGGATCGTGAACACGCGCGCGGTAGACGCGGAGGGCATCCACCGATTCTAAGGATTGATTCGCCGCGACTCAATTTTTCCGTCAGCGCGGTTTTATCGTGCGCTACACCGCGGTGGCGAGGATCGCCTTTTCGGCGGCGTGGACCGCCTCGGGGGTGCCGACATGCATCCACACGCCGTCGAGGCGCAGCCCGCAGAGCCGACCGGCCTCGGCCGCCCGGTCGAACAAGGGCGACATGGAGAATGCGCCCTTGGGTGCGCCGGCAAAGAAGGCGGGCGTGAGAATCGCGGCACCGGCGTAAACGAAGGGCACCACCTCGCACTCGCCCCGCCGCGTGAGCCGGCCGTCGGCCGCCATCGAGAAATCGCCGCGCCCGCTATAGCCGATGCTGGACGCTGCCGGCGCCAGCAAAAGCAGCGCATCCATGCGGCTGGCGTCGAAGGCGGCGGCGAGCCGGGCGAGATTGGGCTTCACGCCATCGATCCAGATCGTGTCGGAATTGACGTGGAAGAATGGGCCATCGCCGAGTTCCGGCAGCGCCTTGACCACGCCGCCGCCGGTGCCGAGAAGCTCGCTTCGCTCGTCCGAGATGACGATCTTCGGCCGCTTGCGGCCGGCGAGATGCTGCTCGATCTGATCGGCGAGGTGATGGACGTTCACGACGGCGCGTTCAACCCCCTGCGCGGCGAGGCGATCGAGCACGTAATCGATGAGCGCTTTGCCACCGACCCTAACGAGCGGCTTGGGCAGCTGTCCGTTGAACGGTCGCATGCGCGTGCCGAGCCCCGCTGCCAGCACCATGGCGCGTTTCGGCGCGGTCGTGGTTCGGCGAGTTTCGGCCATCGATGGATTTTTGCCCGCTCGCGCTTAAATTGTATTTAACGTCGGCACGTGGGCAATATACCACGCGTTGAGCGCCTCCAACGCCGGGTGACTGAGCGAGCGCTGCAAATAGCCCCAGACGCGGGGCAGGTGCCGCAGGTATTGTGGCTTGCCGTCGCGGACGTCAAGCCGTGCGAAGATCCCGAGAATCTTGCTGGCGCGCTGGGCGGCGAGCGTGGCGTAGATCTTGATGAATTGGGCCCCGTCGAAATCCGGTTCCCGGCGGCTGCGTCCGCGCACATAGCGGCCGAGCAGCGCCAGCTCGGTTTCTTCGGGTACGTCGACACGCGCATCCTGCAACAGCGAGGCGAGATCGTAGGCTGGGTGTCCCATCACCGCATCCTGGAAATCGAGAAGGCCGAGCCGGGCGAATTCGTTGCGCTGCGGCAGCCATAATAGATTGGGCGAATGAAAGTCGCGAAGCACCCAGATCGGCGGTGCATCGATCGCAGGCTGCAACAGCTCGCGCCAGAGCGCGCGGAACGAGTCGCGCTCCGCATCGGGAATCGCCGCATTGAGGCGCGGCAGGAACCAGTCCACCAGCAGCTCGGCTTCGATCAGGAACGCGTCCATGTCGTAGGGCGGAATCCGATATTCGAGATGCGGGGCGACCGGCAGCGTCTCGGGCAGCTGCCGCTCATGCAGGGCGAGCAGCACGTCGACCGCTGTCTCGTAGCGCTCCTCGATAGGCGCCGGCGGATCGCCGCCGACCACCCGCTCGTCGCCGAGATCCTCGATGATCAAAAATCCCTGCTCGAGATCGGCGTGATACACGGCGGGCGCCGAGAAGCCATATTGCCGCAGCCCCTTCGCCATCGCCACGAACGGCACGACGTTGTCGGCGAGGTGCGCGATCGCGCTATACGGTTTGTCGCCGCGCACCGGCGGGCCATCGGGGCGGCGCGGCGAATTCATGAGCAACACGCGCTTGTCGGCGAGCGCGAGGCGCTCGTACGAGCGCGTCGAGGCGTCGCCGCCCAGCCGCGTCCGCAGTGCCTCGCTATAACCGCTCTCGGCAATGAATTGACGCGCGGCCGCCATGCGGTCGACGCGCGGCGCCAGGGCGCCGTAGCCGGTGATGCGGGCGTGGCGGAATTCGAGCTTGAGCTTGGGCGCCAGTGTGAGCGAGACGTCGAGCCGATCGGGCGGCAAAAGGCCCTCCGCGCGGTCCGGCCATTCCCGTGCACCAGCGGAAACTGCGGCAGCTCGTAGGTCTGCATCAGCGTGAAGGTCGGGCTCGGCACCTCGATGGAAGGGTCATCGGCCAGATAACGGATCAGCGTGCGGGCGAGCGTGGTCTTGCCGGCTCCGAGGTCGCCCGAGAGCGTGACCACGTTGCCGGCTTCGAGCGTGTTGGCGATGTCGATCGCGAGCCGACGCGTGGCGCGCTCATCGGGCAGCGCCACCGAAAAGCTCGACGTGCTGGAGTTAGTCAGCGGCATGCTGTGACTCGAAGCCCGCTGGCGCGGCCGACTCGACTTACGCCGCGGTTCGCTCGGCAGAGTGATCGAGCGGGAACACGCAAGTGACGGTGGTGCCGCGGCCGACCGCCGACTCGAGGGTCACCGAGCCGCCGTGCAGCTTGACGAAGGAGCGCACCAGGGACAGGCCGAGGCCCGTGCCGCGGTGGCGCGAGCCGAGCGAATGCGTCTCGAACCAATCGAACACCTTGTCCTGGACGTCGGCTGGGATGCCGGGACCCCGATCGGTCACCGAGAACACGATGGCGTCCCGGTGCCGATTGGCGGAAAAGGTAACGATCTCGCCGGCGGGCGAAAAGCCCACCGCATTGGCCAGCAAATTGAACAGGGATTGGCGCACGCGCAACTCGTCGGCGACGAAGGTTCCGATCTCCGGCGCGGCTTGAATTTCAAGTGTGATGCCGCGTTTGACCAGCCGGTCCTGCACTCCTTCGGCGGCGGCTTCCATGGTCTTGTGGATGTCCACCGAGCCGAGGTTGAGGGTCATAGCGCCGGCGTCGATGCTGGCGAGGTCGAGGATATTGTTGATGATGGCAAGCAGCGCGTTGGTCGAGACCGTAATGTAGCTCAGGTATTCGCGCTGCTTGTCCGTCAGCGGACCGGTGGCCGGATCGCCGAGGAAATGCGCGAAGCCGATGATATTGGTGAGCGGAGAGCGCAGTTCGTATGATACGTGGTGAACGAAATCGGTCTTGAGCTTGTCCGCCGCGTTCAGTGCTTCGTTGCGCTCGCGCAGCGCACGCTCGACATTGACGCTATCGGTGACGTCCTGGAAGGTGACGAGCGTGGCGCCGTCGGGAAGCGGCAAGGTGGCGCAATCGACGACCGTGCCGTGGCGGCGTTCGAGCCGGCCCAGCGCCGGCTCGCGATTGTCGATAGCCGTGATCGTCGCCCGCAGCTGCTGCCAGATCGGGTGATCGCCGTGGAGCTGCCGCGTCCAGTCGCTGATCAATTCGATATGAGGGCGGTCTGACAACAGGTCGGGCGAAAGTCTCCACATTCGCGCGAAGGCGGGATTGTACAGGCGCAGCCGGCCGTCGCTGCCGAATACGGCGACCGCCTCCGTGAGGTTGTCCAGCGTCTCGCCCTGCGCGCGGATCAAGGCATCATAGCGCCGTTCGAGATCAAGCCGCTCGGTCACGTCGTCGAAGAGATAGATGACGCCGCCTTCGGGATTGGGCGTGGTGACCACGCGCATGGTTCGGCCGTGCGGTAGGTGCCACATGTGCTCCTTGGCTTCGACCGCCCGATAGGCATCGTAGAGCGCGCTCTTCCACTGGCGAAAGTCCTGCTCGTCGGGGAGCTTGCGGGCCGCGCGCAACCGGTCGAGCACGGCTGAGTCGGTCGGCCCCTGGTCGAGGAAGCCCGCGTCTAGATCCCACAGCGACCGGTAGGCGGCGTTGTGGAAGGAAAGCCGGCGATCGGATCCGAAGATCGCCACGCCGGTCGCGAGCTGGTCGAGCGTGCGCCGGTGGGCGTCCATCATGCGCTTGAGCTCGGCGCGCATCAGCTCCGCCTCGGTGACATCGACCGCGATGCCGGCGCTGCCGCGTCCGGCCGGCACCGTCGCCACCTCGAAGTTGCGGCGTGCTCCCGCGACCACGGCCGTGAGCCGGCCGGAATAGGGTGCGGCTGCCTCATGGGCGCGCAAAAGCTCGCTTCGCGCACCGTGCTCGAACAGCTCGATCCCGCGCTCCATGACCTCAGAGGCGTCCTTGGCTTCGGCCCCACGCGCATAGGCGTCGTTGGCGAAGGTGAGCCTGCCCGCGTCGTCGCGCGCCCACACCGGGGCGGGCATCGCTGCGATCAAGGCGCGCATGGCGGCGGTCTCGTCCACGTGCTTGTGGTGGCGTCGCGCGAGCTCGGCCAGTTCGTGTTTGATGCCACTGACCTCGCGCAGCCGCAGGATCGCCCGGCCGCCGATGACCTGGCCCTTGGCCTCGATGATGCGGTCGGCAAGCGTGGTCACCGTCATGGCGAAACTCATGCCACGCGCGCGCAATGCATCGACCGAATGCTCCATGTCGCCTGCAGCATCCGCCTCGAGCCAGGAGGCGAAGTCGAGCACCCCTGCAGTCGTCGCCGTTATCAATGCCGCATCGCCGATGATTTCGGGCTCCTCGCCCGTCGCCGGCCACGCGACGAGGATTTGCGGCTCGGACAGGAGCAGCGCGTAGGCGCGGTCGATCGCGGCCTTGGATGCCAGCGCCTCGTCGCGGGCCGCGGCCTCGACCTCCGCCAAGTGCCGACGCGTCCGCACGAAGAGAATCGCGCTGATAACTGCGAAGCAGAGAATGCCGAGCGTGAGCGCAAGGGCCGCGATGTCGTCGCGATCGAGCGACGGAATGATCCAGGCGTCGAGGACCCCTGCGCTCGCCGCGGCGCAGGCTGGGGTGCCAGGCAGCAGCGCCGAGACGGCCACGATGACGGCGCAAAATCCACGTCGGCGCCGGGCTATAGGCGCGCATGCATGCGCTTTGTGCTGCGGACGAGCCCCAAAGCCCTCCACGGCGATCCGGATCGCCTCCGGCATTCCCGCTTGCCCCATTGCCGCATTTGCCGGCGTCGAGCGACTGCCGGCTCGCGGATCGCGCGGCGGAGTGCCTCGTTCCGCCGAACGGCCCGCGAATCAAAGCACTTTACCTCCAAGGAGAATTGCGCCGGAAGTAGGCCAGATCGTGAACATGCCGGCGGTAGAGAACGCCCAAGAGGAGCGCATCTCTTGTGGTCGTTGGGCCTTGAGCTTACGCCCGCCCTGCGAGTTTGAGCCCTTTATCCAAGGCGGCGTAACTGCGCACCGGCGCGGCCATCAGGAAGCGGTAGCCCTCGGCGAGGATGCGCTCCATGTTGTTGACATCAACGTGCGGGTGGCCGACGACAACGTTGTGCCGCTTACAGGTCTCGACGACCCGCGCCATCCACTTGAGCACCTCGGGATGCTCGTATTGCCGCGGGTATCCGAGCTCCTGGGAGAGGTCGCCCTCGCCGATGAGGATGGCGCCGATGCCGGGCACCTTCTGCAGGATCTCCGGTAGAGCTTCGATCCCGCGCGTGTCCTCCATCATCAGGATCACGAACACTTCTCCCTTGGAATTGAGCGGCCACACGTCGGCACGGGCGTAATAGTCCTGCTGGGAGAGGCCCCAGTAACGCACAGCGGCGGTCGGCCCGTCACCGCGGATGCCTGCGGGCTCGTACATCGGCGCGCTTTTAAGGCGCGGATAACGACACGCGGCGCACGCGGCGACGGCGTTATGCGCCTCCTCCACCGAGGAAATGTGCGGCCATACGATGCCATAGGCGCCGAGGTCGAGCGCCTGCTTGGCATGAAACTGCGCCTTCTCCGCGCCATTCGGCGGGATGCGCACCATGGGCGTGACCGAGGGCGCTAGCGAGCCGGATTTGGCGATCTGGCCGCGGTTGAGCATGTATTGCAGGCTATCTCGCAGCGCCCGGATGTCCCACGGATTATGCTCCATCTCGTAGACGATACCGTCGTACTTGGCCGTGGCCATGGCAATCGCCGTCTCCGGATCGGCTTGGCAAAAGGACGTGAACGCCGGGTTGCCGGCCTCGAGCGCGCGGATGACGCCGTTCAGACGCGGAATATCGGCCATGCTTTCCCCCTGCGGTCAGTTTCGCGAGCATCCTAACAGAGCCCAAACGTGGTTTGACAATGGTGAAGGCCGGTTCGTAGCATTCCCTGCGGGACAAGCGTCCGTTTCCACCTTCGCGGGCATGCGTCCGCAATCCTCTTAAAGCGACGGTGTCATGATCATCGATTGCCACGGCCACTACACGACCGAGCCGAAAGACCTGCTGCGATGGCGCAAGGAGCAGGTGGACCATCTCAAGGACCCTGCAAAACAGCCGTCCAAGGCTTTGCTGAAGGTTTCCGACGACGAGATCCGCGAGAGCCTCGAGGGGGCGCAGCTCAAGCTTCAGCGCGAGCGCGGGACCGATCTCACCATCTTTTCTCCGCGCGCCATGGGCATGAGTCATCACATCGGCGATTACAACGTGAGCCTGGCTTGGTCGCAGCTGTGCAACGAGATGATCCATCGCGTCTGCACGCTCTATCCCAGCAACTTCGTCGGGGTGTGCCAATTGCCGCAGTCGCCAGGCGTGTCGCCGGACAGCTGCATCGGCGAACTCGAGCGCTGCGTGAAGGAATTCGGTTTCGTCGGCTGCAACCTCAATCCCGATCCGTCAGGAGGTTACTGGACCGCGCCACCGCTAACCGACCGGTGGTGGTACAAATTTTACGAGAAGATGGTCATGGGCGACCTGTTCAAGGATTTCCCGACCTTGAAGCTGATCATTCCGCACGGCGGCGGCGCGGTGCCGTTCCATTGGGGCCGCTACCGCGGCTTGGCCATCAACAACAAGCGGCCGCCGCTCGACGAGATGATGAAGAATAATGTGTGGTTCGATACCTGCGTGTACCATCAGCCCGGCATCGACCTTCTGACCAAGGTGGTGCCGATCGACAATATCCTGTTCGCCTCCGAGATGGTCGGCGCGGTGCGCGGCAAAGATCCGCAGACCGGATACGATTTCGACGACACCAAGCGCTATGTCGATGGCGCGCCGGGCCTCTCGGCCGAGGACAAGAAAAAGATCTTCGAGAGCAACGTGTTGCGCGCTTACCCCCGCCTGAAGAGCAAGCTTTCGGCCAGGACGGCGGCGCGGAGCTAGCGCCAGGACGGGGCGCCGGATCAGCGGCGGTCGCGCAGCGAAACCTGCTCTGGGCAGAGCGAGCAGCGTGTCCGACGCGCGCAATCCGTCCGGCCTTGATCGGTTGCATGACCGGCCGCCGAATTACAGCAAGCGGAAGGCGCGCAAGAGCTGGACTGTCGAGAGGATCACGATCAACACGCCCACCGCGATCATCAGGGCCCGAGCCGGCACGTGCCTGACCGTCCATCCGCCGAACGGCGCCGCCAACACGCCGCCGAGCACCAGTGGAATGAGGTGTTCGAACGGCGAGGCGCCCAGCTCCACAAAGAATGTGGCGGCCGCCGCAACAGTCACGAAGAACTCGGTGGTGTTGACCGAGCCTACGGTGTGGCGCGGCGCATGTCCGGAGCCGATCAGCGTGGAGGTCGTCACCGGTCCCCAGCCCCCGCCGCCGCTCGCGTCTAGAAATCCTGAGACAAATCCGAGCGGGATCACCCAGCCGGCGGGCGTTCGCGGCGCCGCTGCGATCCGCATCGATCGCCAGAGGATGTACAATCCCATAAGCAGCAGATAGCCGTAAACCCACCGGCGCGCGGCAGCAACTTCGATATTCGACAGGATCCAAGCGCCCAAGATCGCGCCCAGCACGCCGGTCACTCCGAGGCGCGCCACAATCCGCCAATCCACATTGCGATGATAGATATGCGAGGCCGCTGAAGCGCCCGTCGTAAAGACCTCGGCAGTATGGACCAGCGCACTCGCGTGCGCCGGAGGCAGGCCCATGCTCAGCATCGCGGCGTTTGCCAGCACGCCATATGCCATGCCGAGCGCTCCGTCCACCAATTGTGCAACAAAGCCGATTGCGAGCAGCAGCACGAATTCGGTGGTCACCCAAATTTCCTCTCTCGGTATTCTGCAACGCTGCCGTTAAAGAAGCCCGCGCGCCGTGCGCTCGCTGTTGGCGGCACGCTTTACCCCTCGCGTTCAATTAGGTCTCATAACGAATCGCCTGTAACCGCCGCCCGACGGTGGGCATGAAGAACAGACATTTTCCGAGCGGTAGGCAACCGTTTCAACCACCCCAAGCGTGTGCCGCACGAGATGTTTCCGAGCAAAAAGGCTATGGAACCGGCGTTCGCTTGCAACCGCGATGGACCACAACGCCGAACTGCCGGTTGATACACCGGCCCAGCTCATTGCCTGATTTGGAATTGGCGCATCGCCGAGACCGGGCCATGTTTTGCGGGAACATCCGGCAATGTGACGGGTTAGCGCCCCATGTAACGGCGCGGGACAAAGATGCGGCGGAACTGCAACGATTCCCATAAACGAGCGCCGAGCAAACGGCCAAGCCCGCTTTACCGAGTTATCTGGAGAGCCGTTCGCGCTCGCAAGCAGATTACCTGCGTCTACGATGGATGCTATCGCGAGGTGTGCCCACACATCTTGGGTTACGAGCAGTTCGGCCTGGAGCGCGCGCTTGTATTTCAATTCGGCGGCGACAGCACGTCAAAAAGGCTACCGCGTGATGGCGCATGGCGCTGCTCGGATGTCTCCAAGATGGCAGACGTTCGGCTTCGTGACGGGCGCTGGCGAAGTGGGATCCAGCACAGGAAGGCTCAAGTCTGCATTCAACGATGTTGATGTCAACGTGCCTGCGACATTGAAACGCCGGCAGCCATTGGCCTTTGGCTCGTCCGAATTGAAGCCTCCGCGCCGCCCCGGCGACTAGCGTGATCGGCAATGGTACGCTAGGCCACGCGACCGCTGGCGATTTTGGCGGCCAGGGTCTATTTTTTCCGGGACGCGCACCGCCGCCCACATCGGGCGGCAAATGAGCGAGGACCATTATGGGCATCGAAGCGCTGGGCTATATCGGTGTTCGCGCCAAGGACGTGGGCGACTGGGCGAACTATGGCGAAAAGCTCCTCGGCCTTCAGCGCGTCGACAAGACCCGCTCGAGCCTCGCCTTCCGCATGGATGATCGCAAGCAGCGGCTCGTCGTCGACGCCGACGGCGGGCAGGGCATCGGCTTTTTCGGTTGGGAGGTTGCGGACGCCGCCGCGCTCGACGCGGTGGCGGCGCGCATCG
>WNGA01025408.1_pt1 | contig 18395 bp, 16 predicted proteins | sample 5400061 | NCBI WGS metagenome assembly WNGA01 (sample SAMN13153366, study PRJNA577476) | soil metagenome | isolation source: 100 cm soil or saprolite under grassland replicate 2 | place: USA:California | collected 2016-06-15 | reverse complement strand
GCGGAAGCTCGTCGGCGAGCCAGCGGGCGAGGGTCCGCGTCACCGCCTGGATCTCGTCGCGCGTGACTCTCAGCGCGCCCCGGGCCAGCAGGTCGGCCACGTCGAGCCCTCCGATCTCGCGCGCGACGTACTCTCGCGTGAGCACGCGATCGCCGACCATCGTCCCGACCCGCCAGGCCAGCAGCTCCCAGTTGGCGGGGATGACCCCGGTGTGTGGGATGGGCAGCCCGAGGGGCCGCCGGAAGATGGCGGTGACCGCGAACCAGTCCGCGAGGCCGCCGACGATCCCCGCCTCCGCGACGGCCAGGATCCAGCCTCCCCACCAGGTCTGGCGGAACGGAACGGCCGCGATCGCCAGCGCCGCCGCCGCGAGCAGGACGGCGAGGGCGAGGCGGCGCTTGGGCCTCACTCGCGGCCGAGGAGGAAGTCGAGCATGGCGTCGGTGGCGTTGGGCCCGGCCGGATAGGCGTGGGTCCCGCGCGGATCGCCGCCGCTCCACGCGTGTCCCATCCCCTCGATCAGCCACGCCTGCACCAGCGGACGTCCGGCGGGGTCGCGATAGAGCAGGGGGCCGGCCGGTTCTGCCTTCGCGGCGCTGGCGCCATCGAGCTGCGCGAACATGACGCCGAGCGCCCTGAGATTGGACGGGTTCACCACCGCATCGTCCGACCCGTGCCACAGCGACGCCCGCAGCGCGCGGGCCGCGGGTCCCATCGCCGTGCGGCACGCGGCGGCCGACACTTCGCCATCCAGGCCCAGACCGCGCATGCAATTGACAGCGCCCAGCGCTCCCAGGCCACAACGATAGGGGCCGCCGGAGACGACCCCGACGCCGGAGACGACGTCGGGTGCCGCGCAGGCGAGGTTGACGGCCATGTAGGCGCCGGCCGAGAAGCCGATGGCGATGACCCGGTCGGGCGCGATCCGGTAGTCGCGGCGCACCTCGGCGACGATCGCGAGGATCTGGGCGAGCTCACCGCGCGCGCGGACCTGCGCCTCGGGGACGAACCAGTTCCAGCATCGGCTCGGGTTGTCACGACGGCTCTGCGCGGGAACGACCACGACCACGCCGCGACGCTCGGCCGCCTCGCCGAGCCGCGCGGTCATCACGAAGTCCTCCGGGGTCTGCCAGCACCCGTGGAGCGCGATGACGAGCGGCCGCAGAGGGCCCTCGCCCCGGGATTCGCCGACGGCGGAGGGAACGTAGAGGCGGTAGGCGCGGCCGTCCACGCTTCCGCGCCTGGCGATCACCTCGCCGGCGGCGGGCGGGACCTCACGAGCCCCCGGGAGACCGGCCAGGAGTGCCAGGGCCAGGACCAGGAAGACGGCGCGGGGACGCGACATCGCGCCGGGGACGCTCAGCGACGGCGACCGCGCCGTCGGGCGCGCAGCAGGAGCCGGGCGGCCTTGACGTCCCACACGCCACGCGGCGTGAGGCGGATCGACGGCAGGAAGTCCGCGGCCAGGAAGAAGAGCGTGAACAGTGGGTCGTGGTGCGGGTACCCGCGGACGACGAGGGCCTCACGCAGGCCGCGCTCCGCCGCGGCGGCCTCCGCGAGCGACCCGCGCGCCATGATCCCACCGAGCGGCAGCGGCAGCTCGTACGCGATCTCGTCGCCGTCGACGACGACGATCCCGCCGCGCCGGTCGAGCAGCCGATTGACCGCGCGCGCCATCGCCTCCGGTCGCCGCCCGAGCACCAGGATGTTGAAGTCGGTGGTGATCGTCGAGGCGAGCCCGTCCAGGCGCTCGGCGAACCCGGCCACCACCCCGGGAGCGACCCAGCGGCCCGCGCGGTCGATGAGCGCCGCGTGGAGGTCGCCGGGGCCGAGCGGCCGGTCCTCGCGCTTGCTGATGACGGCGCTGACCAGCCGCAGCACCGGGTAACGATCACGCGGCGGCAGCGCGAAGTCTCGCGCGCTGGCCCGCCAGCGAACGTCGAGCCGCGCCTCCGGCGTGACGAGCACGCGGGACCAGCGCGGCTCGGGGACCTCGACCACGAGCCGGCCGTCCTCGGCGGCGACGCGGCCGCGCGCGACGACGATCTCGGGACGCGGCTCGGCGAGGTCGGCGAGCACGCACACGTCGGCGTACCGGCCGGGGGCGATCCCGCCGAGGTCGGCATCGAGCTGGAAGTACGTCGCGGCGTTCAGCGTGGCCATGCGGTAGGCCTCGATCGGCGGCACGCCCCGCTCGAGCGCGACCCGCAGCAGGTGATCGACGAAGCCATGCTCGAGCACGAACGACGGCATCGAGCCGTCGGCGGTCAGCATGAGCCGCGAGGCGAGCGCCGGCGCGGCCTTCAGCGCGTCCAGCAGCCCGGCGAGATCCGGACGCAGCGACGACTCGCGCAGCATCACCGCGATGCCCTGACGGGCGCGCTCCAGCACCTCGGTGGCCGTGATCGGCTCGTGGTCGGACGTGAAGCCGGCGGCGGCGATGGCGGCGATCTTTTCCCCCGACGCGCCCGCGGTGTGGCCCTCGACACGCCGGCCACGTCGTTGACCGACGGCGAGCCGCCGCAGGAGATCGGGCGCGCCCGCATGGGCGTCGGGCCATCGCGTGACCTCCCCGACCGCCACCGCCCACGGATGCTCCATGGCCCGGGCGAGGTCGCGGAGGGGATAGCGGCGCGCCTCGTCCGTGGTGCGCGACTGCGCGTGGGGACGGATCATCCAGTAGAACTTCAGCGGCGATCGCGCCAGCGCGTCGGCCACCGCGCGGAAGGCGCGCAGGCCGCCGAGCTCCCAGATCTGCAGCGTGTCCGCGAACACGGTCGTCGTCCCGAGCGGCAGCAGGTGGCGGGCGAGCGCTGCCGGCGTGACCAGGTGCGCGGGGTGGACGTGCGGATCGATGTAGCCGGGACTCAGGATGCGACCGCGGACGTCGAGCGTCCGCGTCCGCGCCCCGATCATCTCCTCGCGCAGGCCGACGTAGGCGACGCGCTCGCCCGCGATGGCGACGTTCGCGGGGTAGAGCTCGCCCGTGTAGACGTTGAGCAGGGTCCCGCCGCGCAGATAGAGGTCCGCGGGGGCCTCGCCGCGCGCGACCGCGATCAGTCGCCGGCGCTCGGCGCTCGTCACCGCTCCCAACTCGTCATATGAACGGATTATGCCCGATTAGAATATAGGCATGGACGCGATCGTGGTGACCGAGAGCATCCGCGTGCCGTCGGGCGCGCTGACGATGCGCGCGGTCCGCGCCTCCGGCCCCGGTGGGCAGAACGTGAACAAGGTGGCGAGCAAGGTCGACGTGCGTGTCGATCTCGACGCCATCGAGGGTCTGAGCGACCGCGCGCGCGAGCGCTTGCGCGCGCTCGCTCTTCACCGGCTGGATGCTGAAGGACGGCTCCAGGTCACGAGCCAGGCGACACGGGATCAGTCGCGGAATCTGGAGGACGCGCGCGACAAGGTCCGCGCGCTCGTGGCGGCCGCATTGCCGGAGCCGAAGCGCCGCCGGCCGTCGCGTCCGCCGGCGGTGGCGCGCGAGCGACGGCTCGAGACCAAGAAGCGACGCAGCACCGTCAAGCGCTTCCGCGCGCGCCCCGGCGACTGGTAGCCGGCGGTTGGTTGACTGGATCCGAGTTCGCGGAGGACCGCGAGCGGCTGGTTGCGCGGGGCGGCTTGTTTAACCTATAATGCTGTGCGCTGAGGGAGCATGAGACGCCACGAGATTCCGCACGAGCTGAAAGCCGCCAAGCAGGCCGCGATCACGCGCTTCCTGGGTCACGGCCCTCTTGTCATTCCCCGAGCCCCGTGGGCCACGTCCGCCCATCCGGCTCGGAATCTCGTGGGGGTTGGCATCGGCCGCAAGATCACGAAGGGTCGGATCACCGCAAAGCCCTGCGTGAGGCTCTACGTCGAGCACAAGATCGACCGCGCGGTGGTGCCGCGCGACCTCCTCCTGCCGCCGCACATCGGTGACGTCGACACGGACATCATCGAGACCGGCCCCCTGCGTGCCCTCGCCGTCCCGGCCGGGCGCAAGCGGCTGCGGCCCCTGCGGCCGGGCTGCTCCATCGGCTTTCGCTTCACCGAAGCCGAGGCGGGCAATCTGATGGCGGGCACGCTGAGTGCGATCGTGGAAGCCGACGGTGTGCGGTACCTGCTCAGCAACAACCACGTCCTCGCGAACGAGAACCGCCTGCCCCTGGGCACCGTCATCTTTCAGCCGGGCCCGCTCGACGGGGGCGGCGCCGCGGACGATCGGGTGGCGACGCTCGCACGCTTCGTCGAGCTGGCCGCCGACGCACCGAACGCGGTGGACTGTGCGCTGGCTGTGGTGGACGACGCCACCGCCGTCCGTGCCACGGTCCTGCCGCGAGTCGGCCGGCTCGCGAGCGCGGACCCGGTGGACGCGGCCCTCGGCATGAAAGTGGAAAAGACGGGTCGCGCGACGGGCTACACCACGGGGACGGTCCACGATGTGAGCGCCAACGTCACCGTACAGTTCGACCTCGGGCGTCTCTTGTTCCAAGACCAGGTGATGGTCACCGGCGATGGCGGCCCGTTCTGCGACGGCGGCGACTCGGGGTCACTGGTGGTCGATGACCGGTCGGGCCGCGCCACCGGCCTGCTGTTCGGCGGTGGACGGGAGTTCGGCATCGCCAACCATCTCCCTGACGTGCTGACGCGGTTGGCCGTCAAGCTCGTCGCGTAGAGCCCTGCGTGGCGGACGACCTCCGATCCGTCAAGCAACGCTTGGCGCCCAAACTGCTCGCGGTCGACGGTGTCACGGGAGTCGGGATGCGCGAGGGACGGCTGGCCGTCTACCTCGACGGACCCCGCGACGCGGCACGCCGGCAGGTGAGCGCCCTCGTCGAGGCGGAGGCGCCCGGAACCATCGTCGAATACTTCGAGAGCGGCGAGTTCCGCCGCGTCGATTGAGGTGACGCTCCGTGCCGTCGCTCATGGACGAGAGGAGGGTGCGATGAGAGCTGCTCGATCGCTCGCCGGATCCCTGGGACTCCTGGTGCTCGCCTCGTCCACGTGCTCGTTTGCGCAAAAGGTGGAAGACGCCGTCCGTCACGACGTCTCGCCGCCGCTGCGCACGATCCGGCCCCCGCTCAAGGCGCAGGGCGCCTTCATCGTCGAGCACCGGGTCAAACGGCTGCCGCCGCTACCCACGAAGCTTGCCGCCCTCGCCGACACCGCGCTGCAGAAGGCGGCGCCGAAGAAGCTACCGATCGGCCCTGTCACCACCTTCGCCGGTGTCGGCCTCGGCAATTTCACGATCACCGGAGATCCGCCGGACACGGTGGGCTCGGTGGGCACGACGCAATACGTGCAGTGGGTGAACACCGGTCTGGCCGTCTTCGACAAGAGCACCGGCCAGATGGTGCTGGGCCCCGTGGACGGCAACTTGCTATGGACGGGCTTCGGCGGCAACTGCGAGAACTTCAATGACGGCGATCCGATCGTGCTGTTCGACAAGGCCGCCAGGCGCTGGTTCCTCACCCAGTTCGCGGTGAGCAAGCCGCCGTTCTCGCAGTGCATTGCCGTCTCCACGTCTGACGACGCGCTGGGCACGTACGCGCGCTATGAGTTCCAGTACCAGGACTTCAACGACTACGGCAAGTTCGGGGTGTGGCCCGACGCCTACTACGGCACGTACAACATGTTCCGCGGCAACGCATTCCTGGGTGCCAAGGTCTGCGCGTTCGAACGGGCGAAGATGCTCGCCAGCCAGGTGGCGCGGATGGTGTGCTTCGATCTCGGCACCGAGGGCGGGCTCCTGCCCGCCGACCTCGACGGCGCCACGGCGCCGCCCTCGGGCGCGCCCAATTACGTGATGAACTTCGGCCCGGACCGTTTGAATCTGTGGCGCTTCCGCGTCGACTGGACAACCCCCGCCAACTCCGCGCTCTCCGGTCCCGCCGTCATCAAGACGGCGCCGTTCACGCCGGCCTGCGACAACGCCCCCACCCCGGGCGTGTGCGTGAAGCAACGAGGCACCACGCAACTGCTGGATACGCTCAGCGACCGGCTGATGTTTCGACTCGCCTACCGGAACTTCGGCACCCACGAGTCCCTCGCAGTGAACCACAGCGTTGCCGCCGGCTCCGTCGCCGGCGTGCGCTGGTACGAGGTGCGCAGCCCTGGGACCACGCCCGTCATCCAGCAGCAGGGCACCTACGTCCCGAGCACCCTGTTCCGATGGATGGGCAGCGCGGCCATGGACAAGGTCGGCAACATGGCCATGGGCTACACCGTGTCGGGCAGCAGCACGTTCCCCAACATCCGGTTCACCGGGCGCTCCGCCGCCGACCCGCCCGGCCAAATGGCCGCCGAGCAGACGGCGGTCCAGGGCATTGGCTCGCAGTCGAGGCCGGACCGCTGGGGCGACTACAGCAGCATGAGCGTCGATCCCACGGATGATTGCACGTTCTGGTTCACGACTCAGCATCCGGCCAAGACGGCGCCGTCGAACTGGCAGACGTCGATCGTCCGCTTCAAGTTCACGAACTGCCAGTAACGCTTGGAGGGAGGGCGCTCGAATGGGTGAGGTCGGGGCGCCCTGCCGCGCAAGGCGGGCGCTCAGCGTCGGCCGCTGTCGTAGATGATGTCGACGCGGGTGAACGTGCGAGGTGCGACGACGACGGAGCGCGTCGAGGCTCGCGGATAGCGGGCGGGCGACTCCGGCCGCAGCGTGTAGGGACCGGGGTTCGAAACGCCAGCGCGTTCCACCGAGCGGACCGGACGGATCTCGATGTGACCTTCGATCCCGCTATCCAGCGCGCTCTCCCCGGCGCCGCCGACGCGCGATGGCGGCACTGACGCGGCCACCCCCCCGGCGGCGAGCGCGCACACCATCGCGAGTACGCTGCGTCGCTTCACGATGCCAGTCTACCGCCGCCGCGAGTGCCGGCAAGACGGCTCGCTCCGTAGGGAATGCTCTCGCAGCCGCTAGAACCCGAGCGCGCGGACCTCGTCGCGGAAGCGCTGGACGTTGCGGAGCTTGATGCTCTCGTAGCCGCGGATCAGGTCGGGGAGCTTCGCGAGCTTGAGGGCGCGGGCGTGGCTCTCCAGCGACAGGCCGACCAGGGCCTTGTCCACGAGGGCACGGTATTCGCCGATCAGCGCTCGCTCGACCCGGCGCACCTCGGCGCGGCCGAAGGGATCGAGGGCGCTCCCGCGCAGGCCGCGCGTCGCGACGAGCAGCCGGAACGCCGAGTCGAACCAGCGGCCGAGCTTGATCTTCTTCGTGAATCCCATGGCGCGCAGCATCGGCGGGTGCAGCGCGTACCGGATCTCCACGCCGTCCGGATACTCCTCGGCGAGCTGCGTGGCGAGATCGTTCTTCAGGTGCAGCCGCGCGACCTCGTACTCGTCCTTGTAGGCCATGAGCTTGAAGAGGTAGCGCGCCACGGCCTCGGCCACGGCCGTCTCACCCGGCAGGGCCGCCCGCTCCGCGGCCAGGGTCTTCTTCACGAAGTCGACGTAGGACCGCGCATAGGCCTCGTTCTGATAGGCGATCAGCTCGGGGACGCGGATCTCCAGCAGGCGCCGGAGCTCGCCCTCGGCACCGACGCCGTCGACCAGGGCGTGCGCGCCGGCGCCGAGGACGGGCATCGCCTCGACGGCACCGAGACGGCGCTTGCGCAGTCCGGCCGCCCACGCCGGGTCCACGACCGCGAGCCGGCCGGCGCGGAAGGCCTGGGTGTTCATGGTCACGGCCACGCCGTTGTGGACGATCGCCTCCTCGATGGCGGCGGCGCCGATGGGGATCGCGCCGGCCTGATACGCCGCGCCGAGCACGATGAGGTTGGCGGCCATGTGATCGTCGAACAGGACCTCGGCGAGGCCGAGGCTGTCGAGGTACACGTTGTCGTCCTTGCGCGTCACGCGGTCGATGGACGTCAACAGGTCCGTGACCTCCGGGAACGGCACGTCGGTCTGCGTCACCATCGCGCCCGTCGGCACCTGGCTCGTCGACACGACGGCGATCGTCCGCTCGGGCCGCGCGTGATCGAGGTTCACCGCGGAGGTCGCCACCAGGAGATCGAGCCCCAGGTAGCAGTCGGCCCCGCCGGCCGCGACCTTGTTGGAGACCTCGAGCGGCCGGCCGAAGATCTTCAGGTGAGAGACGACGGGGCCGCCCTTCTGGCTGAGTCCCGTCTGATCGAGACCCCGGACCTGCTTGCCGTCGAGCAGCCCGGCGGTCCCCAGCACCTGGTTGACGGTCACCACGCCGGTGCCCCCGATGCCCATCATGAAGATGCTGGCTTCCCCGGGAACGCGCAGCGTCGGCTCCGGCAGCGGGCGGTCCACCGTGAAGGCCTTGCGCGCCTTCTTGCGAGGCTCGCCCCGCGGGACGACGGTGAGGAAGGACGGGCAGTCGCCGTCCAGGCACGAGTAGTCCTTGTTGCAGGACGACTGGTGGATCTGCGTCTTGCGCCCGAACTCCGTGTCGACCGGCTGGACGGACAGGCAGTTCGACTTCACGCCGCAATCGCCGCAGCCCTCGCACACGGCCTCATTGATGAAGACGCGGAGCGCGGGATCGGGCAGCTTCCCGCGCTTGCGCAGCCGGCGCTTCTCGGCGGCGCAGCGCTGGTCGTAGAGGATCGCGGTCACCCCCGGGATGTCGCGGAGCACGCGCTGGGCCTCGTCGAGGCGATCGCGGTGCCAGACCTCCACCCCCGGCGCCCACCGCGTGTCGCTCGGATACTTGTCGGGCTCGTCGGTGATGACGATCACCCGCTTGACGCCCTCGGCCTCGAGGAAGCGCGTCATCTCGGGCACCGCCATGACCCCGGCCGCGTCCTGACCGCCCGTCATCGCCACCGCGGAGTTGTAGAGGATCTTGTAGGTGATGTGGGTCTTGGCCGCGACGGCCTGGCGGATCGCCAGCGAGCCCGAGTGGGTGAACGTGCCATCGCCGAGGTTCTGGAAGAGGTGCGGCATCTCGGTGAAGGGGGCGATGCCGACCCACTGCGCGCCCTCTCCGCCCATGTGGGTGATGCCCACCGTGTTGCGGTTCATGAGCAACGCCATCCCGTGGCAGCCGATGCCGCCGCCGGCGAGGGAGTCCTCGGGGAGCACGGTGGAGCGGTTGTGGGGGCAGCCCGAGCAGAAGAACGGCGTCCGCGCGAGGGTGATGAGCTGGGGACGCTCGCGCAGAGCCTCCAGGAGCGCGACCCGCGCGGTGACGGACTCGAGCTGCACGCGCGGCTCCAGACGCGCGGCGACGATCTGCGCGATGCGGTCGGCGTCGAGCTCACCATTGACGGGCACGAGGGGCCGGCCCTCGAGATCGTGCTTGCCCACGATCCGCGGGCGCTCGCGCTCGTTGTAGAGCACGTCGCGAATGAACAGCTCGACGAGCCCGCGCTTCTCCTCGATGACGAGGAGCTCTTCCAGTCCCCGCGCGAACTCCCGGATGGTGCCGGCCTCGAGCGGAAAGAGCATGCGCAGGTGAAGAAGACGAATGCCGTACCGGCGGAGCTCGGCATCGCCGAGCCCCAGCTCGCGCAGGGCCTCGCGCAGGTCGTAGTAGGTCTTGCCGGGCGCGGCGATGCCGAGCCAGGCGTCCGGCGTGGGCACGGTGATGCGGTTGATGCGATGGGCCGCCGCGAACGCTCGCGCCGCTCCGAGTCGGCCGTAGTGGATCTCGCGCTCCAGCTCGAGGCTGTAGGGCGGCAGCAGCATGACGTTCTGCCGGTGCTGCCACGGCCCGCTCTCCCACGCGAATCCGGGATCGACGATCGTCACCCGATCCGGGGACACCTCGGCGGTCCCGATCTCGTCGGCGACGTTGGTGACGATCTTGAAGCCCACCCAGAGCCCGGAGTAGCGCGACATCTCGAATCCCAGCCGCCCGAGATCGAGGATCTCCTGGATGGTCCCCGGGAACAGGATCGGGAACAGCGCGTCGTAGAACGTCACCTCGGTGTGGGTGGGCAACGTGGAGGACTTCGACAGCGGGTCGTCGCCACCGAGCGCCAGGACGCCGCCGTTGCGACCCACGCCCGTGAAGTTGGCGTGCTTGAAGATGTCGCCGGTGCGGTCGACCCCCGGGCCCTTGCCGAACCACATCCCCAGCACGCCGTCGTACTTCGGCCGTGGGAACAGGTTCGCCATCTGGCTGCCGAAGACGGCGGTGGCCCCCAGATCCTCGTTGACGCCCGGGATGAAGACGACGTTGTGCTCGCGCAGCAGATCGCCGTTGCGCTTGAGCGTCAGATCGAAGCCGCCGAGCGGGGAGCCCGGGTATCCGGAGATGAGCGTCGCGGTGCGAAGCCCGCGGCGCTCGTCAGCGCGGTGCTGGTCGAGAGGCAGACGCACGAGCGCCTGGATGCCCGAGAGGAACACGACGCCTTCCGGTTGTCGGTACTTCGCATCGAGCGTGAAATCGATCTTGGTCGCCATGACTCTCCCCTCGAAATACGAGCGCCGATGACCGCGCGTGATCCCGGTCGTATGATACGGGGGCGCCATGGCCGGCGCAACGAACCCGCGCGAGCCGCCTCCGTGCACGGAGAATGACCATGCGCCCCAGCCTCGCCGTCTTGCCGACTTCGCGATGACCGCCGCCGTCGCCATCCGTCCGGCGGCGCGAGACGAGATTGGCGCCGTCCTCGACGTGTGGCGGCGCGCGGAAGCGATCCCGGGCGAGACCGACACGGCGGCCGATCTCGGGCACTTGCTGCGGCACGACCATGAGGCCCTCCTCGTGGCCTTCGCTGACGGCCAGATCGTCGGCACCGCGATCGTGACGTGGGATGGGTGGCGGGCCGGGCTGTGGCGGCTCGCGGTGCTACCGGAGTGGCGGCGCCGCGGCGTGGCGCGCGCGCTTGTCGCCGAGGCCGAACGTCGGCTGCTCGCCAAGGGAGCGCGGCGGATGTCGGTGCTGGCGGAGAGCAGCGATCCGCGCGCGACGACGTTCTGGGAAGCCCGGACGGACATGGGATACCAGCGCGATCCGGGGGCGAGACGTTATGTGAAGATGCTCGGACCTGATTGAGATGGGGGGTGCGCGGCGCACCCCCCAAGCCCCCCTGTTTCGGGGATCGATCGAGCTGGCGCTCGATCGCGTCTGCGGCAACCGTTCGAAATTTCGAGACCACAGGCCGCGGTGGTCGGCGCGGGCTTCGGATTCGAGAGCGGCGAAGCGGGTGGCATACCGGAGGTTGGGAGGGATCGGCATCGCGCGGGCGTAGCCGCGGCGGACCATCTCGGCATTGACCATCGTGTCCCCTGCCCACACGTAGGCCAGCAGGCGTCCGTAACGATCGCGCGTCTCGAGATCGAGCTCGAGCCTCACCGCTCGACCGACGAGCAGGGCCGCGTTGACCCGCGTCGCGCCGATGCCTTCGCGAGTGCCCGCGCGCCGCGGACGGCCCTCGCGCTCTTCATGCGCGATCTCGGGCGCGTCGATACCGATATAGCGGACGCGCTCGACGCGGTCCCCCAGCCTCACGTCGATGGTGTCGCCATCGTCGACGTGCATGACCGTCGCGGTGACGACGTGCGCAACCTGCGCGATCGCCGCACGCGGAGCGGCGATCGCCAGGCCGACCGAGGCGAGAGCGATTCCGAACTTCCGCACGCGACGTGGCATCGATCACACGCTGACACCCCGCGTCTGGGCCGTCAATGTCCAGAATCGTGGACGGTGATCGGGACGGCGCCGCCAAGCTTCGAGCCGAGGCGAATCAGCGCGGTGCCGATGGCGATGCGGAACGGCGGTCGCGGCGCTCGATGCGTACGAACCAGGCGCTCGAGCGCCGCGGCGGCCCGGCGCTCGGCGAGCCGCGTCTCGACTAGCCGGCCCGTGATGTAGTCGTGCCAGTCCATGCCATGACCTCCCGCCCGGGCACCCGGCGCGGCGAGACACGCGCCGCCTCGGACGATCTCGCGTCAGCGCCGCTCACCTCCGGCGTCTGCGCCGTCAGCACGACCTCCAGCGGCGAGGCGTGCGGATCGGTCCGTTGCATCGCGGCGTGCGCGAGCGCGACCACCCGTCCCACCAGCGCCGGCTCCTCGAAGGGCACCGCGACCTCGAGACGCCAGCCGCCTCCGAAGCGACGCTTGACGAAGGGCGCAACGATCGCCCCCAGCTCGGCGTCGATCGCCTCGGTCACCGCGATCTGGCGAACGACCGCCCGCTCGCGCGCGCGCTCGCGCCATCCGGCGAGCAGCAGCAAGGCCGTCGTGAGCGTGGCCGGCAGCATCACCACGACCAGAACCGTCCCCAGCGTTATCAGCATGGCATTCTCCTCCGCCGCGTGTGACACCGCAGGGAGGCGCGTGTGAAACCGAGAGAGCGCTACGAGCTCAGAGGATGAAGATCGGGGCGGCAGTCGATGCAGGGCGCGCCGAAGAGGATGAACCGCTGCGGCTGGTCGGCCGTCGGGATCCAGCCGCAGGTCGGCAGACAGTACGTGCGCTCGCCCGGCAGCGTCACGTACATGGTGTCGCGCGGGATGCGCGTCCCGTGCGCGGTGGGCACGCCCTCGACGGCGAGCAGCCGCTCCTTGAGCGCGATCTTGTTCCCGGCATATCCCACGAGCGCTCCCGACGAGCCCACCACACGGTGGCAGGGCACGACGATCGGCACGGGGTTCCGGCGCAAGGCCTGCGCCACCGCGCGGGCGGCCGTGGGCTTGCCCACCTCGGACGCGATGCCGGCGTACGAGCACACCGCGCCGTACGGGATGCCCGCGGTCGCGCGCAGCACGGCACGATGGAACTCGCTGCGGGCCAGGCGCAGATCGAGCGGCCACTCGAGACGAGTCCGGCGGCCCTCGAGATAGTCGAGCAGCTCACGGTAGAACGTCTCGAGCGCCGGGCTGTCCTCCACCGCGTCGGGCGCCATCTCGCGGCCGAGCCGACAGTCCTGGGGATCGCGGCTGTCGCCGAGATACTGCACGAGCGAGATCCCGTCCTCGGTCCGGGCCAGCAGGATGTGGCCCAGCGGTGAGGCGAAGACGCCATAGACCATGAGGCGCCGGCGCAGATCCGCCAGGCGCGCCGCGAGGCGCTCGCGGGCCCGGACCTCGTCGGTGCCGGTGTCGGCCGTCGTTCGGAGCCGACCGACGACGTCCTCGATCGCCCGATACCGTCCGAGGTCCTCGGCACAGGCGCGGCACCCGCCGACGTGCTCGCGGACGCGCTCCGCCGCCTCCGGCGCGGCCTCGCCCGCCGCCGTGGCGACGAGATCGGCTTCGATGGCCAGACACCGCGGATGCTTCGACGTCATCGCGACACCTCCGTCACGGGAAGCTCGTGCCCGTTGAGACCATGGCGGATCTTCCTGAGCGCCTGAAAGACGTGGGCGCGCGCGCTCTCCGCCGAGCAGTCGAGGCTGCGGCCAATGACCTCGTAGTCGAGTTCGTGGATCTTGCGCAGCACGAACGCCGTCCGCTGCTTGAATGGCAGCCCGGCGACGACCTCCTCGATCAGGCCGCGCGTCTCGTTGAAGAGCGTTTCGCCCTCGGGACCCTGCCCGTCGGCCTCGTGCCCCGTGGCCCGGACTTCGGCATGCGCCGTGGAGCGGCGCCGCTCGGAGCGAACGTGATTGCGAAACAGGTTCGTGGCGATCGCGAACAACCAGGCGCGGACGTTGGCGCCTTCCGGAAGGGCCCGGTAGGCACGGTACGCGCGGAGAAAGGTCTCCTGGGAGAGGTCCTCGGCCTCGGCGGCACGGCCGGTGACCCGCAGGAGATACCGGCGGATCTCGGGATGATGCTCCGAGACGACGATCTCGAAGGATTCCAGTTCCATCACCCCCTACAACACCGGACGAGCGGCGTCGTGAAACGCCCGGGAGCGGCTCAGGCCCGGCGCCAGAGTCCCCGACCGGCCTGTCGGGCGTCGCGCTGCAGCTCGAGAAACAGCCGCTGATACCGGACGTTGGGCGGCACGGTCATGACCTGAGCGTAACCCTGGCGCACCAGCTCGGCGTTGACCATGGTGTCGGCCACCCAGACGTAGGCGAGGAGCCGGCCGTAGCGGTCGCGACTCTGGAGGTCCAGCTCGAGGCGCACGTGGCGGCCGGCGACGAGGCGCCGGTTGGCGTCCGAGGCTTCCCGACCGCCGGGCTCCTCTCCGCGCGTCGGATGGTGCACCTCCGGCGCGTTGACACCGATATACCGGACCTTCTCGACGCGCTCGTCGACGCGCACGTGGATGGTGTCGCCGTCGACGATCTTGACGACCAGCCCCTCGATCGGGCGCGAGCCGGCCGCCCAGACGTTCGCGACAACTGTAAGGACAGCGAGGAAGAGGACGAGGCACGACGATCGGCGCACGTCGCCACGGTGTCACGCCCCTCGCGGAGGTGTCAACTTTTCGGGACATCACTTTTCGATACCGTCCGCTTGACGGCCGCGGTGGGCTCGCCTACCATTGTTCCGTGCAAGTCACCGATGGCAGTATCGACGGAGCTCGCGTGAGCGCGTCGCCGGCAGGCCGCCCCTCAGTCCTCGTCGTCGAAGACAACGAAGCGCTCCGCCACACGATCCTGGACTACGCGGCCAGCCTGGGGTGCGAGACCTGGCAGGCCTCCAACGGTCTCGAGGCTCTGTGGATCGTCAAGCACCACCGGCCCACGCTCGTGCTGCTGGACCTGACGATGCCGCGCCTGGACGGCTTCGAGACGATCCGCCACATCAGGAAATTCGATCCGTCGATCGAGATCGTCGTCGTCACGGGTGACGCGAGCGAGACGACTCGTCGCCGCGTGGAAGAGCTCGGCCTCGAGCTGCTCGTCAAGCCGTTCCAGCTGACCGAGCTGGACTCGCTGTTCGCGCCCCGCTGACGGCGCCGCCAGCCGAGGGGCTCACCGGCGGCCAGCAGCGCGACGAGAGCGAGGAGCCGGCGCCCGACACCGATCAGCCTTCGCTCTCCCGTCTCGGCGGCAGCGGCAGCGATCGACGGGCGAGGAATCGATCGATCCCCGCTCGGCCGTCCTCGGAGGCGACGAGCCGCCCGAACTCCCGCGCCTCGCTGGCCAGGCCGGTCTCCAGCCCCGCCGTGAGGCCCACGCGGACGACGTCGAGGATGGCCCGCGCGGGCGCGGCGCGCGGGATGCGGGCATGGTGATCGAGCAGCCGCTGGATCTCCGGATCCCGCTCGACGTTGGGAAACGCGAGCGTGGGCGCGCCCGGTGCCAGCGGTGACCACAGCGGGCCGCCGAACGTGCCGTCGGCGATCCGCCGGGCGATGCCCAGCGCGTGGGACAGCGCGTCGGCGGGCGCGACCTCGTCGACGAGCCCGAGGCCCAGCGCCTCGCGCGCGCCGCGGCGCCGGCCGTCCAGCAGCATCGCCAGCGCCTCCACGAGCAGCGCGTACAGCTGCCCGCGGCCCGCCAGCGCGCGCCGGGCGGCGAGCCGGGGCAGCATCTGGGTGCCACCGAAGCCGGGCAGCACGTGCAGGTTGATCTCCGGCTGGCCGATCTCCGCGCGCGCGGAGGCGACGCGATAGGCGCAGGCCATCTGCAGCTCGTTGCCGCCGCCGAGGGCATAACCGTCCACGGCGGCGACGACCGGCGCTCGCGCGCGTCCGATCCGTGCGAACACCTGCTGCGCCCGGAGCGCGAACTTCTCCACGTCGGCGGGCTGTGCGAACGCGCGGAGCTGGCGGACGTCGGCCCCCGCCACGAACATCGTCCCGGCGCCGGTGAGGACGGCGGCGCGCAGGCGCGGCTCGGCATCGAGCGCGTCGAGCGCGCGCTCCAGGTCGTCGAGGGTAGCCCCGCCGATGGTGTTGGCCGGCGGCACGTCGACGGTGATCAGCGCGACCCAATCTGACCCCACGGGATCGAGGCGCACACGTACCGTCTGGCCGTCGACGTAGCGCGAGCCCCAGGCCTCGTAGACCTGCCGCGCGGTGCGCGCGCCGTCGAGCGTCGCCGTCGCGCCCACGCGGCAGGTGATCGTCCCCGCGTGCCGGTTCTCGTGGATCGCCTGGTTCGCCTCCGCGAGGGCCTCCCACGGCTCGATGGCCGGCGCGTGGACGGCGAGCGCCCCGCTGTCGAGGAGGCGGACGACCTCGGCGGCCTGATGCGCGTTCGACAGATGGCTGCCGAGGATCGCGAAGTCGGGGAACACGACGCGCTTGCCGTGCATCCAGACGTTCGGCGCGTAGAAGGACAGCCGCTGCCCCTCGGTGCTCTCGAGATAGACGATGCGGCCCGTGTGGGGGCGGGCGAGAAAGGTGCTGAGGCCCAGCGTGTCCTGGCCCGCGCGCTCGACGACGACGTCCGGGTTGCCGCGCGGGTTGTCCGGGCTGGCGAGCAGGCGGCCGATCGCCTGGCCGAGGGGCTTGAGGGTCTGGTCCTGATAGGCGCGATACCCGTCGGGATCCACGTCGTAGTCGGGCATCGTCTCCGGCCAGCGGAAGCCCGGGCTCCGCGCCAGCGTCTCCAGGCTCACCGTACCGTTGACGGGCAGCGACGCCTGGACACGCGCCGCCTGGGCGTCGAGCCGGGCGACGGCGACGACGCGGGCCCCGGCGCCGAGCGCCGCGCCGATGGCGTCGGCGCCGACGCGGTCCTCGACGTCGGCGCCGGCGCCGTAATACACGAGCACGGCCTCGTTCGGACGCAGATCGACCGCCCGGAGCATCTCGGCGGCGCTCGCCGCGCCCGGCTTGCCCAGGAACGCGAGCGTGTAGCCGCTGGTGGCGCCATAGAAGACCAGGCGACCGCCGGGGGCCAGCAGGTCGATCATCCGCCCGAAGAGCTCACGCCCGACCGACGAGACGACCACGTCCACGAGCGCCCCGTCGTTGCGCTCACGCACGGCGGCGATCAATCGCTCGCCCGCGGCGCGCCAGACCGCCCGCTCGTCCGGGTCGATCGGGACGGGGGTGAAGACATCCGCCAGCGCCGGGGCCTTGCGGTTGATCCAGGCCCGGGCGCCACGGGCCAGCACGAGCCCGCCCTTGTCCTCGGTCGACACCAGACCGGTCACCCGGGCCCCGCGAAGCGCGGCGCAGGCGACGGCGTAGATGCCCGTGCCGCCGGCCGCCCCCTCGACGAACACGCGCTCGTCGGCCTGCACGCGCGCCACGTCGTACAGCGCCTTGTAGACGGTCTCGAGATCGAGCATGTACGACGAGCCCTCGGCCAGGGTGAGTCGCTCCGAGTGCTCGAGGAGCTGGGGCGCCTGGCCGCGAACGAACTGGGCGAAGGAACCGTCCGGGGTCTCGTAACCCTGGATCTTGAAGTCCGCGTGCATCGGATCCTGCCCCGCCCGCGGCGAGAGGAGGTCGGACACGCCGGGGTAGAGCACGCGCAGCTCGCCGACGCGCAGGCGTGCTTGACGCGCCGCCTCGCTGCCGAGCGCCGCGACCAGCACGACGGCTCCGCTGCCCGGCACGTGCCGATCACGGTCGTGCAGGTCGAACACGGAGATGGGCACGCCGCGCGCCGCGAAGATCGTGTTGTAGGTGAGGCCGGCGTACAGCACGTAGCCGAGCACTTCGTTCGGACCGATCTCCGGGACGGCAACGACCACGCGCTGCAGAGCGTCGCGCGGCTCGCCGTGGGCGGGGCGCCCCAGGGCGTCCTTGACGACCGCCCACGCGTGCTGCCAGGCCGGCAGCGGATCGAGACCGGGACGGAAGGGTGCCCCGAGCGAGAGTGCCGAGCTCTCGCTCACGAGGCTGACAGGGGGCCGCCCGAGCGCCGGAGCACGCCCTGCCCCATCCGACCCAGCACCATGGCCATCCGTCCGTAATGCGCGCGGTAGGCCTGGGCCACCGACGTCGTCTCGGCTGCGTACCGGGCCCGGACCCAGCTCGGCGTGGGCCAGATCGCCGGACCGAGGGCGCGCCCCAGATCAGCCGCCCGGTCGACGAGCAACAGAGCGATGAGGTGCTCCAGGCCGCGCAGCTGACCCGTGCGGTGGGCGACCAGCCACTGCAGGGCCGCCGCCCTGGGCCCACGGGGCTCGAGGCGCGTGAGGATCCACGCCACCTCGTCCGGCACCGCAAAGAGCTCGCGGAGACGGAGCAGGACCGAGAAGAGCGCTCGCCGGACGCGCCACTGCCCCGCGCGCGTGACGAGCGTCTCCCGGTCGATGCTCGTCGACCATCGGTTCAGCACGAGCGCCACGTCCCAGTACCAGACGAGCCCGGAGAGACCATGATGGACCGCGAGATGGGCGGCGAGCGACAGGACCAGGTCCTCGGGGCAGAGGCCGAGCGCGGGCTCGCCACCGAGCGTCACGGCCACGGCACGCTCCCAGACCGCCTCTGCCTGTCGGTCGTCCCAGGCGTAGCGGGGATCGTTCAGCAGACGCCAGTGGATGTCGACGCGCGCGCCCCCTGGCCCGTCGTAGAAGGTGGCGCTGTCGTAGGCCACGTCGAAGGCCCAGGAATGCGCATCCTCGCCCCGGCGGTACCCGTGATCCCGCAACGCTCCGTCGACACGCAGGCGATCCTCGG